>Ga0163149_10001396_pt1 | contig 31111 bp, 26 predicted proteins | sample OliLakLV19MP5G1_FD_148604 | JGI IMG/M metagenome (GOLD analysis project Ga0163149, IMG submission 148604) | Freshwater microbial mat bacterial communities from Lake Vanda, McMurdo Dry Valleys, Antarctica - Oligotrophic Lake LV.19.MP5.G1 | ecosystem: Environmental > Aquatic > Freshwater > Lake >... | reverse complement strand
GCGCAGCATTAGGGTTTAATTTACACTTAAAAACATCTGCCGCTTTTTTAATCCTTTTTTACTTTTTTCGATAGATTTTTTTTCGCACTATTTTTAAACAAACTCAATAATAACAAGGCTTACAGAGTTTTTGAGGGGCGACTGTTTAGCCACGAATTACACTAATTTTCGCTCATATTATTTGTGCAATGATTGCACTAATCTGCGTGTTCTATTAGTATCAATTTGTGGAATTAGTGGCTTAAAACTTTATACTACAATTTCATCCATCTCTTTATTAAAGAAATGATACTCCATAAGACCATAACTTTCTGAAGGCTGCACATCAACCCATTGATTGAAATCGCTCTTCCATTTGTATTGCTTACTGTTTCTTTTCCACCAGCTTCCCTTTTTTATATAAGCCTCAATGTAAGGATGCACTAGTAGCGTTACCTTTTTCTCGTTCTGTTCCTTTATAATAAAACGTAACGTGTTCTCTATTTGATCTACAAACAATAAACTTGGCTGCGCTTTACCGGTTCCGTTACAATTTGGGCAGGTTTCCATCACCTCCACATTTATTTCGGGGCGTAAACGCTGACGTGTAATTTGTATCAACCCAAATTTACTAGGAGGTAAAATATTGTGCTTAGCACGATCAGATTTCATTTCCTCCTTAAGCTTATCGAATAATTTTTTACGATTATCAGGGCTGTGAAGGTCAATAAAATCAACTACAATAATACCACCCATATCACGCAAGCGTAATTGTCGTGCCACCTCAACGGCTGCTTCCAAATTCACTTCAAACGCATTTTCCTCTTGGCTATTATCGCTTTTTGCACGGTTACCGCTATTAACATCAAACACGTGTAAAGCTTCGGTATGTTCAATTACAAGGTAAGCACCGGTTTTCATGTGCACTGTTTTTCCAAACAAACTCTTAATTTGTTTCTCTACACCAAATGCATCAAAAATTGGAACTTTGCCATCGTAAAGTTTAATGATATTTACTTTATCGGGGGCAATACTTTTTAAATATACTTTAAGATCTTCATAAACTTTAGGATCGTTTACATGAATAGCATTAAAGGATGCATTTAAAAAATCACGTAAAATAGAATTGGTTCTATCCATCTCACCCAAAACGCGAACCGGTGGCTCTGCAGTTTTTAAGGTTTTATAACAATCATCCCATTTTTTAATAAGATCATTCAAATCACCTTCTAATTCAGCTACTGATTTTCCTTCGGCAACGGTACGCACTATCACACCAAAATTCTTTGGTTTAACACTTTGCATTAATTCTTTTAAACGATTTTTTTCTTCAAAATTCTTGATCTTCGAAGAAACAGAGATCTTATCGGCAAACGGAATAAGTACAATGTACCTTCCCGCTAAACTAATTTCGGTTGTTATTCTTGGTCCTTTGGCACTAATGGGTTCCTTAGCAACCTGCACTAATAAATTGGCTCCACTTTTTACAATATCGTTGATCTTGCCGTCCTTTTTAATGTCGCTCTCATGTTTAAAATACATAAGGTTGCTTACATTTTGTTTTCCGGCCTTAACGGCTTGTACGTATTTTATAAGCGACTTTGCCTGTGGACCTAAGTCGAGGTAATGTAAAAAGGCATCTTTTTCGTATCCAACGTCGATAAAGGCGGCGTTTAACCCGGTCATTACCTTTTTGGCTTTTCCGTAGTAAATATCGCCCACCATGAATTTGGAACCGCTTTTTTCGCGATGAAGCTCAATTAAGCGCTTATCGCTAAGTAGTGCAATTACAACCTCATTTGGCGTTGAATTAATTATTAATTCGTGACTCACGCTATAATGTTTTAATTATAAAATAGAAGGCACATCATCTCACCACACTCATAGGTAGTTCAAGGATCTGCTTTCTTTAATAAATGAAAATGTCTAAAACGGTCCCAATAATTCGCCGTAGCGAATCGGGAGAGCGATTTTGCTCTTTCGTATTAGGTTCTCTCCTAATTTAAAAACAACCGATAAGGTTATTTTTTCTTATGGCGATTCTTTCTAAGACGCTTTTTGCGCTTATGGGTCGCCATTTTATGTCTTTTTCTTTTTTTTCCGCTTGGCATAAAAATTTGTTTTACGTTAATACTCTATTTTAATTTCAATTGTTTTATGTATTTTTCTACTTCCAGTTTAGCTGTTGGATCGGTTGTTTTAGCAGCATATTGCTGCAACACTTCAATTGTTTTGCTTACATCATTCATTTGTTCGTATATATCGGCTAGATGTAAATAGGCCTCTATATAATTTGGATCGAGCTTTAGTACTTTATTGAAACGGATAATGGCTTTGTCTGTTTGATTACTTTTTATGGAGAAGAAAGCGAAAGTGAGTTGCAATTTTATATTGTTGCTATCCTTTTTTTCTATCTCTTTTAGTAAACTTACACCATCCATTGGCGATTCGGTTCCTTCAACAAAACAGGAGGCCATCATAATTTGCGAATCGATATTTCCGGGTTCTTGTTTTAAACCACTTTTAAAACAACGGATAGCGCTTTGAAATAATAAAGGGCGTTCGGTTTCATCATTGATGAACTGAATACTGTAGTAATACCTGTTTCCGGCTGTGAACCAGTCGGCAGCTTTATTAGTTCGTTCAGCCTTTTTCTCTAGGATATAACTTGCAAGATCAGGACGTTTTAATTTATCCCAAAAACGCGCAAGAGAATCAGAGAAAACAATATCTTTTTGAGCAGTTATTTCGAACTGTTCAGCTTGTTTTTTTAAGCTTGGCTCTAAGGCTTTGGAAGCTATATTAAAATACATCTCCACATTACCTTTAAGATCGACGTTGGCTTTTGAAGCCATCTTGTTTTCCTTTGATTGCTCGCTAGAAACAACCTTTGGAGCAATAAATAAAAGAACGAACAGACCCAAAGCCCCAACCGATAAAACTATTTTCACTTGTTTCGGGCTCATTTATTAATTTCTATCTATTAATCGTCGTTTTTTTGTTCCGGTTCAGCTGACTTTACATTACGTTTTACACGCTCAGAAAATGTCTTAGCTGGTTTAAATGCCGGAATGTAGTGTGCTGGTATTACAACCGTTGTATTTTTAGAAATATTACGTCCAATTTTCTCGGCACGTTTCTTTACTACAAAGGTTCCAAACCCGCGTAAATACACGTTTTTTCCCTCTATCATGGAGTTACGAATGGTTTTCATGAATGCCTCAACAGTAGCTTGTACGGCAATTTTTTCTACACCTGTTTTTTCGGAAATTTCGTTAACAATGTCAGCTTTTGTCATCTCTCAATTTATTTAGAATCAGTTAATTGTACACTTTAAAATGGGGAGCAAAGATAGTATTTTAATTAAAACCAAAAAAAATAAATCAAAAAATCGAATAATTTCTTGAAATTTGACCCTACAATGGCTTCTTTTTTTGGCGATACTTTGTTAAAATGGTACTTGGCCAATAAAAGAGACCTTCCTTGGAGGCATACAAAAGACCCGTATAGAATTTGGCTAAGCGAGGTAATTTTGCAGCAAACACAGGTGGTTCAGGGCTTATCGTACTATAAAAAATTCGTAAAAACCTTTCCTACAATTAAACATTTGGCCAAGGCCAAAGAAGATACCGTTTTAAAGATGTGGCAAGGGCTGGGCTATTATTCAAGGGCCCGAAATTTACATACTACAGCCAAAATGGTTAATACTATATATAAAGGCGTGTTCCCAAAAACGTATGAAGAGATCAAATCATTAAAAGGTGTGGGTAATTATACCGCAGCAGCTATTACAAGTATGGCTTATAATATGCCTTACGCAGTGGTGGATGGAAATGTTTACAGAGTATTAAGCCGTGTGTTTGGAATAAACACACCTATTAATAGTACAGAGGGAATAAAAAAATTTCAGGAGTTAGCCAATGAATTACTTTTAAAAAAGAAGGCGGGTGTGTATAATCAAGCCATCATGGAATTTGGCGCCCGATACTGTAGGCCCGCAAATCCGAATTGTGAGAATTGTGTTTTAAGTGATAAATGCCTTGCGTACTCATTAAATAAAGTATCACAGTTACCGGTGAAGCTTAAAAAAATAAAGATAAGAGATCGTTACTTTAATTATTTTTTACTTGTAGACAAGAACCAAAATGTGATCGTGCATAAAAGAGATAAAAAAGACATTTGGCAAGGCCTATTTGAATTATTTTTAATAGAAACCGAAAAGGAAACTGATCTTAAAACATTACTTAAAAGCAAACAAATAAAAACTTTTGGTAAAAATTTTGTAGTTGAGGGTATTCACAGAGAATACAAACACATCTTATCGCACCAGCATTTACACAGTCATTTTTACGTGTTAAAGTTTAAAGGTTCATTTGCCAAAACACACAAAACAATTACCCTACAAGATCTTAAAAAACTGGCTTGGCCTCGGTTAATTGATAAGTTTCTGCAGGTTGCTTCCTATGTTTGAAAATTGTATATTTGATAAAAATTAACTCATGCAAAAAACCATTATTTTATTAGCTGTGCTTGTTGTTAGCGCACAAACATCTCTTGCCCAAATTTTCAAAGCAAAAGATGGTTCTACTAATATCACATTCTTCTCAACCTCACCTTTGGAAGACATCACTGCAATTAATAAAGGTGCAATTATTGTTTATAATTCATCAACCAATGATATACAGATTAGGATAAGCGTTATCAACTTCAAATTCAAGAACGGTTTGATGGAAGAGCATTTTAATGATAATTATATGGAAACCGAAAAATTTCCGAACGCTGTATTTAAAGGAAAGATCAATGAAAAAATAGATATGACCAAAGATGGTGACACCAAAGTAACTGTTACCGGTAAAATGGAAATGCATGGTGTAACAAAAGATGAGACCTTTGAAGGAACGGCAACAAAAAATGGTAGCGATATCAGGATCAAAACAAAATTCAAGATCAAATTGGTAGATTATAGTATCAAAGTTCCATCACTATATGTAAAAAATATTGCAGAGATAGTTGATGTGGATGTTGTAAGCATTTTAGAACCTTTTCAAAAAAAATAATCTATAACATATGAAGTTCTTCTACACACTACTACTTATTGGTCCAACTTTTTTATCTGCACAGGAAGATCTATTAAGCCTGATCGCAGAAGAGCCTAAGAAGAATGAAAAAGTATACGCCACTTTTAAAACCTTTCGCTTGGGAAATGCTCAAACCATTGAAACTGTAAAAAAGAATCATTTGGATTTTAGAATAGCGCATCGTTTTGGTAATATTTATAATTCGGATCTGGCTAATCCTATCAACGAAACGTTCCAAAGTTTTTTTGGCTTCGACAATAATAAGGACATCCGTTTTAGTTTTGATTATGGAGTAACGGATGATATTACCATTGGAATTGGAAGAAGTGCCATGGGTAAATTGTTTGACGGAAGCCTTAAATGGAAGCTGTTGAAGCAAACAACCAATTTTAAAGTTCCTGTAAGTATCACCTTTTTTGGCGACCTAGGTTATACCTTTGCGCCTACTTCGGTTATTTATGGTGGTATCAACAAAAATTTTGAAACAAACGAATTGCATCGCTTTAATTATATAAGCCAATTTATTATTGCAAGTAAACTTCATAAATCAATTTCTTTAGAAATATTGCCTACCTACGTACACCGTAATTTTATCACACAACGCATCAATACAAATAACGATGCAGAAGATGTGAACGGATTTTTCTCTTTAGGATTTGGCGGAAGGGTAAAGTTAACTAAACGGGTATGCTTAATAGGCGATTACTTCTATAATTTTGCTGGCTTCTACAAAAATAATGATGCCGTAAAAATGCCACTATCATTTGGAGTTGAGTTGGAAACGGGCGGACATGTATTTAGCTTGTTCTTTACCAACGCCGGCGGCCTTATCGAAAATAACTTCATACCAAACACGTTTGACAGCTGGAATAAAGGCCAGGTAAAGTTTGGGTTTAATATATCACGAACATTTGCTTTATAAATAGTGCCTATCCAGAATGTCTAATGTCATCGTTACCCTCTCCAAAAAATTGGCCATTTGTGCAAATCAAACTCCCAGTTTTACTGGATTCCAGTGCCTCGACCTTAAACATTCTGAATCAGCCACCCGACTAAATGGACAAATACTAAATTAACGTGTACCAGCATATCTTTAGCGGGCATAATTTAAAACCGGTTAACGACTATCCTTTATTCAATAATAGTTCGCCCTTAGTATGGCCTTCTATTATCCTTATCATTTGTGTTGGTCTTTTTGTTTTCTTGCGCATCACTACTTTTCCTAAGGTAATTAGCGTTTTACGCTCATCGTACAGCATCCAATCGGTAAAACAACTTGAACGCGAAGAATTCAATCCTTTTAATCCAACATCTTTTATACTTTCACTCCTATTCGTTCTCATGCTCTCGTTTTTTCTTTACAAGGTAAATAACGAGTTTTATCAATTACAAATACTTAATCAAAAGAGCGACCTGTCACAATTCGCATTCTTTATTTTGTGTGTTTGTGTTTTTTTACCGGTAAAATTTGGAATAAGAAAAGTTGTAGGTCATATAAGCAATGAGCCTGCTTTAACCAACGAAATCTTCTATAACAATTTAGTGATCAATCAAACGCTTGGTATTTTACTACTACCTATTATGATTGTAGTAGAGTTTAGCCACTTAAGCCCTGTTTATTTACTTATTGCAACAGGCACAATCATTGCCACAGGCCTGTGCATCAAGCTCTATAGAGGGGCAATATTCAGTTTATTTGAAAATCATATCGGATTATTACAAGTTTTTATATATCTTTGTGCCTTGGAAATTTTACCTTTCTTGGTTTTTTTAAAATTCATAATGACAAACTTTTAATCTTTGGGTATGGCAAAAAAGACAAGCAAAAAGATCAAAAAGAAAGCTGCGCCTGCTCGTTCCAAAAAACCGACCAAATCGGTAAAAGCTAAGGCTAAAAAAAGTACGCCAAAAAAAGCGCCTAAGAAAAAAGTATCCGCCAAAAAAACTACAGTAAAGATAAAAGCCACTAAAGTAAAACCACTTAAAGCTAAAGTTGTAAAGCAAGCACTTAAACCCGAAAAAGTAGTTAAGTTAAAAGAATTCAAAGAAACCACATTGGTTACTCCTAATACGGATGAAAAAAGGATACGCAAATCAAGTAAGAAGAATATAATTGCGCTTCCGCCTCCTCCAAAAATTGATATAAGTAATCATCCAAAGACCAAAGTAAAGAACATTCTTATCTCTCAACCTAAACCGGTGGAGACAGAGAAGAATCCATACTTTGATCTTGCAAAAAAACATGGCTTAACCTTAACTTTTCGTCAGTTCATTAAAATAGTAGGCTTATCGCCTCAAGATTTTAGGATGCAACGCATTGATATTTTAGAACACGGTGCGGTTATTATGACCAGCAAATTAGCTGTTGACCATTATTTCAGGATCTGTAACGAAATGCGTTTAACTGTTCCTGAGAATATGAAATACTTTTGCATCAACGAACAAACCGCCTATTACCTTCAAAAATATATTCAATACCGCAAGCGTAAGATATTTTTTGGACATGGCACCATTGTTGATTTGGTAGATGTGATCCGTAAAAATCGTAACGAAAAGTTTTTAATACCAGTGAGCGATGTTCACAAAGAACAGATCGTTGACTTTTTAGATGAATTACATATTACCTATACAAAAGGTACGTTCTATAAAACCACTTGTGCTGACCTTAGCGATATTAAGAATTTAAATGATTTTGATGCGGTTGTATTCTTCACTCCAATGGGTATTCGTTCGCTTAAACAAAATTTTCCGGCATTAAAACAAGCTAATTTACGTTTGGCAGCATTTGGTTATGCCACTGCCCAAATGGTAAAAGAATTAGGGCTCCGTTTGGATATTTTTGCGCCAAATCCACAAAATCCAAGTATGTCGGGTGCTTTAGATACTTATATCAAGGAAGCGAATAAGCGTTAGGTTCCTTTTTTTAATCAGCCCACACCTTAGTTCCTTCGGTACAATTTGTACAAATATCTATTTCTTTACGGCTTTTTAATATACTTTGTCTAAATGCGTGGTAGGGTTCTGAGAACCAAATTTCTTTAAAAGTATTATTAGCAAGATCTCCCAATTGATATTTAGCGTCTTTATCAAAACAACACGGAACAATTTTTCCATCCCAGGTAATCACACAGGCTTGCCACATTCGCCAACACTGATTTAAAAGTCCGTTTTTAATTTCCCATTTACCACTACTGTTTTTTTTGTATCGCGAGAGCTCTTCATTTTTGGGTATCATATCCTGGCTATTTTCAAAATCGTAGATCTGCGCCGTTTTAATGCGAACAATATCAGCGCCCATATCTTTTCCCAATTTTTTAATATCATTTACCTGATGCTCGTTTGACCGAAATGCTACAAACTGAAAAACAACGTAAGGTTTGCGGCTTTTTAATTCCTTTTTCCATTTAATGATATTTTGAGCACCCGTTAGTACTTTATCTAATTGCCCTCCCACTCTATATTGCTCATAAATTTCTTGCGATGTACCATCAATAGAAATAATGATCTCATCCAAACCACTTTTAATAGTTTGTTTACTTATCTCATCAGTTAAATAATGAGCATTAGTGCTAGTAATGGTATATAAATTATTATCCGATGCAGTTCTTACCATTTTTAAAAACTCAGGATTTAAATAAGGCTCGCCTTGAAAATAAAACGTGAGGCTGTGCACATGCTTCTTGATCTGCGAAACAAATTTCTTGAACATTTCAGGATCCAGCATTCCTGTTGGGCGTGTAAATTGGCGCAAACCACTTGGACATTGAGGGCATCTTAAATTACAACTTGTAGTAGGTTCAATACTTAATGCAAAAGGCAATGCATTATGATGGTTTTGTTTTAAAAGTTTAGAATAGAAATAAGACGCTAAAAGTTTATTGTAATTATAGATCTTATAAAGGCTTAGTTTTTTAATTATGTTAACGTAATAATGCAATTATTGGCGCTCCGGTCTCTTAAATTGTTTTACTTTTATACAAATTTAGTGAATGAAGTACGATTTATACCAAATAAACTTAAGTTTTAGGATTTTTGTCGGTTTCTTTTTGTTTGTCTCAGCATTAAAATTTTTAACCATAGGCTATGGCTATGCTGAAAAATTTTGCTTTGATACAAACAAAAATAACCGCTTCAAATTCTCGCAAAACCTCAGTTTGTTTGGTATACTTAAAATATTAAGCATTACTCTTATTGTACTCGTTTTTAATCGATGCGCCCAGATCGGATCCTTAACCGGGGGCAAAAAAGACATTACACCTCCAAAATTATTACTGGCAGTACCCGAATTAAAGACTACAAACTTCAATAGTGATGTAATAACGCTCAAATTTGACGAATTTGTTCAATTACGCGATCTCAACAATCAGTTAATGATCAGCCCTAAATTAAAAATACGTCCCGAAATTGAAGCTTCAGGAAAAACCATCAGCATTAAATTCGATAAAAGCGAACTTCTTCCAAATACCACCTATCGATTTTATTTCGGAAAGGCCCTTTGCGATATGCGTGAGGGCAATCCGCTAGCCAATTTTAGTTATATCTTCTCAACAGGAAGCGCTATTGATTCGCTTAACTTAAAAGGAGAGGTATTATCGGCACTTAAAAATCAAAAAGAGAAAGACGTAGTGATTGGTTTGTATTTTAACAAAAATCTAAGCGATAGCTTTGCTTACAAACAAACTCCTGATTATTTAAGCACCACAGATGAACAAGGAAAATTTAAAATAAGCAATCTTCCGGCAGCTGAATTTAGATTGATCTGTTTTGTAGATAAGAATAAGGACTATATATATAATGGTGCCGATTACGAGCAGATAGGTTTTTTAAAAGAGGTTATCCAACTCAAAAGCGACAGTTCGTTTAAACTTGATCTATTTAAAGAGATCCCGCATAAAGCCTTTGTAAAAAAGGTTGTCATGAATGAGAATGGTAAAGGCATGGTGATCTTCAATAAAAAAACAAAAAGTAGTATTGTGTCGTATAATGGAACTAAGAACGAAGATATATATCAATTGAACTCAGGTAGCGAATTGGATACTGCTGAGTTTTATTACCGCAACTTTAAAGACACGATATGGATAAAAGTAAAGTACGGAAATGATCAGATAGATACTTTAAAACTTAAAGTTCCGGTTATTCGAGTTAGAAATAAAGCGAGTATGAAACTAAGTGGCAATATATTTAGAAGCAGTATAAATTACTTTGAAAAGCCAACCCTGAGGTTGAATCATTGGATAGATAGCACAAAAACCAAACCAGAAAGAATGCACTTGATGAGTAAAACCGACACGATGATGGGTAAAACTAAACTCAGCATTAGTTGGCTTGGATATGATGAATTTGCGATCAACAACCTACTTAAGCCTAAAACCAATTACTTCTTGAAAATAGATACAGGTGCTTTTAAAGGTTATAATGGATTGAGTAATGATAGCATCAAAGTTCCATTTACACTGCTTAAAAAGTCGGATCTAGGAAGTTTAGTTTTAAAAATAACCTTTAATAGTAAGCATGCATACGTGATTCAATTATTGAATAACGCAAATAATGTAGTTAAAGAAGATCATGTTGCATTCAGTCTTTCGGCAAGTAACACTGCAACTATTTCGTTCAAAGATCTTATAGAAGACACATATCGTGTACGAATTATCTATGATTTGAATGAAGATCGCGTGTGGAATACGGGAAATTATTTGAAAAGAGTTTATCCCGAAAAGACCTATATTTTTGAAAAATCAATAAAAATACTCCCGGATTGGGAAGTTGAGCAAGAATTTTTACTAAAAGAATAAATATTAATTAAAGCTATAAATTGATGAAATGCACACGATTTTTTTCTTCAACATCACACAAAAAAACAATACTCCATCCTCTGCATCACCTATGTTTACTGTACACACAGAGCATACAAAAAAATAATTTTCTGTTTTATTTTTTTATTCGTGTTCATTTTAAGCTTGCACTAAATATTCGCTATTAACAATTTCAACAATTTGTTGTTGAAAAGATAAGTGCTTAATTAGTAGATAACAATAAATAATTTATTTACTTCGTATCAATAAATCTCAAAAACAAGAAACCATGGCTAAAAAAGCAACAAAGAAAAAAGCTGCTCCGAAAAAGAAAGCAGCTAAGAAAGCTTCAAAAAAAGGAGCAAAAAAAGCAAAACGTCCTGCTAAAAAAGCAGCTAAACGTAAGCGCTAAAAATAATAAAAACCCCGGCTCAGCCGGGGTTTTTTGTTTAATGCCTTTTCTATATCTGCTTAAATCCCTATATTTACTTCCATAATACAAAAAACGATATGAAAAAATCCTTAATTATAGTTGTAAGCGCCGCCGGCCTATTATTCAATAGCTCATGCGGAGGTAAAAAAACTGAGCAAGAACCTATAGTTGCTCCCGCAGGAATGAATGTGCTTGACCTTACGAAGTACGGTAAGTCGTTTGCCATCTTTGTTCCGGATACAATTCAAAACAAATTAACAGTTACAGAACAAACTTATGGTGCTTTAGAGATCACATCAGGTACAAAATTTGCCATCTCTATTTCTGAGCAACCCGAAGATATTGAACTAAAAAAGAAGGAAGTTAAAGAAGATGAGGTAAACAAAGTAAAGAGCTTTATAGTTGAAGAGCCAACCGCGATCATGTGGGAAAGTGCTATCACCGACTCTGAATTCCACTTTATCATTAATGTAAAGGCTGGTAATGCCGAATATCATATTAATGATATGAATAACCCTGATGCTAAACCTTACGATAAAGAATCAATTCAAAAGATGTACGACAGTGCTAAGAACATTAAAGAGATCAAAAAAGAAGTACCAAGTGCTTAATTAAGACTTAACATAAATAAGAAAATCCCGTTACAATAAGTTGTGACGGGATTTTTCCGTTAAAAGAGGATCCTGTATTGTGGAATAACAAAGAAGATGAGTTGGTAGTCGGTCTTTAAACTTTTATCGGTTAGATCGTAGCTTTGCTGGAAGATGTTTTTGTGTTTAGATATATTCTGGACATCTACACTCCACTCGTGCGTTAAACGTTTTGTGTTGAGCTTAAAGCCAGGTTTTACATCCATTCTAAAATAATCGGGATACCGGTTTATGTATGCTTGAGTATAATCTCTTACCTCATCGCCGTTTGCAATACTTGCGGCAAGATCAACCGGAACATAACGTTTGCCACCTGCATAGGTTCCTCTCACATCTAAAGTTAAAGTTGCTCTTTGGCTCAATTTAAACTCTTTTCCACCTAAAAGATTCACAACATAATTACCATTAAAAGCGGTATTCCTTAAAATTCCATCACTGGCTTTGTATTTACTTTCAAATATGCTAGTGGTAAACAAAAAGTAATATCCTTTGCTATAAAACTTCTCTAATGTGATCTCTACTCCATAATTATAACCCTCTCCTTTGCTCACCAAATTGTACACATTAGGACTATTAAAATCAGCGCCTAAATTCAAAGCCGAGAAAGTGCTAGTCATTTTGTCGACCGGTGCACTATAGATATATTGATAATACAATTCGGTTTTTAATCTAAAACTACTACTAAAACTCACGTCGTGAGCAATAACTCCATGCATCGCTCGGGTAAAATCAAGATCCTTATTGGCTTCTGTTCTTATACCATTGCTGTCGGTTTGGCTCGCAAAATAAACGTATAAAGGTTGTAACTGACTATGCATTCCTCCGCCTAAACTCAAGCTTTGCTTATCGCTTATCGAGTACTTTAAACCTAATCTTGGTTCAACTGAATATTTATTGTTGAGTAAGAAATACTGGCTGCTTACACCGGTGTTTAACATCAGTTTATCGTTGAATTTATGCTGCCACTGAAAAAAAGCACGTGCCATAGATGAAACACCTTTATAATCACGAAGTACTTTGAACGTATTATATCCAAAAGCAATATCAGTGCTATCTACAAGTAAGGAGTTATAAATATCATAGAACACACCTCCATTCACAAAATTCTTACTATTTACTTTCTTATTATAGATGCTATTTATTGAATAGATGATGTTTCGCGAAGTACTTCGATACTCCGGTTTTTTACGATCGGGTGTTGTAAAATTAGTGTCGATCCTATCGGCAATGATATTATTGTACTGGCCACTAATTCCAATATTGGTCTTTAAATACGCGTTATTTTTAAAAAGGATCACATGTGTGATACCGCTTGATCCAATATTTGATCTAAAATAAGTATCGCGAGCACTATAACCATAAAGATCCTTACCTTTTATTTTGTCTTTATCTAAAAGGGCTATATAGCTTAAACCTCCAATTCCCCAAAAAGAGAATTTGCCGGCTTTGGTTTTAAAGTCAGTTTTAAAAGTTAGATCTTGATATTGTGGCACCGCAGCGCCGGTACCAAAATCAATATTCAAAGCTTTAAATACTGATAAAGTTGAATATCGGTAATTAACCAAATAGGTAGCGTTCTTCCCTGCCTTGCCGGCAGGCAGGTTCTTATTAAAAGGTCCCTCGGCACCAAGCTCAAAGCCATTGAATCCAATTTGACTCATAAATTCATGCTTTTCGTTATTCCCATCACGCATTTTTAGATCAAACACACCTGCTGTTGCATTAGCATAATCGGCTGCAAAAGCTCCGGTCATAAAATCAGAATTGTCGAGCGAATTATTATTTAAGATGCTTATTGGCCCACCTGTTGAACCCGAATTTCCAAAATGATTAGGATTTGGAATGTCTAATCCATTTAATCGCCATAAAACACCGAGTGGCGAATTACCACGAACAATGATATCATTTCTTGAATCATTTGCACCACTAACACCTGCAAAATTTGCAGCCATGCGAGCAGGATCATTTCTACTTCCTGCATATCGCCCCGCTTCTTCCGAACTAAACACGCGAGAACTCACCGTGCTCATTTTATTATTGGTCTTTGTTTTATCTTGCTCTACAATAATTTCAATTTCCTGGCCTTGAATCACATTTTCTTCCAATTCAATATTTATCACGGTTTCCTTGCCCGAATTTAAGATCGCCATTACTTGTTTTTGCTTATAGCCAGTAAACGTGATCTTGATATTTTTCCTCCCTATGGGCACTTGTTCTATTTTAAAGAAACCATTTTCATCGGCTACTGCATATTTTTTTGTAGAATCCATCAATTGAACAACGGCGCCGGGCAAGGTGGTTTGACTTTGCTTATCCACAATAGTTCCTTTAATGTTTTGGGTAAGCGTTTGGGTATTGAAGTTCAAAAAACCAAAAACATATATGAAGAGTATGCAATACCTCATATTAATTTTGTTTTGCGGGGATATGACGTTCTTTTAAACAATTGTATTGCCAAGGACAAAATTTATAACCTATACGTTTATTCACAAATACTGTTCCTTTCCAAGATATTTTTAGTAAGCCATCCGCTAAATTCCATTCCTTTTTCATGCACTCCATGTCAAACTCATTCTCCGAATTAATCGGCACTTTTTTATGATGTTTATACGAAAGAAACAAATCGTACTTTCCGCTTTTAATTCTTTTTCTTGCCCAACCTAATGAGTCGGTAATTAAACTATCTACACATTTACCTTTTTTGTATAAATAAATGGTTTGATTGGCAAACGGTTTTACTTTATGATTTGAAGCAAGAACAACTTGCTCACTCGGCTGTGCTACAGCTCCGCAGTTTTGGCCCCTCATCTCGAATTTATATGAAAAGGACTTGGTTTGGCCACTCATTGCCACAAACAAAAATGTAAAAGCCAAAACTAAACACTTCATGCTACGGTGTTGAAAGCGATACCGGTAATACTTTACCGTTATAATATTTATGTCCGTTTAAAGCAAACTCATAAATATAGCTTGCCATTTGATCTGCCTTTATAGGTGCTTTATAGCCCGGAAAAGCTTTTGACAACATTTCGGTTTGTACTGCACCTAAAGCCAAACAATTTACACTAATGTTAGTACCTTTTAATTCTTCGGCCAAGCATTCGGTTAATCCACATAAAGCAGCTTTACTTGACGAATAAGCACTTAGGCCTGCAAATTTTGCGGTGCCCTGCACGCCACCCATACTGCTTATATTAATTATATGAGTTCCCTTCTTTTTTCCTGACTTGCCAGCAGGCAGGCCCATATAAGGCAAAAGAGCTTGCGTTAATAAGAATGGAGCGAACACATTTGTTTTGTAAACATCTGTGATCTGTTTCTCGCTAATTTTTTTGAATGGCTTCGAGATCAGTGAGCCAGCATTATTAATAAGAATACTTACCGGTTTGTTTAAATACTTACACACTTTGGTCACTTTGTCTATCCCACTTTTTGTAGAGATATCTATACTTAAAGGCAAAATATTAGTAAGATCGTTCTTTTTGATATAAGCTTCTATACTTTTTATGTTTCTAGAAACAGCGATCACCAAAACATCCGTTTGCGCAAATTGTTTCATTAGTTCAAACCCAATACCTTTTGAAGTGCCTGTGATAATAACCAACATTATTTCGTAAATTTGATATACGAAGTTACGCTATTAATGAATATAGGTAAATATATTTTTTCAATAATTGTTTCACTACTCTTGTATCAAAATGTAGTTGGCCAGGTGGATAGTGTATATACGGGAGAACCAAAAGGCAAGACTGGCAAGGATGATAAAAAAAAGCAGGTTAAGCCCGATCGTTTTAAGTCAATTAGAGATAACATAACTTACGGAGGATTTATTATGCCGGGATTTTATGCAAGCCAATACGGAAATGTGGTTTATGTTACGGCTAATCCCAATGTAGGATATAGACTCACAGAACAGTTCACCGTTGGACTTGGTTTAAGTTACAGTTATACTAGTTTAAAGAACAAATACGGAAAATTCACACAAAGTATTTATGGGCCAGGTGTTTTTGGAAGATATAAAATATTTGACCGGGCTTTTTTGCAAGTGCAATACGATAAATTAAATCAACCTGATTACTATTCGGGAACTGATAAGCGTATTTGGGTTGATTATTTATACGCCGGGGGAGGTTACTTTCAAAGTTTTGGAGAAAATGCAGGCTTAATGTATTCTATACTGTATAATTTAACTCCGGGTAGAAATTCTATCTACTACAATCCACTTATACAAATAGGTTTTGTTGCAGGATTTTAATCCTTCTTTTCCTTTGATTTGAATTTAGAAATTCCTTCGTCTAACCAGTTGATGTATTCTTCGATGTTGGGATCGTAGCCTCTTACTTTATTTAGTAATTTTTCGTTGTGATCCAATAATACATAAAGTGGTTGTGAACTTTGGCCGTACAGCATTTCTTCCATGTATTTAAATTTGTCGCCGATATCCGTTATCTCTCGTTCCTTTCCAAACCAGTTCACAGTCATAAAATCTTTCGGGTCGAGTGCGCGCTTATCGTCAACGTATAAAGAAACAAGCACCACATCATTATTCAAACGTTTTATTACTCCGGCATCCGGCCAAACATAATCTTCCGTTTTACGACAATTTGCACAGGCATGGCCGGTAAAATCAACCATTAAAGGTTTACCAACTTTTTTAGCATAAGCTAGTGCATGTTCGTAATCGTTCTTAAAGTGGACAATGCCATTTTTGTTCACCTCTATATGTTTTGCAAATTCAGGATCCACACTTTGAACAGAAGCCATTGCATTGTTACCGCCTCCACCAAAACCGTGTGGCGATTCAGAATATTCCAACGGCGGTAAAATTCCACTTAATAATTTTAAAGGAGCTCCCCAAAGGCCGGGGATCAAATAAATGGTAATAAAGAAAGAAATGATTGCAAAGAACAAACGCGTAACACTTAAATGTTTTACATCCGAATCGTGCGATGTTTTGAAAACTCCAATTAAATACAATGATTGCAATAAGAAAACAACAACCCAAATGCTTACAAATACTTCGCGAGTTAATATGCCTGCCTGAACTACAAGATCAGCATTGGATGCGAACTTTAATGCTAAAGCGATCTCTAAAAATCCTAAAACAACTTTAACTGAATTAAGCCATCCACCGGATTTTGGCAATGAATTTAACCAACCCGGAAATGCTGCAAACACACCAAATGGTAATGACAATGATATTGCAAAACCTAGCATACCCCAAAACGGACCAGAAATATTTCCTGTTCCGGCGGCTTGAACTAAAAGAGTTCCAATAATAGGGCCTGTACATGAAAACGAAACTAAGGCGAGCGTGAAGGCCATGAAAAATATTCCTAACAATCCACCTTTATCAGCTTTAGCATCCATTTTTCCTACAAGTGAACTTGGCATAATGATCTCGAATGCTCCCAGAAAAGATGCTGCAAATACTAATAAAAGCACAAAGAAGGCAAGGTTGAACCAAACGCTTGTGGAAAGTGTATTTAGTGCGCCAGCGCCAAAAACAACTGTAACACCTAAACCTAATCCAACATAAAGAATAATAATGAATAAGCTATATATGAATGCATTCTTTAGTCCCTCTGCTTTTGTTTTACTATGCTTTGTAAAAAAACTAACATTCATTGGAATCATTGGAAAAACGCATGGCGTTAATAAGGCTAAAAATCCACCAATAAATCCGGCAATAAAAATTCCCCACCAACTTTGCTCAGTAGTTTCATCATTATCTCCTTCCCCAACTTTTGAACTTAATGAAAGTGTTTTTGAACTCATTGTTCCACCTTTTGCCTGAACGATAGCATTTGTATCGCATACACAATCTTTAGACAACATTTTTGTTGAATCCAAATCCGTTGCTTCAACGCCCGCCATTCCGGCACAGGCAGGAGTTCCTTGTAATTCAAATTCAAATTTATCGGCAGGTGGAAAAATACATTTCTCTTCGGTACAAACTTGTGCTTCGTAAGTTCCGGTGATCTTTATTTTATCGGCACTTAATAATTTTACTTTTTGGGTGAAAGTTGCGCTCTTAGGATGATAAGCTACATTCATCTCAAATACCTTATCAAATACTTTTGTTGTGGTTGATTCAACCACTTTGCCTATTAATTGATAATCTTTAGATTTATTAAAAACAAAAGATGTTGGGTTGGGACCGTCTTCGCCGGCTTTTACTAAAGAGTAAATGTGCCACGGTTCATCAATTTTTGCTTTGAAAATTAATTCATAATCGCAATCGCTCACTTTTTTTGCTTCAAACTTCCAATGAACCGGGTTTTCTTGTGCTTGAGAAAGAAAACTAAGCAGAACTAGAAGTACAACACCAAGTTTACGCATATGTTAAATTGATTTAGGAATTAAAGATACTATATTTTTATTCCTAAAAAAACATTAATTATTTTTTCCGTAACTATCAATAAATCAGTTTGTTTGAAGATATTATTGGCTTCGCTTTCAGTAGATTTAAGACGACTTTAGCTACCCAATTTTCGGAAGGCTTTAAAAATAATTCTCATGTCGTTTTCGGCTTTATATTCCTTTGAATAATTAAGTAATAATAAATTGAATTTCTCTCCACTCACGTTATTTTCAAATTCATCGGCCGGAGTTAGTACAGATGGTTTAATTGCCGGTAGATCTTTACGAATTGTATTGCCATATCCTACCCAGGTATTTACCGCAAAGAAAACTTTTAGTGTATTCAAAATAAACTTACCTGGCTTTTTTTGGAAGATCATAATTAGTGGAAACACAAGAAGTAAGAATCCTGAAATGGAGAGGTCGAGTAAGCGTTTCTTTCGTTTATTCTCGGGCCTTGCTACATTATTCAGATCAATCACATACAATTCACCGGCGGTATCAATGCTATTACTTCCAATAATAGAAAGGCTTTCGGGAGGTGCAATTTTAAATTCAATATCTTTTGCAACCAACGACAACATTTTATTGATGATATTTTGCGAAGAGATATTCTTGGCGCAAAAAATAACTTCGTTGATCCTATGCACTTCAATTACCTCATCTATTTGTGTAAAATTTCCAATATAATTTGGATTCTTTACGCCATTGGATTCATTACTTACAAAACCAATGAAATGAGGCTTTATACTTGTTTGCTTTAGCAGATCACTTACGCGTTTAAACTCCTCTTCATCGCCAATAATGGCGATGTATTTTTGTTCGGCTTCGGCATTCAATTTAAATTGATTGATTCCCGCAATACTGTAAATAATTCGGAGAAGAAGGTAAACTATGCATGTTGAAGCTGTTCCTAAAAGAATAAGTGCACGCGAAAAACGATAATACTCCGGCAGCAACGAATAAACGATCAAAATAAATGCTGAGCCTGTAAGCACGCCTCTTATAATACGTTTTAATTTAAGCGGCTGATCGTATCCTCCACTTAGGTATGAAAAGAACATCCATATTAATGTATAAATTGGAAAGGCTATGCTTAATATATTTGCCGAATAAAAATTAGGGTACAACTTAAAATTCAACTCATACGAATTTTTAATCATGTATAAGGATAAAAGAATGCAAATAAAATCGATGGCAGGAAAAAAGAGTTGCTTCACAAATCGCATACTGATAGCGGCAAAAGCGCGCAAGTAAATGGCCAAGTAAATAAAAAATATGTAGGCCCCTGCGCCTTTATTACTGAAATGCTTTTTGGCAAAAATAGCCATGGCTTTGTAAAACACCACCACATAATTTACACTGCTTTTTTTAGTGCTTTCTCCTTTGTAATGTATAATGCTTGAATCGGCGAAATAATAATTTTTATATCCCGCTTGTGTGATCCGATAACTTAGATCCACATCTTCACCATACATAAAAAATGTTTCGTCCAGTAATCCGATCTTATCTAATACTTCTTTACGAATAAGCATAAATGCTCCGCTTAAAATATCCACTTGGTTGGTTTTGTCTTTATCTAAGAACGTTAAGTGATATTGCCCAAATTTTTTTGACTTAGGCATTAACTTTGCAAGACCAAATATTTTGTAAAACGCTACCCAAGGTGTTGGCAAACCGCGTTTACTTTCGGGTAAAAAATTCCCTTTGCCATCCACCATTTTTATACCCAAACCTCCAGCGTTAGGATGTTCGTTCATAAAAGCAATTATTTTTTCGAACGTATCTTCTTGTACAACCGTGTCGGGATTTAACAATAAAACATATTTTCCATTTGCTTGTTTAATTGCCTGATTATTTGCCACCGAAAAACCAGCATTCGTATCATTTATTAAGAGCTTAACTTGCGGGAATTTTTGCTTTACTAATGCTGCCGATCCGTCAACTGAGTTATTATCAACTACAAATACCTCGGCCTTGGTGTTTTTGAGGGCACCAAATACCGAATGTAGGCATTGTTCCAAAAAATGCTTTACGTTGTAATTAACTATAATGACAGATATCTCCAGTAGTACAAAAAACGCAAAAAGCACTGAATAATTATAATTGTGGGCATTATTTATTTTTTTAACTTTGCCCTGCTAAAAAATGAGGCCTAAAACCTCGTTTTATGGTCAGTTCTAAGTATACTATAAAAAGTAAATGGTCCCGTAGCTCAGCTGGATACCTGCCTGCCGGCAGGCAGGGAGCACAAGTTTTCTCTAACTACCAAAAGAGAGTTAAACTTGCGAGATCATAAAACAGAGTTTAAAAAGAGTATTATGTTCTTTGTATATATTATAGTAAGCCAATCCAGAGGATTAAGATTCTACGTTGGAATGACGCACAACGTTGATAAACGCATAGCGGAACATAACAGCGGGAAAACCAAATCGACAAAAGGATACATTCCCTGGGAATTGTTTTTCTTTGAATCATTTGACTCCAGGCTTGAAGCAAGAAAAAGAGAAAAGTACTTTAAAGCAGGAAGTGGAAAAGAAACTATAAAAAGTAAATGGTCCCGTAGCTCAGCTGGATAGAGCACAAGTTTTCTAAACTTGCGGTCCTTGGTTCGATTCCAAGCGGGATCACTGGTGCCAAACCAAAAACCCTCACAGTTTAAAAATTAACTTTTAATCGGGCTGAGGGTTTCTTTTTGTGTAATTTGTCACTCTTCCCAGAGTACTGCTTTACAACGTTTCAACCTCTTCAGGCATTCGCTCACGGTCAATAACCGATAACCGTTTCATGGCATTTACCTCAATACTTATAAAATCATACTCTTCCACTACTTTTCCTTTTAATTCGTAGCAGCCGGGGCCAATAAATGGATAAGTTCTGGCCGAAGGGGGAAAATGAACGGTATCTATCCAAGCTCCCTCGGTGTCAATAAATGTTCCGAAATACATTTTGTCGCCTTTACTTGTATAGGTAGTTTTTATATTGATCAAATAGCCAACTATGCATACTTCTTTATTTATGAATGAGTTTAATTGTTTAGTAACTAATTTGCTTGATGGTTTATCTTTCAACAGATCAAAAGGCGAACATAAAGAAAACCCAAGTAATTCTATTTGATCAAAGGCTTCATCAATGGGCGATTCGTTAAGTGTTGGAAATTTCCAGGTCTTTGGTCGCAGTTCAAATAATTCCTTTTCTTTTTGCTTTTGAGGTTTTATCAAGGCGTGGATCTCCCACAATAATTCTTTTTTATTTTTTCCTGTAAATCTAAAAGCACCTGTTCGTACCAATAAACGCATTTGCTCCACCGAAATAGATACACGTTTTAAAAAATCATCTACATCTATAAATGCGCCATTTTTTTCTCTTTCTTCAATTATCAATTCGTATGTATGATGCTCCACTTCGTTAATCATTCCAAAACCGAGATAAATTGTTTTGTTGTTTAAATAACACAGTGCGCCGCTATTGTTTACACAGGGTAAAACTACTGTAGCCCCATGCAAACGTGCTTCGTGCAAATACAGTTCTTTACGATAAAAACCACCGCCATTATTTAAAGTGGCCACCATGTATTCGACAGGGTAATACGCTTTAATATATAAGGCCTGATAACTTTCAACGGCATAGCTGGCCGAATGCCCTTTTGAAAATGCAAAATTGGCAAAACTTTCTATTTGCACCCAAATATTAGTCACTACTTTTTCATCATACCCTTTTTTTGCGCAGTTATCATAGAATTTTTCTTTCACCGCATTAAATTCATTTCGTTGTTTAAATTTCCAACTCATGCCTCGTCGCAAATAATCGGCTTCGGCTAATGTAAGGTCGGCAAATAAATGCGCTACTTTTATTACATCTTCTTGGTAAACCATTACGCCATAAGTTTCTTCGAGCAGATCGTACAGCACAGGTAAAACCTCTCGTGCTTTTTTTCGCAAATGCTCGTTCCTAAAGCGTATAATATATTCGCGCATCATTCCGCTTTTTGAAACACCGGGGCGAATAATAGAGCTTGCCGCCACCAAGCGCAAATAATCATCGGCCCTAAGTTTTGTTAGTAACATACGCATGGCAGGAGATTCTACATAAAAACAAGCTATGGTTTTTCCTTCGCGCAATAATTCTTTAATACGTTCGTCATCCTTAAAATCTGATACCTTATGCATATCCAATTGTACTCCGCAATTTTCTGTAACGATCTGAATGGCATCTTTTATTTTTGCCAAGCCGCGCTGACTCAAAATATCAAACTTGTACAAACCAATATCTTCTGCCTCCAGCATACTAAATTGTGTTGTGGGATATCCTTTTGGCGGCATACTGGTGGCGCTATAATTTGTAATCTCCTCTTGAGAAATGATGATGCCACTGGAATGAATACTTAAGTGACTTGGAAAACCTTTTATGAGATGGCTATATCTTAAAACGAGTTTACTCAGATCATCGAGTTCTTTATACGAATTTTTATCGGCCGCTTGCAATCTATCTATTTCTCCAACAGGTAAACCAAAAACCTTTCCTAGTTCTCGTATCACGGCATCTTTTTGAAATGTATTGTATGCTCCTAATAAAGCGGTGCGTTTATGGCCGTAGGTATCAAACATATAACGCGTGATATCATCGCGATCGGTCCACGAAAAATCAATGTCAAAATCGGGCGGATTTGTTCGTGAGGGATTTATGAAGCGCTCAAAATACAGATCCAGATCGATAGGGTCTACATCTGTAATTCGAAGTAAATAAGCCACAATACTATTTGCGCCGCTTCCTCGTCCTACATAATAATAATTTTTATGTTGGGCGTAATTTACAATATCACAGTTGATCAAAAAATACGAAGCAAATTTCATATCCTCAATGATCTGAAGTTCTTTATCAATACGTTTCATTACTTCAGGCGTGGGCTTGGTGTAACGATAGCTTAAATTTTGCATGCACTTGGAGCGTAGCAAATTCATATCATCGGCGAGCGATGTTGTAAAGTATTTTAAGTTCTTATTGGCAAATTTGCCGTATGTAAAATCAATGGTGCATGAATTTAATATAGCAGCGGTGTTTGAAATGATATTGGCATATGATGCATAAGCAAAATACAATTCCTGATGTGTGCGTAATAATTCGTCGGCATTAGCTTGTTCGCTTACCGGTAATTTGCTTAAAAGATTATTAGTGTCAATGGCGCGCAGTAAACGATGTGCATTGTAAAATTTTTTTTCGGCAAATGTTACAGGCTGTTGCGCCACAAACTTTGTAGTAGTTTTTTGCGCATTCATAAATGCCATGCTTTCGAGCTCTTTAACTGAAACTCCAACAAATTCATTTTCACGAAGAGTTTGGCCTTTGTAATTTTTTAGCGGATAGATGATGTATGCATTATTGAATTCGGGAGCTTTTTCTTCAAATGGAATAGTGCCGTGCAAATGAAGTGATAAATGATCGTTAAGTTCTTTGAACCCGTAATTATTCCTGGCAATTCCCACATAGCATTGTTGTGCACCATTTCTAAAGTCAATTCCAAGAATAGGTTTGATATGATATTCCTCTTTTGCTTTTCGCACAAGATCAATACACGCCGATGTATTATTGATATCAGTTACCACAATGCACGAGTGACCGGCTTGTTTGGCCAAGGAAAGTAATTCATCAACCGATAAAGTACCGTAGCAAAAACTGTAATATGTATGGCAGTTAAGTAGCACTTTTTCCGCGTTCCCCTCTATTCACCCCATTGAACGGATTAAAATCCATGCTTCTCATGTTCATGCCAACCGCGCGTGAAACAGCATCTTTTCCAAAACGATTACGGATCTTATCCATGGCTTGCATCAACTTTAAATGTTCGCCGGTATCTTCAAATAAATTATATTGGTAACTTCCTTGTACTAAATGACTAAATTTTATTCCTACCATACGAATAAGCATACGTTTTTGAAATAATTTATCAAACAGCTCCTGAACTTTTTCAATCAATACATGATCAAGCGATGTATAAGGAATGCGCATTTGTTGCGTGTAGGTATTAAAATCGGAATAGCGAATTTTTACGGTAACACAGGCCGTTAGTTTTTCTTGTGAGCGCAGATCATACGCTAATTTTTCGGCCATACCGGCCAACAAGGCTTTTAGAGCTTTTACATCAATGGTATCTTTTTCAAATGTTTGTTCGGTTGACATTGATTTTTGTTCCGAGTACGGTTCAATGGGAGAATTATCAATACCATTTGCTTTTCTCCAAATAGAAATCCCGTTTTGCCCAAGTACTTGTTCCATTAATTCCACCGGCATTTCTTGCAAAGTGCGGATCCACATCACGCCCATGCTTCGGAGTAATTGATACGTTTTATCTCCTACCATGGGGATTTTTTGTACGGAGAGTGGTGCTAAAAATATTTTTTCAGTTCCAAAGGGAATTTCTTTTTGTCCGTTTGGTTTTGCCTCACCTGTTCCGATTTTTGAAACCGTTTTGTTTGACGACATAGCAAATGAGATTGGCAATCCTGTTTCGCGCGTTATTTTTTGGCGTAACTCACTTGCCAGTTTATAACAACCAAAAAAACGATCCATCCCTGTGAGATCGATATAAAATTCATCAATGGATGTTTTTTCGTAAAGCGGAACATCTTGCTGAATGATTTCGGTGATATCATTAGAATATTTACTGTATTGTGATGAATCGCCGCGAACAATAATGGCGTCGGGACAGAGTTGCCTCGCCATCTTCATGGGCATGGCCGAATGAATTCCAAACGCGCGTGCTTCGTAACTGCAAGAAGCAACCACGCCTCTATCGCTTCCGCCTCCCACCAAAACAGGTTTGCCAATTAGTTTGGGATTTTGCAAACGCTCTACCGAAACAAAAAAGGAGTCGAGGTCGATATGCACTATGGAACGGTTGTTACTCATAATGGTTTAGTATTTGAAAAAGTTATTTTTATTAGGAATGCTTTGGCCTGCTGCCCGCGTGAGCGATTGTAGCGAAAAGCCCTGCGCAAGACTTTGCTTAATGGTTGTTGGGCGAGGAGGCGGCCGAAGGAAGCCACCGCAGCCATACAGCCATAGCAAAGGGCAAGCAGGCTTGCAGAGAAAAGCGCGACCACTGAAGCGAAAATTTGTTCCTGATGTTTACAAGGCAAATTTTGCTTCAGGGGACACGCCCAAATAATGTCAATTTTCATCCCTCTAAAATTACCATGAATTACAGCAAGTGCTTGCCAGCTTTTGTAGCAATAAGTGTTAAAATCAGAAATATCAAACAACTGTATATCAATTAGTTAAAATAGTAAGGCCTTGTAACTTTAGCCTTCCTTATTCGTCTTACCTTTGCGCAAATGAATGTATCGGACTATAATAACTGTGTTGATGAGTACTCTGACGGGCTTTACCGTTTTATGCTGAAAAATACAAGAGATAAAGATCTGGCGAAAGACCTGGTGCAAGATACATTTGAAAAATTGTGGCGAAAATTAAATGATGTTGATGCGCAAAAAGCAAAAAGCTATTTATTCACAAGTGCTTATCATGCTTTTATTGACCATACACGTAAACAAAAATTTAAAGGCAATTACACGGAAGTAGTAGAAGCGAATTATGGCTACACAACCAACAGCAATAATTTAAAGGAAGTGATAAACATGGCGCTTGAAAAATTACCGGAAATACAACGCAGTGTAATTATGTTAAGAGATTATGAAGGCTATGATTATAATGAAATAGGCGAAATAACAGGATTAAGTGAAAGCCAAGTGAAGGTGTATATTTTTAGAGCGCGCCAAACATTAAAAAATTATTTAGTAAAGCTGGATACCATATTGTGAGCAAGATCAATTTAAATAATTACGAAGCATATATGCTAGATCACTTGGAGGGAAATCTATCCCCTCAAGATACGCTGGCATTAAAAGCATTTGCCATATTGCATCCAGAATTGGAACTAAATTTTGATGAAGAATTAATTGCGCTCGAAAATGAAAGTATATCTTTTAAAGGAAAACAAAATTTTAAAGTAGACTTTAGCGACGAGTTAGTGATAGGCTATTTAGAAAATGTTTTAGAAGGGGAAGAGAAATTAGAAGCTGAGAAGTTAGCGCTAAACAATACAGTATTTAAGCACGAATTAGAATTGTACAAAAAAACAATTGCAGTGACCGACGCTACTATAGTATTTGAGAATAAAGAAAGCTTAAAACGTAGCGCTGCGGTGATCTTCTTCCCACAAAACAATTATATAAGAGTAGCTGCTGCTTTACTTTTATTATTAGGCATTTGGTTCATGGTTTCGCGAGTAATTAAACAGGATACGATAATAAGCACTGAAATGGCGAGCAAGTTAAAGGAAGAAGAACTAATTACTCCCAATCAAATAGTACCTGAAACTGATAACACACCTGAAGTAAAATATAATGCCAATAAACTCATTGCTAAAAAAACAAACCCGAACAACAACGTAAATAACATTACACCAAAAAACGAGATCATTACAAGCACTATTAGTGTAATAGTTCCTGAAAAACAAAACGAACCTCAACTGGCAGATCGCAATTTGAATAATGAACAACCCGAAAATAGAATTGATACGAATAACGAACAATTAGCAAGTAATAATACATCGGAAAGTACGGGACCAAAATACATTATTGAAGAAGGAGCAGATAATGAAATAGCTGCAACTCCTCAAGCAAAAAGTAAATTATGGAATGTGGCCTCAGGTTTATTGAAGCGCCTGAATCGCAGAGGAGTTGAAAATGTGAATAGTTCTGAGAATAATAATGAAATGTTCATTGGCGCATTAACTATATCAAAACCAAACTAAGTAATGTGTATCAAATTAGCCCCTACTGCTTTGTTGTAAAAATTTTAAAATCCTCACATATTTTAGTATGCTACGGTTTAAAATTTTTACACGCCTTGTAGGAACATATTTGATACACATTACTAACTAGCATGTCGATAGTTAAAAAAGTTAAAATAAAATAATTTGTCGAACACTGTAACATTTTAAAGAACACAAACGTCATACTACAAAGAAAACAAAAAATGAAAACAAAAATTTACATAGGATTATTGAGTTTACTAAGCGTAAATATTTTTGCGCAAGACAAACAAGAAAAAACAGTTGAACCATTTACAGGTTTAACTACTTCGGGTGCGGTGAACGTTAAGTACAGAAATTCGGATACCAATATGGTAATATTAAAAGGTACTGTTGAGGATTTTGGTAAAATTGACTTCTATTCTAAAGACAATACATTATTTATCACCTCACATGGTAATATAAGCAATCCCTTAACGGTTTACGTAAGTGGAAATAAACTAAAAGACGTTGACGCAGCGGGCGCCAGCACTGTAAGATCCACAGATGTTATAAAAGCAACAGAGTTTCATGTAAGTTCATCGGGTGCAAGTAATGTGCACTTTAATTTAAACTCTAACAAAATAGATGTTGTTGCCACCGGTGCCAGCGATGTAAATTTAAAAGGTAATACACGTTATTTAAATGTAGTAGCCACGGGTGCGGCCAATTTAAAAGCATATGATCTTATAACTGATACATGTGAGGTAAATGCATCGGGTGCATCTAACGCAAAGGTGTTTGTTCAACAAAAGATTAACATTAACGCCACGGGTGCAAGTAATGTAAAATTCAAAGGTGATCCAAAATCTGTTTCGGCCGAAGGAAGTTCAGCTTCTAAGATCATGAAAATAAGTGGCGACGGAACAAGTTCGGGCACGCCAGGTGATACTTCAAAGTCGCAAACCAAGTTCAGTTGGAAAAATAAAGAAATCATTATTCTTAATAACGACTCGCACAATAGTTATGGTTACTATCACAGCGATCTTACTCGCAAACACTGGCAAGGTTTATGGTTAGGCTTTGGTGGTTATACAAATCCATCGGTAGGTTTTACTATGAATACACCTTATAAATATATGGCATTAGATTACGGCCGTTCATTTAATTTTCAATGGAACTTAGCCCAACGTAATTTAAATTTGTATAAAAAATACATTCAACTCTCAACCGGAATTGGTTTCCAATTCAGTAATGTAAAGTTCGAGAATAATACTAAACTTAATGCCGACAGTTCTTTTACTTGGGGTTATGTTGATTCAAGCAATACATTCTCGTACCAAAAGAATCGTTTTAAACAAGGTTATGTTACTGTTCCTTTATTGCTGAACTTTAATACAAGTAAAAGTTTAAAAAGAAATTTCCACGTAAGCATGGGCGTAGTTGGTAAATATTTATTGACCTCAAGAGTAAAACAAGTGTTATTACAAAATAATAATGAGTTCACTTTTATTCGCAAAGACGATTTCAACATCAATCCTTTTCAGTTTGACGGATATGCAAGTATTGGATACAGAAATTTTACAGTGTACGGACAATATGCTTTAACCGAATTATTTAAAAAGAATAAAGGTCCACAAGTTTATCCGTTTGCGGCAGGCATACGCATCACGCCTTTCGAGTAAGAGTTTCATGTTTAAAGTGCGGTTAGAGTAAAAAATCCTGACGGTGATCGCCAGGATTTTTATTTTTAAAATTTATAATCTTTATAATCCTTTGTAAACTCTGCGTCTTCAATTTTTGGATTTACCTGCAGAAACATGTAATTATATTCTTCAAACAAACCTTTATCATCTTCTATTTTCATACTAATTGGTAAAAAATAGAATTTATCAATATACATTTCTACTTTTTTGCAATACCAAGTTGGTACTTTTATGATCTCTCCCGGTTTCAAAATATCAAAATAATCTTTAAACTTTTTATTTCGCTCCACGATCATGTATTCGCAAATATGTAATTTTCTGGCAATGCTTGTGATGCTTTCATTTTCACCAACTTTATAATCTGTGTAAGAAAAATCTTTGTTGTTGATGGTAACTTTATAACACATGCGTCCATTTACTTTTTCCTCACCAACCAATTCAAATAAGTCATCGAATTTATTTCCAATTTTTTGTACGCTATATGCTATTATCGACGCGAAATAATCATACCCCATTTCATTGAGAGAATGATGTTGATCTTGACGCATAAGATCTCCTAAAGGGTCAAGATTTAAATTGAAATACGGGAAAGAGTTTGGTTTAACCAGCGCTTTGCCTTTATTTTTTCCTTCAACCCAAAGCACTTCTATTCCTTTAATGTATAAATAGATCTTTCGTGGTTTTTTTTGAAATTTTACAGCGCTTTCGTAATAATTAAATCCCTTTTTTCCGCGCTCGGTTATCTTTAAATGGTACTTTAAACTCTTAACCTCCTCAATAGATTTAAGAGACTTAAGAACAATGTCTTTACAGCTCAATTCATCCTTTTGACTGAAGGCCAATAAGTTGAAAACCAACAAGGTAAATATTCCTAAAACACGTCTCAATTTTGCGAATCCCAAAATAACATAAACTTTAATTGATTACCAAATGATTGAACACATATTCATATGTTTTTAAAAAATTATAACAGCCTCGGCATAAATATTAGGGTATATTTGGTAAAACTCACGTATATTTATTGTCCCGTTTATGAATGTACACGCTCAAATAGTTGAAGGCATAAAAACCCTCTTGCACCAGCAAGAGTACGTGGTTATACCCAATTTTGGTGGTTTTGTTACACAACTACATTTTTCAAAATATCTTGTAGAGAAGAATATTCTTACTCCTCCGGGAAAGGTGATCTCATTTAACAAACAATTATGTCAAAACGATGGGGTTTTAGCATTTTGGATTCAAAAAGAACTTCAAATAACGCCTGAAATTGCCTTAAAGCACATTACTGAGTTCAGCGATTATTGCGAGCAAGTATTGCGCACAAAGCGTCGTTTGAATTTAGAGAATCTTGGATTTTTTTATTTAGACCTTGAGAATAATATTTGTTTTGAACCTAAGAACGATAGCAATTATTTATTGGATAGTTTTGGTTTGAGTCCTGTAATTTTAAATGAATTAAGCGACATTGTTGTTGAGAAAAAAGAAACAGCGTTTGTTGATCGCACAATTGAAACTGCAAAACAAGAATTGCAAATAAAACGCAAGCGAAATTTAAAACCGATCGCTTACATTGCACTTGGTGGATCTATTTTATTCTTTTCTTTGGCTGCATTAGTTACCATCAATAAATCAGAAGGTCCTTTGCTTTCGGGAATATTTAATAGCAATGTTGTAAGAACATATAAGCCTGTAGCTTATTCTGAACTTGTTTTAGAAAAAACAGATGCTGAAACAAAATCATACGTTCCAAATTCGGAAGGTATTGCTGTACTTGATATCACCAGCGAAAAAGCAATTGCAGTTAGCGTGAATGAAAACATTACTGCATCTAATGAGGTTAAACATAACGTTGTGAAAGCCCACAACTATAAATACTCAGGTAAATTTCAAATTGTGTTGGGGTGTTTTAATGAAAAAAATAATGCCAACAAAATGGTTAGCAAATTAAAACGTGATAATGTTAACGCTGGAATTTCAGGAATCAATAACAAAGGCATGCATATTGTAAGTTGCGCCGGATTTAATTCAAAAGATAGTGCGCAGGCTTTTTTACAAGACATCAAAGGCAATTTTCCTAATGCCTGGATAAAATCCGAAAATTAGTGTTTGGCCGAAAAGCTCATTTTCATCGTTATACTTGTTTTGAACATAGTCATTTACAAAAGTAACTCCTTAATTTTAAAAAGCGCGCATGCCTAGAAACTGAACTTTTCCATCCAAACGCTAAGTATTCATAAACATGCTAATTAGTCGTCCCTCAAAAACTCTGTAAGCCTTGTTATTATTGAGTTTGTTTAAAAATAGTGCGATAAAAATCTA
>Ga0163149_10001394_pt1 | contig 31130 bp, 25 predicted proteins | sample OliLakLV19MP5G1_FD_148604 | JGI IMG/M metagenome (GOLD analysis project Ga0163149, IMG submission 148604) | Freshwater microbial mat bacterial communities from Lake Vanda, McMurdo Dry Valleys, Antarctica - Oligotrophic Lake LV.19.MP5.G1 | ecosystem: Environmental > Aquatic > Freshwater > Lake >... | reverse complement strand
ATGTATGATAGATCAAAATTAATCAAATAAAAGTAACTTTTTTCTGGTTGAAAATGAGTTCATATTTGCGGGGTATACTTATTAAGGAAGGCTGTTTGCATTTTTTGCAATTTTTTTTGATAATCCGGTTATGGTGCCTTGCCTTCTTGCAGAAAGTGCTTAAAAGAGAGGTTTTGGTGCGTTTGTCAATTACTCTCAGTCCCGATGACAAGGTACTTTTGATATGTAAACATTAAACAACTAAAATGAAAACAATTACTAAAACTCTTGCAATCGTAACTACAATGCTTTTCTTCTTCAATGCATCATCATATGCAAAAAATGGCGGAAGGAGAAAAAATAACCCGGATATAAGAGATTCTGTTATGTACTTTAAAGGATACTATGCCGGAAAGGAGAACGAAAATGCAAAAGAATTTAAAGCACTTTCAAGAGCAACGAGAATAATGCCTGGTGGTTACGGAAGTGTTGGATTGGTTGTTTGGGCTGCTGCAACTTTCATTCCTCCAAATCCATTAAACAATCCTAGTGTTGACAGGGAACTGGTAAGAAATCCGGAGTTCGTTAAGGGGTACAGGAAAGGTGGATTAGAGGCGCAGAGATACTATTTTAATGGCAGCAAAAGAGATCAGATAAAAGCCGTTGCAATTACAGGAGCTGTTATAGGTGGTGTTTTTTTAATAGTGAAATCTAATGGCGGAGGACATTAAAAAATTATTTTTGAAAAAATTGCCCGATTGTTTTTAGCATTTCATTTTGCACTGCATTACCTGAAGCAATAATTTCCTTGCCAAATAGAAAATTGTTTCCGCCTGAAAAATCGGTCACTTTTCCTCCGGCTTGCTGCACAATAAAAGCACCGGCGGCTACGTCCCATGGATTTAAACTGTATTCATAAAAAGAATCAAATCTTCCACATGCTACATAAGCAAGATCAACTGCCGCTGAACCAATTCTTCTTAATCCTCTGCAATTTTTCATCAAGTGTTTTAAAAGGTCAATATATTCGTCACTCTGTTCGTAATCATAATAAGGAAACCCGGTAGCTACCAATGAATTTTTAAGCTTGGTTGTTTTGGAGACGTGTATTTGTTTTCCATTCATAAAAGCATTGGCGCCTTCCCAGGAATAAAAACACTCATCCATGTTGGGCTCATATATAACGCCCAACACAAGTTTTTGTTTATGCATCAATCCAATGCTAACACAATAACAGGGGATGCCATGTATAAAATTTGTAGTGCCGTCTAAGGGATCAATGATCCAGATATAATCTTCGTTAGTATGGCTCGCCGTTTCTTCTTCTGTAATAAACCCGCAGCCAGGAATTAATTCCTTTAATTTTTCAACGATTTTTTTTTCTGCAGTTTTATCAACGTATGTAACAAGGCTGTTCTCGCTTTTTGTTTCTATGGATGCGGAAGTAATTTTTATTTGCTCTGCACGAATAAAGCTGCCTACTTCTTTACTTAATGTACAAACATCATTACATATTTGCTGAAGATCCATTTTCAAGAGGTGAGCGTTGAGTTGGTTGATTTATGTTTTTTATTAAACCACCAAATACCAATGATACCTAGAAGAATAAGGATAGAGGATATGATCTGAGCCTGTGTTATTTCATTGCCAAAAATATGATACTTGGTATTAACACGTATTTGTTCTATCAAAAATCTTTCAATACCGTTTAGTAATAGGTAGGTGCAAAATAAAACTCCGGCGGCATGAATTCTTTTTCTAAGGTTCCATAATACAAAAAATAATAGTGTGCACATGATTACCTCGTAAAAAGGTGTGGGATATACATTTTCAATGAGATAAGGTGTTTCTTTCCAGTTGCAATTACAATCCAGCCATTGTTGTGTTTGTTCCTGGTATGGATTACAAACTTTATTTACATTGTTGTGGAAATTAAAACTCCACATCCAATCGGGTAAAAATGATAACCATGAAGGCTTGGGAGCGCTGTTCACAATTCCCCAATCTCCATCGCCTGATACCTGGCAGCCTATGCGGCCTATGGCATATGATAACATTAGTGCAGGAGCACATGCGTCTGTAACGTGTAATAAATTAAGTTTATGTTTTCTGGCATACATTAAAACTGCAATCGATCCAAAGATCAAACCTCCATACATTGTTAGTCCGCTGAATGAAAGTAAGGCATCAACGGGGTCGGCCATAAAATCATCAATGTTCTCAAGGTTGTGGAATATTTTAGCTCCAAGGATGCCTGAAATTGCAGCAATCAATGTCATGTTGCCAACATGTTCATGCGGACGCATTACCTGGTCTTTCCATTGAGGTTCAGGTAATTTTTCTTTTTCTTTTTCCCTGTATTTTAAGTAGGCCGCAATGGCAGCCCCGGCGATACCTCCAATAAAATTTCCTTTCATTGATAAAAGAAAACCTTGAGTATCATTTGTGAAAGCTGTAAAGTCTAAGGCGATATATAAAATTTTGTATCCTAATGCGAAGCCTAATAATCCCGAAAGGATCAAGTCTGCAATTGATGCTTTTTGGCCGACCAAAATTTTCGTGCTTGATGAATGAAGCAGTCCGAGTGCTTCTTTTCTTTTCATTTCCATAGCGAAGAAATAGCTGCCTATTAAAAAAGCCAGCGCTACAAAAAATCCAAAACTTTGTACCACTTTTAAAAAATGAATTTCAATTCCGAAAAGATCTGCTATTGCGTGATATAGGGTAGGATACATTTTATGAGGCTATTGAGACTGTTCTAATAATGTTGTTGTCGGAAATTACTTGTATGTTGTCAATGTTAACGCTGCCCTCATCATTTATAGAAGATAAATTTACTTTGGCGACAGCATTTATTAATTCCTGATTGAAAGGAGTTTTTATTTTAACATAATTATCGGTAAAGCCGTGCATAAAACCGTTTTTGTTTTCCGATTCAAAGAGTACATTTCTTTCAACATTTAAGTGTTGCTCATAAAAATGTCGCTGTTTTTTTGTTGAAAGTATTCTCAGCATTTTATTGCGTTGTTTGCGCACTGCGATTGGCACAACCGGTTTTATTTCTAAAGCATCTGTATTGTCTCTTTCTGAATAAGTAAATACATGCAGGTATGAAACGTCAAGTGAATTAATAAAGTTGTACGTCTCTAAAAAATCCTCATTTGTTTCACCCGGAAAACCAACAATAACATCTACGCCAATGCAGCAATGCGGCATCAGGGATTTAATTTTATTTACGCGCTCTACATATAACTCACGCAGGTAACGCCTGCGCATCATTTTTAATATTTTATTGCTGCCTGATTGTAATGGAATATGAAAGTGGGGCATGATCTTTTCAGATGATGCAACAAATTCAATGATCTCGTCAGTTAATAAATTGGGTTCAATGGATGATATTCTGAAACGATCAATTCCTGGAGTTGTATTCAATTTTTTTACGAGATCGAAAAAATTTTCTTCACGCTTTTTTTGCGGATGAAAACCTTTGCCAAAATCCCCTATGTTAACTCCTGTAAGTACAATTTCTTTTATTCCTTCGGATGCGATCTTTGTTGCATTTGCAAAAACGCTTTCAATGGTTGAGCTCCTGCTTTTGCCTCTGGCAAGTGGTATAGTGCAAAATGCGCAGGTGTAGTCACAGCCATCCTGTATTTTTAAAAAAACTCTTGTGCGATCACCAAAAGAATAAGAGTCTACGAAAAAATCGGCTTGCTCTATTTCGCAAGAAAATACCTTTGCTTCAGGTGTTTTAGAAAGATCGTTGAGATAAGAAAGTAATTTGAATTTTTCTGTTGCACCAAGTACCAGGTCAACTCCTTCAATTTTAGCTATTTCATTTGGCTTTAATTGTGCATAGCAGCCAACGATAGCGATAAACGCATTTGGTGATTTATTTAACGCCAAGCGAACAATTTGTTTACATTCCCGGTCTGCATTTTCAGTTACTGAACAAGTATTAATTACATACACATCTGCTCCCGAATCAAAATCGGTTTTGTGATAACCATTTTCCTGGAACATCCTTGCTATGGTAGATGTTTCAGAAAAATTAAGTTTACATCCTAATGTGTGAAAAGCAACTGTTTTAGGCGCAGACATAAGGCTGCAAAGGTACTAAATTTTACTGCAGTTCGCTCATGTTACTGTTTCGCTATTCGACATTTTGCGCATTTCTTATTTACCCTTCGAGAAGAGTACGAATTCCGTTCGTTGAGGTTCTCGAAACGAAGGGAGAATACATTTGTGTTGATAGTATTGTTGATAATTAGCTCTGTAATAAAGGCAAAAGCTCAATCCTTATTTTTAAACTTACAATACAAACTCACTCATGAAAAACACAAACTATATATTTCTTCTATTTGTTTCTATACTTTTTTCTTGCGGAGGAAAACAGGAAAAAAAATCAGAGACGGATACCCGAACAATTTTTAAATACAACGAAATGTCGGGGGTAAGTTCTCTTGATCCGGCAGCTGCAAAGAATTTTGAAAATATCTGGGCGGTAAATCAGTTGTTCAATGGTTTGGTGCGGATGAATGATTCTATGATGGTTGAATCTGATATTGCAAGATCATGGGAGATAACCGAAGAGGGTACTGTATATACTTTTCATTTGCGTGGCGATGTGTTTTTTCACGATGAAGAACATTTTAAAGGAGGCAAAGGAAGAAAGGTTGTTGCCAGTGATTTTTTACACAGCTTCCATCGATTACTGGATGCAAGAGTTTCATCTGCCACAACTTTATTGACAAACCTGGACAGGGGAGAGCGGAGCAATTATAGAGGTTTTACTGCCCCTAACGATAGTACTTTTGCTATATATATCAAAAAGCCATTCGCTCCTTTTTTGGGAATATTAACAATGAAATATTTTTCAGTGGTGCCTCATGAGATCCTGGAATTTTATGGCTCTGATTTCAGGAGTCATCCTATTGGCACAGGACCATTCAAGTTTAAAACATGGGAAGAGGGTGCTAAATTGGTTTTTGTAAAAAATGAAAATTATTTTGAAAAAATAAATGGTGAGCGTTTACCGTACATTGATGCGGTTTCTATTTCATTCATTAAGGATAAAGAAACTGCATTTCTTGAGTTTATGAAAGGCAATCTGGACATGCTTTCCGGGATCGATGCGATAAATAAGGATGAGATGTTTACCCGCAACGCGGAATTAAAGGATGTATATAAAGATAAATTCATTGTGCAGTCGCAGCCATTTTTGAAAACGGATTACCTGGGAATATTGATCGATGATAGGTTTAAGGCTGTTGAATACAGTCCGCTAAAACACAAAGCGATACGCCAGGCAATTAATTATGGTTTTGACAGAAGAAAAATGATAAAATATTTGAGAAGTAATTTTGGAACTGCAGCAACCTCAGGCTTTATTCCTCCGGGACTTCCTTCTTTTGATTCTACTCTTGTTAAAGGATATGATTATAATCCGGATAAAGTAAAGGAGTTAATGTTTCTGGCAGGATATAAGGAAGGCAAGCCGATGCCGGAAATATCTTTGTACACAACAGAACAGTACCTGGATATTTGCGAATTTATTCAGTCGCAGTTAGCTCAGTTTGGAATTAAAATAAATATTAGTGTTGAGCGCGCTGCAGTATTATCTGAAGCGATAGCAAGCTCAGAAATTGTTTTCTTTCGTAAGTCATGGGTAGGTGATTATCCCGATGCGGAAAATTTCCTATCACTTTTTTATAGTAAGAATTTTTCTCCTGAGGGTTTTAATTATACACATTATAGGAACAGGCAGTTTGATGCTTTATATGAAAAAGCGCAGGTAGAACAAAATGATTCAATTCGTTTTAGGTATTACAGGCAAATGGATAAAATGATCATGGAGGAAGCTCCGATCATTCCTCTTTATTATGATCAGGTATTAAGGTTGGTTCAGAAAAATATTTCAGGCCTTGGTGCTAATCCGATGAATTTATTGAATTTGAGAACGGTGAAGAAAGAGAATGATAAGCAGAAAATGTAAAAACGAATACACTGTTTGGGATTTTAATATACCCTTGTAATTTTGTATATTCGTATAAATGTCCGTAAAAAATGAACTACAAAATATCATTTCGGGAAATGGATCAGTTAGGAACGGAAATGCTATCCAATCAATCACAAGTTTCCTTAGAGGAAAAAAGAAATCAGTTTCAGGCGCTGAAAAAGCAACGTTCAGCAAAGTCGAAGAAACGGAAATCCTGATTGAGTATATTAAAGTAAAGAGTCTTTGGTTTCGGTCAATCGATAATTCAAAGTATATTGGTGAAGGAGCGGAACAAAAAATTTATGAGTCTTCAGACCCTAAATTTGTTCTGAAAAGAAATGATGGTGTTTTCTACCAATTCTGGTCTGATTATTTGAACAATCTCCTTTTGCATAATTATTTCTTTCCCCATTTAGCTTACGAACTTCTTGGCTTCAGCCTGGAGGGAAAAACGTTGTTAAGGCAACAGCGAGCACTAACCTGATGTATGTAAGGGAGTTTTTAGAGGCAAATGGATTCATTAACAAAAAAAATAATGATTATTACCATACTGAGCTTGGAATTATTCTGGAGGACTTACACGATGAAAATGTTTTGACCAGCGAAGGCGTACTTCAATTTATCGACACTGTTTTTTATTTAACGGATAAATTTTATGAGCTTGAATAATTTTTTAGGTGTTAAGGAATTTAGTTGTTGATTTTTAAATAACAACTCACCGAATAGTGATCCGAAAGCTCTTCTGAACCGGTCATGAATTCATAAGAGGTTACATTATTACTGTGCAGTATATAATCTATCCTGAAAGAAGGAAATTTTCCAATGTAAGTACGGCCTGTCCCTATGCCGCTAACTTTGAATGCATCATTTAAGCCGGATGCAATAGTATGGTAAGTATAAGAAGATGGCGTATCATTAAAATCGCCGCAAACAATAACCGGATAAGGACATTGTAGGATGTGAGCGTTTATCACATCAGCCTGTGCAGCTCTTTTTTGAAAAGCTATTTTAAGTCTTCGTAAAATGCTCATCGATTTTTTGACTTCTTCTTTTGTTTCACGGTTATTTAATATGTCATCAACATATTTATATTCTACAGGCTGAAACCTTATCGATTGCAGGTGCATATTGTAAATGCGAACGGTGTCTTCATTAATAAGTACATCCGTATAAATACAAATGTTTTGATTTTTTTCAGGGAACTCAACCACGCCTTTTCTTATAATAAGATAGGAGGTAAGGGTGGCTATTCCAAAATTGTGAGCTCCAGATACCGTAGCCGTATATTCAAGGTGAAGATTTTGTGCTGTTTGAATTGTCTGAAGACTGTCTAATGTGACAAATCTTTTTTTATCATCGGTATAAACTTCCTGTAGGCAAAGTATATTGGCTTCTTCGTCTTTGAGCATGTCAAATATTTTATTACGTGTCTGTTTGTTTTTGGTCCAGTTGTACAGATCAAACAGCCTGACATTATACGATACTACTTTTGAAAAACTGCCGGATGTTTCTTTTGTTAACGCGGAAAAATTAAGCTGAACAAAATTACTTAACTGCGCATATCCTGCGAGAATAGTGACAAAGGAAATGAGAAATTTCTTTTTCCAAAGGATGAGCCAATAGAATACAAAAGCAAGATTGGCGATCACTAAGATCGGATAACCCAATCCTAAAAAAGCGATGTACCAGAAGTTCTCGGGGCTTACGAAGGGAGCCAGGTAAGACAGGATAAGAAGAGAAACCAAAAGGTAGTTGAGCCATAACATAACGGAATTAATAAACCGAAACACTTTGGTTCGTTTTTTCTCTTTGGTTGTATTTTCTGTTCCTTCTGTTTCCAATAGTTTTAAAATTGGTAATCGGTGATCTGTAACCGGTAATCGGTATGTGTGACCGATCACTATTTACCGATAACTGATCACTACTTCCCGCTTGCTTTAAACAATATTTCCTTTTCTTCTTTTGTTAAACTCTCATATCCCGAACGGGAAATTTTATCCAATATTTCGTCAATGTCCTTTTGCTGTTCTGTTTTTGTTTTAAAAGTATTTTTGTTTTTGTATGCTACTTTCATTTTGGAAACTTTGTTTTGCGAAAAAAGAGAGCCGATTTTTTCGATAATAAATGTCAGCGGCTTTGTAATATCGTTTCCATTTTTGTAAGATAAAGTAAAAACCAAGCCAAATAAGGCCCCGCCAATATGTGCAACTTTTCCTCCCGTATTCACATTCAGGTCGAGCAATGTTGTAATTACAAATGATGCAAGCGCAATATATTTTAATTGCACCGGTCCGAAAAGTAAAAGATGTAAAGAATAATTTGGTATGAATACTGCAATTGCAACTACTACTGCCATTACTCCCGCAGAAGCACCTAGTAAAAGAGAGGTTGTCCCATCTGTATTTAGAATTCCGGATAACAGGAAATAGAGTAATCCGCCGCAAACTCCGCCTAAAATATAAACACTTACGAGGCGCTTGCTTCCTATAAACTCTACAAACAATTGCCCCATCCAATAAAGCCAAAGCATATTAAACAAAATGTGAAATATTTGTTTGTGAAAAAACATATAGGTGAGAATGGTCCAGGGCCTTGAAATAAAAAAAGACGTTTCAGAAGGAAGCGCGAGCCATGGAGAAAGTTCGTAGAAGAGGCTGAAAATATTTGCAAGGACAAAAACAATAACATTAATAACGATAAGTCGTACTAAGCCGTTATCGCTTTTTGTAAAAATGTTTTTTATGTCGTCTCCAAAACTCATTCTAGTAAAAATGATTGGAGCGTTTGTTCCAGTATTTAATCAGGATATATCCAAATAACATACCACCCAGGTGTGCGAAGTGAGCAACGTTATCATCAGGGGAATTAATTATTATTTTATATAGTTCGTACACTACTCCAATTAATACAAGATATTTTGCTTTTATTGGTATGACGAAATATAATAAAAAAACCATATTGGGAAATAATACCCCGATAGCAAGCAATATACCAAATATTGAACCTGAAGCACCAACAGTTGGAATATCAATTATCGCTTTATATAGTCCCTGAATTTCGTTTATTGCTTTCTCGGCAAACTGAGTGTTTTCGGGATTTGATAACCATGCGTTAACAAATTCCGGGTCAGCGTTTATGAATTTGAGTTTTAAAAGTCCTTCTGCGGTTGGGTGATCCAGAAAACTATAATAAGGCATTAAATCGTAAACGTTAAATAACATTTGAATAATCCCGGCGCCTATTCCAGTGACCATATAAAAAATTAAAAAGCGTTTGCTTCCCCAATGGCTTTCCAATATATTTCCACACATCCACAAACCAAGCATATTAAGAAAAATATGCATTAAACTCCCGTGCATAAACATATAGGTAACAAACTGATGTGGTCTGAATAATTCTGACTTATAAAAATGAAGTCCTAAATAATCGTTGATGTCAATTTCAAAACTAACCTTAAAAATAAGAGTCGAAAAGAATAAGAGTCCATTTATAATGAGTAAATTCTTTACTACTGGAGCTAAAAAGTTAAATCCTGAAGGTCTATATTGCTCGTAACTCATCCTATCTATTTTTTAAATCTTCTTTCCAATTCATCTTGTTGCAACATGGTTAATGTTGGCTTACCTGCAGGATTAGTATAAGGAATTTCGCAGGCGAAAAGTTCGTCGATTAATGTATTCATTTCCTGCTGACTTAATTTTTTACCCGGCTTTATCGAAACATTTTTTGCCATACTACGGGCAAGATTTTCGTGTTTGCTTAATTTAAGTTCCTGTAAATTTTCTTTATAGCCTTGTATTAGTTTCTCCAAAATATTTTTTGCTCCACTTTGTTCTATAACTACCGGCACACCGCTTATGGCAAAAGTGTTTTTTCCGAATTCGTTGATGTCGAATCCTAATGCATTTATTTCTTCACTTAATTCTTTTATTAATTCAAAATCATCAGTTGTAAATTCAATGGTTTCAGGAAAAAGCAATTGCTGTGAATAGCCTTTATTATTCTGTGATGTCTTAATAAAGCGCTCAAATAAAATTCTTTCATGTGCGGCTTGCTGGTCAATTACCACAAGTCCGGATTTAATGGAAGAAACCACATACCTGTTGTGCAATTGAAAACATTCCCTTTCTTTTTGTTCATCTTCACTATCACTCCATTGTGGAGAAATAGTGTGCTGTGTCCGTTCGGGTTCGTGTGAAGAAAGATCCGGTTCGTTTTTTGTAAATCCGGAGTACAGTTTATCCCAATTCTCAGTATTTCTTTTTTCGGTAACCGATTTTTCTTTGAAACCACCTTGAGTAAAAGGGTTGAAATTGCGATCAACTTTAATTTCAGGCGCAACAATAGGCCGCGAATGATTTACAGGGAGATCAAAACTGTTTTCACGCTCAAAGTCAAGCGAGGGTGACAAATGGAATTTTCCCAATGAACGTTTTACAGCGGAGCGCAAAATCATGTACACTGATTTCTCGTCCTCAAATTTTATTTCTGTTTTGGTTGGATGTATGTTTATGTCAATCATTTTAGGATCGATGTCCATTAAAATAAAATACGAGGCAAAACTTTCTTCGGGTAATAACTCCCGATATGCAGTTTGAACTGCATGATGCAAATAAGGGCTTTTTATAAAACGGTTATTGATGAAAAAATATTGTTCGCCTCTTGTCCGTTTAGCGTGCTCAGGTTTACCAATGAATCCTTTTACATTTACGATATTGGTTTCCTCTTCAACAGGTACAAGCCGTTCATTGTAATTATTTCCAAATATTCCTGCAATACGCTGGCGAAGCTGATTTGCTTCTAAATGGAAAAGTTCCTGGTTGTTGTGATGAAAAGTAAAAGCAATGTCACTATTCGGAATGGCGACACGTGTAAATTCCTCAATAATATGTCGAAGTTCAACAGAATCTGATTTTAAAAAATTCCTTCGTGCCGGAACATTATAAAAGAGATTTTTTACAGAGAATGATGTTCCAATAGGTGTGCTGCAAGGCTCTTGCTCTTTTATTTCACTTCCTTCAATAATGATTTTTATCCCGGTTTCATCCGTTGCCCTCCTGGTTTTCATTTCTACGTGAGCAATGGCAGCAATAGAAGCCAATGCTTCACCTCTGAAACCAAAGGATTTGATCGCAAACAAATCATCTGCTTTTCTGATTTTCGAAGTGGCGTGTCGCTCAAAACTCATACGGGCATCAGTTTCACTCATACCAATGCCGTTATCAATCACCTGTATCAGGGTTTTTCCGGCATCTTTAATGATCAGTTTTATGCTTGTGGCTTTGGCATCAATGGCATTTTCCATTAATTCCTTAACGGCAGATGCAGGTCGTTGAATAACCTCTCCGGCCGCTATCTGGTTGGCTACTGAATCGGGTAATAATTGGATAATATCTGCCATTTTTTGTGTACGTCAAAAGACTAACAAAAATACCAAAATTATGCGGGCTTCCCACATGTTTTTATGCCACCCTTACGGGGTTCTGAAAATATGCAACTTATTTTTTCTACCAAGATATTGTCGCCTACGGGGCAAAAATTAAACCAAGTAGGGGTTATGAAATATTCATTTTTTTTCTACCACGATATTGTCTTTTATGGGGCAAAGCTCCGTAGGAGCGGGCGTATTGGTAGAAAATTAATGTGACGAAAAATTAAACACGTTCCTGGGTTCCGAAAATATGCAATTTTTTTTCCGCCGAGATATGCTTCTGCAGGATAAAGCTCCAGAGGAGAGATCTATTAGTAGAAAAGTGATATGACGAAAAATCAAACTCGTACCGGGGATTCTAAGAAATATGCGACTTGTTTTTCTGCCAACGATATTGCCGCGTACAAGGCAAAGCTCCGTAGGAGCGGTATATTGGTAGAATGGTAATGTGACGAAAAATCAAACCCCGTGGGGGTGATATAAAAACGTCTAGTTAATAAGGCTAAATAAACCTTGTGTTGTTAATAAGTCTCAATGGTGGTATCCTTTTTGCATGAATCATAGAGATAAATTAGCTTTTTGTTGATTTTAAGAATTTTAGGAAAAGATGAAGAAGGCTGTCGTAATTGTATTAGATTTTTCTCTGCTGCTTTTCGCATTTTTATCGTTTGGTTTCCAGGTATCGGATAATATACCACCTCCTTTTGCAAGTGACGATACAAAATGGGCAGATTCCATCATGGCAAAGCTTACGCCCGAAGAGCGGATAGCACAACTTTTTATGGTTGCTGCATATTCAAACAAGGATAAAAAGCATAAGGATGATGTTACAAAACTCATAAAGGAAAACAAGATTGGCGGTCTTATATTTTTCCAGGGCGGTCCTGTGCGTGAGGCAAATCTCACTAATTATTACCAAAGTATTTCGAAGGTACCCCTGCTTATTTCGATTGATGGTGAATGGGGATTAGCAATGCGTTTAGATAGCACACCACAATTTCCAAGGCAAATGGCATTAGGGGCTATTCAAAACGATTCCCTCATTTATGAAATGGGCCGTGAGATTGGCCGTGAATGCAAGCGAATGGGCATACATGTGAACTTTGCTCCGGTGGCGGATGTAAATAATAATTCGCAAAACCCTGTAATAGGAAGTCGCTCATTCGGAGAAGATAAATACAATGTTGCGCGAAAGGCAGCAGCCTATATGAAAGGCATGCAGGATGAAGGCATACTTGCAAACGCAAAACATTTTCCGGGGCATGGCGATACGGATAGTGATTCACATAAAACGCTTCCTGTTATCAATCAGTCGAAGGAAAGAATGGATTCCCTGGAGTTGTATCCCTTTAAACAATTGATACAACAAGGGCTTGGAAGTATTATGGTGGCGCATTTGTCTATTCCTGCATATGATACAACAAAAAATACTGCATCAACATTGTCAAAAGCAGTTGTTACGGATCTGCTTAAAGACCAACTGCAGTTTAAAGGATTAATATTTACAGACGCATTGAACATGAAAGGCGTGAGTAAATTTTTTAAGGCCGGTGAAATAAATGTAAAAGCATTACTGGCTGGTAATGATGTGCTGTTGTTTGCAGAAGATGTTCCGCTTGCTATCACGGCTATGAAAAACGCGATTGACAGCGGTTTGGTTTCACAAGCAGAAATTGACAGCCGTTGCAAAAAAATATTAATGGCAAAAAAATGGGCAGGGTTGGATAATTATAAACCAATAAAAACAAAAGGATTGATTGCTGATCTTAATAATCCTACTGCAGATCTTATCAATAAGAAATTAACCGAGAATATGCTTACGCTGCTCACCAATAATGAAAATATGATACCGGTGAAGAACATGGATACGCTTCGTATTGCGTCCGTTGCGCTAGGGCAAAAGCAGACAGATCATTTTCAAAGGATGCTGAGCAATTACGCTCCTGTAAAGCATTTTGCGATTGATAAGGATGCATTGAAGAATGAGTTTGATACCTTACTGAAAAAACTGAAACCTTATAACCTGGTTATTGTTGGCATGAGCGGCTGTAACAGTAATCCGCAAAAAGATTTCGGGACAACGCCGCAGGAAGAATATTTATTAAAATTATTAAGGAAACAAGCACGTGTAATATTAAATGTTTTTGGCAATCCTTACATACTCACTAAATTTCCTGAAGCAGAAAAGGTTGATGCAGTATTATGGTCGTATGAATACAATTCGTATACACAGAATTTATCTGCTCAACTTATTTTTGGCGGTATTCCTGCTAAAGGGAAATTCCCTGTTACAGCTTCAGATAAATTCAAATTGAATGCTGGAATTACTTATGCAAATGCTACACGTTTGAAGTTTATTACTCCTGATGAGATTGGCATAAGTGAAAAGAAACTTTCGAGAATAGATTCCATTGCATTGAAAGGAATAAAAGATAAAGTTTATCCGGGCTGTCAGGTGTTTGTTGCTAAAGATGGAAAAGTAATTTACAATAAGGCCTTTGGGTATCATACCTACGATAATAAAAAAAAAGTAGAAACGGATGATCTGTATGATATTGCCTCTATAACTAAAATTGCTGCGTCCACTATAGCGTTGATGAAATTGGTTGATGAAAGAAAAGTGAAACTCGATGATAAGCTCGGCGATTTTCTTCCTGAATTAAGCGGTTGTAACAAGAATGATATTGTAATTCGTGCAATGCTCGCGCATCAGTCGGGGTTACCCGCCTGGATCCCCTTTTGGCAAAAAACAGTGGATAAGGCCGGAGCATATAAACCCGGTTTTTACAGTACAACCCAAAGTGATACATTTTATTTAAGAGTAGCAGAGAATTTGTATATGAATAGATTTTATGCAGATTCACTTTATAAAAATGTTATCAATTGCTCTGTGGAGATTAAACATGAGTATAAATACAGTGATCTCGGATATTATTTTTTAAAAAAAATTATTGAATCGCAAAGCGATATGCCATTGGAAGTTTTTGTCGGTAGAAATTTTTATAAACCGCTTGGTTTAACAACAATGACCTATAAGCCCAGGGATTATTTTTCTTTGGATAGAATTGTTCCAACGGAAAATGATACTAAATTTCGCAAGCAGCTGGTGCATGGTGATGTCCATGATCCGGGAGCAGCAATGATGGGTGGAGTAGGAGGGCATGCTGGTTTATTTTCTAATGCAAAAGACCTTGGGGTGTTAATGCAAATGCTGTTACAGAAGGGCGAATATGGCGGGACAAAATATATTGACAGCGCAACGGTAAATGAATTTACAAAGTGCCAGTATTGCAAAGACAATAGAAGAGGAGTTGGTTTCGATAAGCCCGAGACTGATCCTAAAAAGGAAAGTCCGGTTTGTGATTGTGTTTCGGCTTTAAGTTTTGGCCATTCTGGTTTTACAGGCACACTTACCTGGGCCGATCCTGCGAATGGTTTAGTTTATGTTTTTCTTTCCAACCGTGTGAACCCCGATGCCGATGATAATAAATTATCTAAATCGGGAATAAGATCGCAGATACAAAGTGTAATCTATGATGCCGTGAAATAAATCCTATTCTTTTTCTTCCAATGCCTTTTCAATATTTGGATCAGGGATTATCCAGATTATAGCTGTTATAACAATCAATGCTGCGGATACCAATGGATAAAAAAATGCTGCGGCAAAAGAGCTGATGTAAAGAATGAGAGATAAAAATCCTTTCTTCTCTTGTTTTTTTAACGCTTCAATTAATTTGGTGCTGTGAGTGTAATGTGACATGATTGCAATTTGTAGAAAATAAAAAGAGACAGCACATAGTAATAAGTTCAGAGCGTAAAAGGCTACCGGTATTTTTTCAAAATGATTTTCTCCCATCCATGCTGTTGAAAAGGGGATAAGTGATAAGGTGAATAGTAATCCCATGTTTGCCCAAATGATCTTAGTTGTGACGTGATGTACAGTGTGTAACAGGTGATGATGATTTCCCCAATAAATACCTACAAAAACAAAACTCAATAAATAACTTACAAAAACAGGGGCAAGTTCAGCTAGCGCGTGCCAGCTTGCTTCATGTGGAACTTTTAACTCCAACACCATAATGGTGATGATGATAGCAAGTACTCCGTCGCTGAATGCTTCTAAACGTGTTTTTGTCATGGCTGTATTTAATTTTTGCGAATTTCGTAACTATTTGATTTTTAATTAATTAATCGCTTTGGCACGCTAATTGTAATTGTCAGTGAAAACAGAAATAATAATAATTAAAAATAGCCGTTCAAATAATAATTGATTTTAAAATAAATAAAAATGAAAACAAAAATTAAAAGTACAATAGATCAGAACTCAGGGTTCATCATTATTGTCACATCAGTTGCAGTACTTGGTATTGTAGTAGCCTACAATGTAATAAAACACGGAATCGCGACTATATAAAAAATAATTTTCAGTTTATTCTTTAATCCTCCCCAGTTAAATATCGTAACCTGTTATTTGTTTTTGAAGTGCGAAGCTTCCTCTGTCTTTACAGAAACTGAAAAACCAGTTTATTTATAAAAAATTTCCGAAAAAATCATTAAACAATTTTTAATAGTAACTATATGTATATTTTATAATTTTCTGCGGAACTTCCTTTAAGTTTTTTTCGATTTGTCGGATTTTTAATCCCTTTATATCATACTCACGTATATACATAACGTCTTTTGATTTTTTATTTTTCCAGTCAATACTTAACCAGATTAATTGGTCTGCGTCATTGTAGGCATATTTGCTGATTTCTTTCAGTTCGTACTCTTTTTTGATACGTTCTTTTATTACCACTTCGGTTTTTCGGTCCTTAGAATCATAAGTATACTCCACTGTAAAATTGAATAACGAATCCCCCTGATATTTTCCAAATTTATTGATCAGGAGTTTTCCTGTTGAGCTATATTCGTGCTTCTCTGAAATTCTTCCGTCATTTTCAATAAATTCAATATATTTTCCTGTTTTATCATAGATGAATTTTCCATAATTGAACGACTCAGATTTTAGCTTTCCATTTTCATAATATATATATCTTTTGATTTCTGAACCGTTGTTGTACTTAGAATTTTCTGTGACGTAAGAAAGCCTATTCAAGCTATCGTAATGAAAATTTCGTATTGGAAAATAATCTTTCCAAAATGAACAAGTGTCTTTTTTTTCTACAACTAATCCGTTCTTTATGAAGTAAGTATTACTGCAGAAGCCATTCTTATGATAATTATGATCAATATATTTCACAATGAATCCAGAGCTATCATAAAATATTTGATAATTTACTGTCGAATCTTTTAATAATTTGTTATGATTATATTTAAAAGCCCATGCTGTCACTTGCTTTAAATTATATTTTCTTGCAGACGTTTTTTCTTCGTTCCAAGAGTCTTGTTCGGTTTCGGGGTCATGTTGCTCACTAATCCATGTATGTTGCGCAAATAAGCTAATTTGCAATAGGGTCAGCACTAAAATGGATAGGGTAATTTTATTGTTCACTTTTCAAGTTTGATGTTTTACTACTCACTTTATAATCAATTCTTGACGCCTCCTCTGTTTTAGTCGAACCTGAAACGAGTTTATTTATTTCATCCATTTCTTCTGAGATGAGATCACGCCATTTACCAACCGCAAGATCATTGAGTTTTATATTCATGATGCGTGTACGTTTTAATTTTACAACATCGTAATTTAAGTATTCGCACATTCTTCTTATCTGGCGATTAAGACCCTGCGTTAAAATAATAGTGAACCTGTTTTCACTTTCTTTTTTTATAAAACACTTTTGTGTTACAGTATCCAGTATAGGAATACCATTTCCCATTTGTTGAATGAGGTCTGCTGTAATGGGTTTGTTAACCGTAACCACATATTCTTTTTCGTGGTTGTTACCAGCGCGCAAAATTTTATTTACAATGTCGCCGTCGTTGGTTAAAAAAATTAAACCTTCTGATGCTTTATCGAGGCGGCCAATTGGGAAAATTCTTTTCGGGTGGTTTATATAAGAGATAATGTTGTCTTTTATATCGAGCTCTGTGGTGCAGGTAATGCCGCGCGGCTTGTTGAATGCAATATAAACTGGTTTTTCTTTTGCTTTTATGGGTTTGCGGTCAATGGTAATTTCATCACCATCATTTACTTTATCTCCCAGTACTCCTTTTCTTCCGTTTAATGTAACACGGCCTTGCTCAATGTATTTATCTGCTTCACGCCTGGAGCAAAATCCTGTATCGCTAATGGCTTTGTTTAACCGCATAGAGACTATATAATTGAAAATGAATAATACAGCAACAGATATTTAAACATTGGCATTGTTTATCTTTTCTTCAATTATTTCTTTTAGTTTAATTATATCAAAGTCTACTAATTTGCTGTTAATGGCAAGTGGAGTACCTAAATCCTTTATTTTAATTTCGGCCATTCTTTTTTTGAAACTTGAGAGGGGGGATATGATATAGGAAGATTCTCTAAGTCCAACGACAAGGTGAGACGCTCCCGTAAATTTTTTTATTTCACAGTCGGATATATTATCCCACTTTATGAGACCCAATTTTAAAATACCTGAGTTGTCTATAATACCATTGTCATTTATTATTAGAGCGGGTGATTTTTTACAAACATGAACAATTGAGTTTATCAAAAATACAGAGCATAGAATTGTAACAACGCTAAGAATTAATATAATCCAGACTTTATTGTCACCTGAAGAGTTGAGTTTGCTGTTGAGGGCACGAATTAATAAAAAAAGCGTAACAGGCGCTGAAACCAATATTTGATAATAGGAGGTTTTTTTTCTTTGTATTAAAAGTTCATTCATTTCAATAACTAATTTATGAAATAAATCAGTATCAAAGATGTTTCTAATTATTTCCCCATTCCGGTATAAATAACTCCCATTTCAAAACCGCCTCGGCTGCCACTGTAGTTTTTTAGATAACTCGTTACTATATCATAACTCAGCCTGAATTCATTGTTGCCTTCTTTCACACCCAATTGTAAAACAAAAGCATCCTGCCATCTGTAATTCAATCCCAATAACATATTGTACGGTGAATCCTTGAATGTATAATAACTCTTTAGTCCCATATTTATTTCCTGCGCTTGGCGCTGATTCATATAAAGCACTGTTGGAATTAATAAAACTTGTGCATTTACATGCAGGTTACAACCAATATTTACATTGAAGCGCATAGGTGTTCTGCTTTTTTGCGCAGTGAATGATTCATCAGGCATAGTAATATGGTATACCGAAAATCCTGCATAAGGATTTGCTTTTTTATTAGAGTTGCGATATTTATAAAAAATACCAACATTCGCATCAAAACGCAATAAGTTTTGTTTACTGAAAAGTTCGCCGCTTGTGATCTCCGGGTCTAAGCCATTGCTGTTCGTATATTGACTCTCAAACAACAGGTCATTTTTATTCATACTTTTTTGCATAATACCCAATTGTAAACCTGCTGTTAAGTGATGTGTGTTTTCTGCATCCTGGGTTATCTGGTAAGCACCTGATGTAACAAAATTTAGTGTGCTGTAATTTCCTGTACCTGCAATATTGTCGATAAGATAAGCGCCGAATCCCCATTTTTTATAAGGCATATCGAAAGCTGTTGCAACCGTAGAGTAGGGTTTGCCTTGCAGCTTTTGCCATTGTGTACGGTAATTTCCTGTTATACGAAAATCCATCTGGTCGCCAAGATAACGTCCAGTTAACGCAGGATTGAGATACAATGGTGACATGTCGTATTGCGACAAATGATAATCTTGTGCTTTGCCTGTTATCCCAAAACATGTAAGGGTAATTAACAGAATTAGAATTTTCTTCATAGCGCAGATTTTGTTTTTTATACTCATAAACTTCAAACTTTAATCTTCCAACTTCGAGCTTCTGACTTCCTTCTTTTATCTCAATAATGTTACAGTTCCCGATTTAGCAAATGCATTTCCTTTTTTAGTAACACCTTTTAATGTGTATGTATAAACACCCTCAGGTTGTACTTTGCCCTGGAATGTTCCATCCCATCCTTCGTTCTGATCGGTGGTTGAGTATAATTCATTACCCCACTCATTAAATATTCTGAATTCCATTTCTTCAAATGGCCCGCCAAGCGGACGAACCTTGTCATTCAAGCCATCCTTATTAGGTGAATAGCCGCTTGGAACATCAATTGGTCTTTCAACAATATCAACTGTTGTTATAGTCGCACTTGTTGTATCCATGCAACCACCAGCACTGGTGATGATCAATGTAACAACATAGCTGCCTGATGCGGTGAATAAATAATTAGGATCCTGCAGCGTTGATGTTCCTCCGTCTGCGCCAAATTGCCAATGCCAACTTCCTGCGCCCGTAGATTGATCAATGAAATCAAATGATTCGTTAATTGCTACTGAGAAAGTGAACGCTGCTGTTGGAACTTGTTCAACTGTTATATCAATTGTATCCATCATAGTACTGCAAACACCATTGTTTGTAGAACTAAGTATCAATTGAACATTCCCCGCTGCAATATCTGATGCGCTGAGATGGTAACTTGCATTAACTGTATTCGCATCCGGCACAAATGTCCCTGTACCTGATGTTGTCCATTGTCCGATTGTTGTATAACCAAGTATTGATCCATTCAAGGCAACTGTATCTATACTTCCGCATATTGTAACATCGCTCCCTGCACCAACGGTAGTAAGTTGTTGTAGAATAATGGTTGTTGTATCCGTACTTGCACTACAAACACCATTATTGGTAGAAGTAAGAACCAGTTTTACCAAACCCGTATTTACGTCTGCAATTGAAGGAGCAAAGGTTGCATTTAATGTAGTATTATTCGGATTGAAAGTTCCTGAACCTAATGTACTCCATTGTCCGGTTATGCTACCGCCACTTACATTTCCATTAAGTGTGATTGATGCTGTGTTGCCGCATAATATTTGATCTGTTCCTGCATCAACAATTGCCACTGGGGAAATGGTAATTTCTGTTGTGTCAGATTTTGCAGCACAGAAACCGGTATTGCTTGTTGTTAATATAAGTTGAACAATACCATTCAATGAATCACTTGCGCTTAAATTATATGCGGCATTTAATGTTGTGTTGTTTGGAGTAAAGTTTCCTGATCCATTAGTACTCCATATTCCGGTGGAAGATGCGCCATTCACAGTTCCATTTAGATTAACTGTGAGATTGTTCGAACAAACAATTTGATCACCGCCTGCATTTATTTGTGGAGCAGGTGTAACACTTATAATAACTGTATCTCTTCCTGTTAAACAAGCGCCGCTATTGGTCGTTGTTAATATCAATGAAACACTTCCCGCGCTTATGTCGCCACCGCTCAATGCATAGCTGCCATTTAATGTTGAATCTGTTGGTGAGAAAGTTCCTGTTCCTATTGATGTCCAGATACCTGTTGAAGCACCACCCGCCACAAAACTATTAAGAGAAGCAATTGCTGGTGATTCGCAAACAGATTGATCGTATCCTGCAAATGCAAATGCACTCGCTCCAAAAGTTATTTTCATTGTATCGGATTTTGCTAAACAAAATCCATTGTTGGTCGAAGTGAGTATAAGTATAATCATTCCTGCTGCAGTATCCGCAGTGCTGAATTGGTATACGGCATTCAAAGCGCTGTCGTTTGGAAGGAATGTTCCAGATCCTAATGTTTGCCATTTGCCCGTTGTAGTTGCAACAGAAACTACGCCCTGCAATTGCGTTGAACTACTTCCACGACATATGGATTGATCGATACCGGCATTTACAACCGGTGAAGGAGCAATGGTTATTGTTACTGTATCATATTCTGCAAAACAAATTCCGTTTCCTGTTGATGTAAGAACAAGGTTCACATATCCTGTAGATATCTCAGCAGCACTTGGAGTATAGTTTGCATTTAGTGTTGTATTGTTTGGAGAGAATATTCCTGAACCGCCGCTCCATATCCCGCCTGTAGCATTGGATATGCTTCCACTTATATTTACCATCGGATTATTGGCACAAACTGTTTGATTATTTCCAGCGTTTACAAATGGTTTAGGTGTAAATGTCACAACAAGAAAATCTGCCGCACTGTTACAGCTATTGGTTGCAGTAAGAATAAGGCTTACCGTTCCGGTTGAAAGATCGCCTGCACTTGGAATGTATGTCGCATTTAAACTTGTATTGTTCGGAATAAAAATTCCGGAACCCGATGTACTCCATTGTCCTAATGACGCACCGCCCGAAATAATTCCACTTATACTTACATTCGCGTTGTTACTGCAAAGTGTTTGATCTGATCCTGCATTTACGATACCGCTTGGATAAAGATTCAATCGAACAGAATCACTCATTGTAACGCAGCTTCCATTGTTGATTGAAGTAAGTATCAGGTAAATCACTTGCGCAATAGAATCTGCTGCGCTTGCATGGTATACTGCGTTTAATGTAGAATTGTTAGGAGTAAAATTTCCTGTTCCTGATGTAGACCAAATACCTGTTGTTGTGCCTCCGCTTATGCTACCGCTTAATGTTGCGGTTTTTATTGTAGCACATTGTGTAATATCTGTTCCTGCATCAACCACCGGAGCAGGAGTGATGGTTATCACTAAACTGTCTTTTGCATTATTACAGCTTGTCGCATTCAACATTAAAATTACATTTCCCTGGGCTTTATCGAATGCGCTTGGAACATAAGTGGCTGTCAATAAGTTCGCATTAGGTATAAACGCTCCTGTGCCTGTTGAGCTCCATGTACCTGTTGAGGCTCCGCCGGCAACACTACCGCTTAATGTAACTGATGCGTTATTAGAGCAAACTGTTTTGTCGGTACCGGCATTAGCTGTTCCGGCCGGACTTATATTTATTCTTATCGAATCTCTTACTGCATTGCAACTTCCATTATTTGTTGATAATAAAATAAGGTAAACAAATCCGGCAGTAGAATCAGCTGAACTGCAACGATAAACTGCATTTAATGTAGTAACATTTGGAGTAAAATTTCCTGTTCCTGTTGTACTCCATTGGCCGGTATTTGTAATTCCGGAAACGCTTCCACTCAATGATATATTTAAATTTGTGACACAAGTGGTTTGATTATTCCCTGCATTTACATTCGGTGCCTGGTTAATAGTGATCGAAACATTATCGCTTACTGGCAGGCAGGTTCCATTATTCGTTGTGGTTAAGGTAAGTGTTGCAACTCCTGCTGTTATTTGCGCGGCAGTTGGAATGTATGTTGCATTCATTGTTGTGTTGTTCGGAGAGAATGATCCGGCGCCCGACCAAATTCCACCAGAAGCAATGGTAACAGATCCACTTAATACTACTGATGGATTATTGCTGCATGATGTCAACGGTGTTCCTGCGTCTGCGGTAGGAGCATTAGTGAAAGTAATTGTAACTGTATCTTTAACGGCATTACATGATCCGTTTCCGGTCGTAGTAAGTATTAAATTCAATGACCCGCCTGCAGTTTCTCCGGCAGTTGGTGTATATGTAGTGGTTAATGAATTATTGCTTGGATTGTATGTTCCCAGTCCGTTAGACCATTGTCCGCCTGCACAAAAGTTTACAAAACCATTTAAGGACACAGACGCGTTGTTCTTACAAAGCGTTTGGTCGCTTCCTGCATTGGCAACAGGAGCAGGAGCAAAATTTATTTTTACAACATCACTTACCGCGATACAATTTCCGTTTCCCGTTGATGTAAGAGTAAGGGTAACACTGCCCGCGTTTATTTCTGCTGCAGACGGAGTGTAAATGGCATTGAGTGTTGTATTGGAAGGATTATAAGATCCACTCCCTCCGCTCCAGCTTCCTCCGATCGAATTAAATGCAGAACCATTTAAGCTTACAGATGCATTATTAAAGCAAGCATTAATATCTGTTCCTGCATTTACAATTGGGGCAGGAATAATATTAATTGTAACAGCATCAGTTGCCGGGTTACATGTTCCATTAGTAGTAGTAGTTAATGTGAGTGTAACAACTCCTGCAGTTATCTCGGCAGCTGACGGTGTATACACTGCTGTCATTGTTGTGTTATTCGGATTATAGGATCCCGCGCCTCCGCTCCATACACCGCCTGTTGCAATGGTAAATGAACCATTCAATGTTGTGTTTGCATTGTTGGCACAAACTGTTTGGTCTGAACCTGCGTTAGCAGTTGGAGCTGTGGTGAAGTTTATTGTTACATTACTTGTAACTGCATTACATGTTCCATTGCCTGTTGTAGTAAGTGTAAGCTGCATGCTGCCTGCTGCTATTTCTGCAGCGGTAGGTGTGTAAGTTGCGTTCAATGCAGTACTGCTCGGGCTAAAAATTCCTAACCCTCCGGACCATTGTCCACCAGTGGCAATGGTAACTATGCCATTTAATAATACTGTAGGGTTATTCGCACAAACAGTATAAGATGTTCCTGCATTTGCTGTAGGAGGAAGGGTAAAAGAAATGGTCATGCTATCTTTTACAGAACTACAATTTCCATTTCCGCTTGTGGTTAAATAAAGTTTTACACTCCCCGCAGTAATCTCACTTGGGCCTGGAGAATAAACGGCATTCAATGCAGATGGACTCGGATTAAAAGAGCCAACACCTCCGCTCCATATACCTCCGGTGGCAACGGTTACAAATCCGCTAAGGGTGACATTTGGATTGTTTGCACAAGCACTTTGATTAGCTCCGGCATCAACAGTTGGTGATGGAGTGAAAGTTATTTTTATGTTGTCTGTTACCGGGTGACAAATACCATTTCCGGTCGAGGTTAAAATCAGTGTTACACTTCCAGCGGTTAATTCTGCGGCAGTTGGGGTATAGGTTGCATTTAATGTACTGTTGTTAGGATTGTAAGATCCCAATCCACCACTCCAAACCCCGCCTGTTGCTATGGTTACAGTTCCTGATAATACTGTTGCCGGGCTATTTTTGCAAATGCTCTGGTCCACTCCGGCATTAACCGTTGGGGCAGGAGTGAGCATTAGTATTTTTATATCCGATTGTGGAATACAGGATCCTGTAGATGTTAATGTTATTGTTACTGTTCCAACTGCGGCATCAGCTACGCTGGGTTTATATTTTGCATTAAGAGTAGTGGTATTTGGAATAAATGATCCTGTGCCCGATGATGTCCATGCCCCGGTTGTTGTACCGCCTGATATAGTTCCGCTTAATTGTGCAGTATCATTAGCGCAAACCGATGCGTCAGTTCCGGCACCAACTGTAATTGGTGCTACGAATTCAGAAAAATAACCGTAACGGCATCCGGTTGATCCACCACCGTTAATGATCCCCATGGCAAAAACATCTGTAGTGTTTTTAATACTAAATGTGGAATCAACAGGAATATCGGTTGTTGTGTATAGGATTCTTGCGGCTTTCCATACTCCTCCTGTACCTGGCACATTTAAAAAAGAAGCGGGATTAATTGAAGCTGTTCCTGGGCCGGTTATAGTAAAGCTATTCACGGCAGTTGCCCTTACCAATAAAGTCAGATAAAAAGTTTCATTGGTCGATCTTACAAAATTTATTTGTGTTGATCCGGCGCAATTCAATGGGGGTAAAATCGCGGATCCTAATTCACAACCAAACCCAGTAATGTGAACTGCATATACTGGATAAGTAGCATGTATATGAATAGAGTTGTCCGGTCCGGCAGATAAATAATCAATATCTACTCTGTAATATTCACCTGCAAATAAAGTAGCAACTGGAGAGGCAGCACCATCAAGATATATTTGTGTGTTGTTTTCTGTTGCGGTAATTATAACACTTTCATCGCCATTGTTGTTTAATGGACCTTTTACAGCAATGTAATCTGTTCCTAAAACATTTACGGGAACAATCTGGTCACCTATTAAGTCATAACAAGTTCCAGATGGATTATGATCCGAGTCATCTTTTATTGTAATTGCGATAGGTTTGTCTGATAAAACCACAGCACCCGCCGCATGGGTTGAAGGCAGCTCGTAATTAGTTCCGGTAAAACCACCCGAATATGTTTGTCCTGCATTTAAGATAATGCTGAATTGTTGTAAAGCTGCATGACCATCTAGTGCTACCGGAGAATAAATGGTAACTATAGTATTGTTTTGAGTTGCTACTATATCAAAAGATGCATAAGCTTCATGTGGTGAAGCAAATGTGTGATTGTAAAATGCAGCGTGTTTATGGTGTGGAATGTAAAATTCCGTTCCTAGGGCGTTTGCACCTTTCAATGCAAAAATTTCATTGTTATTTGAATTTGAAACTTCATAATATGTAGTAATTGCAGTAGTGGCCTGAATTCTTAATCCGGTATTAAGCACCGTATTGGTAGGTTCAGTTTCCAGCAATGTTTTAAATGCAGTTAAGTTAACCCGTGCAGATTTATTTGCGGCAACATTTACTATTATTGGAGTAAAACCACCATTGGCAGGTTGCGATATAGTAATGGTACTTGCTTGTCCCATGGATGAAATCAATAAGTACAATGGTTCACCTCCCGGTGAGTTGTGAAGGTTAGTAATTTCAGGTGGGGCAAACCAGAAATCAGTTCCGCTTTGAGAAAATAATTTTGGTGTTGAAAGTGCTACTACGATAAACATTAACGTGACGTAGCGTTCGTAAATGTGTTTCATAGGGAGGGATGTTTTGTAATGTTTTACGCCTGCCAAATAATTATGTTACTCAAATGTTGCTCTTTAATATGCAGATGTAAGAATTTTGAATGTTTTAGACGTTTTTGCAACAATTAATCATAAAGTCAGCGTTGATTTGTAACTTTGATGTAACGCAAAGTAAAAATAATTATGAAGATCGGGATAGTTTGTTATCCAACGTTTGGAGGTAGTGGTGTTGTTGCAACTGAATTAGGTAAAGCGCTTGCAGCAAAGGGCCACCAGGTTCATTTTATTACATATAACCAGCCGGTGAAACTGGATGTTTATTCTCCAAATATTTTTTATCACGAAGTTTCTGTCTCCGATTATCCTTTGTTTGATTATCAGCCTTACGAACTTGTTCTTTCAAGTAAGTTAGTAGATGTTGTAAAATATGAAAAGCTGGATCTGCTGCATGTGCATTATGCAATACCACACGCTTCTGCTGCCTATATGGCAAAAAAAATATTGGAAGCCCAGGGAATATACATTCCGTTTATTACGACTTTGCACGGTACAGATATTACATTGGTTGGTAAGGATCCTTCTTTTGAACCGGTTATTACATTTGCCATCAACGAGAGCGATGCTGTTACTGCAGTTTCTCAAAGTTTAAAAGAAGATACCTTTAGGTTTTTTAAGGTCAAAAAAGAAATCCATGTAATCCCCAATTTTATTAATGTCGAAAATTATTCTCCTGCGAACTCAACGTGCGACAGAAGTCAGTATGCACCAATCGGTCACAAAGTTCTTATTCATGTTTCTAATTTCAGAAAAGTTAAAAGGGTAGAGGATGTGCTTCGGGTATTTGATAAAGTGAGAAAAGTTATTCCATCCAAACTTATTTTAATCGGTGATGGTCCGGAAAGAACAAGCGTTGAAAAACTTTGTCGTGAGCTGGATACTTGTGGAGATATCATATCACTTGGTAAAGTGAGAGATCCGGAAAAAATCATTTGTATCGCAGATCTTTTTTTGCTTACGTCTGAAACAGAAAGTTTTGGATTGGCAGCATTGGAAGCAATGGCGGCCGGTGTTCCTGTAGTTTCAACTAATACGGGCGGTATTCCGGAAGTAAATATTCATAATTATTCAGGCATGCTGAGTAATGTTGGAGATGTTGATGATATGGCAAAAAATGCGATCTCGATTTTGTCAAGTGAAAGTAACCTGAAGCAATTTAGTAAGAATGCTTTTGAACAGGCCAAGAAATTTAAGGTTGAAAATATTTTGCCGATCTATGAGGATTTGTATAAGCAGGTATTGATTCGGAATGATAAGGCGGCTTGCCTTAAGGCGTAACTACCCTCCTGCTTTTTTTGCTTTGTATTTTAATCCGATCAATAGGGTTAGTATCTTATCGCGATGATCTCCCTGTAAAAGTATTTCCCCGTCCTTAATTGTTCCACCCACACCACATTTTTGTTTAAGTGTTTTGCCAAGTTCTTCAAGGTCGGTAGTTGTGCCAATAAAATTATTTATTCTCGAAACCAGTTTCCCTCCGCCTTTTCTGTCGAGATAAATTTTGAGATCTTGTTGTTGTGGGGGCAATGTTTCACTTTCGTTGGTTTGTTGTTGCTGGTATTCGAAGGTTTTATTGGTTGAGTATACAACATTCACCCTGTTTTTACTTTTGCTCATGATGTAATTGGATAAAATTATTTTTCAGGAACTACAACGTTCAAAGATAGCGGATTAATTATGGCGTTTATTGTTTTGCCCAGAATTAAGGGTTCTCCATCTATATGCGCCTGGTCATTGTTTTGAATTATACTTATATTTTTTCCGCGAATTATTTCCATGTAACTGCTTCCTGTAATTGTTTTATTGAACATGAGGAAAGCAAGATAGGGTGTGAGTATTTTTGGAAAAGGCTTCAGAATACAAACGTCAATTAATCCATCTGTAATATCTGCTGTTGGCGATATGTATGCGTTGTTTCCGAATTGAGAACTGTTAGCGAGTGAGATCAGCATCGCCTCTCTTTTGTAGTTTTTTCCGTCTATTAAAATTGAGTATTCGTTTTTTTTATAAGAGAAAAATTCTTTTAAAAACACCTTGATATAACTGCTCAGTCCTCGTTTGCCAAATTCAGAAAACTTCCAGCCAATATGTGCATCAAGTCCCACGCCTGCAATGCCTGCACAAAAGTTATCATTTATCTTCATGCTATCGATCGTGGAAATTTTTCCTGTGTTTAATGATTTAATGGCTTTGGAATGGTCCAATGGAATACCTAAATGCCTGGCCAATCCATTTCCGGATCCCGCAGGAATTATCCCCAATGCTACAGAAGTATTCACCAGTCCTCTTCCGATCTCATTCACTGATCCATCACCACCAACAGCAACAACTATATCGAAATTATTTTTTACCGCGTCAGTTGCGATCTCGGTTGCATGTCCCCGCCGCTGAGTGTATTCTATTTTTACGTCGAACTGTTCTTTGTCTAAAAAATTATCAATGAGTTTTTCAATTGCTTTTTGTTTACCAACTCCAGAGATGGGATTGATAATAAAAACTATTTTTCTTTTTATTGATTTGGATGACATAGGGTCTTAAAAGTAAAAATCCCGGATGTTGTCCGAGATTTTACACGAGATCTTTTAGATCAATTATTGTTTAGAAAGTATTTCCTTGAAATTTTTATTGTTTGTTCCAAGGGTTTGTTTTGCATACAGGTTTATAACAATAGGATTTCCTGTGCCAATATCAGAAGGGAAAGGAAGGCCAACATATGGTCCGAAGGAATATCCTCCCAATCCAGTTTGCTGCGGTACGCTAAGCGTGTCTTGCGCCATATCAACAATTAAAGTAACGTTGGAGGTTGTGCTTTCGCCAAGACCAGAAATAATTATGCTTTTGTTAACAGTTGAAGATGCAGTGATCGATCTTGTAGGGTTTGTTACTATTCCGCCCGGCCATGGCATTTCAAGCGTTGAGCTATATGTGCCGGCAAGATAATTCGCTTGATTGTTTACTGTTACAACTCTTGTAACCGGTGTTGCAGCATTTCCTGCAGCATCGGTAGCGTTATATGTTAAGGTGTAATTTCCTGCAAGATCTTTATTAACTGTGCCGGAAACTGTAATGCTTGCAGTAAGATCGCCGTCTTTATCATCAGTGGCAGTAGCACCCTGATCTGTGTATGCGCTGTTTAAAATGTGATCTATGGCAGCAGCCCCTGTAAGCGTGATCACTGGTGCAGTCTTATCTTCTTTTTTACAGGATACTATAGTTAGTGAAGCAACAGATGTTGCTATAATGGACAATAGGACAATTCGTTTCATGTGTATATATTTTTGTTTTTTAATGTCACATGGAATACGCCACATACTCATTCTCGGTTTGTATGCCGAAGGCTTGTGGCTATTTCATGAGTCTTGATTTTTATTGGACTGCTAATATAAAAAAAAGAACAGAAATATCAGGGGCTTTCAGGAAAAATAAAGGACTTACTTGCTAATGAGGCTAAAAATAAAAATAAAAAGGGCCGTCCAATTATGTGGACGGCCCTTTTTTGTAAAATAAATTGAGATTATTTTTTAGTGAAAGTAGCTGCAACCGCAGTACGAGTGCCTGAGCATGGTGTAACTTTTGAATCGTTATAAGTTAAGGTGAATCCGGTAGTTGTAACAGTTCCAGTACCACTTGACTGTCTATCGTGAACATCACATGTCATTGTTCCTGTACCAACACTTGGAACGGTTTGAGAAGGAATAGTAATGTTAGTTCCAGTGATAGTCATATATACAGCGTTATTAGCGAAATCGCCAAGTCTGTTGATAGTAACACGGTTGTTAACTGTAGTTGAAGCAGTAACTTGTACAACTTTAGCTGGATTAGTATTACCTGAGTAAGTATAAGGACCTAAAGCATCAGTTTCATTTCCATCATAATCAGATTCTAAAGCATAAGCATCGTTTCTTACAGTAACAACTAAATCTGCTGTTCCAACGTTTCCTGCAGCGTCTGTTGCGCTATAAGTTACAGTATAATCACCTGTTAAATCCTCATCTACAGTTCCACTTGTTGTGATCGATGTTGTAATATCTCCATCTTCATCATCTTCTGCAGTTGCAGCAGGTGCTGTAAAAGTAGAGTTTAAAGAGATTGTCATAGCATTTCCTCCTGTAACAGTAATAACTGGAGCAGTAGAATCTTCTTTTGCGCAACCAGATAATAATATTGTTCCGATTGTAAATGCTAATGCCGATGCTGAAAATAGTATCGTTTTTTTCATGATTTTATAGTTTTAATTGATTTTAAATGGGTTTAATTGATTAAGTCTAACTCTGCTCATTATAGCAGCGCACAAAGTTAAGGCTTACAAAGCTATTTTAAAAATTTTTTTAAGTCCAAAAAGCCATTACCTTTGCACCCGGATAATCCAAAATAAGAACAAATGAAAAAAACAGTAATGTTACTTGCTACGGCAGTAACAATCGCATTTTATGCATGTGGCCCAAGTGCCGAAGAACAAGCAAAAAGAGCTCAAGAAGTAAAAGATTCAATTGCAAAAGTTGAGGCTGACGCTGCTGCGGCTGCCGCTGCTGCTGCTGCAGAGGCTGAGAAAGCCGCTGCTGAAGCTGCTGCTGTTGAAAAAGCAAAGCAAGATTCTATTGCTGCTGCTGAAGAAGCTGCAAAATCAAAAAAAGGAGCTGTAAAGCCTAAAACACAAGAGCAAAAGGTTAAAGAAGAGGCTAAGAAAGCTTCTGGCGGAAGAGGGTAATAGCATTATCGCTGTATTGCGTTAGTATTATTAGTTTTGATTATTTAAAAAGGGGAGGAGACTCCCCTTTTTGCTTTCTAAACAATTGATTGTCAATAAAATGTTAGCAAACTTGTACATAGGTCGAAAAATAATTATACATTTGCCCCCAAATAATCAAAACAATAACCCGAAATGAAAAAAGTATTAACACTTGTTGCGATTGCAGGTATGTTCGCATTTACTGCGTGCGGCCCAAGCGCTGAAGAAAAAGCAAAAGCTGAGCAAGCTACTAAAGATTCAATTGCTGAAGTTGAAAAAGTTGCTGCTGAAGCGGCTGCTACAGAAGCTGCTGCTGCTGAAGCTGCTGCCGCTGCTGCTGCTGCAGATTCTTCTGCTGCCG
>Ga0163149_10001393_pt1 | contig 31136 bp, 25 predicted proteins | sample OliLakLV19MP5G1_FD_148604 | JGI IMG/M metagenome (GOLD analysis project Ga0163149, IMG submission 148604) | Freshwater microbial mat bacterial communities from Lake Vanda, McMurdo Dry Valleys, Antarctica - Oligotrophic Lake LV.19.MP5.G1 | ecosystem: Environmental > Aquatic > Freshwater > Lake >... | reverse complement strand
CGTACGGGCGGCTTCGAGCGGGCAATGAAGCCCCTCATCGTTGTGATGTTTGTCGGTATCGTGTCCTGCGCTGCGTTCACGTTCGGCGAGCCCCTATCCGTGCTGAAGGGGCTGGTGTTACCGACGATTCCAACTGGCGGCGGCGCCTATGTGCTCTCGGTAATCGGCGGGATCGGAGGTTCGCTCACACTGCTCAGCTACAATTATCTGTTGCGCGACCAGGGGAAAATCGGCCCCGAGGAACTACCCGCGGTACGTCGCGATCTCGCTCTCGCCTATGTCTTCACCGCAGTGTTTGGAATTTCCGTCATGCTCATCGCGAGTCGCGCTTTCCATGAGGCCGGCGTGCCTGTCAGCGGCGACGACGCCGTTTCGCGAATGGCAGCGCAGCTCGGACAGATCATCGGACCCGTCGGCAAATGGATTTATGCGCTGGGCTTTTGGGCTGCCGTTGTCGCATCCCTCTTCGGAGTCTGGCAAAGCGTGCCGGGCATCGCGGCCGATTGCTACAGCCTGCTGCGCCGCATGCCCGCCGCACAACGCGACGCCGCTGTTCAGATGCACTCCCCTGTTTACCGTATCGCCTTGGTGTTCATGGCTCTCGCTTCGGTTCCGTTCGCGTTTACGGAACGGCCGCTGTTCGTGATAGTGGCGTTCACAGTCATCGGAAGCCTATTCATTCCATTCCTCGCAGCGACTCTACTCTACCTGAACAATTATGTGCCCTTTCCAAAACCACTTCGCCCCAACCGTCCGGTGACCAACGTCGTGCTGATCCTCGTGCTGCTGGCGTTCCTCGCCGTTGGAGGATTGGAGATCGTGGCGCTTGTGAAACACTAAAAATCCAGCAAGCGTTCAAGTTGGGTTTGCCACAAAAAGGCGCAAAAGGCACAAAGGTTCCTGCACAGGCTTCGACTAGAACGTCCGCTTCACACACGGAAGCCCGCTGGTTCGAACCCAGTGGGTTCTATTTTACTTCATACTTCAGAAGGGAAGTAAGCTCGTTGTATTGATCCAGGCCTTTCACGGGCGTGTAAGCACAGGCTTACCTGGACGACGGGGACGGCGGCGTGTGGGGAAGGTCCGTTCGCGTTCTGCAAGGGTCAAGGTTTCGTAGGCCACGTTTAGGACATTTTTCAGGGGTATGGCGTAGGCGCTCTTTGGATTGATTGAATAGAGTCGGGTTTTACCGGCGGTTCGTGAGACAAGGATACCGGCATTCTCCAGGCGTTGCAGTTGCCGTTGAATTGCGGAGAGGGCGTAGCCTGTATCGGAGGACATGCCAGCGGCATAACCTTCAGAATAATGATAGAGCTGGAGAAGGACCGCCGAAACGACCCTGCCTCCAAAAAGTTCACTAAAAGGATTGGACATAACTACCTCAATATGAGGTAACATAACCACTCTTCGAGGTATGTCAATATCGGTATGTCCCCCTTTCTGGGCCAGTCTGGAGTGCCGCCTCCGACAGTGCGTCAGGAGCCACGGGAAGGATCACCAAAGGTTTCCACGAAGGCGGGGTAAAGGCTGGCAAAGTGGTTGTTGGCGAAACGCTCGGCGTAGTCTTCTCCTCGGCTGGCCCTGCGATGTTTCTGGGTCATGTGGTCGTAGTGATGGCCGAGTTCGTGCATGAACACATGGAGGAGCACGAAAGCCCTGGCTTGGGCTTCACTGAAGCGGCAGATGACGTCTTTTTTCCCGATGTCATACGACAAACCAATGCGGTCAAAGATGGTGCGGTGACTTTCGAAGTAAGAATGGTTCATGCAAATCCAGAGGTCTTCGTCCCAGGCGTAGAGTTCAATCGAGGACGTGTTGTTCCGTTAATAGAATTGCAGGCTGGCATCGTCGCCTGGGTCCGGCGAAGCCAGGATGATACGTTCCAGGCGTTGCGAGAGCTTGTTCCAGTCCGGAATCAGGTCGATGAAGGTGTAAAGATCCCTCTTGGAAAGAACGTGACAGTAACCAGGTCCGGCCGATTGGCGGTCGATCACGGTTTGGCTGCAACTGGTCAGTTGGCTCCTGTTTTTCCGTTGGACCTTGCCATTCACGACCTTGGTGGCTGTTCGGCGCTTCATGGTACAATCCTCATTTTAGAGGATTGGAAGAGGGAAAGTCCAGAGCCAAGAGCAACGAATGCGTAACCTGGTTGTCAATTGTCAAGGATCGGTTATCCCGACAGGACTTCTCGGGACTGACCTCGTTGATTATTGCACGTGGCTTCTTCGCTTCTTACAGAATGACCGCAAAACCGGAAACGCTAGTGGGCCTGTCCCACTTGACATTCAAGCCCACAAGACATACTTTGTTTTTATGTCTGCGACTGCTGTCATTAAAAATCATGATTTTCAGCTGATTACGGAATTTGCCAAGCCGGATTCCAAAAAACGATTATCCTTGGGCGAAGCTTTATCAGCAGGTGCTTTCAATATTTACCGTAATGCCTTGGGCCAACTTGTCTTGGACCCGGTCAAAACAATCCCTGCTTCCGAAGCCTGGCTGTTTGAAAATCCTCAAGCTCTGGCCTCTGTGAAACAGGGCCTCAAGGAAGCAGCCCTAGGCAAAACCACGTATCTTGGATCCTTTGCCCAACACGCGAAATCCACCAAGGCCTGAGCCGTGGAACGGAAACTTGTTTTCACCCCCACAGCTGCGCAGCAGTTGATTGAACTTAAGAACGATCCATCCAAAGCAACGATCTTCAAACAGATCCAGAAGACCTTGGGCTACCTTCAAACAGATCTTAAACATCACGGGCTCCAGACCCACGAATTCAGTTCCCTCGCAGGAGCCAATGGGGAAAAAGTGTTTGAAGCCTACGTTCAGAATAGGACACCGGGAGCGTACCGTATTTTCTGGCAGTACGGGCCGGATGAAGTCCTAAGCAAAAAACGCGTTGCAGTACTCACCATCATCGCCATCACCCCTCATCCTTGACTCCGGATCCTGGAAAAGGAAGTTGGAAGGCCGTAGCCAGAAATAAAAGAAAAGAAATCTTTTGCCTATCCAACTTAGCCCGAACCCGAAATGTTCTGTCAATTGTCAACGGGCAACAGCCCGTCGAGAACTGACCCCAATGACGGGACCTTCATGAACCTACTTCGTTATGTCAATATTAAATGGCCGACCCCTATCCCAGCACTCAGAAATACGGAATAGCCTGGGCCTTTCCCAGAATGCGTTTGCCAGGATGTTAGGGGTCGGTGTGGATACCCTGCAAAACTGGGAGCAGGGTCGTCGCAAGCCGGCCGGGGCTGCACGTGTCCTAATGCGCATAGCCGCCAAGCATCCCAAAGCAGTTTTGGAAGTGGCTTGGAAAGATTTGATACGCCGGTCAATTGTCAAGAATCTGTGATCCCGGCAGGCCTTGTCGGGACTGACGCCGTGGATGTTCTGTCGATTGTCAACCACGATCCCTTGGACGGGCTCGGGTCATGGTGACGTAGGTAAATCCAGCTTGATCCATTCCCTCGCTCTTGCGTTATCCCTCGCCCACAACGACCACGCAGTCAAATTCCAAAACCAAAGCTTCCTATGGCCTCTACAGCATGGGCTTGACTTATTTGCTGGTGCTGATATTTCAGCACTTATGAAACAGGACTTGAACCCAAGTAGTTTGAGTAGGCGCGAATACGAGGTGCTCGCCATTATCGTGAACAAGGTGCAGGCCAGCGCCCGAGAGGTCGAGGAAGGCCTTGAGGAAGCTCCCAGCTACTCCGCCGTTCGCTCCGTCCTGCGCATCCTTTGCGAGAAGAAGGTTATAGAGAAGCACCGGGTCAAGGGTCGCGATTTCTTTTCAACAGTGGCACCGGCCAAAGATCTCCGAAAGAATGCGCTGAGCACGATGGTCAGCCGCTTTTTCAACAACTCAGTCAGTGAGGCCGCCTGCGCCCTGCTCGGACCCGGCAAGGTGAAGCTGACCCAGGAAGAGGCCGACCGCCTGACAGCCCTAATCAACGAGCGGAGGGCTAGATGAGTAAACTATTGTCCGTCTGGATCCTAATGCAGATGTGCTTTCCCTATTTGGGCGCTTTCCTGCTCGTTGCTTTTAAATGTGTTTTAATCGTGACGGGCGCATGGATTATCTGCCGCCTCTTTCCCCGCTTGTCCGCCCGGGCGAAGAATTGGCTCTGGCGCTCGGTTCTGGTTCTGCTCCTTTGCCTGCCTATCTTAGCGCTAACTGTACCCCTAACCCGCAGTCTTATTATTGAATGGGGGGTAAAACCTCCGCCCACTGACCTAAACTCCGCCTTTGATAAGGCCATCGAGTACAAGCTAATTCGTACCCATGAGGCGGCGGAACAGGAAAGGAAGGCGGCCGTTAAACCTTCCCAACCACCTTGGCTTAGCGATCCCTTCGTCTCCCCAGAGGAGATCCGGACCACTCTCGGAAACCAGATCGAAAAAAGCATTTGGCCGCTATGGGGGGTCGGAGCCCTGCTGGCAGGCTTGTTCAACCTTATCAAAATCGTAGGGGGAATCCGTCAATTACGGAAACGTTCTTCCAATGCAGCGGAGCTCTTACGCTCTAAAGCACAAGGCATCCTCGAGGCTTGCGAAGCCAAAGGTGCGGTAGAACTCCGATTGTCTCCCGCTCTGTCTTGTCCTCTATTGCTAGGCTTGAGAAACCCCTGTCTGTGTCTCCCCTCAGATGCCGGGGGCTGGGAGACTGACCGTCTTGAAAGTGTTTTCTTGCATGAGTTCGCGCATTGGAAGCGCAAAGATCTCTGGTGGCTCTGGCTAAGTAAGCTGGTGGCGGCTGTGTGGTGGTGGAACCCGGCAGCCTTTGTCGCGATCCGCTCCATGCTGGCTGAAGCCGAGAAGGCCGCCGACGACCTAGTGCTGGAAGCGAATGTGTCGCCCGACCTTTATGCCCGGACACTGTTGGACTTGGCCACGATCAAGGGGCCACGCCATTCATCGCTGGGCGTGATGATGATTGGTCGGGGTTCCCTGGAAAAACGCATTCGGGCTCTGCTCGAGACCAATCCTTGGCGGAATCATCTTAGCCGGAAGATTCTTGCCATGTTAAGTGTCTTGGTGCTCTTAGGGATTGTTGTATTGTTCTCGCATTTCGTGATCAGCGAACGCAGTGGTTTGCAAGTCAGCAAGGATTCGCAGTATTTTTCTCCCAAGCAAATGCTCCTGCTGAAATCCGTTTACGACGGGCTTACCGCCAATCAGACGGCTCTGCGTTTCATCCATATCAAGTCCGAGTTCGTCTACACTGAAATAGATCGGGCCAGCGGGGTCAAAATGGTTAGCCCGCAGCCTTCGAAGATGGAAGCCTGGGTGGATCAATGGACCGGCATGCACAGGCAGGAGTTCCATAACAAGGTCACGAGACGGATCGAAGGAGCAGTTCCTTACATGACCAGCGACACGTTGGAAATCAATGATGGGAAGTATTCCTATTCTTTCCGTGAAGAGAGCGACCTGAACACCCCGCAGGGAGGTGAGCCGCGGGGCATGGGGCACTACCTGACAGGAGATTCCGAGAAGGAACTCACCATTATAATCCGTCAGAGGATTCAGGTTGGGATCGCGAGCTCGGGGATAGGATTCTATTACGAATTGGAGGAGATCGAGTGGGAGGGACGTCCGGCCATTCGCTTTCGACAATGTATCGGAGAAAAAGGCAATCTTATCCAGCAAAAGACTTACATCGTAGACAGGAAGATCCCGCATACTCTCTGGTTCCATGAATTGGCTTACCCTCGGAATGAGTTCTCTTATCCCTCAACCTTTCAGGTGATTGAAATGGGCGAGAGCGCGGAAGGGCATCCCTATCCCAAGAAATATAGGTTCACCTATTCCAGTGCGGAAGAGGAAAAATTCACGGATGTGCAGGTGACTTCCTTTGAGGTGTTGAATGATTTACCAAAGGGTATCACCGACCTCCCTAAGCCCAAAACCGCAGCCTTTGTGCAGAGCCCAGGCCCTCTCGTAGCTCGTGAAAATATTTCACTTCACTTAGTCAACGAACTTGACGGTATAGAGGCGGCCACTGTCCAGGTTGAGGTCCGAATCAACAAAGAAGCGGCTCGCAAAATCTCCAGCGACAAGCAGGGGATCTTGAATGTCCAACTTCCGAAGACGGAAATAAACCTGTTCGAGGTCAGGATTCAAGATCCTCGCTTTGCCAAGCATGTGGTATCTTGGAGCAAGGCTGGTGATCCATTGGCCTTGCCGGAAAGCTACGAGATCCGGTTGCAGCCGGCTTCCCCGATTTCAGGAATCATACGGGACGAGGTCGGAAAGGGAATTCCGGGAGCTACGGTCTCGCTATTGATGATCGGCGGTTATCGGTCAAATGTCTTTGTCGACAGGGTGGAGTTGTTCGATGTTGAGACCAAAACTGACAATTCCGGACGTTGGACGCTTGATGGGTTTCCACCCGACCTGAAAGGCATCGCCATACGGGCTAGTCATCCCGATTACCAGGCTTCGACCGACAGCGGGACGAACATGTACCGCATGGCCACAGGACAAGATCCCTCCAGCCTTCGTGATGGCACGGCTGTACTGGTTCTTAAGAAAGGTCTGGACTGGGCGGGTGTGGTACAGGATGAGCAGGGTCGCCCAGTTTATCCCTGTACCTTGACCATCGGGGACGATATCCACGGAAATAATGCGCCCATGGTTGAAACGGATCGTGAAGGACGCTTCCGCTTCAAAGGCCTGAGGGAAGGTAAGGACTGGGTGACGGTGGAATCGCCAACACACAAACCTCTAGCTCGCGAAGTTACTTTACCCCTACAGGAGAATGTGTCCTTACGGTTGGTGGCTGGAAACGTGGTACAGGGTCGTGTTTTGAAAGAAGATGGAACTCCGGCGGCAGAAGTGTACGTTGGGGTCGATACCTGGAACAAACTCAGGACACTTCGCTTCTCCACCCAGACGGATGAGGAAGGGCGCTTTACTTGGAGAGGAGCTCCGGATGAAGGGGTGACCACTTCTTTTAGGGCCTTCCAGAATCTGGAATTCCTCAGCGATTACCTTCTACAGGCAAAGACCGGGAATGCCGAGACCGTCATTACCTTGAAGCCCGCCTTGCGTTTCAAAGCCAAGGTCCAGGACGCTAAGGATGGCAAACCTGTCCCAAGCGTCCGGGTCACAGCGGGCCAGGAGTTTGAGCGTGGAAACATTATGTGGTACGCTGATGGCGTAAAGACTTTCGCAGATGGCCAAGTGAACTGGACAACGAGCTGGATGGGGAAGAAGTTTGTTTTCCGGGTCGAGGCGGAAGGTTACGAGACTCAGCAGACCGCCACCTATGAAAGCAATCAGTCGCAAATTGAAGAAGTTATTCATCTTGTTAAGCGTTGAGGTAGTTACGGGATAAGGCCACGCTTGCAAAGAAATCAGAGAGCCATTAGAGGAGTTATTAGGGTCACGTCTCAACATTCAGCATTTATAAAATAGCTGAGAGCGTCTCATCAAGAGCAATTGCGCGGTCTTTGGGGATTGATCGGGCTGGAGCGTTTTGCCAGGCTCTCCCCGAAGGCCTAAAGTTGCGGGAAATCTATTCAGGGGCCGCGAGGTATTTAAACGCTTTAGAACAAGATTTGAGGCCATTTGGAGCTGGAACAGAAAATGGGGTGACCCCGCCAAAATGCTGAATGTCGAGACATGACCCTAAATACACCTCAGACCTGACACGCATAGCCTTGGCGAAGGTTGGCGGACAGGGTGGGATTTGAACCCACGGACGCTTTAACACGTCGCTCGATTTCGAGTCGAGTGCCTTAGACCACTCAGCCACCTGTCCCGAGGGAGAATTTAAGGTAGGGTATGGCAGGACTGCTTGGCAAGCAGAGTCGACAGGTGGCTTCGTGGTCTAGGACGGCTGCGCCGAGACAGGAAACTCCCTGTTGCCCCAGGTTGTTGCGGTGAGGCCTACGGCAGATGATACAAACGGCCGTAGCCGTAGGCAAACAGCCACCTGTCCCGAGGGATGATTTTAGGTAGGGTATGGTATCGGAACTATTTAAAGCTCTGCCCGCGCAACATACGAAAAGACGCGAAAGAAAGAGAAAATCTTTACGGGGCCTGCCTTTGAATCGGCTCACTGATAAGGGATGCCTATTCCCAGTGATTTTTTGAACTTCCTGCCTCGCATTTTCGCGTCTTTTAGCGTGTTTCGCGGGTACCCAAATGTTTAGCTACGGCTAAAAGGGGATTTCTTTGCCGGACTCGGGAATATGTACTTTGATCCCGGCTGCTTTTTCCGCCAGTTGGGACTGGAACCAGGTCAGGGCGGCGGTATCACCATGAACGAGGAAGCAGGTTTTGGGTTTCACCTCGAGAATGAAGTCAAGCAGGTCTTCCCTCAGTGCGTGGGAGGTAAAATCGAAATGTTTTACTGAGCATAAGACAGGTTGATCACCAAAATCCGGATTCAGGCTGACACGTTCTCCACGTGCGGTTTTTTTCAAACGACCAGCTGGGGAATCAGGATCGCAGTAGCCGACAAAGAAAATCCCGTCCTGCTCACGGGCCAGATAGTGTTGGGCCAGGCGATTGGAGGTGGTTTGTTCGGTCATCATGCCGGAGGGAACAAGCAGGATCTGTCCTTTTTTCTGTTTAAAATTTTTCAGTTTGGTCCAGTCGAAAACCTGGGGATGGATGTCTTCCATGATCTGGAGATTGGGAAGGAAACGCTCCGAACGATAAGCCATTTTGTCGTAAATTTCTGTAAAAATCCTGCCCAGGCCTCCGATGTAAATCGGTTCATCAGGGATTTCTCCATGGCGTTGGGCTTCATCGAGTATCGTCAAAATTTCCTGGGTTTTACCCATGGCAAAGACAGGGATGAGCAGGCTGCCGTGGTTGTCGAATATATTCTGGATGGCATCAATAAAACGCCTGATTTCCGCTTTCCGGCTGTATCCAGGTAATGTTGGGTTGGCACCCCGGGTGCACTCAATGATCAGGGTGTCAAAGGCTCCCTCAGGGACTCTGGCTTTGTTCATCAGGGTCTGATCTTTGAGGTTGATGTCTCCGGTATAAAGAATCCTTTTGCCCGCGGATTGGATCTCCGTCATGACGGCACCGAGGATGTGTCCAGCATGGTGGAAACGGAAACGGATATCGGCTTTTTCCGTTTCTTTGACGGGGAACCCTTCGGTGGACCACCATTGATTCAAGTGGCAGGCCTGCCAGCGCTCAACAAGGTGCTTCAAATCACCATGGTTGAAGAGGGGATATTCCGCAATGCCTTTCTCGAGGCGCTGGCGCTTCATGACGTTGACGGAATTATGGAGGAGGGGTTCCGCCAGAAAGTATGTGGGTTCGCTCATGAAGAGCTTGGCATCCGGAAAACGCTGCATGGCCAAGGGAATGGTTCCCAAGTGGTCGTGATGGGCATGGCTGAGGAAAATGCACTCGGCTTTACGCCGGCCAAGGGCATCAAAGTTCGGTAGTGCGGCGAAGCTTTCCGCCTTGGGATGCATGCCCGAGTCCAGCAAAACCCCTTTGCCGTCCAGATCCAAATAATAACAGTTGGCCCCGATCTCGTTACCGCGGGTCAGATTGATAAGTGATGCCATAAGTGGTTAGAGTGTCTCACCCACCTCACCGCTGAGGAGATCGGGAGGAATATTGTTCCCTTTCTTTTTCACGCGGGCACTGATCCATTCATCGAGAATCTGGTAGCGGCGTTGTTGTCCGATCTGTTCCTCCAGGTTTTTCCTGGCCTGCTCCTGGTTGGCCTCCGAAGGTATTTTTCGTTCGGCCAGAAAGAAGACCATGCCGCCCTCCGTGCTGCGGCTGAATTCACTGACAGCCCCGACCTTGAGACGTTGGGCCCAGAAGCGGATGGCATCGGCTGCGGGTGACTTGAGATCAGCCTCCCTGGCAGGGGAAAAAGACGGAACGGTAATGGATTTCAAGCCACTGGCCCCGGCGGCTTTTTCCCAGGTCTGACCTGAGGCAACGGCCGATTGCAGTTCTTTGGCCAGGGTTTTCCCTTTGAGGGTAAGTTGTTCCAGTGTTTTGTTTGTGATGTAAAGTTGTCTGATTTCTTCGCTAACCTTATCAAAGGGCACTGCTGCAGGTTCCTGGATCTCCGCCAGATGCAATACGGCAAAACCATTGCTGATCTGTTGAAAATCGCTGACGGGGCTTTTTTTGTACAGTATGAAAGCCAGATCTGTCAGTTTGGCCGACGAGGGATCTCCGGGTAGAAGGGGTTCCTTGCGGGTGACAAAGGCGGAACTTTGTACGTTCAATCCTGCTTTGGCTGCGGCAGATTTGAATTCCGGGGCTGTCTGGTCGTCATTGAAAAAAGGCTCCGTAAAACGGTAGGCCTCCTGCATCAGCACCTTAAGAGCTGCATTCTTTTGGTCTTCCGGAAGTTTGGCCTGATCAGGTTTTAAGGTGAAGAGCACGTAATCCACCTTGCGAAGCTCGGGTGAAAGGAAGTTGGCCTGATTTTTTTGGTAAAAGTCTTTCAATTCATCTTCTGTCGGCTGGATAGCGGCTCTGATCGGGCTTTCGGGTAACAGGACATATTTGATCGTAACCTGCCCGTAGAGGGAGGCAAAGGCCTCCTCGACCTCAGAAGGACGAACCACAGCCGTTGATGAGATGGTTTTGAGCATTTGTTCGAAAATGATCTGGTTTTGGATAATTTCCTGGAACCGTTCTTCACTGATACCCTGTGGTTTGAGGAGTTCCCTGCCGAAGAACTGGAAAGCAGCGGGGGAGTAGTTGCCTTTCTCGTCTTTGAACAAGGGGTGGTTTTTAATGAAATTCACAGCCTGCTCAGTTGTGGCGGAAATTCCAGCTTCCTTGGCTGCCGCCAGAATGAGGAGTCTGTTCCAGGTCTGGGCGCGGAAAATCCGCTCCATCTGGGGCTCGGCCCGGCGTCCGGTCTGGAGGGTATAAATGAGGGAGGTGCTACGAAGGGCCACTTCGTAATCCTGTCTTTTGATGGTTTTTCCCTCAATGACAGCAACCTTGGGGTTGGACTCCCCATGACCCATTTGGCTTTGATCAAAGAAGATAAACGAGATACCCAGGATGATCAGGACGACGATGAGAAGGAACCGGAATTTGGAGCTGAGAAAGCTTAGCATAAAGAAGGACGTGATTTTTTGTTGTTGTTTGCTATTATTTAATGCACAAGGAGATTGGTCTATGAATTCTCATTTTGCATCATCATTTAATTATCGTTTCGGACATTCGATATCCCTGACCTCTTCGGTATGCATGGCATACCTGCTGATGGCAGGGTTCTCTCAAGCCCAAGACAAAATCATTCTCCGACAAGGCCCTCCGGTGCAAGGAGAAATTCAAGGGGTTGATGCGGCTGGTAATGTGACCATCAAATTCGAAAAGGGCACGATTCCTTACCCCAAGGCCAATATTGAGTCGGTGGAAGTGGCGGAAAGGCCGGAATATGCGCAGGGTGTTACAGCCGTTTTGGAGGAAAACCACGCTAAAGGCATCGAATTGCTGCAGCCCCTGACCACCAAGTTTCTGGGTTTGGATGTCCCTTGGGTGGCTGATGCGGCTGGGTATCTGGCCGAGGCTTTGGCTGCCACGGGTAAGACCTTTGAAAGCGAACAAATTTGCGATAAAATCATCCAATCCTATCCAAACAGTGTTTTTCGTTACAAGGGAATGGTGGGAAAAGCGACCATACTCCTGACCCGGGACAAAACGGATGAAGCCATGGCCCTTCTGGATGAAATCGAAAAAGCCATCAACACGAATGCCATTCCGGATCGTAAAACCCTGCGTATTCTGAACCACGTATTTTATGTCAAAGCCCAGGTCTACGAGAAAAAAGGAGACAAGCAGCAGGCTTTGGAAGCCTACGTGAAAGTCGCGTCCCTCTATTACGAGCCCAAAAAACGTGCTGATGCAGCCCAAGCCAAGGCGGACGCCCTCCGCAAGGCCGATCCCAAGCTGGTCGTTAATTGACCTTCAACTGGTCTGGGTTGGGAAATGAGCGGCAAAAAAGGCGTCGCTTGAATCCCGAATGCTGAGTTTATCTTCAGGACTTTTTTTCTCCCAGGTTCTCAGCATCATCCCGACCCTGGGATTCTTTTTGAATTTTCCCCCATGTAAATCGAAAAAAGACCAGTACAGATAATTGAAAGGGCAGGCCTCCGGACCCGTCTTGATATCCGGCTTGTAACGGCAGCCTTGGCAGTAATTGCTCATCCTGGAGATATAACCGCTGCCCGCAACGTAGGGTTTGGTGGCAATAAAGCCCCCATCCGCATAAAGAATCATACCAAGCACATTCGGTTGCATCACCCAATCATAGGCATCCACATACATTTCCATATACCAACGCAGAACAGCTTTGGGTTCGCAGCCGCTGAGCATAAAGAAATTTCCCAGAACCATCAGCCTTTGGATGTGATGGTTGTATCCGCTGGCATTGACCTGCTTGATGCATTGATGAAGACAGTTCATATCGGTTTCCCCGCTATGGATCCAAGGAGGCAGGGGACGGGATGCCTGAAGAAAATTCTCATCGCGATATCCGGGCATCTTCAACCAGTAAATCCCGTTGATGAACTCTCTCCATCCAACGATCTGACGGATGAATCCTTCGACTGAAGCCAAAGGTGCTTTACCTTTTTCATACTCCGCCAGAGCGGCTGCGATACATTCCATGGGTGTCAACAGTCCGATATTCAGCAGGGGAGAAAGAACGGAATGATAAAGTGTATTCTGGCCCGAAATCATGGCATCTTCAAAGGGACCGAACCCGGACAGTTTCTTCCGTATAAAATGATCGAGCCAGCGCAGGGCTTCTTCACGTGTGACCGGCAGCCAGAAGTTTTCCGCATCTCCGGGATGATCTGCCCAGTTCTTTTTGACCAGGTTGATGACATCCCGCGTGATCGGGTCGTGTTCCGGGTGTGGAAGGGGAGGAGGGGTTTGGTGGCTTTTAAGGAATTCAGATGCTGTTGACCGGTTTTCAGGGTCAAAACTCCAGGAGCCACCCTCTGGTTTTCCCTGCGAATCAATCAAGAGGTTCAGGCGTTTGCGCTGGAACTGGTAGTGGTGCGCCATTAACAGGCTTCGTTTATCGCCCGCCCAATTTTTAAAATCCTCGCGTGAGACAAGGAATTGTTCGTTCGGTAAAATCTCCACCGGTAAGCCCAGCTTTTGCGACAGCTTCGGGAGTAGAGCCTGCATTTCCCATTCGTTGGGAGCCATCACCACCAAGGATTCCGGTTTTTCCCTGTCGACAAAAAGTTTTAGTGCAGAAAGGTAATCCCCGGCACCGTTCTCGATATGATGATAAAGGACCTGAAAGCCGTTTTTTTTCAGATCCTGTGCGTAATGCCGCATGGCACTATAAAGTAGTACCAGCTTATGTTGGTGGTAACGCAGATGCCCGGCGCGGGCTGTGGATTCGACGAACAGGATCACGTCACCCTTGGCGGCTCGTGTAAAAGCCGGATGATTCTTCAGCAACTGATCTCCCAGAATCCAATAAACTTTCATGGGTAAAGATACCATTCTTTTTGCCGAAATAAACCTGCTGCTTGATTCCGCTCTTGCGATGTCATTTAAGCAGGCTAGGACGGGATGATGTTGATTTTGCCGGCCATAGATCTGATGGGAGGACAAGTCGTCCGTTTGCTGCAAGGCAAGGCTGATCAAAAGACGGTCTACACTGACGATCCTGTGGCCTTTGCCCGGAAATGGGAAATGGAAGGGGGGGATTACCTGCATGTTGTGGATCTCGACGCGGCCTTTACCGGGAAGCTGGCCAACCTTGAATCGATCCGTGCAATTTGTTCTGCCCTGACCATTCCCTGCGAAGTGGGTGGAGGAATGCGGGATATGGCCTCCATTGAACTCGCAATGAAAGCAGGAGTGTCCCGCGCCATCATCGGTAGCAAGGCATGTGAGTCCCTGGATTTTGTTAAAGAAGCGGTCCAGAGTTTCGGGGGAGACAAGATCGCCGTTGGTATCGATGCCAAGGACGGAAAAGTCGCTATCAAAGGCTGGGTTGAGATTTCCAACTGGGATGCCTTTGATCTGGCTAAAGCCGTCAGCGATCTCGGGGTGCAGACGATCATCTACACCGACATATCCACCGACGGCATGATGGCCGGACCCAATCTCAAGGCCCAGGAAGCCATGGTGCGTGCCGTGCCCGCCGGTATCGTGGCCTCGGGAGGTGTTTCCTGTGTTGATGACATCCGCAATCTTTCAAAGATCCCGGGCCTTTATGGTGCTATCATAGGCAAGGCCCTCTACGACAAAAAAATAGATCTACGCGAATGTCAGTCTCTTACACATTAAAGTCTCACTCAGGCCCTCCCAAGCCGCAGATTGACTATGCCGCACTGCTCAACGAGCAGCAACTTGAGGCTGTCACGGCCAAGCCGGGTCCCATTCTTGTCATCGCCGGCGCGGGCAGTGGCAAGACCCGGACCCTGACCTATCGCGTGGCCTACTTGATGGAGCATGGTGTCAGTCCCGAGGAAATCCTGCTGTTGACCTTCACCAACAAGGCCGCGAAGGAAATGTTAAGACGGGTCGGGGATCTCCTGCCACAGGATATTTCACGGCTCTGGGGAGGGACCTTCCACCATATCGGGCACCGAATCCTACGCCGTCATGCCGACCTCATAGGACTCGACCAGGGCTTTTCCATTCTCGACCGCGAGGACGCGAAAGACCTTGTGGCTGCCTGCCTCAGCGATTCCGATATCGACCAGAAGGACAAACGTTTTCCCAAGGCCGACGTCCTGATGGACATCTTCAGTCTATCGGCCAACAAGGAGAAGAATATTACCGGTATCCTCTCGGAAAGTTACGATTATTTCTCGGAGTTCGAACCCCAGATTTCCTCCATGTCGCAGGCTTACCGCGATAGGAAGAAGCGTGTCAATGCGGTGGACTATGACGACCTCCTTACCCTGACCCTGCGTCTTCTTCTGGAGCACGAGGACATACGCCTGAAATACCAGAATCGTTTCCAGCATATCCTCGTGGATGAATATCAGGATACGAACAAGGTCCAATCCGACTTGGTGGATCTTCTCGGCGGTTTACATCACCAGATCATGGTGGTGGGGGACGACGCCCAGAGCATCTACTCCTGGCGCGGGGCAAACTTTGAAAACATCATGAAGTTTCCGGACCGGCACGAAGGCTCACGCGTGATCCGGATTGAAACCAACTACCGCAGTATTCCCGAGATCCTGCAGTTGGCCAACAGCGCTATTTCGCAGAATACCCGCCAGTTTCCCAAGGAGCTTCGTCCCGTCCGCAGCACGGGAGTTAAACCCGCCTTGGTTGCCCTGGACGATAGCCGCCAGCAGGCAATGTTTGTGGCCCAGAGGCTTCTGGAGTTACGCGATGAGGGGATCGAATTGAAGGATATGGCGGTGCTTTACCGTTCTCATTTCCACTCGATGGAAATCCAGATGGAATTGACCCGCCGCAATATTCCTTTCCAGATCACCTCCGGTCTGCGCTTTTTCGAGCAGGCTCACATCAAGGATATTGCAGCCTATCTGAAGTTCTCGCTCAACATGCGGGATGAAGTTGCCTTCAAGCGCATTGCCCTGATGCTGCCTGGCATCGGTGCCCGCACAGCCCACAAGCTTTGGCAGGATGTTTCATCATCCTTGGACATGACCCACTGCAAAGTCCCTGCTAAAGCACAGAAAGCTTGGTTGCAATGGGCGGATACCCACGGGCAGCTGGTCGTGGGTAAGGACCTGACTCCGGGTAAAAGAATCAAGCTGGTTCTCGACGCGGTCTACGAGGATTATCTCAAGGCAAAGTACCCGAATTACGAAAATCGTCTGGAGGATATCCATCAATTGGTGCAATTTTCATCCGGGTTCCCTGATACAGCCGAATTCCTGGCCCAGCTTTCACTCATGACCAACATGGATGCGGATGCCGAGTCCGGTGTGGTTACGGATGATGAAAGTGTCAAATTGAGTTCCATTCACCAGGCCAAAGGATTGGAGTGGAAGGTCGTTTTTGTTGTGATGTTGTGCGATGGCATGTTTCCTTCCAGTCGCTCATCCGAGACGGAAGAGGGGGAGGAAGAGGAACGGAGACTTTTTTATGTGGCGGTGACGAGGGCGCAGGATGAGTTATACCTGACCCATCCCCAGGTACGATCAGCGGCGGGCTATGGGGACACTTGGCAGAAGCCGTCCCGATTTCTTTCGGATTTTCCCCGCGAATTATGTAACGTCTGGACGATACGTTCGGAAACGCCGTGGGATGGATAATTGGAGTGGGTCTAGTATCAGGACAGAACGCTGCTCAGTGAAACCGCCAGTCATTTTTATCGTGGGCCCAACAGCTTCAGGCAAGTCAGGGCTTGCGCTCCAAGTTGCAGCGAGGCTGGGTGCTGAAATTTGCTCGATGGATGCCTTTCAGATTTACCGTAATCTCGATATTGGCACGGGAAAAACCGCGATATCGGAAAGGTGTGGCATAGCCCATCAACTTCTGGATCTTGTCGATCCTTTGGAATCTTTCAGCGTGGCGGATTATCTCAACTATGCGGATGGTGTATTGGCAGATGCTACCACAAGGAGCCTCCCCCAGGTCTGGGTCGGCGGCACTGGGCTTTATTTCAGGGCTCTTCGGCACGGATTGTCCCCGGCTCCTCAGTCCGATCCGGCACTTGTCGCAGAACTTTCTCTCTGGACCCTGGAACAACTACAGAAGGAGATTCTCAGGCAGGATCCTGTCTGGTCTGCCGGGGCAGATATGAACAACCACCGCCGGATGATCCGCGCTTTGGCTGTGGCCAAACAAACAGGAAAACCACTTTCTTCCTGGCATCAAATCAAGGGCCGTGGATTGATCACCCATGGCCGCGCTTATTTTTTACAGCCGGATCCTGATGCGTTGAAAAACCGTATCCGGAGCCGGATTGACGACATGTGGAGAGCAGGATGGAAGGAAGAAGTACAACGCTTGTCGCAACAGGAGGGCTGGTCCGCAAGTCAATCAGCGCAGGCTCTGGGCTATTCCCAGATTTGTGCTTTTTTATCAGGAAACCTGACAGAGGAGGAATGCATGGAAAGCATCCGGATCAGCACCTGGCAGTACGCTCGGCGGCAACTGACTTGGTTTCGCCGTGAAGAAAACCTCGAGATTTTGGATCCCGCTCGCGGCACAGAGACTTTGTTACAGGACATTGACAAAGGGGGTAAATCGTAATTATGATTATAGCAGTATAGGATTTATAACTATGAAGAGATTTTATCTAGGCGCCTTGTTTCTGGCTCTGCCATTATCTGTCTTAACCCTACCCGCCCAGGGTCTGGACGCGAACGTCAAAGCCGTGGAAATCGGTTTCTCCGAGGTTTCAGAAAAATTTATAAGGAACATGCGCCTTCTTTCCACTTTGATGTTGGAGCCCGAATCCCAAAAGATGATGCAGGCCGTGATCGGACAGGCAGGGGACCTGGGTAACCTTCATCGCTCCAAAAATGCCGGCTCCAGACGTGAAGATGCGCTCAAGCGCCGGGATTCGATGACTGAGCGGGAGTCGCTCAAAGAATCAGACCAAAAAAGACTGCAAAAAATCCAGGACGATCTGAGGAAACTAGATCCGGAGGATGCATTCGGCAAAGGGAAATCCCAGGTCATGCAGACTGTCGGCGAACTTCAGAAACAACTTGGAATGATCTACACAAGTGACTCTGATCAAAAGGATCTTATTCGCATCATCCGTCAGCATTTGAGTTTCTACACCTCTTCCTTGGGGAAACTGAATTAACAACATGAGATTGCCGATTGTCTTGGTTGTTTTTAGCCTGATCTTTTCGGTAGCGCACACGCAGGAAACGCCGACAGTCGAGCCCGGTTCCACAGGTGGATCTTTTAGTGCCCCTGCTACTGTTTCTCCGCCGGCCCCATCCAAACCAGCGCCTCCCCCGCAGCCCCAGAAAATCATGCTTCAGATCAAAAAGGATAACGAAGAGGCCCTCAAGCGAATTCAGGAAATCGAGAACACGGTTTATCCGATTCAGGAAGAAACCGCCCAGAAGCTATTTGGTCTTCAAAAAGGGGAGTATACTTTTCTGCGGATGCAGTCGGAAACCCCTCAAAGTGCAGCACAATTTTTTGAAAAACAAAAAAACATTGACCGTGATTCTTTTGCCGGGGTGGCTTCTTACTTTGACGAAACATTTGAGGCACTACAGGCGGGGGAGTATTGGGTGGGACGTGAAGGTAGCTTGGTGAACGATGATTCAGCCTTGTTCGGGGAGTTGCAGGGCAAGGTGATGGAGGAAATGCAGAAACGCCCAGATGGTCAAAAGCTGGTGCAAATGTTGGCTGAGCGTGACATGCTCATGAACAAGCTCAAAACATCCAAACCTCTTTATAAATATTTCAGTGAGCGACGCATGTGGTGGAAGAGTTATCCGGAATACGAGACAGTGGTCAAAGAAGAAGTGGCCGACAAAATCAAACAACTGGCTGAGTGATCGGGTTGTTGCGCCGCCGTGCAGAGCCTACTTTTGGTTGAGGCCGCTTTTTTTGATCCCGTTAAAACGTTAATCCTTGTCTTTGCTGGTTTTGATTTCGATCACATCGTGGGGTGCCGCCTCGCGCTGGCCTGCCGCACTGACGCGGATATAACGGGCCTTTTGTTTTAATTCTTTCAGATCCTTTGCTCCCAGGTAGCCCATGCCGCTTTGGATCCCGCCGGCCATTTGCCCCAGTGTCTGGTCAATGGAACCTGACACTTCTTTCAGGGCCTCGACACCTTCGGCTGCGATTTTGCGGTTGGAATCTTTTTTCTCGTGTCCATATCTTGCAGCAGAACCTGCTTTCATGGCTTCCAAACTGCCCATGCCGCGATATTCTTTGAACAGTTTTCCGTTGATTTCGATGATTTTTCCGGGAGCTTCCTTGCAGCCGGCTAAAAGTCCGCCGCAGATAACAGCATCGGCCAGGGTGAGGGCTTTGACCATATCTCCTGATTTGTTAATACCACCGTCGGCTAAAATGGCTACCCCATGTTTGATTGCCGCCTTGGATGCCACGTAGAGTGCCGTCAGTTGGGGGATGCCGACTCCGGCAACGATACGTGTGGTGCAGATGGATCCGGGGCCTTGGCCGACCTTGATGGCGTTTGCTCCCGCTTTGGCCAGAAATTCGACGCCTTCGCCGCTGGTCACATTGCCGGCGATTATGGTGAGCTCCGGAAATTGGCTGCGCAGGAGTTTGACGGTTTCTCCGACGCCCAGACTGTGACCGTGGGCGGTGGAGACAGCTACCACGTCGAGTCCTTCCTCAATCAATTGGCTGACATGGCCCAGGGTGCGCTCCCGGTCCAGTTCGCCACTGGCATTCCGTGGCGGAGAAATGGCGGCACCGCACAGAAGCCTGAAAACACTGTCGCGCGCCGGACGGGTATGGGAACTGGCTTCTTCAGTAATGCGTTCGATATCGCTGAGAGTGAAGAGTCCGCGGAGACGATCCTGGTCATCGACCACCAGTAATTTATGAATTCCCATGTGCGCGCTGAAAAAATGGTCGGCAGCCTTGACGGGATCCCCGGCGATATCACTTTCCCTGATGGTAAAGACTTCCGAGCGGGGGCTCATGGCGGAGATTACACTGTGGTTGGCATAGCGGGGTTTGACCACGCGTCCTGAAAGCAAACCGACCAGAACGCCCTGTTCATTGACTACGGGGAAAGTGCGGAAATTGAAATCCTTGTCTTCGATCAGTGTCAGGACATCGCCGATGGCCTGATCGGGCCTGACGGTGATGGGATCCTGGATCAGGCCGTGGACGTGGTTTTTGACCCGGGCCACCTGCTTGATCTGCATTTTTTCCGACATGTTATAATGGATGAGGCCCAGGCCGCCGTTAAGTGCCATGGCAATGGCCATATCGGCTTCCGTGACCGTATCCATGTCTGCAGATATGATGGGAAGCTGTAGTGTCAGGGAGGGAGAGAGCGCCATCTCCAGCCTGGATTGTTTGGGTAGAATATCGGAATAATTCGTGGCCAATGAAACGTCGTCGTAGGTCAGGGCTTCTTTGGAAGCGGTGGAGAAGAAGGCATCGGCCGGAAGATAAAAGTCGGAATCCGACGTAAGCGGAAGGGGAGGAGGTTGTGCTGCCATGTTTAAGACAACATCAGAGGAACGGCTTAAGCAAGTTTTTTTTGATCGGAAAAGTGGTCGATGCACAACAGCTGCCGTTGCTTAACACTTGACCTTGAGATAGTTAAGTAAATCCGGCTTTAGCGGTGCTGCCTTCGGCAGTGGCAGGTGTTTTCCCTTCCCGCTTGAGAAGAGGGAATTTTGCGCTTAGCGTTGAGGTCGTGAAACGAATCGGGCTGTTTGGAGGAACCTTTGATCCAGTACATCTTGGCCATGTGGCCATTGCTTCTGCGGCCCTGCAGGAAGGCCTTGATCATCTGGTCGTGATGCCCTGTCGTTTGTCACCTCTAAAAATCGCACAAGGGGACACGACAGCTCCAACCTCCGGAGACCATCGTCTCCACATGTTGAAACTTGCCATGCCTGATGATCCCCGGATTGAGGTTTCACGTTTCGAAATCGATGGGCCTGAGCTTTCATACACTTGGCAGACACTGGAGTATTTACGAGAAAGATTTCCGGAGGATCAAATGGTTCTGGTCATCGGCGAGGATCAATACCAGCTTCTGGGCAAGTGGGCCAAAATTCATGAATGGGCCAGAACGGTCGATTTTTTGATTTTCAGCCGTCAGATTCCCACATCTACAGAAAACAAGCTCAAGGATTTGAAAATTCAGCTGGCAGGTTCATCTGTTCCGACTGTCTCCGCCACCGCCGTGAGACAGGCCTTGCATGAAAAGAAGTCCGTGATCGGTTTGATTCCCGTGCAGGTTGAACAATACATTCGTGATCAGGGTTTGTATCAACCCTGATCAAAGCGGGGCCGTTTTCAGGAAATCAAAAATTTGCTTCCAGAATTCCGGTTCTGAATGATAGGGCATTTCGTTGTGGCTTGAGCCCAAGGGGGTCCAGCATTTCTTCGGGCCGGTGTATGAATCGTAAAGCTTTTCTCCAAACAGACGTGGAACAATGTTGTCTTTCTCCGCTAACACCACCGCCATGGGCACCTTCATCCCGCGTAGTGCGTATTCCAAATCGTAGCGGTCTTGAAGGATCAATCCGATGGGTAAAAACCAGAAGTGGTGCTGAGCAACATCTTTGAGGCTATTCATAGGTGTGAGCATCAGCAGTCCGGCGATGAGTTCCGGTCTTTGTGCCGCGGCTTCACCTGCCACAACAGAGCCAATGGATTCGCCCACCAAGAGAACTGGTTTTCGGGTTTGTCGATGCAGGAGTTCAATGGCCTGCACAGCGGCAGTGACCAACGTCTCGCGTCCGGGCGTGCCCGGTCGTGATCCGTATCCGGGATATTCCAGGATGGCAATGGCCGCAGGATCCGAGGCGGCTTGAAAGCAATCCACCAGATACATTCGAAACAAGGCATGTCCAGCATTCCCGTGCATGATGAGAACCGGCGATCCCTGACCTTTACCCTGACAAATCCATCCAATGCGCTGGCCACTTCCATCCAACCAGGGAAGCAGTCCGAAGGTCTCGGCCTGCGCAATCAGTGCGTTGTCGTCGTCATGCCAAGGCTGGTAAATCAGGCTTCGTTGGGATAGTGCGATGATGGTCACGATTACCAGATACGATGTTCCCAGGAAGAGAACAACAGAAGTGAAGGTTCGGCCCGATTGCACGATTTGAGTCTGACAGAATTTTTCTAAAAAACAATATTATGGCGACCTTTTCTAAGGAACGACTCTTTGGGAAAAACTGTTCACCTTTGGAGTGGCGATAAACCCGTTTAAATCTTTGATATGCCCCACACTTCTTTTCGTTAAGCTCCGGAATGAATCGGAATTATTGGGACACCATTGCGAAAGATTATGACGGGGAAATTTTCGACGTTCGGGCCAGCGATCAGAACAAAATTATCGAAAAACGGATCAGTAGGCTGGCCCGGAAGGGTCTGGAGGCTGTCGACTTCGGTTGCGGAACGGGAAAATTCCTTCCCTATCTGGCAAGGTATTTTCGGAAGGTGAGGGGTTATGATCTTTCCCCCAAGCTCGTTGGACAGGCCGCCAAGATTTGTCAGGAATTCCCGAACATAATCGTTGAAACACAAAACCTCGCCCATCCGGACAAAAAGCTACCCAGGGGGGATTTCGGTTTATGTGTCAATGTGTTGATCACGGATTCCCATTCGGTCAGGTCTGATATTCTGAAAACCATTTCACGCACCCTGAACAAAGGCGCTTCATTTCTCCTGGTTGTTCCTTCGTTGGAGTCGGCCCTTCTTGCGTCCTATCGTTTGATCGACTGGAATTTGCGCGATGGGGAATCGTATCGTAAAGCGGCAGCCGACCTGGGAATTTTCAAACGCGCGGGAGAAGGTCTTGTCGATATCGATTCCGTTCCGACCAAACATTATCTCAAGGAAGAGCTGGAACACCTGCTGTCCGGTTACGGCTTTGAAGTTAAAGCCTTCCACAAAGTGGAATATTCCTGGCACACGGAATTTGAAAAACCGGCAGTGCACATGAAAAGTCCCTACCCATGGGATTGGTTGGTGGAAGCAGAGAAGAGGTAAAAAGTTTGATCGTTGCCGTTGGTAACCCACATTAGTATTTTAACTGACCAATGACTATTAGCCAAAAACTTCTTTTAAATAGACTGCTTTCAAATAATTCATCTCAGAAAAGCTGGCGGGATGGTCCGGGGCATGTCCGGTGATTTCCAGTTCTTCAAAGCGTCGCCCGCTTTTCTTGTAGGCACTCCTTACAGCCTGGATAAATTCGTCCGTGGTTACGTGGGCGGAGCAGGAAGCACTGAGAAGAAGACCTCCTTTTTCCAGACGTTGAATGCTGTCTGAAGTTATTTTTTCGTAGGCTTTGATGGCTCCCTCCCGGTCTTTTTCCCTCTTGGCCAGGGAAGGAGGATCCAGTACAATCAGGCCATAGGTATTGTTCTCTTTTTCCAGCCACTCGAACACATCCGCCTGGATTTCATTGTGATTACAGTTCCGTATTTCCCTGTTGCTGCGGTTGAGTTCCCAATTTTGTTTGAGTTCAGTCAGGGCATGGTTGCTGATATCGACACTGGTCACCTGTTTGGCCCCGCCTCGGGCTGCATAAAGGGAAAAGCCCCCGCTGAAACTGAAGAGATTGAGTACTTTTTTGCCTCTGGACAGGATCTCGACCCTGCGGCGGTTTTCGCGCTGATCCAGAAAGAATCCCGTTTTTTGACCCTTTAAAACATCCGCATAAAAGCGGATGCCGGATTCCTGAAAAGTAACGGAATGCCTGATGGGCTCCCCATCCAAAACAATCCCTTCTTTCAGTCCAAGTTTGGCGGCACTTTGATGGATATTCCGACTTAGTCGTAAGACGATCGAGATAGGCTGTAACTTCTCCCAAAAAAGTTTCCTTAACATAGGAAGATGAGGGAGCCATGCAGCGGTGTAGAGTTTCAACACCAGAACGTCGGCATACTGATCCAAAACAAGGCCAGGCCAGCCATCGCTTTCACCATTGACCCAGCGCAGCCCGTTGGTGTTCTCCTCAAGAACATTGCTTCGCTTGGCCAAGGTGCTTTCCAGCCTCGCGGACCACCATGGTTCGTCAATGTTGACGGGCTTTCCAATGTGTAGGACACGCATGCGGATGGGGGATTCCGGGTCAAAGAGGCCGAGAGCCATGAATTTGTCATTCCGGTCAAAAATGACGGCCAGTTCTCCGCTCCTGCCCTCACGGGTCAAGGACTTGACACTGTCGGCAAAGACCCAGGGATGGCCCTGACGGACGATGGTTTCGGCAGTTTGGGTCAGGCGTACCCTGAGTGTGACAGGCTTGGTGGAGGAGACGGAACTCATCTGAGTTTTAGCCTAGGCGGTTCCTAGCTGAATGACCCGAAAAAAATGAATCCTTGGTGGACAATACAAAAGGAGTCCATGCCCGTCAGGTTGCTAAGTGGTGGAAGTCTGAGCAGTCAAAAAGTCGGACTTTTCAAAGTCGAAAACACTTCTAAGTTGGTAACATGTCCACACTCCAAGAACGGGTTCTTGCTTTGAAAAGAGAACGCAACGCCGTCATCCTTGCCCACAATTACCAGACGGCAGAAATTCAGGAAGTCGCCGACTTTGTGGGAGATTCCCTGGGCCTGGCCTACCAGGCACAGAAGACTCAGGCCGATGTCATTCTTTTTTGCGGCGTTCACTTTATGGCTGAAACGGCCAAAATCGTGAATCCAGGCAAAGTGGTCCTTATTCCTGACATGAACGCAGGCTGCTCCCTTTCGGATTCCTGCCCTGCTGAAGATCTGAAAGCCTATCTGGATCAAAACCCAGGCTACTATGTGGTGGCTTACATCAACTGCTCCGCAGGAGTCAAGGCTCTCAGTGATGTGATCGTCACTTCCGGCAATGCGATGAAAATTGTCCGCCAGGTGCCCGCGGACCGGAAAATCCTCTTCGTTCCCGACCAAAATCTGGGGGAATGGGTGACCCAGCAAACCGGAAGGCCGATGCAGTTATGGGAGGGAAACTGCTATGTGCACATCGAATTCACCCATCAAAGCATCGTCAAAATCCGCGAACAATTTCCGGATGCCCCCGTGGTGGCGCATCCCGAATGCACCCGTGCTGTCCGCCTCCTGGCCGACGAAGTCTGTTCCACGGAAAAAATGGTTTCTTACTGCAAGGAATCGGACGCGAAGGCCTTCATCATTGTGACAGAATCAGGCATGCTGCACCGGTTGCGCCGCGAAATCCCCGGTAAAGAATTCATTCCGGGCCCCACAGACCACTGTGCCTGCGCGGATTGCCGTTACATGAAGATGAACACTCTTGAAAAAATGGTGTCCGCTCTGGAAACCTTGGAACCCCAGATTCATATGAGCCCTGAACTGTTGGAAAAGTCCAGAATCCCGATCGAGCGCATGCTGGATTGGAGCAAGAATTAGAGCATTTTGCCACTCGCGGCCCACCCGGGCTGGTCAGGCCAGTCATCCCTCTTGCACCTGTCGGCTACGGCGGGCAGGCTTAACCCTCAAACCCCGATCTGCCACCATTCAGCCATGGAAACACCCGCTTCCAGCTGCAAACTCCGGGCCAACGCCCCGGAGGCCCGAAAGCGATTTCCTATCAAACGAAAGTCAGACTTGAACCGGGAAGGAGAATACCGGACTCTCAAGTATCTCTAATGGAGGAAAAAATGATTCCGCGAGCATGATCGACTTTATTCTGGCTGCATTTCCCATCGGCTTGTTGATCTGGCTGATGACAAAGCCACGTCCACTGCCGTCCACTTATGCCTTCGCACTGGCGGCACTGGTCGCTTATGCCATACGCGGCTGGTATTTTCAGACGCCATTGTTGTTGGCAAATGCCGCCGTGATCACCGGACTTCTGGAAGCGCTCACGCCAATCGCAATTGTTTTTGGCGCGATCTTTTTCTTTGTCGCTCTCGAGAAATCCGGGGTGATGACCGTTTTGAATGGGTGGCTGCGCGATGTTTCTTCGAATCCAGTCGCGCAGCTTATGCTGGTCGGATGGTCGTTCTTGTTCCTCATCGAGGGGGCGAGTGGTTTTGGCACTCCGGCTGCATTGGCAGCACCGGTACTGGTGGGATTGGGATTTCCAGCATTGCGCGTGGCGGTTCTGTGTCTGATTTTCAATACCATCCCCACGGCCTTCGGTGCGGCCGGGACGCCAATTTGGTTTGGGCTGGAAACGTTGGATCTTCCTGAGAGCGAATTACTCGCGGTGGGTTGGAAAACTGCGATTTTACAAACAGTTGCCGCATTGGTGTTACCTCCCATTGCGCTCCGCATCGTGGTGGATGGCTCCGTGATCCGCAAAAATTTGGTATTTATCTACCTTTCCACATTGGCCTGCGTGTTGCCGATGTTGTTGATATCGGCGGTTAGCTATGAGTTCCCCACCATCGCTGGCGGCGCATGCGGCATGGTTATCACGATTTTCCTTGCCCGCTTCGGTGTTGGACTGGAAAAGCCGGAACCGAGCTCTGAACCCAGGCGGCCACTCGTCTCCCGCACCGTTGTGATGGCCTTGATTCCCCTTGCTGCGACCGTTTTCATCTTATTGGTAACCCGGATTCCCGATCTTGGGCTGCGCGGTTGGTTGACTGCCACAACGCCGTGGATCCGCTTCGTGTTTGGTTCTCTGGGCGAGTTTCTATTGAGTCCTTCGCTAGTAATGCAATTGCGGAACATTCTCGGGCAGGACTTAAATTGGTCCCACGCCATTCTTTACGTGCCCTCCATTATTCCCTTTGTGGTGACGGCGGCACTGGCGCTATTGCTGTTTCGTGCGCCTGCCTCTGAAATCCGCAACACTCTGGCTGCAACAGTTCAGCGAATTGCACGCCCTGTAATCGCATTGTTTGGTGCGTTGGTGTTTGTAAAATTATTAATGGTAGATGGCGAACGGGCTTCTACCATGATTCTGGGGAATACACTTTCCGGGGTGACGGGAGAAGCATGGATCTACTTCGCGCCATTTCTCGGGGCGCTGGGCAGCTTTTTCTCGGGTTCCACCACCATCTCAAACCTGATGTTTGGCGGAATCCAACAGTCAATTGCCATTGATACGGGAGTGGATCCTGTAAATTTACTGGCCTTGCAAGTGGCCGGTGCGGCGATGGGCAACATGATTTGTATTCACAATATCGTCGCAGTTTGCGCCGTGCTTTCGCTTGTGAATGCGGAAGGCGAAATTTTAAAGAAAGCGATGGTGCCGGTTTTGATTTATGGCGCTACACTTGCCCTGGCAGCAGCTATTTTATTTTGAAAGAACGAAGTCAATTGCAGACGGAAATCCCGCGTTTGGTTCGCGTTAAACCCGGAGCCTTGGATCGGATCGGCGCTTATGCGGCACGCTACGCGTTTCGCCGTGTCGCCGTGTATTTTAGCGACGGGTTCAGCTTGGAATTGCGAGACCGTTTGCGAGAGACGCTCTGTTCCACAGGCACCATCATAGCTCACGAAAAAGCAGTCGATTCCATTGAAGTCAAAACCGCAGCACAGTTCGCACATGAGCAGGCGGCCAACGTGGATGCCGTTATCGGTTTTGGCGGAGGAAAGGCCTTGGATGTCGCGAAATACGTGGCGTCCCTTTCCAAGCGCCCCTATCTGGCAATCCCGACCTCCCTTTCTAATGACGGCTTTTGTAGTCCGCAATCCAGTCTCACGATCGACAACAAGCGGCGTTCCATGCCATCGACCGTGCCTTTCGGCGTCATAATTGACACGGAAGTTTGTCTGCAAGCCCCACCCCTGCTCTGGCTTTCCGGCGTGGGAGATCTTTTGTCCAAACTCACCGCTGTGGAGGATTGGAAACTGGCATTTCACGCCAATGGAACGGAAGTGGACGACTTTGCCGCATTGCTGTCAGATGCGAGCGTATATCAATTGATGTCACGACCGACGCGTGACTTGGAAGGCATGAAAGTATTGGGCACCGCATTGATGCTAAATGGCATCGCAATGTCGATCTGCGGCTCGTCGCGACCCGCAAGCGGCAGTGAACATTTGATTTCCCATGCGCTTGATGCCAATAGCAAACGTCCCCGTTTACATGGATTGCAGGTGGGTGTGGCCACTTACCTGATCAGCTTGCTTCAGGGCAACCAATCGCAACTAATTGCCAACCTATTTGAAAAAACCGGCTTCTGGAGCGCGATTGCAGAAGATCCGTTTGATCGCGGGGAATGGATCGAAGCCGCGCGTCTTGCCCCTGAACTTAAAAGCGATTTTTATACTGTGCTCACTTCGCGTGATTGCTTGAAGGAAATACGAGCGTTACTGGACACTGACCCGTGGCTGCAACGTTGTTTTGTTTAACCGCTGCAATCACACGGTCAATTTAAGCAAAGCCAAAGGGGTCAGCAACTGTCTAAGTTGGCAAGGGGAAAAGAGGGATTTTCAAGAGGCGGTTGGCGAGGAGTCGTTCACAGACGGGGCCAGTCAGACGTCCAGACGGGGTCAGTTCAGACGGGTTCAGTCCTGAATGGCACTTCAGACAGGGTCAGACGGGGTAAGTCCCTCCTTTTCACCTCGGATTGGGGAAAGCTGGCAGGCGCTTGACTTCAAACCCCGATCTTGCACCATCCAGCCACGGAAACACCCGCTTCCAGCTTCAAACTCCGGGCCAACAATCCGGAGGGCCGTAAACGATTTCCTATCAAACAAATTAATGCAAACCAAAATTTCAACTTCGACAACTGGAACTGGTTCGATATCGGGTCATTCTGATCTTTATCACAGCATCGCCTCAGACGCCGTGCTCGAGCGGTTCAAATCTACCGCCGATGGTTTGTCATCATCCGAAGCCCAGGAGCGACTTGCCGAATATGGCCCGAACATACTGCCTAAGGCGAAGGGCGACGGTCCGTTGCAATTGCTTTGGCGCCAAATCAATAACCCGTTGATCTGGGTTTTGATTGCCTCCGGTGGTATTGCGATGGTTGTGGATCCACAGGACGGGATCAAAAACGGCTTGGTCATTCTTGCCGTGGTTGCCTTGAACACTTTGATTGGTTTTGTTCAGGAATTCAAAGCCGGCAAGGCCATCGAGGCACTGTCGCAGATGGTGCCGGAAAACGTGACGGCGTTTCGCGATAACAAGAAGGTCACACTACCGGCCTCGGAATTGGTGCCCGGCGACGTGGTAACTCTTGCCAGCGGGGACAAAGTGCCTGCTGATATGCGCCTGTTTCAACTGCGCAATTTACGGATTGAAGAAGCAGCCTTGACGGGAGAATCGGTCTCCACCGAGAAATCGCTTGCCCCTGTTTCAGCGGACGCGATTCTGGGAGATCGCACCAACATGACCTTTGGCGGCACGCTGGTGACTTACGGCACGGGAACCGCCGTTGTTGTCGGTACCGGTGCCAAGACCGAACTCGGCAAAATCAGCGCCATGCTCCGCGAGACGACTGACCTCGCCACGCCGCTCACCAAGGCGTTGGGCACCATCGGCAAATACATCACAATTGCCATTATTATCATCAGCATCGTGATGCTGATCATCGGTACGGTGAGAACAGAATTTGCCACGCAGCAAGGATGGATGACCAGTTTCCAAGAGACGGTGATTTTCGCCATCGCACTTGCCGTTGGTGCGATCCCCGAAGGCTTGCCGGCAATTGTGACCATTGCCCTGGCCATCGGCGTTCAGCGCATGGCGTCGCGCCGTGCGGTTGTCCGCAAGCTCCCTGCGGTGGAAACGCTGGGCTCAACCACCGTCATATGTTCCGACAAAACCGGCACGCTCACCCGCAATGAAATGACCGTCCAATCCGTCTGGACTCCCCATAGCGGATCAATGGATATCACCGGCGTGGGATACGAACCCGCAGGGCAATTGCGACATCCTTCCAACTCCGAGTCACAAAGCCCCTCTGGTTCCCTGCTCGATCTTCTTGCCGCCGGTGCGATCTGTAATGATAGCGTGCTGGAACAAAAACAAGGCCGCTGGACCATCACCGGCGATCCTACTGAAGGGGCGTTGGTAGTTAGCGCAGAAAAGCTGAGCATCCCCGTTGAAGATCTCCGCAAGCGACACAAGCGGATCGATACAATCCCATTCGAGAGCGAAAACCAATTCATGGCCACGCTCAACATCGAATCCGCCGCCCAGGCCATCATCTACATGAAAGGTGCTCCCGAAGTAGTCCTCAGTCGCTGTTCCAACATTCCCGATCTACAGGTCGTTTTTGCCGAGATAGATCGGCTCGCCGCACTGGGAATGCGCGTGCTCGGTATTGCCTCCAAACCCGCTCCAAACAAGAGCGCCCTTCACATTCCCGACGTAGAAACAGACATGACTTTTCTCGGCCTGCAAGGAATGATAGACCCGCCACGCACCGAAGTCATCGAGGCCATTAAGGTCTGCCACAAGGCGGGCATCACCGTGAAGATGATCACAGGCGACCACAAACTGACCGCACACGCCATCGGTCAACAAATCAACATTGCCACTCCAGAAATGAAACCGATCACTGGCGTTCAATTGGCCGAAATGACGGACGCACAAATGCAGACCGCCATCTTCACCACCAATGTCTTTGCCCGTGTCGCTCCTGAGCACAAGCTACGTCTTGTGCGCGCACTTCAAGCCCGCGGCGAAGTCGTCGCAATGACCGGCGACGGCGTGAACGACGCACCCGCACTTAAACAAGCCAACATCGGTGTTGCCATGGGAATCACCGGCACCAGCGTCTCCAAAGAGGCTTCCTCCGTCGTTCTCGCCGACGACAATTTTGCCTCCATCGCCGCCGCCGTTGAAGAAGGCAGACGCGTCTATGATAACCTCATCAAGTCCCTTGCTTTTGTCCTCCCCACCAATCTAGGGCTTGCCATGATCCTAATGGCCGCCGTCGCGTTCTTCCCCTTCGAGACGCTTGCCTCGGGCGCAACTGAATTGCTCCTTCCCATGCTCCCAACCCAGTTGTTGTGGATCAACCTTGTTGCTACCGTCGCATTGGCACTTCCACTGGCGTTCGAGGCAAAAGAACCAAACATCATGAATCGCCCCCCCAGAAAGCCCGATGCCCCGGTCCTATCCAGCTTCGTCATCATGCGCACCTTTGTCGCCGCTTTTCTCATGACAGTCGCCTGCATCGGACTGTTTCTGCATGCATACAACCTAACCGGTGACCTCGCCAGAGCCCAGACAATGGGCGTCACCACTGTCATCATGTTCCAGATCTTCTACATGATCAACTGTCGTAGTCTGCGCGATTCGGTCCTGAGGATCGGACTCTTCAGCAACCCCACCATCTTTGTTGGCATCGTCGCTTTGCTTATCCTCCAACTGGCTTTCATCTACCTCCCCGTAATGCAGACCATCTTTAACACCGCCCCACTCAGCGGCAGCGACCTTCTCTTGTCCATTGTGGCGGGCATGATCATCCTCCCGGTAATCAGCTTCGAAAAATGGTGGCGTAATCGCCCGGCCACATGAGCCCGGAAGGGTTGCAAAACGGTGTCCATTTTGCCCGCAAATAAATGATAGGGAATCGGCTTGTGGGGTTCATCCAAACGCCAACGCGGGGCTCCGCCGCTGGGCATGTATCCCCGCTTGCC
>Ga0163149_10001389_pt1 | contig 31172 bp, 32 predicted proteins | sample OliLakLV19MP5G1_FD_148604 | JGI IMG/M metagenome (GOLD analysis project Ga0163149, IMG submission 148604) | Freshwater microbial mat bacterial communities from Lake Vanda, McMurdo Dry Valleys, Antarctica - Oligotrophic Lake LV.19.MP5.G1 | ecosystem: Environmental > Aquatic > Freshwater > Lake >... | reverse complement strand
GGTACCAGGCTACCGCCGGCTGGGTTATGGATTTCTACACGCTCGCCGATCCGGCGCCGTTTGCGCGGGCGACCCGCGGCTCGACTGCGTTCGAGAGTCTTCGGACTGATCAGCTCGTCTCCTACGGCCCAAGTTGCGCACTGCGCAGCGTGAATGAAGCGGACTATCTGGAGTTTTCGATTCCCGCGAGCTGCTCGATCGTTTCGCGCAGTGGAGCGGCGATGCGGCTCGAAGCTACAGTTCGTTTCGAATCTGATCGAATTCTTTACCGCGAGGCAGGTGTCAGGGGCGATGGCTCGATCGTGTTTCGCGTGCCGGGGCAGAACGGGCTGGCCTACGCGTTTCAGCGTGTCCCCTAGAGGCTGATCAAGAGCTACGGTCGCCCAAGAAAGAGGTACATCGCCGACTCACCACCTTCGGCGAGACCTGCGCCGAAGTAGACCGGCCCGAGCACGGTGTCGGCGGCGATGAACAGCGATCCTGCGTTGATCGTATCGTTGCGCGGCAGGGCGTTGATACGATCCTCGATCCTTGCCGCTTCCAGCGACACGCCGACATACAGGCTGCTGGTGAGCGCGCCCAGGCCGCCGATCTGATAACGGTAACTGGCGCGGGCAAATGTCGCTCGCTCCGCCAGGATCTGCCGCTCTCGCAGGCCTGAGAGATTCTGAAAGCCACCGAGGCTGATGGCTTCCACCGCAGGCAAGTTCGACCCGAAGGAGTCGCCATGGCGTAGTGCCAGATTGACGCTGTGGCGGTCCCGACCGAACGCCCGTTGCAGATCGACGATCAGCTTCTGATACTCCAGATCGCCGCCAAAATCGCGCGCGGTGTAGTCGAACCTCGCGCTGGCAAAGTAGCCTGCGCGCGGAAAATCCCAGTTGTCGAGGCGATCGAGCGTCAGGCGGGCGAACAAGCCCGCTGCATCGCGCGGCGCGTCGACGCGCGGGGCGTTGCCGGTGATTTCAACGCTCTTGAAACGCAGTTGTTCAATGCCGAAGCGCAGATCACCAGAAGTGCCGAAGCGCCTTCCAGCGTCGAGCGCGCCCCGCCAGCCGGAGTTGCGGAAACGGGAGATTTCCTCCTCACCGGCGAACTGCCCGTCGACACGCTGCTGTACCTCGACGCGCGCCGCGACGAACCATTCGCGTCGCAGATCCAGCGGCAGCAGCAGCTCGCTGCGCAGCAGATTGATGTCGCCGAGCGACGCCGTCGTCCGCCATTCGAGACCGTGATCGTTCAGCCAGGTGGCGCGATAGTCTCCGAGCAGCGTGAAGGCGCTGTCGCCCTCAAGGTTGGTTGAGAGGGTCACGCCAAGTCGCGCGTAGTTCGGGCCCCAGGATTTTTCGCGTGGTTGAATGAGCAGGGTGTTGGATCCATCGGGCTCACTTCTCAGCGAAACACTGACCTGCTGGAAATCGTCAGTGGCGTACAGCGCAGCGACGCCGCGTTCGATGCGCGTTTCCTCCGGAGCTCTACGCTGCTCGGACTCGAACGCCGCGCGCGCCGAATCACGATTCGAGAAGCGCAGTCCGCTGGTATCTACCTCCACTCTGGCAAATATTGCGGATGGCAGCTGGCGCTGCGAGCTTGCATTGCGCCAGCTGCGGTACTGTTCTTCCGGGACGGCAAAGGCGCGCAGGGGTTCGGTCAGTGCGCGGGCGGCCTGTTCACCCAGTTCGATGACCGTGGCGGCTGCGGCGAAGTCGATAACCCCGAAATCACCGAGATCGGGCGAAATCAGCAAGTCCTGGGGCCCCAGCTGCGCGAGCGAGGTCTGCACGTTCTGCTCGGTCAGGATGTTAATCATCTGGGTCGTCACGCCGACCAGTGACTCGAGTGCCTCGCGGCCACTGAGTGTGGTGCCGAGGTTCACGGCGATGATGCGGCGAGCACCCAAAGCCCGCGCGACGTCGACGCCGAGGTTGCGAACCAGCCCGCCGTCGACGAGCAGTCGCCCGTTGATGTCGTGCGGTGCAAAGGCACCCGGGACACTCATGCTCGCGCGCACCGCGTCATTGAGGCTGCCTTCACCAATCACGACCATCTGCCCGCTTTCGATGTCGGTGGCCAGCGCGCGAAACGGAATGGGCAGGGTGTCGAAGCTCTTCACGGCATTGGGGATCCCGTACAGATCTTGCAGCACGACATCGAGCTGCTGTCCGATTACCGCGCCGCGCGGCAACACGGCGCGCCGCCCGCGCAGCCCGAATTCAGCGAGCTGGATGCGCTGCCGTTGCAGTTCCTTGGTGCGCACCGAGCGCTGCCGCCGGTCGGGGTTGTCTGCCAGAACCAGATCCCAGCGGGCATTGCGGATCACTTCTTCCATTCGCTCGGGCGATACGCCGGCCGCGTAGGCCCCGCCAACAATGGCACCCATGCTGGTGCCGACGATGCAGTCGACTGGAATCCGCAGCTCATCGAGTACTTTCAACACGCCGATATGAGCCGCGCCGCGCGCGCCTCCGCCGCTCAGCACCAGGCAGGTCTTTGGCGCGCTCGACTGCGCCATCGCCGGGGCAATGCTGCCGGCCAGCAGCAACAGTGATACGACTGCGACCGCGCAGCGCTTCAGCTTGCTGTCTTGCATGAGCCTTGCTGCATGAGCCGGCGTTCCTGGCGCCTGCTCAGGGGAAATCCGCGAGTACTTCGGCCACGCAGGCCGTGATTCGCTTGGTGTAGGCGATATCCAGAAACTCGTTCGGACCATGCGCATTCGAATGCGGGCCGAGTACGCCGGTGATCAGGAACTGCGTGTCCGGAAAGCGCGCACCGAGCATGCCCATGAACGGAATGCTCCCACCGCAGCCCGCGTAGACAGCATCGCGTCCAAATACCTTATGCGATGCCCGCTGCATCGACGCTTCGAGCCATGGTGCGAACGACGGTGCATTCCAGCCGGTTTCGCCACCGGCATTTTCGAGTGCGACCAACGCACCGTACGGCGGATCGCGCTCCAGTTCGGTACGCAGCGCCGCGACCGCGGCGCTGGACGATACGGTTGGCGGCAGCCGGATTGAAAGCTTGACCGCGAGCTCCGGCAACAGCACGTTGCCGGCCGTGCCCAGTGCTGGCAGGCCTTCGGCGCCGGTGACCGCCAGCGTCGCGCGCCAGGTGCTGTTGGTCAGCAGTTCTTCAGGGATCGAGGACAATGCGGATACGCCCGGCGCGAACGGCAGCTTGGCGGCGACCCCGGCACCGAGGACCTGGGCGGCGCGGGCAATCTGCGTCGTGCGATCCGGCGGTACGACTGCCTGCAGCGCCGGCAGCCTCAGTTCTCCGCTGACCGGGTCCTCGATGCGCGCCAGCAGCTGCTGCAGGATCCGAAACGGTGTCGGGGCGATGCCCGTGCCCATTCCGGAATGCACGCCTTCGGTCAGCACGCGCACCCGCAGTGTGGCGCTGACGATGCCGCGCAAAGAAGTCGTGCACCAGAGTTGCTCGTAGTTGCCGCACTCGGCGTCCAGACAGATCACGAGGGCTGGCTCGGGGAAATCATCACCGAGCGCTTGCAGATGTGCCGGCAGATCAATGCTGCCGCTCTCTTCGCTGGCTTCGATTATCACAACGCAGCGCGGCAGCTTGACGCCATCCCGACGCAGTGCGGCAATGGCTGCCAGCGACGAGAACACCGCGTAGCCATCGTCGGCGCCGCCGCGACCATAGAGTCGACCGTTGCGGATCACGGGCTCCCAAGGCGAGAGTCCCGGCGCCCAACCCGTGAACTCGGGTTGCTTGTCGAGATGACCGTACAGCAGCACGGCGCCCGGGCGGTCGCCGGGAATGTCTGCGAGCAGCAGGGGCGTCCGCCCGGGCAGCCGCCGCACTTCGACCTTCATGCCATCGATGGGTTGTTTGCGGCACCAGCCCGCGAGCAGCTCCACCGCCCGCTCCATGTGTCCCTCGCGTTCCCAGTCGGGCGCGAAATGCGGCGACTTGTTCGGGATCCGGATGTAGTCCTGCAGCACTGGCAGGATGGACTGATCGAACTGGTCGTCGATATCGGTCTGGAATTTCGAAGTGTCCATGCCCCGGAGTCTAGCGTCTCAGGCGCAGCAAACCATTAGCGATCGAGTTGAATGACGCTGATCCGGTCAACGCAATCGCTGGGCGCTTATCCGTGCAGCCTGCCTTGCGTTGGCGCAGGTTGCCCTTGCAGGGTACTCGCGCTGCAACTCTCGCCAGCTCTTTGGAGCAAAAGGATTGCGTGATGGAAACAACTTTCAACGCGTCGCGAAGCGCCGATGCTGAACATGCAGAATCTGAACGCCGCGCGGTAGGCGCCGCTTGCCAACGGCAACTATTCCGGTAGGGCAGTCGATACCGCTGAGCCTGTGGATTCCCGAGTGAACCCGATCACGGACGATTCCAGAGAAGTCTGGTCCCTACTGGGTGGCCCGATAGAATCGCTACGGGCCAAAAAGCGACCTGAAGCCGAAGGAAATGCGGCTCGATGTGCTGGGCGATCGGGTGATCGCTGCCAATCATTCCGCGTTCTCATTTCCCAACCCCTTCAGGGAGGCGCAGTGGCCGAAGGAGGCCGATGGGCCGAGTTTTTCTGGCACTCGCAGTACTATTTCAATGCGAACCTCGCCGAAGTGATGAACGCCGGAACGTCGCGAGTGATGTCTGCCGTACAGTTCCAGAATCTTGTGAGCTTTCACCCATGGCGCGGGACGGGAACGACGCCTGGCCGAACGCATCCAGGAGCGGTCATCATGCGGACAAATGCTCGCTGGCCGGTGACATTGCCCGCGAGATCCGCGGAGCGTCGCAGACGGTCAGGCTCGACGTAGGCTGGATCACCGGCGAGGGGATGGAGGCGTTCTGTCAGACCCCCGGTAGTCGAAACGAACAGAATCCCGGCGGGATTCGACTACCCGTGGTGCCGCACGTAGTTGATGGCGACATTGCCGCCGAACGACCCTGCGACGACGACGGGTTTGAAGAGCTGCTTGGCGGATATCACCGCAGCGACGTCATCAGCCCATGCCTTCGTGCGATTGTAATTCTGAGGGCTGGAAGGCTTGTCCGATGCACCGTGTCCGCGCAGGTCAAACGCGACAATGCGATATCTGGCCGTCTTGGCAGCATCATGCTGGTGTTTCCAGATGTGTGTGCTAACCGAGAGGCCATGCAGCAGAAGTACAGGCTTGCCTTCTGGGTTGCCCCACTCGGCAACGGCGAGATTCAGTCCGTTGGCAGAGCGGACCGACGAGTAATGCGGAGTTCCGGGCTCCAGGCCGCGCTCGCGGGCATCAGGCAGCCGGTCCGCCCAGGCAACAGATGCATCGCGTCTCGGGATGATGCCGAGCCCAGCAAGCCCCATTGTGGCGGCGGGTACTGAGCACTGCAGGACATTGCGACGGGACTTGTGCGGCGAAGTCATCAATTCACGCATGATCAAGCTCCGGGCCGTTGAAACGCCGCAACCAACCGACCGAGCACGCTGTCGGTAGGTTCATTCCCTGAAACGCTCTGCGCGTAGCAGGCGCCATTCGCCGGATTCCTCCACCAGATCCAGTTGCCAGGCTTGCGCATCCAGCTGGGTGCGGCCGATCGACGTTGCCCGCAGTCGGACGCGGGCGCGGTTGCTTTCCGGGAACTCCACCGATCCGATCTGGAGCAGCAGTTCGATTTGCGGGTTCACGACAAAATAACCTCGCACCAGAGCCCGCAGCGCACGGCGGTCGCGGCCGGCGGCGTCGCTGTAGTCGTCCGACACCAGATCCATCACGGCGCCAACGTCGCGCGCTTCCGCACCGGACTCGGCCTGTTCAATCACGGTGCGAACGGCGAGTTCCGGTTCGGGTCTTGTGCCGCAGCCGCTGAGCGAGGCGGCGAGCACAGCCAAGGCGATCATGCGCAGCGCGTTCAGCCATGAAGCTTGGGATCCGGGCAGCATTTTCATGGCAGTCTAGGCGAGTCTCGTTTACAGAGCATCAAGCCATCAAAGAGTGCCATCACCCACTGGTTTTGAGTGCGCCGGGAACGCAGCGCGAAGTTGTGAGCCTGCATTACGGTCCCATCGACCGCGGCCGCAAGGCAGTGATCCAGGCGTCGCTGCATGCCGATGAAGCGCCCGGCCTGCTGGTCGCGCAGCATCTGCGCGCACAGCTTGCTGAGCTGGAGCAGTCAGGGCAGCTGCAAGCCGAGGTCGTGCTGCTGCCGTTTGCGAACCCGATTGGCCTCGCGCAGTCCCTGCTGCACAGGCATATCGGCCGATTCGATCTCGCCAGCGGCCAGAATTTCAATCGCCACTATCCGCAGCTGGTTGAGCTGGTTGCCAGGCAGGTTTCGTTGGATGAAGTACAGGACCCCGAACGCTGCGTCCCGCAGGTCCGGGCCGCGCTGCGACAGGTTGTGGCGGAACTGACCATTACCACCGAACTGCAGAGCCTGCGTCAGATTCTGCTGGGCCTGGCGATCGATGCCGACCTGGTACTGGATCTGCATAGCGACAGTGAAGCTCTGCTGCATTTGTATACAGCCACGTCGCTGTGGCCCGTTGTGGAGCCATTGGCCAGGTTGCTTGGCTCCCCCGTCAATCTGCTGGCGGAGGAGTCCGGCGATGACCCGTTCGACGAGGCCTGTTCGATGCTGTGGCCGCGGCTTGCCGCCAAACTCAGCGCGCAATCCGGTCAGACCATCGAATTGCCTGCGGCTTGCGTTGCGGTGACCGTCGAACTGCGCGGCGCGGGCGATGTCTGTCATGAACTCGCTGCGAGCGATGCGCGCGGGCTCATTGACTACCTGCGCTGGTCAGGTTTCGTTGTCGGGCCGGTGCCGACGCTGCCAGGCTTGCTGCATCCGCCGAGTCCGCTTGCCGGCTGCTTGCCCGTCGTTGCGCCGCATGCGGGTGTGCTCGTCCCGGTAACGGATCTTGGAGCGCTGGTGCGCGCGGGGGATCGGCTGGCTGATCTGGTCGATCCGCTCTCAGGTTGCGTGACGACACTGGCAAGCCCGGTGGCTGGACTGCTGTTTGCCCGGCTGCGCGAGCGCTACGTGCAGGCGGGGGCGAGGGTGGCCAAGGTGGCAGGTACGGAAGCCTTGCGAGCCGGCAAGCTGCTGTCCGACTGAGATCCGCGTGTCAGGTGCCGTAGCCCGCGAATGTCGCGGCAACGACCCATATTGAAGCCAATAGCAGCAGCGCGCCCAGCCAGCGCAGCATCAGACGCGCCCAGACCAGCCAGTCGATCCGCGCGGCGCCGAGTACGCCCATCAGCACGGCCGAGGTCGGCACGATCAGATTCGTCAGGCCGTCGCCGAGCTGGAACGCCAGCACGCTGACCTGGCGTGGTACGCCCAGCAGATCTCCGAGCGGTGCCATGATCGGCATGGTCAGGGCTGCCTGACCAGAGCCAGACGGGATCAGGAAGTTGATGGCCGATTGCACGCACAGCATCAGCCACGCGGCGAGCGCCGCAGGCAGTCCGTCCAGCGCCTGGGCCATATGAAAGAGCAGGGTGTTCAATACCGAGGGCAGGCTGGGATCGGTGCCACCGAGCATCAACAGCAGCGCTTTGGCGAGCCCGACGATCAGCGCGACCGGTAGCATCTGCGCGGCGCCAGATGTGAAGGCGGCGGCCAGATCATTGGCGCTGAGCTGTCGTGCGCTCGACGCAAGGCGGCGCTGCGCAATCCAGGCGATGCTGCCGCTGGCCAGGCCCATCGCGAAAAACTGCGCGGCCAGCTCGGGCAGATAGTATTGGCGTACGCTGACGCCCCAGATCACCCAGGCAAGCGTCAGCGCGAGCACCAGCAGGATCAACTGATCGCTGCGCCGCGCGCCTTCCATCGAGGCCATCTGCGAGGAATCAACTGCTGCGCGGTGGGTCAGCGCGTAGCGCAGCGTCAGCGCCGCGCCGACCAGTGTGAATGTGCTCCACATCGCAAGGCGCAGCGTCACGCCCGACATCGGCGGCAGCCCCGCCACGCTTTGCGCGACGATGACGCTGAAAGGGTTCATCCAGCTGGTTGCGAATCCGATCTGTGTCGCAAAGAACGTGACGAGTACTGCCGACACGGCATCGAGACCAAGGCGCGCGAAAATCGGCACCAGCAGCAGTACGAACGGGATCGTCTCTTCGCTCATTCCGAAAATCGCTCCGCCGAGCGAAAACAGCAGGAACAGCCCCAGGATCAGCATTGCGGGGCGTTGCTGGAATCGGCCCACGTAGCCCTGAATCGCGCGGTCAATGGCGCCGGTGCGCATCAGCACGCCGAAGCTGCCGCCGAGCACCAGCAGGAACGCGATCAGACCCACCGCCGTGCCGTACTTGTCACCGGCAACGAGCCCTTCGAACGGCAGGTTCAGCAGGCCGAGGCCGCCGCCCTCCGCGAATATCGGCAACGCATTGGCGTCGCCGCTGCGCTCGTAGCTGGCGAGCGAGATATCGACGCGCTTGGAACCATCTGCGGCCTGCGTCACGGTCGTAAACTTTCCGGGCGGCACGACTGCGACCAGCAGTGCGATGACCCCAAGCACGCCGAACAGGATCAACAGCGTGTCGGGCGTCCGCGCTGACGACGCTACTCGTGGCGCAGGGTCGCTGTTCACGGTTGTGCCGTGTTCTTGCGATTCTGCGCGGCAATGTACGCGTCCGCGCGCGCGACCGAGTTGGCGCGGATATTCTGGTAGAACAGATCGAAGTCGTTGAAGTGCAGCATCTTGCCGGGCAAGGGCACGATCGCATAGCCCTCGGCAGGGGGCGCATCGACGAACAGCACGCCGGATTCGCAGCGCGCACCGAGTCGCCCCGCTTCGGTCGCAGGCAGCCGGCCCTGCGGCGTCGTCGCTGGTAGCGCGCCGAGATTCCAGGTCGCCGGCGCGGCGTCCTTGTCTGATGAGAAGCTCAGCGGATTCACGCAGATGGCGGTCTGCGGGTCGAGACTGCCGTAGGTCATTTCGAACCGTTGCAAACTGCCCTTCAGCATCGCGGACGCGTCGCCACCTTGCTCGAATGTATTCCAGCTCAATATGCAAGCTGTGGCGTCGGCAGTCTTGCAGACCGGAATTCCGTGGAACACGCGGTCCACGAGTCCGCCGGGCAGCGCGATACCGACAGGGTAGGCAGCGACCAGACGAGCGCGAAGCTTCGCGTCGCCGCCATAGGTCTCGAGCCAGCGAAAAGTATGCGCGGCACCCTGGCTGTGTCCGGCGATGATGAACGGTCGACCCTGATTCCAGTTTTTCAGGTAGTGCTCAAACGCCGCACGGACATCCTCCCACGCCAGGTCGTAAGCCCCTGCGGCCTTCATCTCAGGGGGTGCGTAGACGCCCGCCGCGGAAGCTTGGCGGTAGCGCGGCGCATAGACGCGACAGCAGGCGTTGAAGACCGCGGCCTGACGCGCGATCACCGAAGCATCGGTCCACGCGTTGGTCTTGGCGTCATCGATGGGTTGATTCCAGTACGCGGTTTCGCGGTACGTCGTCGGGTGGATATAAAACACATCGACGGCGGCGCTTGCCTGCCGGTCGCCGAACGGATCGTTCTCGGGTACGACGTCGGCCGCGTCGGAGCGATCAGGCAGCGCGGCCCAGGAACTGCGCTGGGCGTAGTCCGGCGCCGGCGGATTCGGCAGCTCGCCAAAGGGCTTTTGCAGGACCGGGATCGGTAGTCCCTGGGCAACCACCAGGTTGCAGATGACCGAAAGAACCAGCACCAACGCCACGCGCAGTGTTCCAGTCATTTTTTTATTCGACTCCGAATGCATTGCACAGAGACTATTGCAGCGGGATCATGTCAGAGTCTTCGCCGGCAACCAACCTTGCAACTATGCCCGGTCTACCAACGAACAGCCCGCATCCAATCCCAAGCGCGGCTCCCAGCGGACGCTGATTCTTGCTCCCTAACTGGATCCGACAGATGCCCGTGCGATGGCAGATCGCATGGACGCTCGCGCTGGTCACGACGATCAACTACATCGATCGCGCGGCGTTGTCTTTCGCCGCTCCGGTCATGCTTCCAGAGCTTGGCCTCAGCACGACCCAGTATGGTCTGGTCGCGTCCGGCTTCTTCTGGGCCTATGCCATCGGGCAGGTCGTCAGCGGCCGGCTCATTGATCGCTACGGCACCAAGCGGGCGTATTCCGCTGCGGTCGTCGTCTGGAATGTCGCGAGCGCGGCGCATGCGCTGACCCGAGGCTTTGTCAGCCTGCTCGGCTTTCGGATCGTGTTGGGGCTCGGCGAGGCGGCGAACTTCCCGGCGTCGGTCAAGGCGATCTCAGAATGGTTTCCAGCGCGGGAGCGCAGCCTTGCGACCGGCGTGCTGCTGGTGGGTCCTGGGCTTGGCGCAATCATCACGCCGCTGCTGATGACCTGGTTGATCCTGACGCTGGGGTGGCGCTGGGCGTTCTTCATCTCAGGCGCGATCGGCATTGCCTGGCTGTTCCTGTGGCAGCGCGTGTATTTTCCGGTCGAGTCCCATCCGCGGATCAGCGCCGCGGAGAAGCAGCTGATTCTCGCCGAGCGCGGCGCCGGCGCGACAGACGCGGATGCTGCACTACCGCCGTTGCGGATCATGGTGCGGTCGCGCGCAGTGCTCGGTCTGATGCTGAGCCGCTTTTCATGCGACGGCGCGTTCTACTTCTTTCTGACTTTCCTGCCGCTGTACTTTTCGACGCAGCGCGGTCTGAACCTCGCGCAGACAGCGCTGGCCACGCTAGTGCCCTGGGTATTTGCCGACATTGGCGGTCTGTTCGGCGGCTGGCTCGGCAAGCGCCTGGTCGAATCCGGAATGTCGATCGGCAGGGCACGCAAGACTGTGATCTGGATTGGCGCGATCCTCGTGCTGCCGGTCACGCTCGGAGCGCTGGTGGCCGAGTCGCTGGTTGTCGCGGTCGGATTGATCTCGATCGCGCTGTTTGCGATCCAGATGAAGTCCTCGAACCTGCTGGTGATGCCCGCCGATCTGTTCCGTACGCGGGACGTCGCCACAGTCTGGGGGCTGTTCGGTGCCTTGGGCAGCGCCGGCGCGGCGATCTTCCAGGCCTACGCAGGCTGGCTGATCGACAACGTCTCGTGGACCCCGGTGTTCGTGATGGTGTCGATGATGCACCTGGTCTCGGCGCTGATCGTTGTGCTGATGATTCCACGCGTTGAGCCGATGCCGGCGTTTCGGTGAAATGGCTCCCCGGGTTGGACTCGAACCAACGACACACGGATTAACAGTCCGACGCTCTACCAACTGAGCTACCGGGGAACAGGTAGGCGCAAAGCAGGGCCGGCATTCTGGTTAAACCCTGCCGGCGCGTCAAGCCGAGCTTATTGATCTGGAACGGCGCTTCCAGAGTCCAAAGTATGCATATGAATTCAAAAGGATAAGAAGAAAAGCTAGAATCCACTGCGTCTCCTGCGTGAGACCCGGTGGGTAGATCAGCGGCAGCAGGTAGTGATCGATGAAGCCGCCGTCGAAGCCCGCCGAGCCACCGAGACGGCGCAGCTTGTTCTCGAGCGGTGTCAGCGGGCAGATCGTGCCGCTGATCTCGATGTAGATCCCCCACGCAAGGACCGGCACATGCCACCAGACCCATTGCCGCCAGCGCCACGCGACGAATCCGCCAAAGACGACGAACAGGATGAAAGCCAGGTGCACGACCAGCACCGCGTCGGCAAGTAGCTGGTAACCCATCGTTGCATAGGCTCGCGCCAGACTCCCAAGGAGCGGGTGAGCTTACCCGCTCGCCGTGGCCGCAACCGGTGCGTGCCGCAGGGCCGTGTCGATGCGTTGCAGCGCGCGACCCATCAGCTCCAGGCTGGTTGCGAACGACAAGCGCATATGTCCTGGTGCGCCAAAGCTTGATCCGGCCACCACGGCGACGCCGGCATCGACCAGCAGAAATTCGGCGAACGCGTTGTCGTCACGCATGCCGAGATTTGCCATCGCCGCACTGACGTCTGCAAAAGCGTAGAACGTGCCGGCGCCGGGCAGGCAGGACACGCCGGGCAACGCGTTGAGGCCGGCAACCGTGAAGTCATGGCGCTGGCGAAATGCTTCGTTCATGCGCGCGACACAATCCTGATTACCGTTCAATGCTGCGACGGCGGCCTTCTGCCCGATGCTCGACGGATTCGAGGTGGACTGTCCCTGGATCGTGGCCATGGCGGTGATCACTTCCTTCGGTCCGCCGCAGTAGCCGATGCGCCAACCCGTCATTGCGAACGACTTCGAGTGGCCGTTGATCGTGACCGTGCGGTCGTAAAGAGCCGGCACCGCCGTGACCAGCGAGCAGAACGGTTCGCTGCCCCAGTAGATCTTCTCGTACATGTCGTCGGTACCGATCACGATGCGCGGATGCTCGAGCAGAACTTCGCCGAGCGCCACAAGCTCGGCCCGCGTGTAGGCGGCGCCGGTTGGATTGCAGGGCGAGTTCAGCAGCAGCAGGCGTGTCTGGGGAGTGATCGCGGCCTGCAGCTGCCGCGGCGTGATTTTGTAGCCCTGCGCAGCGGTTGCATCCGGCGTCACCGGCAGGCCGTCGGCCAGCATGACCATGTCTGGATAACTGACCCAGAAAGGCGAGGGGATGATCGCTTCGTCACCCGGATCCAGTACGGCCATGCACAGGTTGTAGATTGTCTGCTTGGCGCCCGTCGACACTAGCACCTGGGAGCGTTCGTACTTGAGTCCGTTGTCGCGTTCGAACTTCGCGCTGATTGCGTCCTTGAGCTCGGGAATGCCTCCTACATCGGTGTAGCGCGTGAAGCCTCCGCGAATCGCAGCCACGCCGGCGTCGGCGATATGCACGGGCGTGTCGAAATCAGGCTCGCCGGCGCCCAGGCTGATGATGTCCTGGCCTGCCGCTTTGAGCGCTGCCGCACGCGCGGTCACGGCGAGCGTGGGCGATGGCTTGACGCGCTGGACGCGCCTGGAGACGGATACGGGCATGAGGGAACCTGGATTGAACGACGGAGTCCGAAGGGGCGCTATATTACGAGATTAGCCTCGATTACGCTTCCAGCCTCAGGCGGCTTACCGATGGAAACGCAGAAATTCGAACTCGAATGCGAGTACGCGCCCGCTGGCGATCAGCCGACCGCGATCGCCTCGCTGCTCGACGGCATCGCCTCCGGCCTGTCGCACCAGACGCTGCTGGGCGTGACGGGTTCCGGCAAGACCTTCTCGATTGCGAATGTCATCATGGCGACGCAGCGACCGACGCTCGTGCTCGCACACAACAAGACGCTCGCGGCGCAGCTTTACGGTGAGTTCAGCGAGTTCTTTCCGAAGAACGCGGTGGAGTACTTCGTTTCGTATTACGACTACTACCAGCCGGAGGCCTACGTGCCTTCGAGCGATACGTTCATCGAGAAAGACGCGTCGATCAATGAGCACATCGAGCAGATGCGGCTGTCGGCGACCAAGGCCCTGCTGGAGCGACCCGACAGCATCATCGTGGCGACGGTCTCGTCGATCTACGGCCTCGGTGATCCGGCTTCGTACCTGAAGATGGTGCTGCATCTGGTTCGCGGCGAACGCATGGACCAGCGCCGCTTGCTGCGGCGGCTTGCCGACATGCAGTACACCCGCAATGAGATGGACCTGACGCAGGGCACCTACCGGGTTCGTGGCGACATCGTCGATATCTTTCCGGCGGAGTCCGAGCGCGAGGCGATCCGGGTCGAGCTGTTCGACGAGTCGATCGAATCGCTGGCGCTGTTCGACCCGCTGACCGGCGAGGTGGCGCGAAAACTGCCGCGCTTTACCGTTTATCCAGGCACCCACTATGTGACGCCGAAGGAGCGACTGCTCGGCGCGATCGACGAGATCCGCGAGGAACTGCGCGATCGGCTGAAGTTTCTGCGTGAGGCGGACAAACTGGTCGAGGCGCAGCGGCTCGAGCAGCGAACAATGTTCGACATGGAGATGATGAAAGAGGTCGGCTACTGCGCCGGCATCGAGAACTACTCGCGCTATCTGTCCGGGCGCGGGCGCGGTGAGCCGCCGCCGTGCCTTTATGACTATCTGCCGAAAAACGCGCTGCTGATTGTCGATGAGAGCCACCAGACCATCCCGCAGCTGGGAGCGATGTACAAGGGCGACCGTTCGCGCAAGGAAACGCTGGTCGAGTTCGGTTTTCGGCTGCCGTCGGCGCTCGACAACCGACCGTTGAAGTTCGAGGAGTGGGAGCAGCTGGCGCCGCAGATGATCTTTGTCTCCGCAACGCCCGGTCCCTACGAGGGCCGCCGGTCGGGCAATGTTGCCGAGCAGGTCGCAAGGCCCACCGGCCTTGTGGATCCGGAAGTAGAAGTACGTCCGGTGCGCACGCAGGTCGATGACGTGCTCAGTGAGATCAAGCGCTGCGTCGAGCGCGGCGAACGCGTGCTGATCACGACGCTGACCAAGCGTATGTCCGAGGACTTGACCGAATATCTGCACGAACACGATGTCCGGGTCCGCTACCTGCATTCAGATATCGAAACCGTCGAACGCAGCGAGATCATCCGTGACCTGCGCCTGGGCGCCTTCGATGTGCTGGTCGGAATCAATCTGCTGCGTGAAGGCCTGGATATGCCCGAGGTTGCGCTGGTGGCCATTCTCGATGCCGACAAGGAAGGGTTTCTGCGCTCCGAGAATTCGCTGATCCAGACGATCGGCCGCGCCGCGCGGAATCTGGAAGGCCGGGCGATCCTGTATGCCGACAGAGTCACGGGCTCGATGCGGCGCGCCATCGATGAGACCGATCGCCGCCGGCGCCGGCAGATCGAATTCAACCTGCTGCATGGGATTACGCCGCGCGGCATCGTCAAGGGCGTCGCAGACGTCATGGAGGGCGCGCGAGCCGAAGGCGTGGGGCGCAAGCGCGGTCGTCAGGCTCCTGGCGTGAGGCCGGCGGTCGCACTGCCCGAGGGAGTTCTTGATCTCAGGCCAGAGCAGGCCGTGCGCAAAATCAAGCAGCTCGAAGCCGAGATGTATCGCAAGGCGCGCAACCTTGAGTTCGAGGCTGCCGCGAGGCTGCGCGATCAGATCGAGGCTCTGAAACGCATCGAACTGGGTTTGGGTACCATGCGCAGTGCCTGAGCAGGGCCGCAAGTCCTTGGAATAGCAGGGTTTACTTGCTTCGCTGCGCGGGGTTCGGTATCGTTCGCGGCCCTTAAGCAGGCGCGTAGCTCAGTGGTAGAGCATCACCTTGACATGGTGGTGGTCGGTGGTTCGATCCCACTCGCGCCTACCAATCCTTCCGAGGCATCGGCATGCCCGTGATTACGCTGCCAGACGGCAGCCAACGACAGTTCGATGCGCCAGTCACGATCGATGAGATCGCCGGCAGCATCGGCGCGGGCCTGCGCAAGGCCGCCCTGGCTGGCAAGGTCGACGGACATCTTGTCGATACGGGCTTCCCCGTCGACAAGGATTCCCGCATCGAGATCGTCACCGATCGCAGTCAGGAAGCGCTCGAGATCATTCGTCACTCGACCGCGCATCTGCTCGCGCAGGCCGTGCAGTCGCTGTTCCCCGAAGCACAGGTCACGATCGGCCCGGTCATCGAGGACGGCTTCTACTACGACTTCGCTTTCAAGCGGCCGTTTACGCCGGAGGACCTAGCGGCGATCGAGGCGAAGATGGCAGAGTTGTCCAAGGTGGATCTGCCGGTGCACCGACAAGTCATGTCGCGCGACGACGCGGTGCAGTTCTTCAAGGGGCTCGGCGAACATTACAAGGCCGAAATCATTGCGAGCATTCCGTCGGGCGAGGACATCAGCCTGTACGGGCAGGGCGATTGGGTGGATCTGTGCCGCGGCCCGCACGTGCCGTCGACGGGCAAGCTGAAGCACTTCAAGTTGATGAAGGTCGCCGGCGCGTACTGGCGCGGCGATTCGCGCAACGAAATGCTGCAGCGGATCTACGGCACCGCCTGGACCAGCGACAAGGATCTCAAGGACTACCTGCACCGGCTCGAGGAAGCGGAAAAGCGCGACCATCGCAAGATCGGCCGCGAGCTCGATCTGTTCCATATGCAGGAGGAAGCGCCGGGCGCGGTGTTCTGGCACCCCAAGGGCTGGTCGACCTTTCAGACCCTGATCGGTTACATGCGCGAACGCCAGCAGGCCGCCGGATTTGAAGAAGTCAGCGGCCCCGAGCTGATGGACCGCAGCCTCTGGGAAGCGTCCGGGCACTGGGAAAAGTTCGGCGAAAACATGTTCACGACGCAGACGCCCGACGAGCGCGTCTATGCGATCAAGCCGATGAACTGCCCGGGTCATGTGCAGATCTTCAAACAGGGGTTGCGCAGCTACCGCGACCTACCGGTGCGGTACGCCGAGTTCGGCAAGGTGCATCGTTACGAGCCGTCGGGTGCGCTGCACGGCCTGATGCGGGTGCGCGCATTCACGCAGGACGATGCGCACGTCTTCGTCACGCCGGACCAGATCACTGCGGAGTCGGTCGCGATCACCCGCTCGGTGCTCGAGATCTATCGCGACTTCGGTTTCGATGACGTGCAGATCAAGTTCTCGGATCGCCCCGAGAAGCGGGTCGGTGCCGATGATGTCTGGGACCGGGCCGAGACGGCACTCAAGGCTGCGGCGCTGGCGGCCGGAATCCAGTATTCATTCAATCCGGGCGAGGGTGCCTTCTACGGGCCGAAGCTCGAGTTTGTACTTCGCGATGCGATCGGCCGCGACTGGCAGTGCGGCACCTTGCAGGTGGACCTGAACCTGCCCGGCCGTCTGGGCGCGACCTACATCGACGAACACAGCCAGCGGCAGACACCGGTGATGCTGCATCGGGCCATATTTGGCTCGCTGGAGCGGTTCTTCGGAATCCTGCTCGAGCATCACGCCGGCCGGCTGCCGGCCTGGCTGGCGCCCGTGCAAGCGGTCTTGCTGACCATTACCGACCGCCAGGATGACTACGTGACGCGTACCTGTGAACTCCTTAAAAATCAGGGGGTTCGGGCCATCAGCGACTTGCGCAATGAAAAGGTCGGCTTTAAGATCCGCGAGCACACGCTGCAACGCGTGCCCTATTTGCTGGTGGCAGGCGACAAGGAAGTAGCAGCGAACTTACTTTCCGTGCGCACCCGCAGCGGTAAAGATCTCGGTACCATGTCGCCGCAAACGTTCCTGGAGCGTTTCGGCCTCGAAATCGAGAGCCGCGGACGCAAGACCTTGGAGGACTGATTTATCTCGACTGCAAACAAGCGCATCCGGCGCAACGAAGACATCACGGCCCCTGAGGTGCGCGTGATCGCGGCGGACGGCTCCCAGGCCGGCATCATGACCCGGTTCGAAGCCCTGCAGCTCGCCACATCCAGCGAGCTCGATCTGGTCGAAGTCTCACCGATGGCCGAGCCGCCGGTGGTACGGATCATGGACTTCGGGAAATTTCTCTTCGAACAGAAGAAGAAAACCCACAACGCGCAGAAGAAGACGAAGCAGCAACAGGTCAAGGAAGTGAAGTTTCGTCCCGGTACGGAAGAGGGTGATTACCAGGTCAAGCTGCGTAATCTGACTCGCTTCCTGACCGAGGGTGACAAGGCCAAGGTAACCCTGAGGTTCCGTGGCCGTGAAATGGCGCATCAGGAGATCGGAAGACGACTCCTTGCGCGGGTTGCGGAAGACCTCGTGGAACTCGCGACGGTCGAACAGAACCCGCTCATGGAAGGTCGGCAGATGGTCATGCTGTTCGCGCCAAAAAAGAAGTGATCCTCGGCGCAAGCTGAGGTTTCCGCCCGTAGCGATCGACGGATTTTTTCCGTCGGTTTGTGACCGGGGCTACAAGAAGGAGTTGATGAAATGCCCAAGTTGAAGACCAACCGGGCGGCGGCGAAGCGTTTTCGCAAGACAGCGAATGGCTTCAAGTCCTATTCCGCCGGCCGTCGCCATAACCTCGGACACAAGTCGCGCAAGACCAAGCGCCAGCTGCGTTCCGGCGGCTCCAGCCTCGTGCATGAGAGCGACGTCGGTCGGCTCGCGCAGTTGCTGCCGCATTTGAAGTAGTTTTCCGGGGAATAGCACATGGCCAGAGTAAAGCGCGGCGTTACCGCAGGTAAGCGCCACAAGAAGGTTCTGAAGAAAGCGAAGGGCTACTACAACGCCCGCCGCAAGGTCTATCGCGTTGCAAAGCAGGCGGTCATCAAGGCGGGCCAGTATGCCTACCGGGGTCGACGGCTGAAGAAGCGCGATTTCCGTTCGTTGTGGATCCAGCGCATCAATGCTGCGGCCCGTCTGCATGGGCTGTCCTACAGCCGCATGATTGATGGACTGAAGAAGGCAGAGATCGAGATCGACCGCAAGATGCTCGCTGATATCGCGATGCATGACGAAGCGGCGTTCGGCGTGATCGCCACCAAGGTCAAGGCTGCACTCGGTATCGCCTAGGTCGCTGTGAGCGATCTTGCGTCACTGACGAGCGAAGCGCTCGCCGAAGTTGCTGCGAGTGCAGAGCTCGCGGCGTTCGACGAAGTGCGTGTCCGCTGGCTGGGCAAGAAGGGCCGGCTCACCGAGCAGTTGAAGGCGCTCGGTGCGCTGCCCGCTGCCGAGCGCCCGGCGGCCGGCGCGCGGATCAACGAGGCCAAGCAGACGGTGGAGCTGGCGCTCGCGGCGCGGCGCGTGTTGCTCGAGCAGGCTGCGACCGCGGCGACGCTGGCCTCGGGTCGCATCGATGTCACGCTGCCCGGTCGCGGCGAGTCACGCGGATCGATTCATCCGGTCACGCTCGCTCGGCAGCGGCTCGAGGATCTGTTCGTCAGCGCCGGTTTCCGGATCGCCTCGGGACCGGAAATCGAAGACGACTTCCATAACTTCACGGCGCTGAACATTCCGGGTAACCATCCGGCGCGTGCAATGCACGACACCTTCTATTTTCCTGATGGACGCCTGCTACGTACCCACACATCGCCGGTGCAGATCCGGGCGATGCAGGCAGCGGCGCGGGATTCAAGCCTGCCGCTGGCGCTGATTGCACCGGGTCGGGTTTACCGCTGCGACTCGGACATGACGCATTCGCCGATGTTCCACCAGATCGAAGGGCTGTTGGTTGATCGCGATGTCAGCCTCGCGAATCTCAAGCACACGCTGCACGCCTTCCTCGAAGCGTTCTTCGAGAAGGATCTGAAGCTGCGCTTGCGACCCTCGTATTTTCCGTTCACCGAGCCCTCGGCCGAAGTGGACATGACCTGCGTGTTCTGTGCAGGCCGGGGCTGTCGAGTGTGCAAGCACACCGGCTGGCTCGAGGTCGGAGGTTGCGGCCTTGTGCATCCGAACGTGTTCAGCGCCTGCGGTATCGACCCCGAAAAGTGGACCGGCTATGCGTTCGGGATGGGAATCGATCGGCTTGCGATGCTTCGCTATGGCGTCAACGATCTGCGGTTGTTTTTCGAGAACGATCTGCGGTTTCTGCGCCAGTTCGTGGTGGCCTGATGCGCGTGTCCGTCTCGTGGCTGAGGGAGTGGGTCGAGGTGCCCTGGCCGGCGGTAGAGATCGGGTCGCGGCTGACCATGGCGGGCATCGAACTCGAAGCCATTGCCGCTGCGGCGCCGCCGTTTGCGGGTGTGGTCGTCGCGGCAATCGTCGAAGTCGCACCGCATCCGCAGGCGGACAAGCTGCGCGTCTGCAAGGTCGATGCAGGCTCCGGGACGTCGCTGCAGATTGTGTGCGGGGCGGCCAATGCGCGTGCCGGATTGCGCGTGGCACTGGCCACGGTCGGAGCGAGGCTTCCCGGGGGGCTCGCCATCGAGCCTGCCAAGCTCCGCGGCGTCGAGTCCGCGGGTATGTTGTGCTCGGCGAGCGAACTCGGTCTTGCTGAAACTGCCGAGGGCCTGCTGGAACTGCCGACTGATGCGCCGCTCGGCATGGATCTACGTGATTACCTCGATCTCGACGATAGCGTGCTCGAACTTGCGATTACGCCGAATCGCGGAGATGCAATGTCAGTGCTCGGCGTCGCGCGCGAGGTTTCGGCGTTGGCAGGTCTGGTCGTGCGCGGTCCAGCCATCGATCCGGTCACGCCAACGGTGACCGATGAACAGGCTGCGAGGATCGAAGCAAAGGCCGCCTGCGGTCGCTTGCTGACACGCGTCATTCGCAATGTCGACAACGCGCGCGCCTCGCCGCCGTGGCTGCGTGAACGTCTGCGTCGCGCCGGCCAACGCTCGATTTCACCGGTCGTCGATTGCACCAATTACGTGATGCTCGAACTCGGTCAGCCGATGCATGCGTTCGATGCGTCGAAACTGCGGGGTCGGATTTGTGCCCGGCTGGCGCGGCCGGGCGAAACGGTTGCGTTGCTCGATGGCCGTGAGGTTGCGCTGCAGGATGACGTGCTCGTGATCGCTGACGATGCCGGTGCGATCGCGATGGCCGGCGTCATGGGTGGCGCGCGCACGATGATCGAATCGACGGCACGCGATGTCGTGCTCGAGGTCGCCTGGTTCGATCCGGCGGCGATCGCCGGTCGCGGTCGTCGCTACGGCTTGACGACCGATGCGAGCCAGCGGTTCGAGCGCGGTGTCGATCCGCTGCAGCAGCGACGCGCGCTCGAGCGTGCCACGGCGCTGCTGCTTGCGGTCGCTGGCGGAGCCGCTGGACCCATTGTGGAATGCGTGGAGCCGGGCACTCTGCCGCGACGCTTGCCCATCCTGCTGCGCCGCTCGCAACTGCCGCGGCTGCTGGGCATGACGCCGGACGACTCCGCCGTCGAACGCGTGTTGCGAGCGCTCGGACTCGAAGTTGCGATGTACACAGAAGGTTGGAGCGTCACGCCGCCTGCGCATCGTTTTGACCTCGCGATTGAGCGTGACCTGATCGAGGAATACGCGCGTATCGCCGGCTACGATTCGATTCCTGAAACTGCGCCGCAGTTGCCTGTGCAGATTGCCGCGCGCGGCAGTGCCGCGCCGATCGAGCGTGAGGCGCAGCATTTGCTCGCGGCGCGCGGCTACTCGGAGGCGATCCACTATGCATTCGTCGATGACGGGTTGCAGCGGGCGCTGTTCCCGGGAGTTGAGCCGGTTGCGCTCTCCAATCCGATTTCGAGTGATCTGAGCGTCATGCGCGTCTCGCTGTGGCCGGGACTGATCGGCTCACTGCGCGAGAATCTGCGGCGCCAGCAGAGCCGCGTGAAGCTTTTTGAAATTGGTGTCGTCTTCGGCCAGACCGAGCGGGTCTGCGTCGCTGGCTTGTTCGCGGGCAGCCGCAATGCTGAGCAGTGGGCAGTCGACTCAGCCGCAGTCGATTTTTTCGATGTCCGTGCCGACGTCGAAGCGCTGCTCGCGGCTACGGGCGATGCTGCCTCGTTTCGTTTTGAGCCCGATGCGCTCGACTGTCTGCATCCCGGCCGGGCGGCGCGAGTTCTGCGTGGCCCGGAGACCGTCGGCTGGATCGGCGAGCTTCATCCGAGCCTGGTCAAGTCGCTTGATTTGACATATCCACCCGTAGTTTTCGAGTTCGATGTCGACAAGGCGCTGTATCGCCGCAGGGTGGACTTCGCGGCGGCGTCGCGCTTTCCAGAGGTGCGCCGTGACCTGGCCATCGTGGTTGACGAAGACCTGCCTTTCAGCGCGATTCATGAACGTGTAACCTCTGCCGGGTCGGCCCTGTTGCACGACATCCGCGTTTTCGACGTCTACCGGGGAGCTGGCGTAGAACCAGGTCGAAAAAGTGTTGCTATAGGATTGATTTTTCAGGAAGATTCTCGCACGCTGGCTGACGACGAGGCGGACCGGCTGGTGGCAGCGATCCGCGCCGAACTGACTGCGAGTCTGGGCGCGAGAATACGAGAATAAGACAGGTCTGGGGGCTCATGGCTCTGACGAAAGCGGAGATGGCTGAAGCGCTGTTCAACCAGCTCGGGTTGAACAAACGCGAGGCGCGCGAACTCGTGGATCTGTTCTTCGAAGAAGTGCGCGGAGCGCTCTCTCGGGGCGAACAGGTCAAGCTGTCGGGTTTCGGCAATTTCGATCTGCGCGACAAGAACCAGCGGCCCGGACGCAACCCCAAGACCGGCGAGGAGATCCCCATCAGCGCGCGGCGCGTGGTGACCTTCCGACCGGGACAAAAACTCAAAGCGCGGGTCGAGGCTTATGCTGGAAGCAAAGAATAACGACGAACTTCCGCCGATCCCCGGCAAGCGCTACTTCACGATCGGAGAAGTCAGCGAGCTTTGCGGCGTCAAGCCGCACGTGCTGCGTTACTGGGAGCAGGAATTTCCGCAGCTCAAGCCCGTCAAGCGCCGCGGCAACCGCCGTTATTACCAGCGCCAGGACGTGATCGTGATCCGCCAGATCCGCGGTCTGCTTTACGAGCAGGGCTTCACGATCGGCGGGGCGCGCAACAAGCTCACTGGCGAAGAAGCGCGCTCGGACCAGACGCAAAGTCAGCAGATCGTCAAGCAGCTGCGCATCGAGCTCGAAGACGTGCTGCGCATCCTGCGCCGCTGAACTATCATTACAGCCCGCGCGGGCCTTCCCCACTCGCGCTTTTCGGTGAAGTCCGGTCGGGACGTGGCGCAGCCTGGTAGCGCACTTGCATGGGGTGCAAGGGGTCCCGAGTTCAAATCTCGGCGTCCCGACCATAGAAAAACGCCACTTCCAGTAACCCTTGTGTCCGCTTTTGTGTCCGCTTTTATTCGGGGCCGGCAACTAGGCCACCAGCACGGCCGCGAAGGGTCAGCGCAGTGCAGCGTGTCGGCGTGTTTCAGAGCTGCGAGCCGGGAGTCGGCAGCCAGGCCGAGCGCCAGTCAGCGCAAGGCCGGCATCAGCTCGATCGCCAGTCAGCGCAAGGCCGGCAGCAGCTCGATCGCCAGTCAGCGCAAGGCCGGCAGCAGCCAGGCCGCGAGCGCAGCCGCGAGGGTCAAGGCCAAACAATTAAATTTCTAACGAACGGCGCATCATCGTCATCAGTGTTGCCAGCGTGTTCGTCGTAGTCGATCGGTCCGCTAACGTCCGCTTCGGTGTAATCGAAAGCCAGCGAGTCGTCGTCGTGGAACTTGTCGATGGTCGTTGTGTTCGTGTTCATGCCTGCACCTTCGCGAGCTTCCAGGACTGCGCCTCGGCCCGAATTTTCGCAGTCACAACGCACACGCTGCGCACCGCGATTTCGTCCCAATCCCCAGCGGTGAGCGGCGCGCCATCAGCGTCTACGATTGTCTCCACGCCGTCGCAGACCGAGACGCCGAACGAGCCGCTGATCTCGCAACCCGTCCCGACGTGCTCGCCATCAACCTGAAACCAGTGAGTGGTCGTGTCGTCCGCCCAGCTGTGATCAGTGCTGAGGTACTCTGCCGCTATCAAGGTCGTGTTCGTGTTCATTTCGTGTTGCTCTGTTGTGTGATTCGATCAGCGACAATTTATCACGCAAAACGAGCGTGCCGGGAGTCGCCGGCCACGGCTGCCAGACGTTTTCAGGAGCGGCAGCCCGCCGGCCGTCGGGTTTTTCGGAATGCGGCAATCGGCCCGACGCAACCGCAGCGATCAAAAAGCCTCAGCCTTGAGCTGAACCGGTCAACGCACGGCGTCGAGCAACGCCAGGGCGACTGCGAGGTTTGCAATGGACACCAGCAACGCTGCGGCAATCGCGAGCCGGGCACGCTGTGCGGCGGCGTCATGCGCCATCAGTGCGTCGGCTCGCGACAGGTGGGTGCCAGTACCCACAACAGCGACGGTGTGGACACGCGGGCCCAGTCGGGCAAATCGTCGTCAGCGAGCGCGAGATCGTGTGCCGGTGGCGTGTAAATCACCAGCGCTGCCTCGCCGCCGGGCACCAGCAAAGCGATTTCGACTTGGCAGCCGGGCACTGCCGAACGCAGCCCGTCAATTTGCCGCAGAACAGCCGCGCTCGGTGGCCCGGTCACGGTGTGCCACGCAATGCGGCGAGCTCAGCTTCACGCCGCTTGAGCTGCGCTTCGAGGCTGGCGACGTGCGCCGCCCATTTTTTGCGCTCGCGACCGAGCGCTGCCTCAATGCGAGCGAGCCCCGATTCCACCATTTCGATTTCGTCGTCGGTCACGGCGTGTAATCCGCGCTCAGCAGGCGAACCACCGCCTCATCGCGCAACCGCAGCACGCCGAAAAAACGTTCGGCCAAAATCGCCTGCGAGTTCGATTGCCACAGGCTGACCAAGGTCGTCGGGCCGGCGGTGGGCGCGTCGTCCATCTGCAATGAAGCGTGCGCGGCAGTGCTGATTACGAAACTTTCAGCGGCCAATGCAACTTGCGCGGCGTCGACCAGATACGCCGTGTCGGCAGCGATCGGCGCGTCGGTTGCAATGACCGTCACGCCCTGAATGGTGCCGCCGGTGGGTGTCATCAACGGAAACGCCGGGCCGCCGGTTGTCGAATCGGGCCAAGTCGCCAGCTGCGACGCGAGCGCGGCCGACACGACCAAAAAATATCGCGATGCTGGCGAGCCGGTGATCGCAGCGATTGCCAACATTGCGCGCAGGTCGGCGAGCGGTGCGTCGGTCGACGTGTGGCTCGGCGAGCCGGTGCCAATGACGGACAGCAATTCTTGAGTCGCCGCGCGAGCGGTGGCGCCGCGGAGTTCGCGGTGGATCAGGTCGACCGCGTCGGTGGGTGAAATGCCGTGGATCAGCTCCTCGGAAATCACTATCAACGTGCTCGCCTTGCGCTCCAACATATCGCCGGCGCTCAGGTTCAGGCGCGTCGCCGGCTTAATCGCACCGGCGGCAACCGCACCGCCAATCGCCGCAGCGGTTGCGACAACGACCCTCGTTCTCAACGGCACGCGAGCGGCGAACGGCATCATCGCGTCCAACAGCGAAACCGATCGCATCGCGTCGCTAAAACTCGCGACCGCAATTCGATAGTCGGCAAGGCTGCCGGCCCAGGCGGCATCGCTCGTTGTCCCGGCCGAAACCGCTGCCCTTAAAATCAGTTGCGATCGAGCGCGGCGGTCGCTCGAATTGAAGCTGCTTTTGTGGATTTCGACGGCTTGGAGTGCGTCGCCGCGAGCGCGCAACAGGCAATAGCCGACTTCGGCGAGCGTGGCGGCGCTGTTAGATTGTTCCATCAAAATTCTCGTGATTTGGGGCGCCGTCGCCGATGGCGGAATCATCGCTCGTTGTGATGCGCCACGGAGCGGGGTTTGCGCGAACTGCGGGGTTTGCGGACTTACGGCGCGGAAATGTTTCAACGCGGCCGCGATCGCGCGCTTCGAGCACGTCGCTCAACAAATACCAGGGCCGGCCAATCGCGGTCCCATCGCGGGCGAGCGGCTGGAAAAACTGCAGCCCCACCCGGTTGCGGCGGTGGGCCTCCAACGTTCGGGGCGAGCAGTTCAACAGCCTCGCCGCTTCCTTCGTTGAAATTTTAACCGCCGTTGAGATTTTTACGGCGGCCGGGTCGCGCATCATTCAGCCGCGATATTTGTCGAGCGCGTTCGGGGCACGGCGTCGTGAAGCCCGTACCTCGCGCCGATCAGCGGCGCCGCCAGGGTTGCGGAACTGTGGCTTCGCGGTTTGAGCCAGGCCCAGTGATCGCAGCACCGCCAGGTATTGCGCGACTGACCGCTGGCCGGCTGCGACCGCCGGATGCAGGCGCGGACCTCGCGGCGTGGCGAGCAGCGTGCCCTCGCGAAGGACCTGCAAATCAAATTCCTCGGCACGCGATTGCAGCACGGCGGCCAAATCGAGCAACTGCTTGGTTTCAGGCGCTGACGAAAAATCGTGGTCTTGGTCGATGGCCAGCCACCAATCGCGGGCTCGTTCGGTCAGGTTTGGGGGCGGTTTTGGGCTCATGGGGGTCTCCTTGGACGGGTTTTTTTGGGTGCCGGTACACGCGGACTTGGGGGTGCGGGTTCCGTCGGTGTCGGCCACGGTTTGGACCCATCCCCCCGGCCTGCCGCCGTCACAGCCGCGCCTGCAGCCGCTCAATGGCGGTGAGCTCGGTGGCCAGCGCAGCGATCACGTTGCCAAGCTCGGCGGCATGCGCCGCTTCTGGCGGGTCGACAGCCCGCAGTGCGCTCAGGCATCGGCGCAGCTGGTCGCGAGCGTCGGCGAGCGCCTGTTGATGCGCCGGCCGGTGCAGCAACGCGAGTTCGGCCATGCCGAGCGGCCCGCCAATGGTTGAGCGGGTCATGGCGCGAAGGCTCGGTGCCGGTGGGTGGATTTGTTCATGGCGCGACTAGCTCACCAAGACTCACCAGCGAAAAACGCCACAACCTCTACATACTCGCGCGCACCTATAGTGGTTGTTTGAAAATATCTTGGTGAGTCTTGGTGCATTGTCACTTCTCCAGCGAATTGCGCCGATAAACGGTGCGCCGAGAGTCACCATGACCTCGCCGACCCAGGTACACCCATCCGCTATGGCGCATCGCCTCGGCGACCTGAGCGCCCAATCGGGTAGCTCTTTCGGCGTAATCGGATTTTTCGGGGTCGAGCCCCAGCCCAAAGACCAGCACGTCTCTGACGGTCGTCTCGGACTCGGCGAGCCGTTCGAGATAACGGCTTACCGCTTCTTCGATTTCGCTGACCAGTTCGCGCCGTGACTGCTCGGCGGCTGCCAGGCGCGCATCGTTCGAACTGAGATGCCAGACCTCGCCCGCCTCGTATCGACGGAAGGCTTCGGCCCAGAGCTGATCGCGATCGCGGCGCAGCGCGTCCAGGTCGATCCGCGTGCAGCTGACCGGCCAGAATCGCCGGTTCCCGGTGCGGTCGCGAAGGTATTGCCCCTCGTTTGTAGAGCCGAAAAACACGCACTGGCGCGGCACGTCAACAGACCTCTTGCCGTAGGGCGGCCGGTAGCGGTCCACGGTCCGCGTGATGAACGCCTTCATAGATTCGAGATCCGACCGTCGCAGCGCGGCCAACTCAGGTAGTTCAACGAACCACACGCCGGCAAGCTGAATCGCCGCATCGGCGCCCGACAATTCGCTGATTGAATCCGTGGTCCACACGCCGCCGAGTTCGCGAATCACTGACGTTTTTCCGATACCTTGCGGACCTTCGAGCACCAGAACGTGGTCGGCTTGGCAGCCGGGCTTCATCACGCGAGCTACTGCGGCTATAAGTGACTTTGAGCCGACCGTCGCCAGGTATTGCTCCGGGCCGGTGGCGCCGACGTAGGTTTTGAGCCAGTGATCGAGCCGCGCCTTGCCATCCCACCGCAACCCGGCGAGATAGTTCCTAACCGGATGACATGGGGATTCCCGCGAGACCGTTTCTATTGCGGAACCCACGACGCCGGGTGACTGCGGAGCAATATCGCGATCCTCAAACCACTGTCGCAGCCGCACGTCGTCGCAGTCGGTCCACGCGGGATCGGCGCCGGGTTCGCGCCAGGGTAGCGCTTTGGCCGCCTCCGTAAGATTCTCGAACGTGTTAAACCTCAGGCAGCCGCGAAGTTCCGGCGCGAGGTTCATCGCCAGAATGATGTTCCCCACGTCGCCGGTGATTCGGTCGCCGCGACGGCGCAGCGCGGTACGCCAGTCGGCTGAGCCCTGCGGTTCCGGCTTCGCGCTGTCGCGCTTCGGCTTGAACTGGGCGCGCGTCGTGCCGGCTGAAATTCTGTCGCCCGGCGTTGTCATGCGGCCACCACGTCGGCGAGGTCGAAACCTAGGGTTTTCGGTTTGATGACGAAAGCTTCGCGCCCAGCATTTGCCCATCTCTGAGCGCATTGCTCGGCCGCTCGAAGGCCCGCGTCGTCGTGATCGGCGAACACCGTCAGCGATTCAATGCCGTCGAGCACCGCAAACTGCGCAAGGTTCCCCGCGTCGATGAGCGACCACATCGGCGCGAATGAGTGCGCCGCTGCCAACGCGGTTTCGACGCCCTCGGCGATGCCCAGGCCGACCGTGACGGATTGGTCCGGCCACAGCCGAATAACGCCGCCCATTTTGCGATGGCCTTTCAACAGCAATTTGTCGCAATCCGTGCCTGCTTTGCCGCGACCGTCAGCGGCGATTTTCGTGAAATGCAGCGACAGCGGCTTGGCCGTGCGCGCATCTGTGATTGCGCCGACCAGCTGCGGCGGGTGCTGACCGTCGCCAGGCAAAAACCGCGTCTATTTACTGCATCGCGGCAGCACGCAGCCGCGATGCAGTAAATAGACCTCGCCGAGCGTGCCGCGCAAGCCTTGCGTTTTGCGCCAAATCAGTTCGGCGGTCGACGACCATTCAAGTTTCAACGGCGATGTCGTCGTGCGTCGTGGCGGCTCGGCGCGTCGATGGTCGTCGCGTGGCGTGCGCTCGGCACCCGCCAGGCCGCAGCGGAAACAATGCCAGACCCGTCGATCAGCGTCGACCGTCACGCCCATCGTTTGGTCGGACGGCTTTCGCCCGCAATCGGGGCACATGGTTCGGTGCGAGCCGGGCGGCAGGTCGGGCAGCAGCAAGCCGCTCACGGTGCGCATCCCCGGTCCGGCTCGCCCAGCGCGTGCAGCGCCGTTGGAAGGCCCGAAATGGTCATTCCGTGAGGTGCGATGAGCCATTCCCTGCCCGTGGTAGCGGGGTCACGCGGTGGGTCCGCGAATGGCCCGCTCCGCGGCGCCGGGCGCAACGGCCAAATCGAGCAGTCAACGGCGCTGCATTGCGCGACCTGCTCGCGCCAGGTGCCGCCCGCAAGCGGGTCGTGGATGCAATCGCGGCATTTCGCGTTGAGTGCGGCGCGCAGACCGTAACGCTTCACGGCCGCACACCGTCGAGCAGCTGCAGCGGGCCGCCGGTCTGGCGCGCACCGTCGCGAAAACAATTAACCGTGTTTGGAAAAACAATTCGATTTTTGGTAAAGTGCACGGGTCGAGCCTCAGCTCGCGCAATTCCTTGGTCGGGGTGCGCGGGCTTTTTTCGTTGTGGGGGTCAGGTGCCGCGTTCAGCGAGGTCGAGCGTTTCCGGCCGCCAGCCGGTGCGACCGCCGATCGCAATGTCGCGCTTCGGCAGGGTGCCGGCTCGTTCCCAGCGCCACCGGGTCGGCGCGCTGATGCCGTAACGCGCTTCGATCCCTTTCGGCCAAATAACATGGCTGCCGGCTCGCGGCCCGGCTGAGCGCTTCACTTTTTCGGTCATCTGCTGCTCCGTGCGCGATGTGCGTTGCCGGAGCCTAAACGCCTGTGGTGGCGATTAAAATCTACGCGGAAATTCTGAATTGTCGCGTAGGGTCAGCCTAGACCGCGCCACGCGCCTCGCTGCCAGTCGGCCCGCACCGAACTCAAGTCTCGCGGTCGCTCGCGCTCGATGAGCCGGCCGTCGGGTCGGCGCTCAGCTTCGTTTTCGGCCCACCAAAAAACTCGAGCCCTGGTTTCCTCGTTTTGACCCAGCCACCAGCGGTCAAGTCGTTTCAAGCTCGGAACTGCAGCGCCGGGGTGCGTTCTTTTGAGTTCAGCGTGAGCCAGTTTTTTCGTCATCGGCGCTGAGCGCAGCTGCAACCACCGCACGAACCAGTAGCGCATCGCGGCATCAGCGCTCGGTGCGCCACGACGCCGGGCGGGCAGCTCGTAGGCGGCATCTAGCGACTTGCCTGCGGCGAGTTCGCGGAGCAACTGCGCCAGTTCGCGCGCGTGCCCTATCGACATGTGAACCGCGATCGGCCCCTGAATGTCAGCGGCCAGCGCGGCCCACACGGTGCCCGGGCGCCTTCGCGCTTGCTGGGCAGCTTCGAGCTTGTCCGCCAGGTCGCGCAAATGCAGATGCAGATCGCGGCGTTTTGCCTCGCTTGCGCTGCTTGATTTAGATGGCGGCTTAGCCACGTGACAGGCCTCGCAGCCAAGCGCCCCAAAGGTCAAGCGCCGCGCGCTTTTCGTCCAGATAGTCGTGCAGGTCGTACGTCGACGCGATCCTTTCCTGCGCGTGGTTTAGCACGCGTTCGGCGACGTGCGGCGCGACCTTGAGGCGCGCGAGCCCGGTGCGGCAGGTGCGGCGCAGGTCGTGCAGCGCGAAAGGCGCAATGCCTGCCTTCGAAAACCGCTGCTGACACTTCGCGACGCCACGCGTGAGCAACTTCGCGTCGATGGGCCCGTCGCCGCGTCCGTTGGGCAGCACCCACTGCGACGCGCTCAGCGTCTTGAGTCCGCGAAATTCGTCGACCGCGAAGGCCGATAGCGGCACCAAGTGAGCTTTGCCGTTCTTGCTGTGCTCCGGCGGGATCGCCCAAGTTTTTTCGTCCAGGTCGATGTCGCGCCAACGGGCGAGCGCAAGTTCGCCGCGTCGCTGGCCGGTGGCCAAAAGCACCGTGATGACGTGCTGCAACCGCGCATAACGACAGCAGGCCTGCGGGTCTGCCAGAAAGGCTTGTAGCTCATCGTCCGACAAGGCCCGCTCGCGTGGCCGTTCCTTGCCGCCAGGCCGGAACAGCAGCTGCACCGGCGAACTGTCGACGATGGCGCGATGGACGCCGAACTTGAAAAGCTGGCCGAGCGTCCCGGCGAGCCTATTTGCCGCGACCGGTGCGCCGCGATCCACGAGCCCGTCGAGCAGCTCAATAATTTCGCGGGGCGTGATCGTTCGCGCGTCGCGACCCTTCCACTGCGGCAAAACGTCTTTCGTGAGCTGCGCCTGAACGTACTCCGGCCGCTTGCGGTTCGGCTTCACGTGTCGCTCGACGAACTCGCTCGCCAGAAATTCAACGGTGTGGCGATCCGCCGCGCGAGCGATGGTGGCCGAACCAGGCAGGGGTGCGGGCCGCGCGATGCGCCGTTGAAACGCACGACGCGGGTCGATGCCTTTGGCCGCTTGCTCGCGCAGCTGGCGAGCGATGCCGCGTGCGGCGTCGAGCGAAGTCGCCGGGAAATGGCCGAGCGCGATGCGGGTTTCGTCGCCTTGAAATTTGCAGCGCAATAGCCAGGTGCGCGAGGTGCCGTGCTGCGTGGCGCGCACCCGCAGCTGCAGGCCGGTTTGCGCGGGGTCGGTGTGTGTTCCAGCCGGCAAAGCGGACACAATCGAGGCGCTGAACCGTTTTGTGTCCACCCCTTGCCGGCCTTTTCGCGTGTGCCTTGTCACCGTGTCGACCCCATTTTGTGTCCGCTTTGTGTCCACTTTACCTGAAATCGGGTGAAATGGCCTGAGCGGTCTTGAGGTAGCGAAAGCGCTATAAGGCACGGGGTTTTAGCTACTAAATCATTTCATCCTGTTTCGCCTCAAATCAATTAAAGTCTGCATGGGGTGCAAGGGGTCCCGAGTTCAAATCTCGGCGTCCCGACCAAATTTGAGCAGCTCATTGTGATTCGTGACGCGCTCTTTCGTCTTTGGCTCATGGATAGCCGTCGCAAACTGCGGCATGT
>Ga0163149_10001382_pt1 | contig 31272 bp, 24 predicted proteins | sample OliLakLV19MP5G1_FD_148604 | JGI IMG/M metagenome (GOLD analysis project Ga0163149, IMG submission 148604) | Freshwater microbial mat bacterial communities from Lake Vanda, McMurdo Dry Valleys, Antarctica - Oligotrophic Lake LV.19.MP5.G1 | ecosystem: Environmental > Aquatic > Freshwater > Lake >... | reverse complement strand
CCTTCAGATTTTACTTCGCAGTAAACACCCTTGCTTTGGACTAACGGTTCCCGTTAGATGGCCCGTTTAGGACTTTAACCTTAAAGAACTGTGGCATGCATGGCGCACATAAAAAGGCCGTTACGCTTTTTAGCGTAACGGCCGGGTTTTCCCCTCACAAGAAATTCATATTCACAGGGCTTTTTGTTTTTCAGGATATTGGTTCGGTTGTCAGGGGTTTGGGCAAAACAGATAAGAGAGTAGAGAATTTCGGAATTTATCCGAAATAAAATCTCCAGCCTAGATTGACTGGAGATTTTCTCAGGGATGCTAATTATTTCGGAAGCACCACATGATCAATTACATGTATTACTCCATTGCTCTGGTAAACGTCTTTGATGGTAATCTCAGCAATACCTCCTTTCTAATCCTTTAGCATAAGCTTGCCTTCTTTTTTCATTACCAAAAGTTTTCCTCCTGCCACTGTTGTTAATTCAGCAGTGCCTTTTCCCTCTTTGATCTTAGTTTTCAAAGCATCTGCATCCAGTTTACCGGCTACCACATGGTAAGTAAGGATGCCTGTCAGTGTAGCTTTGTTTTCAGGTTTTACCAGGGTCTCAACAGTACCAGCAGGTAACATACCAAAAGAAGCATTTGTTGGTGCAAATACGGTGAAAGGACCTGCACTCATCAGAGTCTCTACCAGTCCTGCAGCTTTTACAGCAGCCATCAGTGTAGTGTGGTCTTTTGAGTTCTAGGCATTTTCAACAATATTCTTTGTGGGATACATCGGTGCACCGCCTACTTCAACTGTTTCTTCTTTCATAGTTTGAGCGGAGGCAACGTTCAACAAAAATGCTGCAGACAGCATCAGTCCGATTGATTTAAGCGTTTTCATGCGTTTTGACTTTAAGTTTTACTGATTATTTAATTATTAATGGGAACAGGAAGAGATACGGCAACTAAAAAGCTTTTGGATTTCACAATCGAAAGATTTTTTTATTCCACAACGCTGTATTTTTGAAAACTATAAAAAAATTATAATCGTATGGCATATTGGCTGGCCAAATCAGAACCTTCAACGTATAGTTGGGATGAACTTGTAAAAGAAAAACAGACCTGCTGGAGCGGCGTAAGAAATTATGCAGCCCGCCTGCACCTTCGTGCCATGAAAAAAGGGGATGAAGTATTCTTCTATCACAGTAATGAAGGTGTGGAGATCGTGGGTATTGCCAAAGTGGCCAAAGAATTTTATCCCGATCCAACAACGGATGATGATCGTTGGGTGGCTGTAGACCTGAAGCCGGTTCGCAAAATCAAAAATGCTGTTTCGTTAGATACGATCAAGAAAGATAAACGACTGGCCAATATGGCACTCGTCCGCTTAGGCCGTTTATCTGTACAGCCTGTAACAGCTGAAGAATGGACAATAGTAATGGAGCTGGCAGGAGAAAAATAAGTTTATTGTTTTGATTTTATAGTTAATCTCCACTTTACAAAATTTCATTTAACAAATCCGGAAGGTTACTTTTTACAGGGTAGGGGTATCAATAACTGATTCTCACCTTTAACCTTAAAAAGTATAGCCATGAACAAATTAATCATCGGGCTGCTCATAGTAGCTGCCGGAGCAGGCGTTTTTTTCTTTCTCCGTAAACAAAAAGAAACAACTATTGCCAGCAACATCAGGCAGGAATGGATCCTTGGAAAATGGGAAACGGATTCTTTTAGTAAAACAGATTCTGCTTCGGGTAAGTACCAATTTTATTTTCAAAAAAACGGGATACTGATCCTGTCATTGAATGATTCTGCAAAAGCAGATACCGCTCACTATGAATGGAACAAAGCCAGCGAACTGATCTGGAAAGAAAATGCCACAGATTCAACAGGCAAAGCCTATGTGATCGCTAAAATGACACAGGATAGCTTGCAAATGCAGTCTGCCGACAGTGCAACAATCCTGTTTACCAAATTGAAATGATGGAAGCCGGAACTCCTGTTCAGGCATTTTTATTTAATTGAACAGGAGTTTCTTTCCCGGATTGTGCAAAATCAAACATTTTGCATCTCCTTAACGCTACTAAAAAGCTATAACCATGAAACTTAAAATCACTGTGCTGACAGCATTGCTGTTATGCAACCTTATTGCCTGCGACACAAAAGAAAGCAGGTCTACCTCAACGAAAGAGAATACCAAAGTTGCTAATATGCAATTAACCGAGATAGACGAAGCAAAAAAACCGGCACCCCCGCGAACCGAATCAAAAAAATTTTCAGAACCCGAAATAATAAGCGATGAAGCCATTTCAATCCCTGCTGATAAAAAAGAAGTGACAGAGAATTCTTATAATACCGAAGACTACGACAATATTATAGAAAATAAATTCCTCGCTTCCACACAAAACCCGCTTTCCACATTCTCTATAGATGTAGATGAAGCAGCTTATAGCAATATCAGGAGGTATTTGCAAAATGGTTCTATTCCGCCCGCCGGTGCGGTCAGGATAGAAGAGATGATCAATTATTTTGATTATGATTACACCAAACCGGCTAATGGAGAGCCTTTCACCGTTCATACAGAAATTTCGGAATGTCCCTGGAATCCGCAGCATCAACTGGTACACATTGGCTTACAGGGAAAAGAAATACCAGTGGATAAACTGCCGCCCTCCAATATGGTTTTCCTGGTAGATGTATCCGGCTCAATGGATGAAGCGAACAAGTTACCGTTGGTACAGGCATCTATGAATATGCTGGTAGATCAGTTAAGGGAACAGGATAAAGTGGCCATCGTAGTATATGCAGGAAATGCCGGCCTGGTATTGCCTTCTACCAGTGGAGCAAATAAAATAAAGATCAAAGAAGCGATCGATAACCTCGAAGCTGGCGGCTCTACCGCAGGTGGTGAAGGTATCAGGCTGGCGTACAAAACAGCTAAAGATAATTTCCTGAAGAATGGCAATAACAGGATCATATTGGCCACAGATGGTGATTTTAATGTAGGAGTGAGCAGCGATGATGAACTGGTTAGACTGATCGAAGAGGAAAGAATGAGTGGCGTATTCCTGTCGGTGCTTGGCTATGGTATGGGAAATTATAAGGACAATAAGATGCAGCAGTTGGCCGATAAAGGCAACGGTAACCATTCCTATATTGACAATATCAATGAAGCCCGGAAAGTGCTAGTGAATGAATTTGGAAGTACCTTATTCACTATTGCCAAAGATGTAAAGATCCAGGTAGAATTTAACCCGGCCAAAGTGCAGGCTTACCGCCTGGTCGGGTATGAAAACAGGATGCTGGCATCAGAAGATTTTAATGACGACAATAAGGATGCCGGTGAACTGGGAAGTGGTCACACCGTAACAGCTTTATACGAGGTGATTCCTGTGGGAGTGACCGATGATTTCACTAAATCAGTCGACCTTTTAAAATATCAAACCAATGACCGGAAAGTGCTAAGTAACACCGGCGAAATAATGACCATTAAACTCAGGTATAAAAAACCCGATGAGTCGGTCAGCAAACTACTTACTCACCCGGTCATGGATCAGCATACGGCATTGGTCAACACATCCGATAATTTCCGTTTCTCCGCTGCCGTAGCAGAATTCGGTCTTCTTCTAAGGAGTTCGGAGTACAAACAACAGGCTTCTTACAGCCAGGTAATAAATCTGGCCAAAGGAGCAAAAGGAATAGATGATAATGGTTACCGGGCAGAATTTATCCGCCTCGTTCAATCTGCTACTTCGATGGCGAAGAAGTAGTAAAAGACTTCCCGCAAAGACAAAAAGACCACAAAATTATTAGTTACTCTTCTTTGCGTCCTTTGTGGCTTTGCGGCAAATTTCTATTTCGATTTTTCGTGGTTTTCATTGCCGGGCAGGCCACAGCAGTTTGTGCAGGTGGCTTTGCTGGTTTACATTTGACCCATGCAAAAAAAGAAACTGGTGGTATTGACTGGTGCCGGCATCAGCGCAGAGAGCGGCTTAAAAACATTCCGGGACAGTGATGGACTCTGGGAAGGATACGAGGTAACCGAAGTAGCTACACCAAGAGGGTGGAGAAAGAATCCGCAAATGGTATTGGATTTCTATAATGCCCGAAGGAAAAATGTTGCCGATGCTATACCAAATGCTGCGCATTATGGGTTAGCAGAATTGGAAAAAGATTTTGATGTCACCATCATCACCCAAAATATAGATGACCTCCATGAAAGATCCGGCTCGACTAATGTTTTACATCTGCATGGAGAGATCTTTAAAATGCGGAGTGAATGGGATGAAACATTAATAGCAGAGATAAGAGGCGATATCAAACTCGGGGACCTGGCTGCTGATGGAGCACAATATCGCCCGGCGATCGTTTGGTTTGAAGAACCAGTACCAAAAATTGAAGAAGCCGTTCCCCTGGTTTTTTCGGCTGATATTTTTGTAGTCGTAGGCACCTCCCTGGTGGTGTACCCGGCAGCAGGGCTCATTAACTATATCGCATTGGAAACGCCCAAATTTATCATTGATAAAAAAATTCCTTACACATCACCGATGCGGAACCTGACCCTGATCGAAAAACCAGCCACGGAGGGTGTAGAAGAACTACGGGCCTTATTAAAAAACTAAGCGAAATGCCTCGTCATTCAAACTACAGCTCCTCCCGCAACTTTAGGTTTTCGGTAACAGGATAGAGCTTATTATTGCTGCGAATTTTCATTATGAAAAAAAATGTACTTACCGGTCTTATCATTTGCTCCTTTTTGATTTCCTCTGCTCAAAAAAACTATTTGCCTTTTGAGCAGGTTCGTAAGTACACCAATGCACAATCTGCAAATAAATATGATTCCTCACTGAAATACCTGACCAACCGGCTGGGGGCAGAAATTCATTACCTGTATCCTTTCTACCAGGCCATCGGCTGGGAAAATAAATTCAAAACGGCCATGGGAGAGAACATCTTCTATTCCCGTTTCAGCGAGTTTCTTGCATTTGCCGGTGACTACAGTATGGCGACCAGCTATACAACAAAAGGCTTTGATACTTTATCAGCAGCTGCCATTGCCAGTATTGCCGACACGGTGAGCAAGCTGAAGAATATCCAATCCGTACCTGCTAAAAAAGCCATCATCAGCAATGCAACGCATTACAGCGTTATCATGATTAACGAGTCGCATGCCAAACCTATACACCGGGCCTTTACCTATAGCCTGCTGGAAGATTTGTATAAGGAAGGTTACCGGTACCTGGCCATGGAGGCTTTTAATAACTATTCCAACAAATGCCTTGATTCCGTCAACATTTTCACCGGGTATTATACTTACGAGCCGGTAGCTGGCGAATTAGTTCGCAAAGCATTGGAATTGGGTTACCAACTTATTGCTTATGAAGACACATTGGCCACAACACATAACAAATCGCAGCGAGATTCTATACAGGCAGAAAATATTTATAGCGTCCTGAAAAAAAATCCTTCAGCCAAAATTCTGGTACATGCCGGCTACAGTCATATATCTGAAGAAAAGATCGGTGACTATATACCAATGGCCCTATGGTTCCGGAAGATCAGTGGTATCGATCCCTTCACCATTGACCAGACCGGTATGACAGAAGGCAGTGAATTTGAATACGGCAGAATATTCTATGATTTTTTTATTGAGCGGTTTACAATTGGAACGGCTTCTATTATTTACCAGGACAAGCGACCTTTTAACCCTCTGGAAGAAAAAGGGTATGATGCAATAGTCATGCACCCGGCCACTACGTACCAGCATAACAGGCCGGCCTGGCTTTCGTTCAACGGGGAACGAAAAGCGACCCTGGTACAACCAACGGAAAAGATGCTATTCTTTGTGCAGGCTTATTATGAGAAGGAATACAGTACCGACCTGCTCAATTATATTGTACCAGCCGACCAAACCTATATCAGCAATCGCGAAGGGTACTATTGCCTCTACCTGCGGAAAGGGAAGTATAAAATTGTATTACGGGATGTTAGTTATAAGGTACTTTCCACCAAAGAGCTGGAGATATTGTAGGCCTTATTGATTCTCTTCATGAAATTTAACAGCATATTTCTCCAACTCTGCCAATACCGGTTCATAAATTTCTTTGGAAGTTGGGATATGTAAACCGGTCATTTTAATTTTTCCATTTAAAATATGTTTAGCAGCTATGCCGAGTGGCAATCCCACTGTTTTTGCCATGGCTGTTCGTAAACTATTTTCTCCTTTCACCACCAGGGAACTTCTGACCTCAGACTTCTGACCTCTGACTTCATACTCCAATTCATGCAACATCACGATCATATCCTTATCATAAGGGCGGAGCGCTAATTTTTTTTCAACAGCAAACTGTAAAATATCAGCCGGGCTGCAAAAGCCTTTATTTACCAGTGTGTCCTGGTCATCCAATCCTAAAAAGAAGAGTTGTTTCAGGGTAAGATTGGCCTCATGCATTTTTTGCGCCAGGTAAGCGGTAGCTTTATTTTTTACTTCATCTATTTCTACTTCCTGGATATTCCCCTTACCATCCGCTGCCATAAAAGATCCGGGCATTTCAGTTCCTTCCTCCTGGGCCTCTGTTTCTGCATCCATCAGTTGCAGCAGGTTTTCCATCATGCTTCTTGTTTCAGCAAAGCGTTCTGTCAGTTTCTCATTCAGCCATTCACCAAAGCCGTTCTTGTCCATATGTTCCTTGAATACTTCCTGCAATGTTTTCCCGTCTGTTTCGTATTGGGGTGTTTCATCCACTAGTTTCAGGTCAATAATATTTTTCCACCCATACATAAAATCAGGGTGACGGAGCGTAGTACGGATAAATGTAGGCGTGTCTTCCAAACCATACAATGGCGTATAGCTTAGTGAATCCCTGTTAGGATACCAGCTTAGCATACCAATTTTCGGTATATCCACCATCCTTTCGCCGGTAAATAGCTCCTCGTAGCCAAGCTTCTTTTCTTCACCCTGCTCACGGAAATGAGCACCCGCTTTTCCTGCCATGATGATATTACGGGGGTTCCAGCTGATCTTATAATGCCAGGGATTGTCATCGCTTTCAGGAGCTACCAGTCCGCCACAATGTGACTGAAATGAAGTAACAGTACCTCCTTTGCTATGAATGTCGTCAATGATCTTCATTGCACTCATATGATCGATACCGGGATCAAGCCCCATTTCATAGAGGAATAACAGTTTTTTACTTTCGATCTTTGCTTGTAATTTTTTGATAGGCTCATCCACGTAAGAAGCGGTCAGCAGATTCTTACCAGCTTCCAAACAGGATTCTGCCACTTTGATATGCAGGCCGGGTGGTAATAGAGATATAACAATATCAGCAAGACGGATATACCTGCTTCTTTCTTCTGTATCCAGTATATCAAACGAAACGGCGCTGGCTCGCTGAGATCCACCGATCTTGGATTGGGCAAGTTTCAGATCGGCATCCACCACGACCAGTTTCCAATTCTCCGTGATCGCATTTTCCAATAAATAATCAATTAATACCGTCGCTGATTTCCCGGCACCGAATAATAGAATCGTCTTCATAATAAATCCTGGTTGAACGAGCTGGTAAATTAGGACGAAAAAGCCAGAAAAAACTGGGAAAACAACAGGTAAAATACGATAGTTTTAAGGCCTGGTAACTAATCCACAAGGGTGGAAAAAATAGCCTAAAAAACAGCTTCTTTTATCAGGTTATGCGAAAGGTAAAAGTTAGATTTGCGAACCCTGTAAAAACCGCTTTTGGCGGACCTTTTTCAGGGGAAAAAATAACTAAAAAGCAGAAGGATAATAACGATGGAAGATAATCAAGAGCCACAGGAAACGCAGGACAGTAACCGCATCATCCCCGTCAATATCGAAGAGCAAATGAAGACCGCTTACATTGATTATTCAATGTCGGTGATCGTTGGTCGTGCCCTGCCCGATGTACGGGATGGATTTAAACCGGTACACCGCCGTATTCTTTTTGCCATGAATGAATTGGGCCTTAATTATAATAAGCCCTATAAAAAGTCTGCCAGGATCGTGGGAGAGGTGTTGGGTAAGTATCACCCGCATGGTGACTCCTCTGTATATTTTGCTATGGCCCGCCTCGCACAGGAATGGAATATGCGCTACACCCTTGTGGATGGCCAGGGAAATTTCGGTAACCAGGATGGTGATGATCCAGCAGCCATGCGGTATACCGAAGTAAGACTTTCCCGTCTCGGGGAGCATATGCTCGATGATATTGAAAAAGACACGGTTGACTTCCAGCTTAACTTTGATGATTCAGAAAAAGAACCCTCTATTTTACCAACCCGTATTCCCCAATTGCTCATGAATGGCAGCAGTGGTATCGCCGTAGGTATGGCGACCAATATGATGCCGCATAATCTTTCTGAAGTCATTGACGGCTGTATTGCCTATATCGACAATAAAGAAATTACGATCGAGGAACTGATGCAGCATGTAAAAGCACCTGATTTCCCAACCGGTGGTGTGATCTACGGAATGGAAGGTGTGAAAGCGGCTATGCACTTTGGCCGCGGCAAGGTAGTGGTCAGGGGAAAATTAAGTGTGGAAACAAAAGCAAGCGGAAGAGAACAGATCATTATTACGGAAGTACCGTACCAGGTCAACCGGGATTCGCTGACCAACCGGATCGGTGAACTGGTGAACGAAAAAGTGATCGAAGGTATTTCACATGTCAATAATGAATCGAATAATAAAGAAGGAACAAGGGTAGTGGTGGACCTGAAAAGAGATGCGATTGCCAATGTTATCATCAACCAGCTATATAAACTGACCGATCTGCAAACTTCTTATGGTATCAACAATGTTGCGATCGTAAAAGGAAGGCCCAGGACACTGAACTTAAAAGATCTAATTAGCGAGTTTATTGAGTTCCGCCATGAAGTAGTGGTTCGCCGTACACAATTCGAATTAAAAGAAGCAGAGAAAAGAGCCCATATTTTAAAAGGTTACCTGATCGCACTCGATCACCTGGATGAGGTCATTGCATTGATCCGTTCTTCCGCAACTCCCGATATTGCCAAAGATAATTTGGTCAATGCAGGATGGGGGTTGGACGAGATTCAGGCAAAAGCAATTTTAGAAATGCGTCTCCAGCGCCTGACCGGCATGGAAAGGGAAAAGATCATGGCCGAATACGATGAACTGACCAGGCTTATTGCCCACCTGAATGAACTCTTGTCGAACGAGGGCATGCGGTTTGATATCATTAAAACAGAATTACTTGAGATCAAAGAAAAATTCGGGGATGAGCGTCAAACAGAAATTACCTATCTCGATGATGAAGTAAAAATAAAAGACCTGATAAAGGAAGAAGATGTGGTGATCACCATTTCACACCTCGGCTATATTAAACGTACTCCGGCTGATGAATTCAGATCTCAACGCCGCGGTGGCCGGGGAGCTACCGGGGGCAAGACTAGAGATGAGGATTATATCGAGCATCTTTTTGTGGCCTCTACCCATCATACCATGCTTTTCTTTACGGAGAAAGGAAGAGTGTTCTGGTTGAATGTCTATGAAATTCCAGAAGGGGAAAAAACAGGTAAGGGCAGGGCGATACAAAACCTGATCCAGTTACCGCCGGATGATAAGGTAAGAGCTATCCTCGATGTGAAGGACCTGAAGGATGAAGAATTTGTACAATCACACAATATTGTATTGTGCACCAAAAAAGGAATAATTAAGAAAACTGAACTGGCCGACTTTAGCCGTCCCCGCCAAACCGGTGTGAATGCAATTAATATTGTAGAAGGAGATGAGCTTCTCGCAGCAAAGATGACAGATGGCAAATGCGAGATCATGATGGCAGTGAAGAGCGGACGGGCTATCCGTTTTTCTGAAGTAAAAGTAAGAGCTACCGGGCGGGGTGCCATTGGCGTAGCCGGTATAGAAGTAGATGATGAGAACGATGAAGTGGTGGGTATGATCTGTGTAAATCCTGAAACGGATGCATCGAGAACAGTATTGGTGGTTAGTGAAAAAGGATTTGGCAAAAGAACAGCGGTAGAAGAATACCGGTATACCAACCGGGGCGGAAAAGGAGTAAAGACCATCAGTGTAACAGATAAGACCGGGTCATTGGTCGGTATTCTGGATGTTTCCGAAAATGAAGATATCATGATCACCTGTAAAAGTGGTGTGACCATCCGGATGCCTGTGAGTGGTATCAGCGAACAGGGCAGGGCCACTCAGGGAGTAAAACTGATCCGGCTCGATGAGGGTGATGAAATAGCCGCCATCACCCAACTGGACGACCAGCCTGCGGCTTTAAGGGAAGAAGCCACCGCAGAGGAGGGCACAGAAACTCCACAAAACGGTGACGCAACCGAAACTGGTGAAAAACCATCTTCAGTTGACGTTACAGAATAATCAGTAATTTGTAAATAAAAAATAAAGAGATGAAAAGAATCCTTTTCTTATTAACGATGAGCTTGTCTGTCTTTTTGGTCACCGCCCAGAAATATGAAGACATAAAAAACCAGCTGGTATTTAGTAAATTCAAAGAGGCCAAAGTGGATCTCGACAAAGCCATGGGCAATGCTAAATTTACCAGCAAGCCAGAAGCCTATATTTTAAAAACCACTATCTACGCGGGACTTTCTATGGATGAAGGAACTAAAGGAACCCCTGCAGGAGATGCGCTGGCTGGTGATGCTGACCTGGCTTTCAAAAAATATAAGGAAATGGAGCCTGAGTTAACCTTGATGGCTGACCCGATCTACCAGAATGGCCCAATCAATCTCTATTCAAACTATTACCTCTCTGGTTATAATGAATATAATGCGGCCAATGACCTCGAAAAGAAAAAGAAGGCAGCCAAACCGGAAGAACTGGCTGAAGTGACCAGCGCTACAGAGAAGAAATGGGTGTCTGCCAATGATAAATTCAAAAAAGCGGTGGAGTATTCTGATCTCCTGATCAGTAAAAAACTGTTTCAGTCAGCGTTGGACACCAATGTGCTCATCCTCGCAGGTATTTCAGCCGAGAACAGCAACCATAAGGAAGATGCCGTAAAATATTATAGCCGCCTGGCCAATAATAAAGTAACAGGAGATGGTTTTGAAAGTGTGTACCGTTACCTGGTTAGTTACTACTTTGCTAAGATGGATATGGCATCATTCGAGAAGTACAAAGCGCTGGGATCGGAATTATATCCCCAAAGCGTATATTTTACGTATGATAAAGTTGACTTTGCCGTAGGCCTTGCGGAAAAACTGGAGGACAAAATAAAAGCGGTGGAAGAAGTGCTCGGAACAGACCCCAATAATTTTAAAGCGAATGAAGTACTGGGAGAAGTGATCTTTGAAGCCCTGAATCCCAAAGAAGATACCGACCCGGTTCCACCCAATGCAGATGAACTGGAAAAGAAAATGGTAGCCTCCTTCAATAAGGCAGCAGCTTCCAAAGCCGGTTATGAAATTCCTTATATCTATATTGGTGATCATTTTATTAATAAAAGTATCGTCGCAAATAAAGCAAGAGAAGCACATGTAGCAGATATGAAAGCCCGTACCAAACCTGGTACCATGGCTTCGAAAGAGGATGTGGCAAAAAGAGATGAACTCGATAAAAAATATGGGGAACAACTGGAACAGGCCAAAGATCCGTATGAAAAATCAATAGTGATCTTTGCCGCTAAAACCCACCTGGAACAAAGGGATAAACAGCAGTATAAAAAAGCCGCCAGCTATCTGGCCGATATAGCTGCTTACAAAAAAGTAATGGCCAAAGGAAAAGCAGCAGAGCAGGCAAAGTATGCAGCGGAAGAGGAGAAGTGGAATAAGTTGTGGGATTCTATTAAGTAATTGTATGACATAATTGGTTCATGAGAAAAGTCACTTAAGTGTGGCTTTTCTCATGAATTAATTACTTAACATAATATAAATTATAGGAATAATATTGTGGAGAATGGGTATTGTCTTAGCTTCATGGATACTGTAGATTGCAGTATATATAGCCTAAATCAATCCTAATATGAAACAGTTTATTCCAGCAGCCATTCTCCTCGTTATTATCCTTATATCCTGTGGCAGAGCTGATAAAAAAGCAGATCCTGCCGATATAACAATTGAAACAATAAAAGATACGGCCGCTACAGTTCCTGCAGCGCCGGATATTAAAAATAGTATCACAAATTCTGCAGATACAGCTATCTTAACCACCACAACAGCTCCAAAATCGACTCAAAAAAAAATAAAACCAAATAACGCAGGCCGACCCCGCGGAACTACCCGTGGTTTGACGATGGAGCCGGGCGATATACTTGCGGGTATCGATGAATACCTTATTTCCAAAGTAGAATTCAAAACTGCACCCGCAGGCGGTTTTACGAATTGCCTGGTTACCATTACCAACACCCTTCCCGATGTCACTTTTCAAAAAGCGATTGTAGAAGTTGTTATACAGAAACAGGATGGCGCGGAAGTAAAACGGGCTTATTTCACCGTACTTAGTATTGAGCCGGGTATGTCCAAAGTAATCAGGGTTCCTAATTCTACCCAGGGAACTCAGGTGATGACACAGGTTGTAAAGGTTAAAAGCAATGAACTCACAAAAGGTGAATGGGAATTGGCCGGCAACCATTAAGTAGCAAACTAAGATGGACCTGAGGGAAACAATACTCGCTGAACATTCAAAAGCGAATTGTACAAAAATTGTTTACTGGATCGGTAACAACTCCCAACGCTTCGATACAGTGGTTCACCTTTTCCTCACCGATAAAGATCCCCGGGTGGTTCAAAGATCCGCATGGCCCTTAAGTGAACTTGTACTACTTTATCCCGCACTGATCAAAAAACATTTGGGAAAGATCCTTCAGTTTGTAACCAAACCCGGCCTGCATGATGCAGTTAAACGCAACACCGTAAAAATTTTACAGTTCATCAATATTCCCCGTCAATATGAAGGCAAAGTAATGAACCTTTGTTTTGATTACCTGCTCGACCCCAACGAAAAACCAGCCGTGAAAGCCTTCTCACTCACTGTACTCCAACATCTTTCCCAACAATATCCCGAAATAAAACAGGAACTGAAAATGATCATTGAAGACCGCTGGGAATTTGAAACAGCTGCTTTTCATTCACGGGCTAAAAAAATCCTGAAAGAGATCAACTGATCTTTCCTCCTTATTTCTTTTCCTCTTTATCAAACTGCCGGAAAATTAACCGGAGATTCTGATCATATGTAAAGTAATTGTACAGCCAGTTACTAAATACAAAGAACCGGTTCTTCACACCGAGTATCAGCATCAGGTGAAGTCCCATCCAGATCATCCAGGCCACAAAACCACCAAAATGCAATTTGGGTTTGGGTATATCCACTACCGCAAGGTTTCTGCCTACTGTGGCCATGGAACCTTTGTCCTTGTATTCAAACTCATACTGTGTATCCGGGTTCGATTTTCGTTCAATCAGTTTAAAATTTCCGGCCAGCATTTCCGCCTGTTGCATCGCCACGGGTGCCACCTGCGGATGCCCGGTTGGGTACTTTGGTGTTTCCATATAAGCAAGGTCACCGATGGCATATATATTATTGTATCCATTTACGCGGCAATACCGATCAGTCGTAATCCTGTTTCCCCGGGCAACCAGGCTTTGCTCCACACCTGCTGGTACATTTCCTTTAATACCTGCCGCCCAGATCATTGTACCTGCAGCGATCTGCTCTCCGGTATTCAATACTGCATGGATGCCATCATAATCTTTTACCAGTGCATTCGTCATCACCTTTACTCCCAGTTTCTCCAGATATCGCTGTGATTGCTGCGAAGACTTCTCACTCATTGCTGACAATGTTTTACCGGCACCCTCGAGCAGGTAAATATTCATTTTGGAAAAGTCCAATTCCGGGTAATCCTTTGGCAATACATAGTTTTTCATTTCTGCCAACGCACCCGATACTTCAACTCCTGTTGGTCCGCCACCCACTACCACTACATTCATTAGTTTTTGTAATTCCACCGGGTCGGTGATTGTCAGGGCCATTTCAAAATTGTGCAACAACCGGTATCGGAGCTGCAGGGCTTCCACAGTTGATTTCATGGGAAAAGCATGTCCTTCAATTTTCGTGTTCCCGAAAAAATTGGTGTCGGCTCCTGTAGCCAATACCAGCGCATCATAGCTGATCGTTTCCTGGTCAGTAATAATTTTATTCTCTGTGGGCACCACCTGTTGCAATTCGGCTAAGCGTATACGTACGTTTTTACTTTTCTGAAAAACTTTGCGCAGTGGAAAAGATATATTACTGGCATCCAGCCCAGCGGTAGCTACCTGGTAAAATAAAGGTTGAAATTGGTGATAATTAACCCGGTCAAGAAGTACGACCTCAAAACCGGGTTTGTTATTTAGTTTCCGGGCTAATCGTAGTCCTCCAAAACCAGCCCCGGCAATGACAATTTTCATACAATTAATTTATACTCAAATTTACAATATTTTCAATATTTATTGAAAATATAATTATTTCTGTATTACTTTTATGTTGTTAAAATTACGTTTCCGCACTGGTGTAGACCATGAACCCGGGTTTAAACCGGAAGCGTTTCGGTTAGTATATTATTAGTGGGGGGAATAAGTAAATCAATACAACATCCTCACTTTGATTGTCCCCTTCACTTCTTTTAACAAACCAAGAGCCTGGGCAGACAATTGCTTGTCCACATCCAGTACTACATACCCAATATCCTCATTGGTCTTAAGGTACTGGCCCAGTATATTGATCTTATACCTTGACAACTGTGTATTGATCTCCGATAAAACACCCGGTACATTATTATGTATATGCAGAATCCGGTGACTGCCTTCCTGCGGTGGTAAGGCCAGCGCCGGAACCGTATGGGAACCAAAGGTTATTCCCTTCTCCAGGTAATTAAAAAGTTTGACACTTACATCTTCACCGATATTCTGTTGTGCTTCTTCGGTACTTCCGCCAATATGCGGTGTAAGGATCACGTTCGGACAATCCTGCAAGGGCGTTTGAAAACGATCCCCATTTTTCTCCGGCTCCCAGGGAAATACATCAATCGCTGCACCACCCATACTGCCATCCAGTAATGCTTTACGCAATGCATCGAGATCTACCACTTCTCCCCTCGCATAGTTCAGCAGGATCGCCCCTTTCTTGAAATGCTTAAGATTGTTTTTACTGATCAGGTTTTTTGTCTGCGAAGTTTCGGGCACATGCAGTGTCACCACATCCGCCCTGCTCAGCAACTCCTTCAATGATTTGGCATCCTCCGCATTGCCGAGGGGCAACTTGGTTTCCACATCATAAAAAAGAACTTTCATTCCCAATCCTTCGGCCAGCACACTTACCTGGCTGCCAATATTGCCATAACCGATTATACCCAATGTCTTTCCCCGCAATTCATAACTGCCTTTGGCTTCTTTATTCCAGATACCCTCATGTGCGGCTTTATTCTTGTCAGGTATGCGCCTGATAAGCATTATAGATGCGCCGATTACCAGTTCTGCTACGGATCTTGTATTGGAATAGGGCGCATTGAAAACTACTACCCCATTTTGCGTTGCCGCTTTCAGGTCCACCTGGTTCACCCCAATACAAAAACAACCAATGGCCTGCAATTTTTTAGCTGCATCCAGTATTTTTTTGGTAATCTGTGTTTTCGAGCGGATACCCAGAATATGAACATCCCTGATCACTTCGATCAACTGTTCTTCCGTAAGTGCTTTGGAGATCTTTTCCACTTGAACATACCCATAACGCTGGAAATTCTTTACCGCAACATCACTGATATTCTCTAAAAAAAGGATTTTTATTTTTTCTTTGGGGTAACTGGTACTGCCTGCTTTTGCCATTTTACAAATATACTGTGTGCTACGTAGTTTTTCAGCCGCCCTTCCTGATTTATACCTATGCACATTTATAATACTACTGGGGAAAACTATTCAGTTCCCCGGAACAGTTGCCATCTATTTTTGTACGAATCAACTATCTTTTATTGAAAACGTTTGTTAGTTTTTTACTACTGGCCGTACTTTTTGCCTGCAATTCCTCTTCGACGGATAAAAAACCGGAAGATGATTCATTACAGTATTATCCCCCCTCCCCTAATAAACTCGGCAAAGAACAATTTCGCAACTATTACCGCCAGCTCAGCCAGTTTTTTGATACCAGCTTGCTGAATAAAGATTTCAGTGGCGGTATATTGGTTGCCAAAGAGGGTGAAGTGATCTATGAAAGGTATAGCGGCAAAATTGATCTTCGCAAAAAAGATAGTCTTACCAGCAGCACCCCGCTTCATATTGCTTCTACTTCCAAAACATTTACAGCTACCGCTATTCTTCGAATGGTGCAGGAAAATAAATTATCCCTTTCAGATTCACTGACCAAATTCTTCCCGGACTTTCCATACCAGGGCGTAACGGTCAAGATGTTGCTTAATCACCGTAGTGGTCTGCCCAATTACCTCTACTTTATGAGTAATAACAAATGGGGTATCCTTCCCAACAATAAATGGAACCGGCAATATGCGACCAACCAGGATGTGTTGAAAATGATCTATGATAAAAGACCCGACCCGACCGGAACACCCGACGCCAGATTCACTTATTCGAATACCAACTACCTCCTGCTGGCGTTGATCATTGAAAAGGTAAGCGGACAACCTTTTCCACAGTATATGCAAGAGCATTTTTTCACGCCATTGCAAATGAGCAATACTTTTATTTTCACGCTGAAGGATACACTGACCGCTACACCTTCCTTTACCAATACCGGCACTTTCTGGAATTATGATTTCCTGGATGCTACTTATGGAGATAAAAACGTCTACACCACTCCACAGGACCTCTTGAAATGGGACCAGGGATTGTATACGAATCAGGTCATTGGCAAACCCTTACAGGACTCCGCTTTTGCTGCGTATAGTTTTGAAAAACCATCGGTCCATAATTATGGATTGGGCTGGCGCTTACAATTATTACCCAATGGTAAAAAAGTGGTCTATCATTTCGGTAAATGGCATGGCTCCAATGCCGCTTTTGCAAGGCTGATGGATGAAAAAGTAACGATCATTATCCTGGGCAACCGCTTCAACAGGTCCATTTATAATGCGGCACATCTTTGTTATGATATTTTCGGCGACTACCAGCAACGCAAAGTGGCAGATCCTGATGAGATCGACAGCCTGAAAACAACACTTCTCAAAACACCTGCACAGAAGCCCGTTAAAAAAAATAAAAAATAAGCATCCTATTTAATGAGATTTCTTTCTCAACTTTAGGGTATAATGAAAATTCTTACCGCTGAAGAAATACGACAATGGGACCAGTACACGATCGAACAGGAACCCATTTCTTCCATTGACTTGATGGAAAGAGCAGCCGGCAAATGCGTGGAATGGCTGCTGGAACAATACCCGGTAGCCGGATCATTTGGTATTTTTTGTGGCAAAGGCAATAATGGCGGCGATGGCCTTGCCATTGCAAGGTTATTGATACAGCAACATTTTCCCGTCACTATTCACATACTCGAATTTGGGCATAAAGGCACTAATGATTTTCAAACTAACCTGGCCCGGCTTCATAAATTGCCCAACCCGGATATTCTTTTTATTCAATCGGAAGGCAATTCCCATCCCTTCCCCGAAGATCAAATAATCGTTGATGCGCTGTATGGTTCAGGATTAAACCGGCAACTGGAAGGAGTAACAGCTAATCTCGTGGGGTATATGAATAGCTCGGGTTGTGAAATAGTATCCATTGATATTCCAAGCGGCTTGTTTGTTAACCGATCTTCCAAAGGAACCTTAACGGTTCATGCCACGCATACCCTGAGTTTTCAATGCTGTAAGCCGGCTTTTCTTTTTGCAGAAAACGAAGAAGCCATAGGTGAAATACATATCCTGGACATCGGCCTGCATAATGGTTTTTATAATACGGTCGACAGTCGCTTTGAGTTAACTGACGATACGCTTATTCATTCCATTCATAAACCCAGGAAAAGGTTTACGCACAAGGGCAGCTATGGTCATGCATTATTGGTAGCAGGTAGTTATGGGAAGATCGGAGCAGCTGTGCTTGCTGCCAAAGCGTGTATGCGAAGCGGTGTTGGGTTGCTGAATTGCCATATTCCCCGCTGCGGATATGATATCCTGCAAATATCCGTCCCGGAAGCAATGGTAATGACGGATATTAATGCTTCTTTTAATACTAAAGTGGATCCCGATAACTATCGGGATGACTTAACTGTCTATGAAGCTATTGGTATCGGCCCGGGGATCGGCACCGCGTCAGAAACAAAAATGCTATTACGGGAAATTTTCGATGCCTACCGGAGCCCGGTGGTGCTCGATGCAGATGCGCTGAATTTATTGTCTATGCAAAAAGACCTGTATAAACTCATTCCCGCAGGTTCCATCCTTACGCCACATCCCAAAGAATTTGAACGGCTATTTGGTGAAACGGCCAACGAATTCGACCGTGTATGGCTGGCCTTGCAAAAGGCAAAAGAACTCAACTGTATCATTATACTAAAAGGGCATCATAGTTTTATTGCAACAACCGATGGCAAGGGTTTCTTTAATTCTTCTGGCAATCCCGGTATGGCTACGGCCGGCAGCGGTGATGTACTGACCGGGATACTCACAGGGTTATTAGCCCAGGGATACAGTTCAGTGGAAGCAGCAATACTCGGTGTATATCTGCACGGTATTGCCGGAGATATTGCGGCCCGGGAGCTTTCAATGGAAGCCATGATGGCAGGAGATATTGTGAATAAATTGGGTGAGGCTTTTCTTACGGTCAACCGGTCATGACGCTTTTAAAATAAAGCTGTTGAAAAGAACCCAACTTCAATCCAATCAATCTTTTAGCTACAAAAATCAAAAACCAGAAACCAGAGACCTGAAATCCATTTTCCCTTATCTTTGCCGCCCGGTCAAAAAACCGTTTTACTATTAAATTTTGATTAAGAATCATCTCTTATGGACAAATTGATTTATCTCGTTCCCATTATGGGCCTGATTGGTCTTCTTTACACGGTCGTAAAATTCAGATGGGTTGCAAAACAAGATGCCGGTACGGACCGTATGAAAGAGATCAGCCAGTATATCGCTGAAGGCGCTATGGCCTTTTTGAAAGCAGAATGGAAGATCCTTGGTTATTTCGTTGTTATTGTTGGTGTATTGCTGGCTGTTATGGCCACCGCTAACTCCCACTCCCATTGGTCTATTGCCATAGCTTTTGTTTTAGGAGCTGTGTTAAGTGCTTTCGCAGGTTTTATCGGGATGAAGGCTGCTACCAAAGCCAATGTACGTACTGCACAGGCAGCCCGTACCAGTTTAAGTAAAGCATTAAATGTATCCTTCACCGGTGGCGCTGTCATGGGCGTTGGTGTTGCCGGTCTCGCTGTAATGGGGCTGGGTGGTTTATATATTATATTAAAACAAGTTTTTGCACCTGATGCTGCAATCAATTCTGAAGAAATGTTCAGGACGATCGAAGTGCTGACAGGTTTCTCCCTGGGTGCTGAATCAATAGCCCTTTTTGCACGTGTAGGCGGCGGTATTTACACCAAAGCGGCTGACGTAGGTGCTGATCTGGTAGGTAAAGTAGAAGCGGGTATTCCGGAAGATGATCCCCGGAACCCGGCAACGATTGCTGATAACGTGGGTGACAATGTAGGTGATGTGGCTGGTATGGGTGCCGACCTGTTCGGATCGTATGTTGCTACAGTATTGGCTACTATCGTACTCGGGCAACAAACAAGTGTACTGAGTGCTGATGATACCCTGGCTGGTTTTGCCCCGGTCGTTCTCCCGATGCTGATCGCTGGTATCGGTATTTTATTTTCTATTGTTGGTACCTTGTTTGTCCGCATTAGTGAGTCAGCAGGTATCAATACTAATAATGTACAGAAGGCCCTGAACATGGGCAACTGGGGTTCCATGATCCTGACCGCTATCGCTGCTGCAGGATTGGTGTACTGGCTAATGCCGGAGGCTATGGAACTGAGAGGTGTGATATTTACCAAATGGGGAGTCCTTGGCGCTATTGCCGTTGGTCTTGCAGTGGGTGCATTAATGAGCATCATTACAGAATACTATACTGCGATGGGCAAACGTCCTGTTAACTCTATCATCCGTCAATCATCAACTGGTCATGCTACAAATGTTATTGGTGGTTTGGCAGTAGGTATGGAATCTACTTTCTTACCAATATTGGTATTGGCTGGTGGTATCTGGGGTTCGTATGAATGTGCCGGTTTATACGGTGTGGCGATTGCTGCTGCCGGTATGATGGCCACAACAGCTATGCAATTAGCTATTGATGCTTTCGGCCCCATTGCTGATAATGCTGGTGGTATTGCTGAGATGAGTGAGCTGCCAAAAGAAGTCAGAGAAAAAACAGACGTATTAGATGCTGTAGGTAATACTACTGCTGCTTCAGGAAAAGGTTTTGCGATCGCTTCTGCTGCATTGACAGCCTTAGCCTTATTTGCCGCCTTTGTCGGTGTAGCCGGTATCTCTGGTATTGATATTTATAAAGCAAATGTATTGGCCTGTCTTTTTGTAGGTGGTATGATACCTTTCATTTTCTCTTCCTTGTGTATCCGTGCGGTGGGTGAAGCTGCCATGGCAATGGTGGAAGAAGTTCGACGCCAGTTCCGCACTATTCCCGGTATTATGGAAGGAACCGGTAAACCAGAGTATGATAAATGTGTGGCCATCTCAACTAAAGCATCACTTAAGAAAATGATGTTGCCGGGTGCTATTGCTATCGTTTCTCCCCTGATCATTGGTTTTACTCCCGGTCTTGGTGCAGAAGCATTAGGAGGATTTCTCGCCGGCGCTACGGTCTGTGGTGTGTTGATGGGAATGTTCCAGAACAATGCCGGTGGTGCCTGGGATAACGCCAAAAAATCATTTGAAAAAGGTGTCGAGATCAATGGTGAAATGTTCTATAAAAAATCGGAACCGCATAAAGCATCTGTTACCGGTGATACCGTGGGTGATCCTTTTAAAGACACTTCCGGTCCGTCTATGAACATCCTGATAAAACTGATGTCCATTGTATCGCTTGTCATTGCCCCTACCCTGGCGCAAATAGCAGCGAAGAAAGTTGAAGCACCAGTAGTACCTGTTCCACCGCCTACCGGAAAAATTATAAAAGCAAATGAACCAGTTGCCGCTATTAATAAAAGCAATACAGTTCAGTATCAATAAACGCTTTACCATCCTTTGCCCCAGGGCTATGGCTGGTATTTAAGAGCTTAATCAGAACCATTACATTAAGTCCCGCTGTTTCTACAGGGGGGCTTATTTTTTTATACCCTGATCAATCCGACAGAATCTTGCTCCCAACTTTTCCTGTAACCTTTTTACACCCCAGTCGTCCCAATAGTAAACATGTTAAAAAAAATAAAATAAAAACGACATTTTTTGTCATACGAAAATAGTCGTATATTTGGGTCTCAAATCTAGATACCATGTCAGTACCTAAAATGATCAAGCCAACAGAAAGTGAACTGGAAATACTGCAAATCCTCTGGACAAAGGGCTTGGCCACCGTACGCGAAGTACATGAGGAACTGGGCCAGACCAAAAATGTAGGCTATACCACCACCCTGAAACTCATGCAGATTATGAATGAAAAAGGGATCGTAAAAAGGGATGACTCCATGCGTACCCACATTTATCAGGCTGCGGTGAACAAAGAAAAAACACAAAAACATTTATTAAGTAAGATTATTGATAACTTATTTGGCGGCTCTCCAACCCAATTGGTCATCCAGGCATTGGGAGATGAAAGTCACAAAGCAAGCCGTGAGGAATTGGACAAGATCCAGGCATTACTGGATAGCCTTAAAAAGTAAACATGACCGGCCAGGCCAACTTTCTGCAATCATTGGGATGGGCTGTACTTAACAGCTTATGGCAACTGGGATTCTTATGGGTCATCTACCAGGTCATCACCGGTATTTTCAGAAACACAAGATCATCTGTCAAAAGTTCATTTGCCTCGTCCTTATTAATCGGCGGCTTTTGTTGGTTTATATATACTTTCCTGGCTGCTTACCTGGGCCGGGCTGATAAAGTTCTATCCTCCTCTCTTATCAATACAGACAGCAATATGGAACTAAGCCTTTGGCTGCAGCAGACCCTGCCCGCGGCTTCGGTCCTCTACCTGGTTCTTTTATTGTTACCGCTTCTTTATTTTGTACGTAACTATCGCTATGTTAAGGTGATCCGAAAATTCGGTCTCACAAAAATGAATGTAGAATGGAGAATGTTTGTCGGGAAAGTAGCTGAGCAAATGGATATCTGTAGAAAAGTACAGATATGGGTATCTGAATTTGTTTCCTCTCCGGTTACAATTGGTTTTTTCAAACCCGTCATATTAGTACCGCTGGCAGCCATCAATCATTTAACCCCGCAGCAATTAGAAGCCGTGCTACTGCATGAGTTGTCACATATCAAACGCCTCGACTATCTGGTCAACCTGGTCATCAATTTTATTCAAACCCTTCTTTATTTCAATCCGTTTGCCAAAGCTTTTGTAAAGATCGTAGAAAGGGAAAGAGAGAAAAGTGCTGATGAAATGGTTTTACAGTTCCAGTACGATTCACATGAATATGCTTCTGCCCTGCTGATGCTCGAGAAAGTAAACCTGGAAAGCAAACACCTGGTGATCGCTGCTGGTGGAAAAAAGAATGACCTGATGCACCGGGTAGAAATTATAATGGGAGTACAACAAAAGCCTGCCCTCTCCTTTAATAAACTGGCCGGGCTAATGGGAGGCTTACTCTGTATCATTGCACTCAATGCAGTATTGCTGTTCAGTAAACCCAGCGATGGCCAGCTTAACACGGGAGGTTTTGGCCATGCAGTATCTTTTGCCCGGAGCGCATTCCCTTATACCATCGTTGAAACGGCCGGATACGCCGCAATAGAAAACACAGTGGCCCCTGAGACTCCTGCTACAGTGATCCATCATGCAGAAGAGGACAAATTGACTTCTACAGCTGTCCCTGCCTTTGTAGAATATATATCCGCTGCAATAAATCCTGAACTGATCAATGCAAGTATTGAACTGGCCAATAACCCTGTGTTAAAAAAATACCAGGAACAAGAGGTGGAAAGAGCGATGCAGGCCTCCAAAAAAGTATTGGAAAGTGTACAATGGAAAGCGGTGGAAAAAAGTATTGCCGATGTATTTAACCAGCAGGAAAAAGATGAACTAAAAGCCAGTTATGAAAAAGCAATAGAAAAAATGGACTGGAAGAAGTGGGAAAATAACCTGAAGCTGGCCTATGGCAAGATCGACTGGGAGAATATCAATTCACAGCTGGCATCTGCAGTAAACCAGGTGCGGCTCGATAGTATCCAGCTGGTATATAACAGGGCCATCAGCAAATTAGATGGTGCCCGTAAAGAACTTTCACTGAACGACCTGAATGGTATCCCGGACACCGACATTACATTAAAAGAGATCGAACGAAAAAAATCCGAAGTACAGCGGGCACTCGACGAACTAAAAACAGTTCGTAAGAAAAAAGTGGTGCATCTCTAGTTCCTCACTGGCAACTGCCTGCTATTCTCCATTCCTACCCCATCATACGGAAATTATATGTGTAACAACCTATCACATCTTTAAGGTACATCCCGGATTTTTACCCGTAAATAAAGAAACTACTTTGTAAGAACAAACCCTTCTTACGATGAAAAGAATACTCCTCCTCCCTTTTATCACAGTGTTGATGGGGTCAACCAGCTGCTTCGCACATGGCTGCTACTATTTTTTACAATTGGATACTTCAAAAACTACTCTCGTCGAAAAACATGCTTCGGTGGATAGTTCATTTACGCTGGAAGGCTATGTCACTCCCGGCAGCGAATTACAATTCAGGGTGGGTTATGGTTACCTTGCTGATTCCTGGAAAGGGATCAACGGTTGCTATCATTATGGTGAGTTTATCCTGAAGAGAATAACCATCACCTGGCTTCAATCAGGAGAATAATAAAAGGAATAAATTATTCCGGGGTGTCTCAACTTCTACCAGCACCGGGGGCATTTCTCACTATACTTATTACCGAAAGTGAAACCCAGCATCAATTCATGGGTACCCCGGCTTACCGTGTTCAGTGCAGTGGTAGTGATGTCATAAGCATAGCCCACATTAAAAGTATTGCTTACATTAAAACCTGCCATGGCTGCATAGCCATCCTGGTAGCGGTAGCTGCCGCCTAACCAGAGCAGGTCCCTGTACTGCACTTTTAAATTGGCTTCGGGCTGAAAGTTATTCCTGGAAGAGCCCTGCACATATTTCAGCATAAAGGACGGGATAACATTCATATCCTCTCCCGCCATAAACCGGTATCCGGCTGTTAAAAACATATGGGGGATCAACCTGCCTTCATTGATGAAAGTAGCATCATCAGAAAAAGAAAGTTTTTGGGGTATGATCTGCTGGGCAGACAAACCGACGAAGAAATTTTTAGAATACAGCCATAACCCGAAACCCAGGTCCGGCCGGATCCGCTTCAATTCCCCATTGATAGCCGCACCTGTAGCGGGATCAAACGGGTCGCCGGTGCCACTAAAATCCTGCTTAGACTTATCGATGGTCACATTAGTAATACCGGCAGAAAAACCGGCGGAGAGGTTCATGGTGGGTGTCAGGCCGAGGTGATAAGCATAGGTGGCGTTTGCCGTAAAGCGGTTAAAACTTCCTGTGCGATCATTCACGATGGTCATTCCAATTCCATGATGTGGTTCAGCAGCGGTATAATTCTCCCAGTAATATTTTCCTCTTGGATTTTGTCCCGGAACTTCAAAAGAAGTAGACGACGTACGATAATCTCCTTTACCGATGGGGGCCTGTATCGAAAAATAAGTAGTCTTGGGCGCCCCGGTCAACCCTACCCACTGGTCGCGGGTACTGATCTTAACATCAGTATAATTTTCTATACCACTCAATGCCGGGTTCAGTATATAATTGTTAAGGATGTATTGTGTATAATGCGGCCGCTGCTGGCCCATCATCACCTGCACACATAACATCAACACGGGGATCAGTACTAATTTCTTTTTCATCACTTCCTGTTTTTCGCTTAACGGATCACATCCACATAACCTGACATGATGCTTCTTCCGTTCTTCGGGTTCACGATATAATAATATGTTCCAATCGGTACTAGGTTGCCTCCAATGGTTCCATCCCATGGTGTACCATAGCCAACAGATCTCCAGATCATTTGTCCGTACCGGTTAAATATCTCTACTGTACCACCCGGATAGGTATCCAGGTATTTAATCTCCCACCTGTCATGTATTCCATCTCCGTTAGGGCTGAAGATATTCGGTATCTCAGGTCCTTTCAGCACCTTAATGAAGACCTGGTCCTGGGCCGCACATCCACCCCGGCCTGTTACTACCAGTGTATAAGTAATATCCTCCACACCTTTTACGATCGGATTTTTTATGGTATTGCTTCCGATAAAATACAGGTTGGGTGTCCAGGAATAGGTCGGGTTGATATCATTAGAAATAATGGGCTCCAGTGTATCACTTCCTCCCTGCAGAATGAACAGGTCAGGGCCTGCATTCACCATCGGATAAGGATTGACCGTAACAGTCCTGCTAGCCAACGTGCTGCGGCAACCATGGCTGTTGGTGATAAACAGGGTTACATCATAAGACCCTGCAACTCCATAGGTATAATTTACTACAGGAGTGGTCCGGGTATTATTATCGCCCATTGACCAGCTGTATTGCTGGATAGTTCCGTCAGCCGGATTGCTGTTATCCGTAAACGTAAAGCTCTGGCCAACGCATACATCCGTTTTGTTGGCGGTAAATGATCCGGTAGGTTGAGGGTGGATCGTATTTAAAATGATGGTCGTATCATGTACGCAACCTGAGCCGCTTGTTATCTGCAGGTTTACGTTAAAAGGACCAACAGTATTATAAATGTGTGAAGGACTTGAACCGGTAGCAGTATTCAAAGTGCCACTGGCCGGGTCTCCAAAATTCCAGAGATACGTAAAGCTGGCCTGTGTTCCATCTGGAATCGAAGAGGCTGCACTATTAAAAGCAACTGTTGCCGATGGTAAACAGGAACTGGCAGGAAAAGTAAAATTGGGCCTTGCTAAAGGATTCACCGTTACGGGTATGGTGCGCACAGTGCTTTTACAGCCCCGGCTGGTTGTTACAAATAACCTAACAATGTACGTCCCCCAACTGCTAAAAAGATGCGTTGGGTTTGCTAAAAATGAGGTGTTGGCTGCACCGCTGGCAGGATCACCAAAATCCCATACCCAACCAGTGATCGTTCCCACGCCGGATGGAATGGTAGAATTGATACTGCTGAATGCAACGGTTGTTTTCTCACAGGCTAATGTGGAGAAACTAAACTGTGCAGAAGCACTGTCCAATACAGTGATTGGTTTGGATAAAGTGTCTATACAACCGCCCGCCGTGGAGGTAAATGTATATTTGATCATAAAAGTCCCCGGTCCAACTAATGCAGGATTGAAAATACCTGATGGGGAAACTCCGGGGCCGCTGAAAACACCTGGAGGGCCAGGAACCCCTCCTATTTCACTGGCCTGTGTTATCTGGAATGGTGCAGCATCGAGACAGGCATCCGGCAAATTCAGGAATTGTACTTTAGGAGCAGCATTGACTACGATATTCTTTGATTCAAGATCCTGACATAAAGTACCCGAATAAGCTCTGAAACGTATATTGTAAGAAGTGGTGGTCTGAAGAGTCGGATATTTATGTTTATATATTTTATTCGGTGTTGGAAAATCATCCGTTTCAATCACGGTTGGCGCCCCTGCAAAATCCCAGATTATCTCTACTTTGGTAATGCTACCCGCATTAATCGTTGAAAGATTAGTAATAGAGATGGAATCATTTGAACATAATGCTGCAGGATTCTGTACAGAAAAATCAGCATTGGGGTTCGCTCCATTGATAAAGATATCATGATAGACGGTATCCTTACAGCCCAGCGTACTCGTCGCGATATGCCGCACCGTATATGATCCTACTGCAGTATAGAGGTGTGATCCGTCTTTCGTAGTTGATGTATTCAGAGGCCCTGAACCCGGATCCCCAAAATTCCATTCATAGCCCAGCGGGTCAAGCGTACCGCCAATGATTTTACTTGTATCCATAAAGAATGCGGCTACATCATTAATACAAACCTCCGGCACCATAAAGCCGGCTACTGGTTTTGAATTAACCGTAATAGGGATTGAAAATACAGGGCTGTTTACACAGTTTTTATTATTCGATACCGTCAGCGTAACATTATAGGTCCCGGTACCTGTGAATATATGTATCGGGTTCTGTAAAGATGATGTATTATTGATACCGCTTGGAATATCATCAAAGTCCCAGCTCCAGCTAATCAGGCTTCCGATATTGGGAGAAGAGAGATCTGTAAAGCTAATAAACCTTGTATCACAGGCGGGCACCGTTGCACTGAAATTGGCAGTTGGGAGTGGATTGATGATGATCGTACCTGTTTCTGTTTTTTGTACGCAAGTGCCGGTAGTTGTTACCGTATAATTGAATGTACCTGAAACAGTAGCTGTTCCGCTGATGGTAAATACACCGCCACTATAAACGCCAGTTACACCAGCAGGAAGTCCCGATACGGTTGCATTAGTTGCTCCTCCTCCCACTGCATACGTAATGGTAGTGATAATAGTGTTGAAACACATCTCCTGTAAAGTTGTGGCTGGTGCGGAAGTCAAAACCAGCGAAGCATCCGGGTTAACAGTAATAGTACCGGTTGCCGTTTGCTGGTTGCAGGTACCACTTGTAATAACGTTATATGAAAAAGTTCCGGTTACAGTTGGTGTACCTGTTATCGTCACGATACCGCCGGCAAATGTGCCGGTAACGCCGGCAGGAAGTCCCGTAATACTGGCTCCTGTTCCACCTGCTGTTACTGAATAGGTAATTGTTGTGATCGGAATATTAATACAAATATTCTGTGTGGTCGTAGCAGGAGCCGAAGTCAAAGTCAGGGCAGCATCGGGATCAATAGTAATTGTACCGGTAGCTGTTTTCTGAACGCAGGTACCTGTTGTTGTAATCGTATAATTGAACGTGCCTGTAACGGTTGGCGATCCACTAATCGTAAACACCCCACCAGAAAATACACCGGTTACACCTGCAGGAAGACCGGTAACACCCGCACCTGTACCACCACCAATTATTGCATAAGTGATGTTGGCTATTGGAGTGTTGATACAAATCTGCTGGTTGGTGGTAGCTCCGGGAGAAGTGAGTGTAATAAGAGCATCCGGGTTGACGTTGATTGTGCCATTGGCGCTTTGCTGACCGCAAGGACCGGTAGCTGTAACGGTATAGTTATAAGTACCTCCGCCAACAGGGGTTCCACTGATCGTAAATAAGCCGGCATTATAAATGCCGTTAACACCCGAAGGCAGGCCCGTGACCGTTGCGCCCGCTCCTCCGAGAATAGTATAAATAATATCTGCGATCGGGGTATTTTCACAAAGAGTCTGATTGTTTGTACCTGCCGGTGAAGTCAGGTTCATATTAACATTCGCCAAAACAATTATATCCACAAATGCATTGGAAACCGGTTGAAAACAAAGCGTAGATCCGGTATTTCTGATTTCAACAAGATTATACCGGAAAGTACCTGCTACATTAGTAGGTGGTTGCAGGGTAACCGAAGTATTAGTTCCGGTTGTAGATATGGTTTGATTAGGACCGCTATTGATATTGTATGTAAAAGTATAAGGAACTCTACCACCGACACCTGTAAACGTAATATTGGGAGACGGGGCATTCAGGCAAACAGTAATTCCTCCGCTGATGCTGCCGGAAGGTAAGGGTGCGACTACAACCTGTTTCACTACCTGTCCGCTAATACAACCCGGCGTCGTAATAGTAGAGAATGTTACGTTGTATGTTCCCGGACCGCTGAAAGTATGGGTAGGGTTTTGCAAAGCGGAAGTATTTGATCCCCCGCTTGCCGGGTCACCAAAATCCCAGTTCCAGATATAACTGGGGCGGGGCGTTACAGTATTATCAGTAAACTGTACCGGCTCTGATGCACAACCACCATTTATAAAAGTAAAATCTGCAATGGGCGGGTCAAATACATTTAAATCAAAGTCAATATCCTGTTCACTACCACAACCGTCTGTATTGGGTTTATAAACAGTCATCGAAACTGGAAATGTACCGCTAACGTTAAATGTGTATAAAGAGGGAAGTGAATACCAATACAATGTTACTCCATTAACGATAGTTGTCGAATCAGGTCCTCCCGCACCGGGAGTGCAAGAAGTATATTGGGTAAGAATATTACTTGGTACAGGCGGGCCGGGCAGCAGCGACAAATCCCAACCGATTGAATCTGCACAGTACGGTAAGGAAACTTTAAAACGAAAAGGTGAACCCTTACATACTGACGGGGTTGGTTCAATACCAAATTGAGTTGATACCCCAATTTGCTGATATAAATCTTTTACGTTTGTTCCTGCGGAATAAGCATAGGATTCAAATTGGCCGGCCTGAAATCCATAAGCGATAGCATTATATCCACTATCTGCTAATAATCTATAAGAACCAGGCGAGCCTAATAGCTGCTGCAAATATGAATACCCCGGCAATGGAGCAAAATTTTGCCAAGTACCCGAGGGTGGCAAAAGAGGTCCCCCATTAAAAGAAATTCTAAAATTAGGAACAGCTATCGTCTTTATAAGAACATTTACCCATTGCCGGTTAATATTTTGTTGTGAAGAAGAAAAAATTGTAATGTCACTAATATTTTGTTCAATCGGATTTAAAATGACCATATCGGGGTCGCCGGTACCACTTCCTGAACAATCTCTTCTTTGGGCATATTGTATAACCGAAATAGGCTTGTCCGCAGTAATGCTCGTTGGTGAAGAGAATACTACCGGTGTAGAATTAAAAGTCGCCGGGTAAATTTGACCTTCATTCAGGACGGCAACCAGCGATCCATCTACGAAAACCTTTGTATTGTTTTCGGATGCCAGAACACGATATGGGTTTCCGTTTGGATAATCTCCAAAAGGAACAAATCCAAAATTTTTGCCCCAGGTACTAATCGGATATTGCTGTTGAAATAATGGATCAAAAGAACTGCCGGTTGCACATGAATTTGTTCCTAGTGTAATGGCCGAACTGCCGGAAAAAACAGCAATTGGCAAGCAACCACCTGTTCCTGATGCAATAGACTCTATCAGGGAACCTGTTAAATCCTGGGTAGCCTGGTACTGATACATATCACCTACCAATGGTAATGTAATATTGAAAGGAGCCCCCAAGACTCCATTTGTTCTTGGTGTTATTCTTACCAGTGTGTTTGGCTTAGTTGCAATTATTTGGAATTGAGACCTTCCAAGATAACTTCCCTGGTTGGTACCATTTTGTGTAAAACTGGTAGCATAATATCTTTTACCCAATACATTTACAGGTAGCAACAAAGTAGCTGCGCTTCTGGCGGCGCCCCATTGCTGTGCATAGGCAACTACGGAAGGCTTTCCGGGATCTGTTTTTATCTTTATCGACTTTTGAATAATCATGCCAGATTCTCCATTTGAAATATGGCCGGTAGCATGAGTTATTTGTATTTCCTGAAGGCCGTTAGCTGGAATATTAAAAGGGGCTGAAAAAGCACCATTTGTCATCGTCACCATACCGCTGCTCGCCTTGTCAGAAGTAATCCAAATACTTAATGTTGCAAGGTTAGCTCCGCTAGGCACATGCTGAGGAAAGCAAAGCCAGAATTCCTTCCCTTTGTTCGAAAAGTCCTGAGCTAAAGCAGGTGTACAACATAAAACGGTAAGTACAAGCGTACTTAGAAGGTAAAATTTTCTCATTGAATCCAAAGTCCTGGGGTGTAAATAAAGAGGAGACGAATTTAGGAAAAACAAATGATAAATGACAAGGATTTACCAGTAATCTGGATAAGAAGAAAATAGTCAAAAATTTTCGTATATCTACTATTATTAAAGAGTTATGAGGTTTTGCCGGTGGATACAGAATTTCTGTTGACAAAAAAATAAGCTCCTACTTTATACGCATTTTCTCCATTTTGACAGTTTATTATAATAAAATAATATTATTTATTTTTTCACTTCATGTAAATAAAAAAATTACTTCCATTAGGCTTTGATTTTCAATGTATAATATCAATCCACTCAATTTTGTTTAATTACGTGAAAATAAATGAAATAATATAATGAAATATAAACTATATTTTGATATTAATAATTAAATAAAGATTATATATAATTG
>Ga0163149_10001378_pt1 | contig 31315 bp, 25 predicted proteins | sample OliLakLV19MP5G1_FD_148604 | JGI IMG/M metagenome (GOLD analysis project Ga0163149, IMG submission 148604) | Freshwater microbial mat bacterial communities from Lake Vanda, McMurdo Dry Valleys, Antarctica - Oligotrophic Lake LV.19.MP5.G1 | ecosystem: Environmental > Aquatic > Freshwater > Lake >... | reverse complement strand
GCATGAGACGGTCCATGATGCACGCGACGCTCGAGAGCGGATCCGATGTCGACTCACCCGCTGCGCAGGCCCAGATCGAAGGGCTGCACGCCGAGGCCGGCGATCTCGCGGGCGAATCGCTGCGTTCGAGCTACGCGGGCACGCTCGGTCGCGCCATCGAGCCGACGATCGAACCGTTGGGCTTCGATTGGAAGATCGGCATCGGCCTCATCGGTGCGTTCGCAGCCCGCGAGGTGTTCGTCGCGACGATGGGTGTCGTCTACGGCATTGGCGACGCCGACGAGGAGTCGGCCACCCTCCGCGACCGAATCCGCGCCGAAACACGCGCGAACGGCGAGCCGGTGTACACGCCGCTCGTCGGACTGTCGCTGATGGTCTTCTTCGCGCTGGCATGTCAGTGCATGAGCACGCTCGCAGCCGTGCGGCGCGAGACGAAATCGTGGGGCTGGGTCGTCTTCCTGTTCGTGTACATGACGGCGCTCGCGTGGATCGCGAGCTTCGTCGTCTACCAGGGCGGACGGCTGCTCGGGTTCGAATAGCGCGCAGGAACCCGGCCCCAATCGTTTCCCGCGATCGAGCGAGCGCCGGACGCTCGGGAAGCGCCGCTCGCAAACGGCGTCGACAGTGGGCGAGGCGACGAGCACGGCATCGTCCTTCGCTACGCTTCCCCAGGAACGGAGCACGGTGCACGACCCTTCTACGCGCAATCGAACCATCTGCCCGTCCGCGTGAACGATGGGTGCGCGCAGCCGCATGAACTCCCGGTGACCCCGCGGTTCGAACTGCTCGAGGATGGCTCGGACCGCGTGCGGCTTGGGTTTCCGCGAACCCCTCGAGGACAGGGGACTGCAGGACCGCTCGCTGTTGCCGGTCGGCATCGAACGCTACTGCGATCGGGTGTTCGAGCCCGACGAGCGCACGCTCGTGCGTAGCCAAGGACACGCGGACCAAACCGTGCGTGTGACGGTCAAAGCCGGCGAAGCGAGGTCGCTCGTCGTGCGACTCGACCCCGCGGAGTGACTCAGCCGCGCGGGCTCAGTGAACGGGCCCGCGCAGGAACAGCAGGAAATCCGCCTCGCGGAGCAACCCGGCCTTCTTGCGCAGCGGCTGGCCGGTCTTCGGGTCGACGATGACGTAGATCGGGTTCGCGACCGAGCGCGTCATCTCCTTCTGCAGTTCCTTGTTGCGATCCATGGCCGGACCGCCGTCCGTATGGAGACGCGCTTCGATGAATCCGTTGCGGAGTTCCCCGGCGACCGCCGGGAGCGGGAAGACTTTCTCTTCCATGACGCGGCAATTCACTCATGTGAACCCCGTGAAGTTCACGAGCAGCAACTTCCCTTCGCTCGATGCGCGCGCCAGAGCGGCGTCGTAATCGTCCTTCACGATCACGTGGCCCTTCGCGGTCGTCGCTGTGCCGCCGGTACTTCCCGAACCGGCGATGGCCGTCGAGTAGTTCGGCGCCAGCGCCGTCATGATCGGATCGACCGAGTGACCGAGCGCGCCGTACATGCAGTACACGGCGAACAAGAACGTCCCGACGCCCCACACCATGCGCTTGGGCGAGATGGTCGCGGCGTCCTCGGCGCCGTACTCGTCCCTCGTGCGGATCCACGCGAACAGGTACGCGGCCGCGGCGAAGAAGATCCCGGCCCACAGCCACAGGAACAGCTCGCGCGACAGCAGTCCCCAGCCCCACACGAGGTCCGCGTTCGACAGGAACTTCAGCGCCGCAGCGACTTCGACGAAGCCCAGCCACACCTTGAGCGTGTGCATCCACTCCCCGCTCTTGGGCAACGCCTTCACGCGTGCCGGCACCATCGAGAGGAATACGAAGGGCACGGCGATCGTGAGGCCGAACACCGCCATGCCGAGCGCGATGCGTCCGATGTTCCCTTGTCCAGCGCCCTGTCCGAGCAACGCGCCCACGAACGGCGCCGTGCACGTGAACGACGTGATCACGAGCGTCGCGCCCATGAAGAAAACGCCGGCGTAGCCGCCCTTCTGCGATGCTGAACCCGCGAGGCCCATCAGGAACTGCGGCGGCTGCAAGTTCATCACGCCGAACAAGGTCAGCGCGAAGACGAGGAACATGCCGCCGATCAGGATGTTCGTGATCGGATGTGCAGCGAAGGCGATCACGATCGGTCCGACGAGGATCCCGATCACGACGAAAATGCCGACGATTCCCGCTCCGTACGCGAGCGACAGCGGCAGAGTGCTCGTCTTGCGCTTGTCCGCCTGCTTCGTGAAGTAGCTGATCGTGATCGGGATCATCGGGTACGTGCACGGCATGAGCAGCGTGAACAGTCCCCAGAAGACCGCGGACAAGAGGAATGCGAGGAGACTCGCCTCTTGTCCGATCTCGTCACTCGCACTGCTCGCGGCGCTCGTCGTCGCGCCTTTCCCCGCTCCACCCGATCCACTGCCCTTCGATTCGGTGTTGATCGCCGGCGGAGCTCGCGCCGAATCGGGAGCGACCTTCGGTGATGGCGTCGCGATCAGGTTCGCGGGGAAGGCCGCGAAGACGGCGTCGGGGCCCGCGCCAGCAAGCTCGACGGTTTCGGCGTAGGGCACGCACACTCCGCCGTCGCCGTCCTCGCAGGCCTGTCCGGCGAGCTTCGCCGTGAGAGTCGTGAGCGACGCGCCCTCGGCCAACGTGCCGCGACGCCAGATCACGAGCGTGCCGCTGTGGATGTTCACTTCGATCGGCTCGCCGAAGTCGTAGTGCTCGACGTTCGGCGTGGGAAAACGCCAGTCGCCCCACGTGACCTCCGCCCCGGACAGCTCGATCGTCGTCGCCTGACCGACCATGAACTCGTCGGGTCCCCGGCCCAAATCCGCCTTGGTCGGCCCGTGGAAGATGTGCCAATTGCGCTCGACCTCGATCCGCAAGGCGAGCTGCACATCGCGACCTTCCACGCGCACGAACAGCTCTGCCGAAGCCATGTTGTCCGAGTTGGCGCTCGGTGATGCGGCCGCGGCGTTTCCGCCGAGAAACGCGACGGACAGGAACAGCAGGTTCTTCATGCGAGAATGCGTGGGCTCTTCGATCGACCGACGCTCGATCCGGGTCGGATCCGGGCGCAGTCCGGGGGCAAATCGTAGCTTGGTACGAGCTCCAGGTCGGCGTGTGATCGCCAGACAGGAACTTTGCGATTCATCTCCTCGTCTGCGCATGCACTCACGATGAACTTCCTTCCGGCGTCCGTGGCTCTGGCTCTCTTCGCCTTCCCGCTCCAAGGTCAGAAACCCGACGGCACACCGGCGCGGCCCACGGCGGAGGCCCCGCGACCCGTCGCGCTCCAGCAGATCCTGGGCGCGTGGCGGCTGACCGAGTTCGAAACGCTGATCTTGAAGCGTGAGCGACGCGAGGAAGTCGGATACCTCCTGATCGGCGACGGTTTCCTCTCCTTCGAATGCCACATCGGCTGGCGCACCGATGGCGGCGGTCGGGAGTCGGGCACGTACTTCTCGGGCACGCACTCGTTCACGATGCGGTCGGACGACGTGCTCGAAATGTCCTCGCTCATCGGCACGGTCATCGACCCGAACGGGTCCACTCCGATGGCCTTGCCCATCGGCACGAAGCGCCAGTACAAGGCCAAGATCGTCGGCGCGAAGTTGGTACTCGTGCGCGAGCAGGACCAGCAGACGTTCACGTTCGAGCGCCTGGCCGCGAGTGCGTCGGATCTGGACTTCTACGGTCGGCGGCGCAAGCCCGATGCTCCGCGGCCCGGCGGTGGCCAGTGATGATCATCGCGCTCGCACCGGCAAGTGGCCCGCGGGAGCGTACGCGCTGTTCGCCGGAGTCGTGTTCCTCGTGCTCGCGGGGATCATGCTCGGCCCCGTGATCCACGCGGTGCTGCACCGCTTCCACCTCGAGAGGGCGGCGAACGATCCGGGCGAGCGTTGACCGAAACTGCGCGCGGGCGGCTCCGGGGAGCCGCCCGCGCGCGAACACGGACCTGGTCCGTTCAGTGACTCAGCACTGGCTGAAGCCGCACGAGTGGCACTTCACGCAGCCTTCTTCGAACGAGAGGACTCCGTCGCAGCTCGGGCACTTCAGCTTGTACTGCGAGACGTTGCGCGGGGTGCTCGCAGGCTTCGTCATCGACATCGGAGCCTGGGTCGACATCGGAGCCTGGGTCGACATCGGAGTCGACGTCGACATCGGAGTCGATATCGACGCGCTGGTCGAAGCCGCAGCCGTCGCGGCGTTCATTGCGACGTGCGCCGCAGCGGCGGCATTCGCCGCTTCCGAGGCCTTGTAGTAGCCCGTCTTGTCGAGATCCGGCGACGCGGTCCCGAGCAGCAGTGCGTGCAGACCGTTCTGCTCCTTCGCCTGCAGGTAGCGGCTGAGCGCGGTCGCGAGTCCGTCGGCGAGGGACATGATGCGCCCGTCCTTCGTCGGCACGGAGAGGCTCGAGCCGATGCCCTCGAGTTGCTTCATCGCCATCTTGAGCGACCCGTTGCTGCGCAGCCACAGCGAGAGGATGCGGCAAATCGCCTCGAGGTCCGAGTTCGCGACGTCACCGCCCTTGCCGAGTTGCGCGAAAACCTCGCGCTCGCGGCAGGAGATCGGATCGACCGAAACCTTCACGTGCATGTTGCCGAACGGCGTCATCTGGCGAATGCGCAGGGACGGCATGATCTCGGGCAACTTGATCGGGTTCAGTTCTTCTTGGCCCGCCTCGTTGATCGTCATGCGCAGCCCCACGGGCTCGATCGCCCGCGTGAGAGGGACCGGCGCGGCGGCTTCTTCCTTGCGCTTCGTCGAGCCCGAGAGCGCCATCGGCTGCATGTCGCGGCACCCGTCGCGATAGACGGTCACGCCCTTCACGTCTTCGTCGATCGCCATCTCGAAGATCTGGCGCACGTCGTCGGCCGTCGCGTCGTGCGGGAAGTTGATCGTCTTGCTGATCGAGCTGTCGCAGTGGCGCTGGAACGCGGACTGCATCTTCATGTGCCAGTACGGCGTGATGTCGTGCGCGGTCACGAACACGCGGCGCACGTCGTCCGGAACATCGGCGCGGTGGTGCAGCGTGCCCTTCTCGACGATGTCGTCGATCATCGAGTCCGAGTAGAAGCCGCGCTGGCGCGCCTGGGCCTCGAACACGTAGTTCACCTCGCGCATGATCGTCGGCTTGCCCTTCTCGTCCTTCATCACTTGACGGATGAAGGCCAAGCTGAACATCGGTTCGATGCCGCCCGAGCAGTTCGCGATGATCGAGATCGTGCCGGTCGGAGCGACCGTCGTCGTGTAGCTGTTGCGCAGTTTGCGGCCCGCGCGCTCCCAATCGGAGCCTTCCCAAGCCGGGAACACGCCGCGTTCCTCGGCCAGGATCTCGCTGGCGAGGTGCGACTCGTCGTTCAGCACCTGCATGATGCGTTCGCCGAAGGCCAGGCCTTCCTGCGTGTTGTAGGCGATGCCCAACTTGTAGAGCGCGTCGGCGAATCCCATCACGCCGAGCCCGATGCGCCGCGTCGTCTTCGACATGTTGTCGATCTGCGGCAGCGGATAGCGGTTGACCTCGATGACGTCGTCGAGGAAGCGCGTGGTCGTGTGGATGATGGCCTTGAAGCGCTCCCAATCGAAGCGCGCGTCCTGACCCTCGCCTTGGATGAGCACGCCCAAGTTGATCGAACCCAAGTTGCACGAGTCGTAGGGGTGCAACGGCTGCTCGCCGCACGGGTTCGTCGCCTCGATGAGGCCGACGTTCTTGATCGGGTTCTTCTCGTTGATGCGGTCGATGAACACGACGCCCGGCTCACCGGTGCGCCACGCGTGATCGACGATCAGGTCCCAGATCTCGCCGACGGTCCAGTACTCGCCCGTGGCCTTGTCGGTGGCCTTCTCGCGCTTCTCGAGCTTGGTCCACTGCTTCGTGCGCGGGTTCAGGACTTGGTGGATCGTGTCCGACTTCGAGCGCAGCTCGTGGATGAAACGGTTCGTCACCGTGATCGACACGTTGTAGTTCTGCAGCATCCCGAGATCGTCCTTCATCGTGATGAAGCGGATGATGTCGGGGTGATCGACGCGCAGGATGCCCATGTTCGCGCCGCGGCGGAACGCACCCTGTTGGATCGCGTCCGTCGCCTTCGAGAACACTTGGATGAAGGACAGCGGGCCTTCCGTCGTGCCGCCTGAGCTGCGCACGAGATCACCTTGCGGACGCAAGCGTGAGAAGCTGAAGCCCGTGCCGCCGCCGGCCTTCTGGATCAGCGCCGTCGCCTTGATCGAGTCGAAGATCCCTTCGATCGAGTCCTCGACCGGCAGGACGAAGCACGCGGAGAGCATCCCCATCTCGCGGCCCGCGTTCATGAGCGTCGGGCTGTTCGGCATGAACTGCCGCTTCGCCATGAGCCCGTAGAACTCGCGCGCCACGGCGAGCGCGCGCGCCGGCGTTCCGCCCGCGAACAGCAGCTCGGCCTTCGCGATGTGCGTCGCGACACGCCAGAACAGTTCGCGCGGCGTCTCGCAAACCTTGCCCGTGTTCGGATCCTTCTTGAGGTAACGCTTGGAGAGAACGGTCGTCGCGTTGTCCGTCAGATCGGGATCCGGCAGGTCGACCGGGGGCGCGAGGGACTCGAGTTCGGCGAGAGCATCCACGTCGGTGCGGGTCTCCGCGGGGCGAGCAGTTTTCACGAGCGAGGGGGAATTCACTGGGGGTCTTCCGAGATCGGGGGAGCGTCGGGGGGCTCACGCGTCGAAACGTGGGAACCCCTAGGACTTCCAAGGCCTTGTCCGCGCACGAGTTCGGGGGTGTGAGGGCCCTCTGCCCCCTCGTTCCTCCCCCGCTCGCGCCGGGAGGCCGATGGAACCGCCCCCGGGCACCCGTGGCAAGACGGCGAAATGAAACGTCGTACGCTACCTATTGTAGGTCCAAGGGTTAGGGATCCACAACGAGTGGGGGTTTCCGGGTCCGAACCGGCGTCAGAGCGCGCGTCGCGTCAGCTGAGCCCAGAACCGGTTCAGCTCCGGCGCGCGGAGTAGCGCCATGCCTCCGATGTAAACGGTTGTGGATACGAGGATTGCCACGGAGACGCGAATCAGAGGACTCATGGCTCCCAATAGAATCTGCGCGGCGACCCACCCGATTCCGCAAGCGACGGCGGCAACGGCCGTGATCCGGACCAATCGGCGCGAAAGGCCCGGGGTCGTCGAGGGCGCTCCGAGTCGGCGCAATCCCGGCAGCAGGAGCGCCAAATTGCACCACGACGTGATCGCCGTCGCGACGCCGAGACCCCCGACGTCCATGTCGAACCCGACGACGAAGACGACGTTCAGGATCGAGTTCAAGGCCAACATCGCGATCGCGATGCGCACGGGTCCGGCGAAGTCGCCGAGAGCGTAGCGCGCGCGCGCGACGAGGCCTGCCGCGCCGGCGGGCAGGATCGCCAGCGTCAGCGCGCGCAAGCCGTCCGAGGTGCGTGCGACGCCCTCCTCGCCGAACGCGCCGTGCTGGAAGCAGGCTGCGACGATCGGTCCGGCGAAGAGCATGAGTCCGATCGTCGCGGGAATCGCGAGGAATGCGATGGCGAGGTGGGTCTCGTCGTGGAGCTTCCTCAAGGCGCCCATGTCACGCACGTGGCCGAGTGCGGTCAGTGCCGGGAAGACCGCGCTCGTCGCGGCGATCGAGACGAGGGACAGCGGCAACTGCTGGAGCCGCGTCGCGTAATAGAGGGCTGTCGGCCCGCCGTTCGCGAGCAAGCTCTCGGCCATGAACCCGTCGACGAGCACGTTGACCTGATAAACCGCTGCACCGATCGCGAGCGGTGCGCTCGAACGCAGGATCGTCCAGACTTCGCCCCAGCGCACGTTCGGCGCGTGCTCCGTCCCCGCTCGACGCGTCAACAGTCCGTGCTCACGCAGCGCCGGGACTTGGACCAAGACGAGCAGTGCGCCGCACACGAGGACGAGCGTCGCGAGCTCGCGTGCCATGCCGAACTGCGCGTCGAAGCCGGGTGGTCCGTTCGCGAGGTCCTGCGCGTGCTTCGTCGCCACCCACGCCAGCGCGCCGACCCAGGCGACGTTCATCACGACGGGCCCGAGGCTCGGCGCGAGGAAATGACCGCGCACGTGAAGCGCTCCGCCCGCGACCGCTGCGATGCAGGCGAAGATCACGAAAGGCAGCATGCGCGCCGTGAGCTCACGCACCGGGCCCGGGTCGGACCCGAGCCACGGCCAACCCGTGAACGGCATCACGTCGGGCAGGAAGAGCACGATGAGCATGCCCAGCGCACAGAAGCCGGCCGAGAACCACGCGACGGTGCGCAGGATCGCGAGGAAGAGTCGGCGGCCGGCTTCTTCGCCCTGCTGGGCGTCGGTGCGCGTCAAGGCCGACTGCATCGCCGTCGCCATCGCGCCCTCGCCCATGAGGCTGCGGAAGAGATTCGGCACGCGCCAAGCCGTGACGAACGCGTCGTTGATCGCCGACTTGTCGCCGAAGACCGCGGCCGCGAGGCTCTCGCGCACGTAGCCGAGGATGCGGCTCGCGAGCGTCAAGGCCGACACGAGCGCCGTGCGTCGCACGAGCTTCGTGTGGCGTCCGACGACGTCGGCGCCGCGGTCGGGCGCTACTGCTCCTTGGTCCGGCACGGAACCGCAGACTATCGACGCGCGCAGGCTTGCCGGTAGAGCTGCGCGCGCGAGATGGTGGGCGGATCGCCAACGGATGAGCCCGCGAGGCCATGACAGCGCGCTGTTTCGCGGGCGTCATAGCGCGAGGTCCGTCAAGAGTTCGTCGGCTGAGATCCCGTGAAGAAATCGAGTCTACGGGCCCTCAGATTCGTGTGGCGACGCTTGGCGTCGCGAGAGCGTATGAGTTCTTCACACGCTCTGAGCGGCGCTGATGGTTTCCGAGGGTGCGTACGCTCGATTGGCTCGCGAGCTGTCAGCGTGACTCGAATCCGGGCAAGCCGCGCAGCCAGCGCGCGATGTGCGCGCTCGCACGATCGGCGTCCGCGCCGAGGAGATGGGAACCGTCCGTCGTCGCGTACCCGCCGCCGAAGAGGTCGAGGAACGGTACGTCGAGATCCGCACACATCCGCGCGAACTTCTCGCGCGCGAAGGCCTTGTTCTCGACGGTCTCGACGCCAATTTCGGCCGGCAAACGCACACACGCGATCGTCCAACCCTCCTTCCGCATCGCAGCCAGCTCCACCTGCAGTTCGGCGAGTCGTTCTTCGAGCGCGGGCCGGTTCTCCGGGCGCAGCAAGCCGTCGTAGAGCCCTTCTTGGCGGCGCGGCTGAACGTCCTCTGCGGTGCGGCCGCGCAGCCAGGAGTTGATCTCGACCGGACGAAGCAGGCGTTGTCGCAGGACGTCGAGTTCATCGTCGAGTCGACGGTCGATGCGCTGCATCGGCGACAGACGGCGCTCCAGCTCGAGCATGTGCACGAGCCGTGGGAGCTGCGGCGAGTTCAACGAAGCCGGGCTCAAGCACACGACGAGGCGACGCGGCGGGAGCTCGCGCGCCGCACGCAGGAGGTAGCGCACTTGCGCCAGCGCACCCCAGAGAACGCCGACGTCCGGGATCCCTTCGCGATGCAACACGCGCAACGACACGCCCGCGGAGGTGCGGCTGTCGCCCACGACGAGCACGGAATCGGCGTTCGCGTTCCCGTAGATCGACATGACCGACTTCGACCAGGGGAAGTCGACGTTGCGCTCCACCGCGGGGTCGAACTTCCAGTACGTCGAGGGTGCGTCGATGCCGGCGACGGCACGCCAGCCGAGGAGCATCGCCGCGCCGATCGTCACGGTGAGCGAGATCGGGCCCGGCCCGAGCCAGAAACCGAGGTGCGCGCGGGCGTGGTGAGTGTTCGTGGACCTCGCGCGCAGTTTTGCGCGGGGCCACACAGGTCCGAGGAGCCGTTGGAAGAAGGACTTCATGGCGCCTCAGAATTGGAAGTAGAGGAAAGGCGTGGACGCACCGCGATCGTGCAGCGCGATGAGGACGATCCACGCAACCGCGACGACGACTCGACGCGCGGCCGACTTCTCGAGACCGTACCACTCGTGCGCGGCTTGTCCGGCGTGGAGAGCGATCACCGGCAAGAGCAGGAACAAGTGTGGTGATCGAGCGATGAACTCGAGGCCCAGTGAACCCTGGAAAGGCGCGACGAACATGCGCTCGAGCACGTTCGTGGCGATACCGAAGGTCGGCGCGCGGAAGAACACCCAGCCCACGTGGACGAAGACGAACACGACCGCGATGCGCCCGAGACGCAGGGTGAAGTCGCCCACGCCCAGAACAGGATCGCGACGGCCTGACCTGCGTCGATCGAGTCCCAGAGCGCGCTCGATCGCGAGACCGATTCCGTGTAGAGCACCCCACGCGACGTACGTCCACGACGCTCCGTGCCACAGACCTCCGAGCAGCATCGTGATGAGAAGGTTCGCATACGTGCGCAACGGCCCACGTCGATTGCCGCCGAGCCCGATGTAGAGGTAGTCGCGCAACCAGCGCGACAGCGTCATGTGCCAGCGCGTCCAGAATTCCGAGAGGCTCCGACTCATGTACGGCGCGCGGAAATTCGCCGGCATCGTGAAGCCCATCAGGCGCGCGACGCCGATCGCGATGCCCGAATACCCCGCGAAATCAGCGAAGATCTGCGCCCCGAACCCGATCGCGGCGAACCACGCTGCCGTCGGGCTCAAGGCACCGGAACGCACAGCATGGAACGCGCTGTCGACGTGCGGCGCGAGTCCGTCGGCCACGACCATCTTGAGCCCGAGACCGCAGATGCACTCGTACAGCCCGACTTGCACACGCTGCCAAGTCAGAGGCCGACGATGATCGAGCTGCGGCAAGAACTCGCGCGCGCGCACGATCGGACCCGCGACGAGCTGCGGGAAGAAGGCGACGTACAACAAGAAGTCGAGGAAGCTCCCGCACGGCGCGAGTCGACGCGCGTGGACGTCGAGCGTGTAGCTCATCGTCTGGAACGTGTAGAAGGAGATGCCGACCGGCACGACCCAATCGGCCAGCCAACTCGGAGCCGTCTCGCCACCGCCGCCATCGAGGCCGAGCGTCTGCAGGAGCAGCGGCGTGTACTTGAAGAATGCGAGCAGACCGAGGTTGAGAGTCAGAGCCGCCGCGAGCCAAGTGTTGCGCACGCGACGCGAGCTCGAAGCGTGGATGCGCGCCGCGGCCACGTAGTCGACGAGCGCCGAGAACCCGAGCAACCCCAAGTACTCGGGTCGCCACCACGCGTAGAAGAAGAGACTCAGCGCCAGAGTGGCGAGCTTCGCCCCGCGCAAGGGCAAGAATCGCCACGCGCTCCACGCGACGACGAAGAAGAGCCAGAAGGAGACGGTGTCGAAGCGCACGCTGGGAGGTGGCGCGACCGCGCGGAGCGAGGACGTGGCTGCCGGCTTGGGCGAAGTCTACCGCTCGATGCCGTGCGTAGTCGGAGCGCAAAGCCGAAATAAGTCACGGCGCACCCCATGACTCGAAGCGATTAGGCCCACGAGCGAGTGCAGCATCCTGGGGAGATCAGAACCTCGCGCCCGAGGGGCAGGGTCCTCGTCACCAGCGTCGGGCCCAGCCACACTCGGCGGGTCGGGGAGCGACGAGCCGACGTTGATTCACCCAGCGAGTTCTCGACTATCGGCTCATTGCGATGTGCAGGATTGCCACAGCAACTCGAAGCGTTGTCGCACCTCGTCGGCAGCGATTCCGTGATTCGGCGGCATCGACGCGAGCACGCGCAACCAAACGTCCTCGCGATCGAGGATCTCGCGCTCGTCGAGGTACCGCTCTGCCACGAGAAACTCGCGGTTCTGATCGAGGGTCTTCTTGCGATAGCCCTTTGCACGCTCGTTGCCTCCGTCCGACATCGCCGCGAACCACAATTTCGCATCGTCGTGAACGTCGGCAGCGAGCGCCGTCATGCGCTCGATGAACGTGTCGCTGACGCCCGCTCGTTCGAGCACGCTGCGATCGATCGGTCGTCCTCGGCCGATCCGCCAGGCGTCGATCACCGCGGAGGTGAGAGCGATCCAAGGCGTCATTGCGTTCACTTCGCGTGCTCCGACACCGGCGATCTCGTTGCGCGCCGCATTACGGAACGACGCGACGTTGTCGAAGCGCAGGGTCAAGAGGCGCTGCAACAACGCGAGGTCGTGATGGAGGATCCACCACAAGTGGACTTCGTCGACTTCACATCGCGGATCGAACGGTCGCACGGGGATGCCGGCCGACGCGAGCGCCGCTGCGAACTGCTCGGCGTTCGCGCCGCCGACGTCGGGAACACGCGCAACAGCGGGCGCGGCGAGCCGCTCGCGCGTGGCCGCGGGCGTGCTGATGGAGCGAACCACCGCGAGATCCGTCGCTTCGACTTCGCCGATCGGAGTGCCCGCCGGCCGCAACAGGTCCGCGTCCGCAGCATCCGACGTCAGAACAAGAATCTGCCGGTTCTCCTTGCGCGCCACTTCGAGCAGCGCTGCGCCGATTTCCTGCTTGCGGGCCGGATCGCTGGTCGCGAGCGCGTCGTCGAGCACGAGCGGCAGTGGATCCCCGCGCTCGATCTCGTGCAGGTACGCGAGGCGTGAGGCGAGCAACAACTGCGCGCGCGTTCCGTCCGACAACTCGTCGAGCGCGAACGGCCGAGCTGCGTTCTGCGCGTCGAGCGCCGTGAATGCGAGCTCGCCATCGACGGTCGACACGCGCAACGCGTAGCGACCGTGCGTGAAGCTCGCGAAAAGCTTCTCGGCCTCTTCGACGATGCGCGGCCGACTCGTCGCCTCGTGGGCCGCACGCACGTCCGCGAGCAGCGCACACGCCAGCACACCGCGGCGCGCCTTCGTGAACGCTTCCGACAGCGCGTCACGACGATCGTTGCGCGCTTCGAGCGCAGCCTCGAGCGTGCGTGCGTCGCGTGCCTGTTCCAGCATCATCTCGATCTTCAAGACGCGTTCCGTCAACGCGTCCGCCTGCTCGGCGAGATCCCTCGCGGACTGGCGCTCGCTCTCGAGCCGCGGCTCGGGCAGGTCCGCAAGTGCGTGATCCGCCGCGTCCGCCGACTTGGCATTCAGTTCGGCGGACAGGCGTTCGACGTCGCGCGCGCTCTCGCTGCGATCCTCGCGTGCAGTCCTCCAAGGCTCGAGGTGCTCGAGTCGATTCTGTAGCGCGACATCTTCGCCGGATTCGAGCCCGCCACGCCGGAACACGATTGCGATCTGCTTCTCTATATCTTGCGCGGTCTCGCGTACCACACGCTCCAGACCGCGCTGGTGCTCGATCTCGGCGCGGTGCGACGAGAGCTCCGCGCTACGCTCACGCAGGCTCTTCAGCCGCACGCGAGCCGCGGTCAGGTCCTCCACCCGAGTCGCGCCGTGCGTTTCGAGCGTCTTGTTCAGGCTCGCCGAGGCATCCGCGCGTTGGAGTCCATGTAGATCGCAAGAGGCTCGGACTTCCGACGACGCGCTCCGGGCTTCGCGCAACGAACGACGCGATTGGGCGAACGCCGCCAACGCACTGTCAGGCGCGGTCGGATTCGCGCCCAACCGCGCCGCAAGTTCGATGCGTCGCAACGCCAAGCCCCGACCTTCGTCCGCGAGCGCCTCGCGCCGCGCCGTCAGCTCGGCTCGGCGTCCGTCGCGCGCGCGCGCTTCCAGTGCGCTCACCTCGCGCTCGCGGAGAGCAGCCAGCTGCGCGCGCACCGCGTCGACTGTCCACGCAGTTGGTTGCTCTTCGCCCGTCCGCGCGTAGGCCTCCGCGTGATCGGCGCGATTCGATTCGTTCGACTCGGCCTTGGCGCGGGCGCCGAACAGCGCGAGCGCAGCCAACACGAGGATCGCCAAGTTGGCCAAGTGCACGAACGCCAATCCCATCGCCGTCAGTGCGAGCAAGACCGCGAGCAGCAACAGGAATCGTCGCGGCTTCGCATCCGACGCACTCGCTGTCGGCGCCGATAGCCAGTCCTCGAGGGCCGCCGTCGCGCGGTGTGCGGGCGGTCTCGCGCTCGAACCACTTCCGATTGCCGCGAGCTGTGCGTCGACTTCCGAATCATGCCGAGCCTGGACCTCCGTAGCACGAGCGAGTGCGTCGACTTCTACGTCGAGCGAGTCGTCCAGGCTCGCGAACCGATCGAGATCGGCGTTCGCGCCGAACACGGCGCCGGCCGCATGAAGGCGCGCTTGCGACCGTGAATCCAATTCGAGCGCGGCCTTCCAAGCGTCGTCCGCGGATCGCAGCGCTTCCACGCGCTGGTCGAGTTCGTCGAGGACATCCGCCGGCACGGGCTCAGCGATACTGTCGCGTGCGATCGCTCGTTCCACCGCGACGATCGCGCGGTGCGCGCGGTCCTGATCGCTCTGCGCGCTCGCGAGTCGCTTACGCAGCTTCCCGAGTTCGTCGGGTTCGTCTCCGCGCCAATTCTCGAGACCGGACGGGAACTCCGCCAGCCTCGATTCCGTCAGCGCAAGGGCTCGTTTCGCCTGCGCCAGTTCGAGCGCCTTGTCGAGCAACACCACGCGCTTTCCTGCGCCGAGCGATGCATTTCGCGCGCGTCGCACTTCGTCCAGCGTGTCGGCGTCGCGTATGACCTCTTGTTGTGCGAATTGCGCCGCGCGCAACTCGTCCTCCGCCTTCGACAGATGGCCGGCTTGCGTGCGTCCGACTTGAACACCGGGTCGCAACGCCGTTTCGGCTCCGGCGATGTCGTAACCGCCGCCCATTTCGCGCTGGACGTGCTCACGAACTTCGCGATCGCCACCCAGGCCGAGCGCGTCGAGACCGACCAGCATCTGGCTCGCGTGACGCCACGCCGGCAACGGCGGCGCGTCGGCCACGTTCCCGTCTCGCATCCAACGCGTGCTCGCACCCTCGCGTCGAACCGTCCATTCGTTGCCCTGTATCTCGAAGCGGGCTTCGAGTTCGATCGATCCGCGCGCCGGAGCTTCTCGCGGCCACAAGAGGCACTTGAGCGCGCGCAACACGCTCGACTTTCCGATCGCATTCGGCCCGTGCAGGACGCGCACACGGCCGGTGAGATGTTCGGGACCGAGCGCGAATCCGGTGCGCAGGCCCTCGAGTCGTTCGATCGACAGCGAGAGGAGCTTCACGCGCCGGCCTCCGCGTTCGCGCGTGACGCAAGCAGTTCCTCGAGCGCGGTCAGCCCAGCTTCGCGAACTTCCTCGATCAATACCTCGTCGCGCAGCTCCGCGCGCGGAATCGCGACGAACTCGCTCCGCCGTGTCAGCGACTCGCGTGCATCGCGGGCGAGGCGCAAGATCCGCGCTCGCTCCCCCGTGTTCGTGACGTCGCTCGGCAACGCGTCCAATGCCAGCAGGCGTTGCGCCAACAATCCCGGGGGATCCGTGTCGCGGGCCAAGGCCTGTAGATCGAGTTCGGCGCGCACTCGATCGACGATCGCGTCGACGAAGAACGCCCGGCCGTCCAGCGTCGGCCGCAGTTGATCGTGCGCGAATCGCTCGATCGCACGCTGCAGATCGCGGTGGAATTTGCAGCGCCCCGTCAGCTCGATGCGCAACCCGACGACGCGCGCCGCGCCGATGTTCGCGGCTTCGCGCGCGTCGAAGTCGCGCAGCGCGCCGGTGACGCCCGGCTCGAGATCCTCGACGCTCGTCCACGCGTCGACCGCGACAGCGACGCACTCCCAGCGCAACGTCGCGAGTGCGAGGTGCTGCGCCTCGACGAGCTCGCGCCCTGCATACGTCAAGAGCCACGGCCCGTGAACGCCCGTCTCCGTCGGATCGAGTGCCGTCAACGAACCCAGGAATCCCATCGAGATCCGGCCCGCGTCCGCGCGCGCGAAGGTCGGCCCGTGCACGTGACCGAGCAGCCAAGTGTCGGCGCCCAGCGCCGCGAGCCGCGCACCCGAGAAGCGCGCGTAGTCGCTGTGCGCCGCGTCGAGGGCGCCGTGTAGCAGCCCGATCGTCGGACCCTCGCTACGTGTCGCGAGCAATCGCGCGAGCTCGGGATCGTGCGTCGGATCCGTGCGCGCATGCGCCGTCGGATACGACCAACCGACGAATCGCCCGGCGCCGTTCGCGATCTCGACCGATTCCCACTGACCCCCGGCGCCCACCAAGTGCAATCCGCTGAGGGTGCTCGCGAGTCGCGGCAGCACGCGCACGTCGTGATTGCCGGCGACGGCGAACACTTCGATGCCCGCGGTGATCAGCCGACGCAATCCCGTTTCGAGCGCAGACCAGCCCTCGAGGTAGCGCTCTTCGTCGTCGACGACATCGCCGAGCAACACGACGGCCTGCACGCGCTCCTGGATCGCGCGATCGACCGTCGCCTGCCACGCCGCGCGCGGACCGAGCGCATCACGACCACCCGCGCTTGCCGCGACGTCGTCGGGAACACTGCCCGGACGGCGCCCGAGGTGGATGTCACCGACGGCGAGGATGCGGAGTGTCATGGGGGTCAGGATCCGGCGAGACGCGGGCCGAGGAGACGAGGGATGCTAGCGCGTGCGGAGGGGCTCGAAGAGACGCCGGACGGCTCGGGGAAGGGACGGCTCCGTGCCACCTGACAGGGCCTGCGCGGCCCTGGGGCCCTCCGATTGCGGCCTCGAGCTGTCCGTTATAACATTCGTTGGAACCGCGATCCGAAGGAACATCCATGGTCGAACTCACCCTGCAGAAGATCGGCAACTCGGTCGGCGTCGTCCTGCCCAAAGAGGTCCGCGCCCGGATGCAACTCGAGGCTGGAGATCGCGTCTTCCTCGTCGAGACCGAGTCCGGTTGGCAACTGACGCCGTACGACCCTGAGTTCGAGAAGCAGATGCGCGCGGCGCGTGAGGTCACGAAGACCTATCGAGACGCCTTGCGCGAACTCGCGAAGTGACCGCGAGGACTCCGACGTGGTTACGCAGCGACATCGTGCTCGCCATCCACGACGGCCTGATCGCGGAGCACGGCGGAGTTCCTGGACTCCGAGATCGGGGGCTTCTCGAATCCGCGATCGAGGCCCCGAAGAACGTGTTCGGCTATGGCGGCGCGGACATCCACGTGCTTGCGGCGCGCTATGCGGTGGGGATCAGCCGCAATCATCCTTTCGTCGACGGGAACAAGCGCTCTGCGTTCACATGCGCGGCCGTCTTCCTACTGAGAAACGGCTGGCAAGTCACCGCGTCACAAGCCGAAGTCGTCGAAGTGATGGTCGGGCTCGCGGATCGACGCATCGACGACGATGCATTGAGTCATTGGCTTCGCGGTCACACTCGCAGTATCGCGACGCAGAAGAGGACCGCTGAGAGGCGCTCGGCCTCGCGATCGAAACCCGCTAAGCGAAAAACGCGCAAGCGTCCGGAGGCGTGAGTCGGATCGGTGTGAGCTATGGCCCGCACGCGCTCACACGAAGATCTCGCCCAACACCTTCTGCGAGAACTTTCCGTCGAGCTGGCCTTTGTGCTTCGCCATCGCGGCCTTCATCGACGTGCCCATGTCCTTCTTCGCAGTCAGGCCGAGCTCGTTCGCGATCGCTTGGATCGCGCTCTTCGCTTCGGCTTCCGTCATCGCCCTGGGAAAGTAGGCCTGGATCGCGCACTGCTCGGCGCGTTCCTTGGTAGCGAGGTTGGTGCGGCCAGTTTTCTCGAACTCGTCGGTCGACCGTTAGCGCTGCTTCGTGGCTTTCCGCAGGACGTCCTGCTCGATCTGCGACGTCAGCGTTCCACCCTCCTGGACCGCGATACGTTTGAAATCCGCCAGCACCATGCGCAGCGTGTCGCGCACGAGCTCGTTCCAGCCGAGCATCGCGGCCTTCGCGCCGGCTTCGAGCGTTTCCTCGAGCCCCATCGCGTTCAGTCCTCCTCACGGGTGTCGTCGACTTCTTCGTCGTCACAAGTGCTCGCTCAGACCGCCTGTACTTCCGCGCACAGCGAGGTCCGCGAGGCGAGGCGAGGGCGTCACAAGTGCTCGCTCAGACCGCCTGTACTTCCGCGCACAGCGAGAAGGACCTCGGAAGCAGTCGCTCAGCGCCGCAACTTGCGCGGACTCGCCCGCGGCGCGAGGAAGAACCCGGCATCCCGGACCTTGCGCACGAGCGCCGTGAGCTTGCTGCCCGCCGGCAACTCGACGACCGTTTCACCCAGGAGTCGCGCGCCGTTCCCCGCCGCCGTGATCAGACGCAGGGCCGTGTCGTGATCCGCGCAGCGCACGATCGAGACCTCCTCGATTTCGAGCGCCGTGCTCGACGCGGCCCACCCGCGCAGTTCGCGCTCGACGTTGGGTGGAATGGGATTCAGGGAGAACTCCGCCAGGGCTTGGAGCATGCCCTCCGCGTCGAGTCCCGCATTCGCGGCCGCGCACACGGAAGCCCGCGTGATGCGCAGCGTCGTGCCGGCGCGCGCCGGCAAGCGCACGGCGAAGGCGACGAGCCGCGCCTCGATTCCTGGCGCCGGAGTCGGAAACACGATCTCGAAGTTTGGCTGAACGACGACGTTCTTGCCCTCGTGGCGTTCGTCCGTTTTCGGCCAGGCGTTCGTGGATCCGAACAAGTAGGCCGCCCGCGACGTCAGCGCGAAGGCTGTGCGTCGATCCGGACCGTGATCGCTCGCAACGGCCGCTCCGAACGGCAGAAGTCGTGTGTGCAAGAACATGATCAGAGTCTCCCGCCACAGGCCCTCCCGCTCCTCGATCGAAACTTCGGCGTCCCTGGCACCCATCTGCTTCGCGGGGAGTGGATTCAGGACCTCGGACCGATAGCGCAGGAATTCCTCGAGGTCGAAGAACTGCCCGACCGGGAGGTCGGCGAACGCCGCGACCGCGTGCTCGGTCGCGAGAAGGGGATCCAGGAAACCTCCGGTCAGGTGGAACGACCCGAGGAAGATGAGGTCGTCGCGCCCGGGCGCGAAGTCGCGGAAGTCGGGCCAGTCGACGTCGTCCGCATCCTCGTCCGCAACCTCGTCCTCGAACGCCTCGAAGCGAGGTGCAACGGCGCGGAGCGCGGCTTTGGACGCGTCGCCCCGGCCGCCGTGTCGATGGTCCTTCGCGCCGGCGGGAGGTGGCGTGCGCTCCGGCGTTGCACGCAGAGCATCCAGGATGTGTTTGTGGCGCATGTCCGCCGCGCTGCCGAGCCAGCGTCGCCCTTCTTCCGTCGCGACGTACGCCGACTTGCCGTCAGCTCCGGTGATCCGCACCCACTCGAAGAGCCGAGCGTGCTCGAGCGCGAACGTGATGCGCCACCATTCGCCGTCGAGCAGTTCGACGTGGAACCGGTCCACGCTGTGGCCTTGCGGCCGGAAAGCGGCCGTGATTTCTCGTCGGCGTTTCTCGAATGGAATTCCGTCTTGCACGCGGATCCGTACGGGCTCGCGCGCAACTTCGAGCAGGAGCGCCTCGATGTCCTCGACGCCGTACGCCGTCGAACGCTCCCCACCCGGCTCGACGGGCAACGGTGCTCGCGCCTGCTTCCGGTGCAGCCGCGCGTGAATCGTCGGCCAGAGCGTCAGGACGACGACTCCGTCCGCCGGTCGCTCTGCGAGGAAGGCGACCGCGTAGCGCACGAGACCCAGCGCTGCGCGCGCGACCGCCGCGCCGGCGTGTTCGCCGAGTGCGTCCCACATCTCGAGGACGGGAATCGGTTCGGTGCGTTCCACCAGGAGTTTGGCGAGCTGGTGCGCGGCGCCTGCCACCGCGGGGTCGTGGAACCGTGACGGGCCCAGGGGGCGATCCCGCCGGTACGCGTGGTAGGCATCTTCCGCGTAGTGCGCTTCCCAGCTGCGCAGATCCTTCGCCTCCACGAAACCACGAACATGGTGCTCGAGCGTGAGGCCGTGCAGGAGGCGCTCGTCGGCGCCCCAAGACGGGCCGTAGCTGCGCGCCAAACCGCCGCGTTCCAGAGAGTTGAAGAGTTCGCCGATGTAGATGGCGAGTTGCGACGTCGAAGGATTCGACAAGAGCGGCGCGCGACGCAACAGGCGCGCCATCGCGAGGAACTCACGCGCCTCCTCGCACGGCGCGGCGCGCAGTCCATCCGTGTAGGGTTTCAGGATCTTCGCGCGGATGAGCGCCGGCCCGTCCAGGCCGAACAGCGCGAGTTGCACAGGCGCCCCGGGACTGGACTCTTGCAGGATACGGCGCGAGGAAGGCGCGACGCCTTGCCATACAGGCAAGCGGTCGAGGAGCGCCTGCCAGTCGAACTCGAGAAGTTTCATCGGTTCGTCTCCCTAGTCGCGAACCGACTCCGGCGCGTTCCGCACCGCGGGCTCCTCGGTGATCGGAGCGACCTTCACCACGTCCACGTGAAGTGATGACACGCGCACGGCCACCCCACGCTCACGTCAGGATCTCGCCCAACACCTTCTGCGCGAGCTTGCCGTCGAGCTGACCCTTGTGCTTCGCCATGGCGGCCTTCATCAGCGTGCCCATGTCCTTCTTCGCGGTGAGGCCGAGCTCGCTCGCGATCGCTTGGATCGCGCTCTTCGCTTCGGCCTCCGACATCGCCTTCGGCAAGTAGGCTTGGATCACGCCTTGTTCGGCGCGTTCCTTGGCGGCGAGGTCCGGGCGATTGGCCTTCTCGAACTCGTCGATCGACTGCTGGCGCTGCTTTGCGGCTTTCAGCAGGACGTCTTGCTCGATCTGGGGCGTCAGCGTTCCACCCTCCTGGACCTCGATGCGTTTGAAATCCGCCAGCAGCATGCGCAGCGTGTCGCGCACCAACTCGTTCCGCGCGAGCATCGCCGTCTTCACGTCGGCTTCGAGCGTTTCTTTGAGTCCCATCGCGTTCAGTCCTCCTCACGGGTGTCGTCGACTTCTTCGTCGTCGTCGGCTTCGACCGATTCCTCGGTCGCGGGCAACGCGGTGACGGGCCGTGAGCGGGCTTCGCTCGCGTACTTCTCGAGGTCGGCTTCGCTGACCACTTCGAGCGACACGAGCTTGTCGCCGTCCTTCAAGTTCACGAGGCGCACGCCCTGCGTGTTGCGGCCGATCGTCGAGATCTCGGAGACGGACGTGCGCACGAGCATCCCGCCCTGCGTGATGAACAGCACGTCGTCGCCCTCGCGCGCCAGCGCGACGGACACGACCGGACCGTTGCGATCCGTCGTCTTGATGTCGATCACGCCCTGGCCGCCGCGCCCCTTGATCGGGTACTCGGTGACCAGCGAACGCTTGCCGTAGCCCTCCGAGCAGCCGGTGATGAGCGTCGAGGTGTCGTCGTTCGCAACGACGACGCCGACGACCTTGTCCTCGCCGATCAAACGAATTCCACGCACGCCGTAGCTGGTCCGCCCCATCTCGCGCGCGGCCTTCTCGTCGAAGCGAATCGCTTGACCATCCTTCGAGCACAGGATCAGCGTGTCGCCCGGCTTCGTCAGCGTGACTCCGACCACCGAGTCGCCCTCGTCGAGCAGGATGGCGCGGATGCCGCCCTTCTTCGGGCGCGAGTACTTGTCGAGCTTCGTCTTCTTGACCGTTCCGCCGCGCGTCGCGAAGAACACGCAGGATTCCGCGTCGAATTCGCGCACGCGCAACACGTTCGTGATCTCCTCGCCCTCTTCGAGCGGCAGGAGGTTGGCCATCGCGCGGCCCTTGCTGGTCCGGGTCGCCTCGGGCAACTGCCAGACCTTGAGCCAGTAGACCTTGCCCTTGTTCGAGAAGTTCAAGAGGTGGTCGTGCGTGCCGGCGGCGAAGAGCGACTTCAGCGCATCACCTTCCTTCGCTTCGCTGCCCTTGATGCCGCGCCCGCCGCGACCTTGCGCGCGGTAGACGTCGAGCGGGACGCGCTTGATGTAGCCGTCCTGGCTGACGGTCACGACCATCATCTCCTCGGTGATCAGCTCCTCCATGTCGAAGCTGCCATCGATCTCCTCGGCCGAGATCTCCGTACGGCGTGCGTCGCCGTACTTCTTCTCCATGTCGTCGAGGTCCTCCTTGATGATCGCCGTGACGCGCTCCTCGCGCGCCAGGATGTCGTTCAAGTCGGCGATGATCGCGACGAGCTCGTTGTACTCGGCCTCGAGCTTTTCGCGCTCCAGCCCGGTCAGGGCGCCGAGGCGCATGTCGACGATCGCCTGCGATTGTCGCTCGGAGAGTCCGAACGCCACACGCAACGCCTCACGCGCACCTTCGCGATCCTTGCTCGCGCGGATGATCGCGATGACCTCGTCGATCTTGTCGACGGCGATCCGCAGACCCTCGACGATGTGCTTCCGGTCCTCGGCCTTGCCGAGCAGGAACTTCGTGCGCCGACGAATGACGATCCGACGGTGCTTCAGATACGCGTCGAGCAGTCCGCGCAAGCTCAACGTGCGCGGCTGGCGATCGTCGATCGCCAAATTGATGATCGAGACCGTCTGCTGGAGCGGCGTGTACTGGAAGAGCTGGTTCGCGATGACCTGCGGGTCCTCGCCCTTCTTCAGCTCGATGACGAGCCGCAATCCATCGCGGTCCGATTCGTCGCGAACGTCGGAAATCCCCGTGATTCGCTGGTCTTTGACGACCTCGACGATCTTGTCGATGATCGCCAGCTTGCGGACCTGATACGGGATCTCCGTGATCACGATCTGCTGCTTGGTGCGCGTGTCCTCGACGACGTAGCGCGCGCGCAGGCGCGTGATGCCGCGTCCCGTCGCGTAGGCCTGCAGGATCCCGTGACGGCCCATCACGATGCCGCCCGTCGGGAAGTCGGGCCCCTTCACGATCTCGCACAGCTCGGCGATCGTCACCGCGGGATCGTCGAGAACGCGGCGCAGTCCCGCGCACACCTCGCCCAGATTGTGCGGCGGAAGGCTGGTCGCCATGCCGACCGCGATGCCGTCCGAACCGTTGCAGAGCAAGTTCGGGAACCGCGACGGCAGCACGGTCGGCTGCGTCCGTGTGTCGTCGTAGTTCGGCTCGACGTCGACCGTGTCTTGGTCGAGATCCGCCAGCATCTCGACGGCCGTTCCAGCCATGCGCGCTTCCGTGTAACGCATCGCGGCCGGCGGATCGCCGTCGATCGAACCGAAGTTCCCCTGGCCGTCGATGAGCGGATAGCGGAGAGAGAAGTCCTGCGCGAGGCGCACCAGCGTCGGATAGATGACCGCTTCGCCGTGCGGGTGGTAGTTACCCGACGTGTCGCCGGCGATCTTCGCGCACTTCCTGTACTTCGCGCGCGGGCTCAAGTTCAGGTCGTTCATCGCCACGAGGATCCGTCGCTGGCTGGGCTTCAATCCATCGCGCACGTCGGGTAACGCGCGCGAGTGGATGACGGAGAGCGCGTACGTGAGGTAGCTCTCCTTCATCTCGCGCTCGATGTGGCGCGGCGTGATGCGACCCGCGTTCGGCGGGGTGCCAGCATTCGAAGGCGGCTGCTTGTCGTCCGGTCCGGTCATGAGGGGTGCGACTCGCGCTCACGGAGCGCGAGTCAGTACGGCTTGGGAGAGTGACGGCGTTGGACAGTGCGAAGCGCGACGGCGAGTGCCGCGCGGAAGCTGGATTTCGAGCGGCCGTGGTGAGCTCTTCGAAAGCCCTTCATGGGCCGTTCGGCGAGCCCTGAGCGGACCGCGGATTCTCCGCATTTTAGGGCCTCGAATCCAGCGTCGCGGACCCGCAGGATGGGTGCTTTCCGCGACTTCGACGAGCCTCATGACCCGCCCTGAACCCTCCCCCGTCGCGCGCGCTCTCGGCCGGCTTCCGTCAGGCGTCTACGTCGTCACGACGCTGAGGGCAGGAGCCCCCGTCGGCTTCGTCGGTTCGTTCGTCCAACAGGTCGCTTTCGAGCCGCCGACCATCGTCTTGGCCGTCGCGAAAGAGCGCGAATTGCTCGCGGATCTGCGTTCGACGGGACGTTTCGCCCTTTCGATCCTCGGTGCCGGCGACCAAGCCCTCATGAGCCCCTTCCTGAAGCGCCTCGCGCCGGGAACTTCACCGTTCGACGGATTGGCGACGTCGCGCACGAGTTCCGGACTCGTGGTCTTGGACGGCGCCTTGGCCTGGCTCGATTGCCGCCAGAGCGACGAGCGCGACGCGGGTGATCACGTGGTCCTGTTCGGCGTCGTCGAAGAGGCGAGGCTCGTGCGCGAGGGCGATCCGCGCGTGCATTTGCGCAAGAACGGGCTGGGGTACTGATCCAGCCGACCTTCGAGATTCCCGGGCTTCCGGCCTTCGATGGCCTCGGCTCGGCTTTCATCACGCGTGGCCATGGATGAATCTCGAAAGCCGACGGAGGACGTACTCCTCTAGCGCCTCGCGTGGATGCGGGCTCTCGCGCGCTCGCTCGTGCGCGATCCGCACGCGGCCGAGGAACTTGCGCAGGACGCCGCGGTCGCCGCGCTCGAGGGCGCGCCCCGAGAGCTGACACGCATCGCGACCTACAGCCACTCCCGACCGAGTCGCACGGAATCGGGGCGGCGGCCGTCCGCTCCTGCGTGCGCCCTTCGCCGCCGGGTCCTCGATCCCATGCGGGAGTTCGATTTCGAGCGTCGTCGGAGCGCGCTCCTGGCGCGTGTCCTTCGCAGCGCGCATCCTGCGCGAATCGAACGTCCCTCACGGAGAAGCACGAACATGGCCTCGAAACGACGAACTGCGCCCGAGCGCAAGGCTCTCGCCCCCGGCGAGTTGGCGCGCGCACCGACGTACAAGCTCGTCGTGGAGTACGAGGGCACGCGCTACAGCGGTTGGCAGGAGCAGAAGAACGCGCGGACGATCGCCGGGACTTTGCGTGAGGCGATCCAGGACGCCGCGGGTGACGTGTTGGATCTCGGCGGAGCGGGGCGAACCGACGCGGGCGTCCACGCGCTGGCCCAAGTCGCGCACGTGAAGCTCGCGGAACCGATGGAGCTTTCGAAGCTCGCCGTCGCCGTGAACGAGCGCTTGCCCGCCGACGTGAACTTGCTGGCCGTGTCCCGGGCCGCGCAGCGTTTCCACGCGCGCCATGACGCCGAGTCGCGCAGCTACGTGTTCCAGATCTCGCGACGGCGGTCGGCGCTCGCCAATCGCTTCGCGTGGTGGGTCGATGGACAACTCGATGTCCCCGCGATGACCGCGGTGATGGCCAAGCTCGTCGGCGAACATGATTTCGCCGCGTTCGGCCAAGAATCGCCGGGGCAGACGAGCACGAAGGTCCGCATGTTCCGCGCCGAGGCCGTCGCGCACGGCGACTTGCTCCTCCTGCGCTTCGAGGCGTCACACTTCCTGTGGAAGATGGTGCGTCGCCTCGCGGGTGCTCTCGTGAAAGTCGGAACGGGCACGCTCACGAAACAACAGTTCGCGGGGCTTCTCGCGGGAACGGCGTTGCCGCCCAAGGTCGGGACGGTCGCGGAGTGGACGGCGCCGGCAGCGGGGCTCTTCCTCGAGCGGGTTCGGTATGCGGGCGACGCGCCGCTCGGCGATCTCATGCCGCCCGTCGCGATCGCGAACTTCACGGCCCAAGCCGTCGAACCGCGCGTGACCACGGCGCGCAAAGTGGCCGATACGAAGACGCCCTGAGCCGCTCGGAAGGAACCGGTGGGACGGTCGCTCCTTGCACCGTTCGCCAAACCGTTCGTTGCACCGTTCGCCACACTGTTCGTTGCACTGTTCGTTGCACCGTTCGTTGCACCGTTCGTTGCGCCGTCCGCCCGGCCCTTCGCTGCGCCGTTCGCTGCGCCGTTCGCTGCGCCGTTCGCCACGCCGTTTGCCACGCCGTTTGCCACGCCGTTTGCCACGCCGCTCGCCACGCCGCTCGCCACGCCGCTCGTTGCGCCGCTCGTTGCGCCGCTCGTTGCGCCGTTCGCTGCGCCGTTCGCCACGCCGTTTGCCACGGCGTTTGCCACGGCGTTTGCCACGCCGCTCGCCACGCCGCTCGCCACGCCGCTCGCCACGCCGCTCGTTGCGCCGCTCGTTGCGCCGCTCGTTGCGCCGCTCCGCGACGCATGAGCCCGGGAGTCTCCGCCGGGTCTTCGCGAAATCGAGAGCGGGGCGGCCCGTGTGGACCGCCCCGCTCTCGCTGACGTTCGGTCGCGACGGCTACTTCAACGAAGCGATCAGCTGTTCGTTCAGGCGCTTGTACTCGGCGCCTTGTGAACCGCCGACCTTCGCGGCGAGTTCCAGCGAGCGATTCGCCGCCGCCAACGCGCCGGCCTTGTCACCGGCTTTCGCCAGGATCAATCCCTGACGGTGGACCAGCCACACCGTGTCCGGTCGTTCTTTGTTGGCTTCCTCCATCCACTTGGCGGCCAGCTTCATGTCGAGGTTGTTCTCGTAATAGAACATCGCCGCTTGGTAGTAGGGCTTCTTGCCTTCGGCGGCCATTGCGGCCTGGATCTTCGGAACGATCACGCCGACGACGTCCGTCTCGATGCGCACGGGCACCGAGGTCTTGTCCCAGGCGATGGAGAGAACGGCACCGTTGTCGCGGAGTTCGTCCAAGTCGATGCGGAAGTTCTCGACCGCTGATGTCAGCGGGATGGACTTGGCCTTGACGCGCACGAGGTCTTGCTTCTCGTCGTAGGCCGACGTGCCCGACTGCTCCGCCACTTTGTTGAGGACGATCGTCCATTCGGCGGCATCGGGAATCGTGAACAGCGAATACGTACCGGCGGGAACGGGCTGGCCGTTCCACTTGACGTCGGTGCTGAACGTGATCTTGGGAGCGGCATTGGCGCCCGTGCGCCAGAGTTCACCGTAGGGCACGAGCCCGCCGAAGACCTTGCGGCCCTTGGCGCCCGGACGCGAGTACGTGACCTCGACGTCGGTGACGCCGACGCGTTGCTTGAGGGTCACAGCGGGGCTCGCTTGCGGGAACTCGATAGCAGGCGCTTGCGTCGATCGAGCGGAGAGTTCTGGAGCGAGGATGGTCGTGGCGACGGCCGCAAGGGCCGCACAGAGGATGAGGTGCTTCATGGCGCGCGCAGATTAGCACGCTGCCCGGCTGCGACGGTCACGCGCGAGTACAGTTACTTCGCGGTACGCGGCAACAGCGCTTGGAGCACGAGGCTCAGGACGATCACGATCGCCGGCGCGATCAGGTTGTACCAGAGGAATGCAACGTGCACGTCCGTGAAGTGGATCACGAGGATCGCTGATTGTGCGATCAGCGCGGCGACGAAAACCGCCGTGCCTTGAACGTGCCGCACGAAGAACGCGACGAGGAAAATGCCGAGAATCGTGCCGTAGAACAGCGATCCCAGGATGTTGACGGCCTGGATCAAGTTCTCGAACAAGGAGAACAGCGCAGCGAAGCCGAGCGCCAGCACGCCGAAGCCGACGGTGGCCCACTGCGTTGCGCGCACCTGTGCTGCGTCACTACGTGGTGACCGAAAGACGTCGACGGTGCTCGTCGTGGCGAGCGACGAGAGCCCGGCACTCGTGCTGCCCATGCCTGCGCAGAAGATCATCGCGAGCAGCAGTCCGACGATGCCGACCGGCAGGTGATCCATGACGAACGTGATGAAGACGTAGTCCTTGTCGTTCTTCTCGGCCGCGGGCACGAGTTCGGTCAGCCGCGCTTGGAAACGTTTCTGCAGCTCGGCGTCGTGAGTTTGGAGTCGTTCGACTTCAGCCAGAGCCGCGTCTGCGCGCGCGAGATCGTCTGCACGCCAGGCTGCGAGCATCTGCTCTGCGGCTTGCTGACGCTCCTCCATCGTCGTTGCATGCTCACGTTCGAGGTCGCGCGTGATCGACGTCGTGTCGAGGCTGCGCGCTGCGACGAGGTTCGACTCGTTCCAGTGCAGCGGCGTCGCGTGGAAGAGATAGAAGACGAAGACGAGCACACCGGTGAGCAGGATGAAGAACTGCATCGGGATCTTGAGCAGCCCGTTCATCCACAAGCCCTGTCGCGCCTCCTTCATCGATTGACCGCCGAGGTACCGCTGCACTTGGCTCTGATCCGTCCCGAAGTACGAGAGCTGCAGGAAGAATCCACCGATCAGCCCACTCCACAGCGTGTATTTCGTCTCCGGATCCCATGAGAGGTCGATCGCGTCCATCTTCCCGAGCGCGCTCGCGACGCGCAGGGTTTCAGCGGTGGAGAGCGTGTCGCTCAAGTAGTAGAGGATCAGCCCGAACGCCGTGAAGAGTCCGAGGATCATCACGGTCATCTGGTGCATGTGCGTGACCCCGACCGCACGCGCTCCGCCCGCGGTCGTGTAGAGGATCACCAGCCCGCCGATGAACACGCACGTCAAGGGCAGCGGCCAACCGAGCACTTTGCTGAGGATGATGCTGGGCGCATAGATCGTGATCCCGGTGCTCAAACCGCGTTGGATCAGGAACAGTCCGGCGGTCAGCAGTCTCGTTCGATCGTCGAACCGACGCCCGATGAACTCGTACGCCGTGTAGACCTTCCACTTGTAGTAGAGCGGGATGAACACTGCGCCGATGACGACCATCGCGAGCGGCAGGCCGAAGTAGAACTGCACGAATCCGAGGCCGTCGAGGTAGCCCTGACTGGGCGTGCTGAGGAACGTGATCGCGCTGGCCTGCGTGGCCATCACACTCAAACCCACCGTCCACCAACGGTTCTCGGAGCCGCCGCGGAGATAGTTCTCGCGCGTGTTGTCGCGCCGCGTCTTCCACACGCCGTAGCCGACGATGAAGCCCAGCGTGCCGAGCAGGATCAGCCAATCGATCGGGTGCATCGTCTAGCGGCTCGAACCGAGAGTCCGATTCTCTCGCGCGTGATTCCGATTCGACTCGCGGCGCATCATTCGCCGACGGCCCGGCGCGCGATCAGGTTCGCGAGGAGGCGGTAGCTGCCCGCGACCCCTGCCGGCAATTGGCGGAACAGGCTGATGCCTGTGTAGACGAAGCGTCCCTTGCCGTGGTCGCACGCGATGAGTCCACCGTTCAGCGGCAGCTCACCCGGATCGTTCCAGGCGATCAAAGCCGTGTATTTCGGATCCAAGTCGCCGGCGAAGTACAGACCGCGCTCCTGGACCCAACCCTCGAAATCCTCGGGGCCCAGGCGATTGGGCACGTTCATCAGGGGATGCGTCGGAGCGAGGAACGACGGCGCGGGCGCTTCTTCGACGGTCACGCGCTGACGCGTCAACGAGAACGGATAGGGCCCGAGCCGCTTCGCGTCCAGCAAGAGGTCGTTGCCGTTCGTGTTGTATTGCACGACGAGCGTCCCCCCCGCGGCCACGTACTCGAGCAAGGTCGGTTGGAAACGCGCCAACGCGGGCACCGTGTTGTAAGCACGAATCCCCGTGACGATCGCGTCGCACTTCGCGAGATCCGACGCGTGCGCATTCGCAGGGTCGATGCGTTCCACGGCGACGCCCAGACGTTCCAGCGCTCGCGGGATGTCATCGCCGGCCCCGTCGATGTACCCGACGGTCGCAACAGTGACGGCGATGTCCGCTGGAACGAGTACGACCTCGGCCCGCGTGTACCACGTTTGCGGCTGGATATGCGGATAGTCGATGGCGTGCAGCGTTCGATCCGTCGAGCCTTTCGGACCCGCGAACGAGAAGTGCATCGCGCCGCGCTGGGCCTCGGGTGAGCGCGTCACGTCCACGCGAACGGTCCGGCGTTCACCGCGGCCCAGGTGCTCGATCGATTGCGGCGCGCTCAGGATCGTCCAACCGTTCGGCACGGTCGCGCTCAACGTCCCGCCGAGATCGTCGGTCAAGGCCTCGATCTCGACCGAGATACTCGCGCGATCGCCGCGCACGATCGCGACAGGGTCCGCGATCACGATCGAAGCGATGGGCGTGACCACGACCGGCCGAGTGCGCTCGCCGTCGACGCGATCGACCCACTTGTGCATGACTTGCCGGTCGAACCGCAGCGTCGAGTCGTCCCCGAGGCCCATCTCGCCTTTGAACGAGGCCGCGTCCGGCGCGCTCGGTTCGATCCCCGCGTATCGCGACCGATCGGGCTGGTAGAGCGCCGCGTGCGGTACTTCCAACCAGTAGGGCTGGTCGATGGGCTGCGTCGAGGGCACCGTCCAGGCGTGTTCCTTGGACAGCGCGCGGTTCCACGTCAGCACTTCTCGAACAGCGATCGCCGCGGCGTCGGGTCCAGCGAAGTCCAAGACGCGTAGCGCCGGGCCGGGCCGGCGCTGCAACGACGACAGCGACACGGTGAGCGTGTCCCCCACGGCGACGCGTGGCGAACTCGCGGTGGCTTCGAACACGACCCCAGCGAGCTGCGGGATCAGTCCGCGCGCCGCTTCGGCCTGGTGCTGAGCCCATTCGTGTCCCGGCCCACCCGACGCGGCGAGTTCGTCCAATGCGCGCACCAACGCCACGAGACGCTCGAGGCTTTTCTCCGGCGTGCGCGCGTCGTAGGTGTCGGTCAGGACCTTCAGCTTCGAGCGCAGCTTGTCCCCGCGCTCGATGCGGCTCCAGGACAGCTCCACACCGTCGAACAGGTCTGCGCTCGCGAGCTTGGTGCCCTTCTCGAAACGCAGGTACTCGATCTGTTCACCCCGCGTCTCCGCCGCGCCGAAGCCCTGACTCTTGTGCTGACTTCGACTGCGGCCGGCGAGTTCGCCGTAGCTCGCGCCGAGCAGTGGATCGAAGCCTCCGACGTCGACCGGCACCCAACTCGCGGGATCCTTCGCGACGACGTCGGGCAAGTCCTTGCGCCACCACGTGCTCGCGTTGAAGAAGAGGCGCGTCGCTTGCCACGGCTCGAGCCCTTGTTCGATTTGCTCGGGAAAAGCCGCCGGATCCGCGGCCAGATCGAACGCCTCGTGCGCGAGCAAGGCCGACGCCGTGTGGTGTCCATGGCCGCCGCTGCCGTCCGTCGCGAAGCGCGTGATGATCACATCGGGCCGAAACGTGCGCAGGACGCGCACGACGTCGCCGAGCACTTCCTGCTTGCCCCACTTCGCGAAAGTTTCGTCGGCCGACTTGCTGTAGCCGAAGTCGACCGCGCGCGTGAAGAACTGCTCGCCGCCGTCGATGCGGCGCGCTTCGAGCAGCTCCTGTGTGCGAATGATCCCGAGCGCGTCGCCGAGCTCCGGCCCGATCAAGTTCTGCCCACCGTCGCCGCGCGTGAGGCTCAAGTACGCGGTGCGCACTTTCTTGCCATTCGAGAGATAACTGATCAGCCGCGTGTTCTCGTCGTCGGGGTGCGCTGCGAAGTAGAGCACGCTGCCGACGACCTCGAGCTTCTGTATGCGGTGCAGGATCGCGGCGGCGTCGAGCTGTTCCGGTGGGCGCTGGGCTTGCGCGAGACCGATCAGCATCGAGAACGCAGCGCAGATCGGCACGGTCCGCGCGGTCCGCGCGGACGCTCGTCGGGGGTGTGCGGCGGGGCGACGCGCGAAAGTCGGCATGGGGATCATCTCCGGCGTCGTTCGTCCATCGAACGAGTCGATCGATCACAGACTACGGCATGAATGCGCGCCGCGCTGTGCTCCACGCGGACTCTTCCGAACTCTTGCACGAGCTACAGCGGCGCCGTCACCGCGAGGTGAG
>Ga0163149_10001376_pt1 | contig 31326 bp, 29 predicted proteins | sample OliLakLV19MP5G1_FD_148604 | JGI IMG/M metagenome (GOLD analysis project Ga0163149, IMG submission 148604) | Freshwater microbial mat bacterial communities from Lake Vanda, McMurdo Dry Valleys, Antarctica - Oligotrophic Lake LV.19.MP5.G1 | ecosystem: Environmental > Aquatic > Freshwater > Lake >... | reverse complement strand
TCGGCATCAGGCTGTTGGTAAAGAGAGTGGCAAGACCAGCTACATTGAACGGTTCAACTGTACAATGCGACAGCGAGTTTCTCGCTTAGTCCGTAAGACCCTTTCATTCTCGAAAAAGTTGGAAAACTATATTGGAGCTATTTGGCTTTTCATTCACCACTACAACACATCCTTACAGGTTTAGGACTACCACTTTTTAATGGAATCACAAAGTTCACTCCAAGACTCCCCGCCACCAATTCGTCAAATCTCTTCGATCGAATGGCTCAAACAAAATCTATTCAGCAGTTGGTTCAACAGCATTTTGACCGTGGTTTGTGTGTGGTTGATTTATTCGATCGTTAGTAATTTTGCGATCTGGGCCTTTACCCAAGCAGACTGGTCGGTATTGAGCGCGAACCTGCGTCTATTCATGGTGGGACGCTATCCCACATCTCAGTATTGGCGAATTTGGTTGACTTTGGGACTGATCTCATTGCTCGGCGGTGTGTCTTGGGGAGTTTGGGATCGGTTCGATCGAAGCGTGTCGATCGGACTCTCTGCTATATCCATTTCTCTCTCGATCCTATTACCAGTGGATATCGGATCGCGACTCTCGATCGTCGCAAGTGGGGCGGCGATATTTATCGGGTTTTGGTTGGGAAGCAGATCTAAATCACTAGGTAGTTGGCTGGTGCTGGCTTGGTTGTTAGCTTTCCCCGTGGGATTGTGGCTGATTGGCGGCGGTTTGGGTTTGCCGAGCGTAGAGATTAACCTGTGGAATGGATTACTGCTCACAACTTTGCTGGCAGTGTCTAGTATTTTCCTCTCATTTCCGCTCGGTGTTATGTTGGCACTGGGGCGACAGAGCAGGATGCCAGTAATTAAATGGTTCAGCACGATCTATATCGAAGTCGTGAGAGGACTGCCTCTGATCGGTATTCTGTTTATCGCTCAGGTGATGCTTCCTTTGATGTTGCCGACAAATGTGCGGATCGAACGCTTGATCAGAGCGATTGCGGGGTTTGTCTTATTTGCCTCGGCCTACCTCGCTGAAAATGTGCGCGGTGGGTTACAAGCAATCCCAGTCGGACAGACCGAAGCCGCCAAAGCCCTAGGCTTGAATACCCCTCTAACTTTAGGATTGATTATTTTGCCTCAAGCCTTGCGTGCCGTCATCCCATCGATCGCGGGTCAGTTCATCAGCCTGTTTAAAGACACAGCGCTGGTGTCGGTGGTGGGATTAGTAGAAATTATGGGAGTGGCTCGATCGGTATTAGCACAACCAGATTTTATCGGTCGCTATGCCGAAGTCTATTGTTTTGTCGGAGCAATCTATTGGGTATGTAGCTACTCCATGTCTCTGATTAGTCGTCGCATTGAAAAATCTTTGGATCTAGATAAATAGAGATATTTGAAGCTTTAGATGCCAATTTTCGCTAGACTGTAACAAGGAGTACCTAAGAAAATTTATGCAAACTTTGTCTGTGGATACGGCAAATCTGGAAACCATTCTAAACACCTCAGATAACGACTATTCTGGGCAAATTATCCGCCGCAAGACTCGACCTGTGCAAGTTGGCAGCATCACAGTTGGTGGGAATAATCCAGTCGTCGTGCAGTCAATGATCAACGAAGACACTCTGGATATCGATGGTTCAGTCGCAGGGATCAGGAGACTACACGAAATTGGCTGCGAAATTATGCGCGTCACCGTACCCAGTCTGGCTCATGCCTATGCTTTAGCTGAAATTCGTACTAAGTTGATCCAAACCTACCAAAATGTCCCAATTGTGGCTGACGTGCACCACAATGGCATGAAGATCGCGCTCGAAGTCGCCAAGCATGTTGACAAGGTACGGATCAACCCAGGACTGTATGTGTTTGAGAAGCCTAAAGTAGGACGGACTGAATACACGCCAGCCGAATTTGATGAAATCGGGGAAAAGATCAAAGATACACTCAAGCCTCTGGTAATTTCTTTACGCGATCAGGGCAAAGCCATGCGGATTGGCGTAAATCACGGTTCACTTGCCGAACGAATGCTGTTTACCTATGGCGACACGCCTCAAGGCATGGTGGAATCGGCGATCGAATTTATTCGGATCTGTGAAGACCTAGACTTCCGCAATCTCGTAATTTCGCTCAAAGCCTCGCGTGTGCCTGTAATGATCGCCGCCTATAAGCTGATGGTGAAGCGGTTAGACGAATTGGGCATGGATTATCCGCTGCATTTGGGTGTCACAGAAGCTGGTGATGGTGAATACGGTCGGATCAAGTCTACGGCTGGAATTGCCACGCTGCTGTCTCAAGGGATTGGCGATACGATTCGGGTCTCGCTAACCGAAGCTCCCGAAAAAGAAATTCCCGTCTGCTACAGCATTTTGCAAGCTCTGGGTTTACGCAAAACCATGGTGGAATACGTTGCCTGTCCTTCTTGTGGCAGAACCTTATTTAACCTCGAAGATGTCCTGCACAAGGTGCGTGAAGCTACGAAACACTTAACTGGGTTGGATATTGCCGTGATGGGTTGTATCGTTAACGGCCCAGGCGAAATGGCAGATGCAGACTACGGCTATGTTGGCAAAATCCCTGGCACAATTTCGCTCTATCGCGGCCGAGAAGAAATCAAGCGCGTTTCTGAAGACAAGGGTGTAGAAGAATTAATTGCCCTGATTAAATCCGACGATCGCTGGTTCGATCCCTAAGATTCTGGGATTTCAGAATCGATCTCAGGATCGAGCTTAGATTCATGCTCAGATTTAAGCTTGGGAAATTCTCGGATTAAATACCAAAAGATCGCAAGATTCAGTAAAAACACGACTAACTTTACAGGTGAAATCCCCTTAGTTAGCTCGTAGATCTCGGCGGGAATACTGATACCAACGACAAAGATCACTAACCATCTCGCCCAAGATTGTTCGTACCATAACCCCACCGCTTCGATCGATGTCACAACTGCATAAGCCCCAGTCGCTAAACCACTAAACAGCAAAGTTCTAGGGCTTAAATTCACCACCTTCTCTAAGACCCAAGCGATCATGCCGCGCTTGCCAACCAGTGTGACCGATTTCGCAACTTCTTGTAGTTGGTCAAAATTTTCGATCGCCAGAAATATGGAGATCGAAGTAACGGCAAGCAGTATGCCAGTAAAAGCTTTATAGACAACGATTGCAATCAGCCCATTTGGGCGTTTACCAATTTTGCTCACTGATTATTTTTCTAAGGATTGTTAAGCGTAACAAAAGAATACCTAGTCACGATCGGGATCGTGGTTGAATTTTAGTACTGATAGTCAAAACTAGGTAGGAACTCCCCTGTTATGCAGCCAATTCGTACTTTTAACGTAATGCCATCGATTCCAGAGCGGCTAGAACCCCTGCGAAAACTGGCGTATAACCTCTACTGGAGTTGGAGTGTTGAGATCAAAGATTTATTTCGCCGCCTTGACCCCGATCTATGGAATTCAACCCGCCACAACCCTGTCTTGATGTTGGGCAAAATCAGCCAAGAACGCTTGTTGGAAGCCGTAGAAGATGATGGCTTAGTGGCACAAATGCACCGTTCCGTGCAGCAACTGGATGATTATTTAGCAAGACGCACTTGGTTCGATCGACATCGGACTGGGACTACAGCAACTACTGATTGCTACGCCTACTATTCGGCTGAATTTGGCTTGACCGACTGCTTACCGATTTATTCTGGCGGTCTGGGCATCCTCGCAGGCGATCACCTCAAATCTGCTAGCGATCTGGGACTACCACTCGTTGGGGTTGGACTGCTATACCAAAAAGGCTACTTCGCCCAATACCTCAATCCCGATGGTTGGCAACAAGAACGCTACCCGATCAATGATTTCTACAACATGCCTCTGCATCTAGAGCGTAATCCCGATGGCTCAGAGTTGAAAATCGGCGTAGAATACCCAACTGAATTTGGCGCAACCAAAACAGTTTATGCAAGGATCTGGCGGATTCAAGTTGGCTCTGTGCCCTTATACCTGCTCGACACCAATATCGAACCAAATGGAGAAGCCGATCAAGACATTACCGATTACCTGTACGGTGGCGATATCGACGTGCGGATTCGCCAAGAAATGATGCTGGGCATCGGCGGCACAAAAGCATTGCAGGCTCTAGGCATTCAACCTACTGCCTATCACATGAACGAAGGTCACGCTGGATTCCTGTCCTTAGAGCGACTCCGCCATTTGATCTTGGATCAAAAGCTTAGTTTTACTGAAGCCGTGCAGATGGCACAATCAACCCAGATTTTCACCACGCACACCCCCGTTCCTGCTGGGATCGATCTATTCCCCCCCGAAAAAGTTTGGTACTACCTCGGCAGCTATTGCGATCGACTGGGTATTTCTAAAGAGGCCTTCCTATCATTGGGACGAGAACAATCCGCAGATGCTTTTAGCATGGCAGTATTTGCGATCAAGATGGCGACATTTATCAACGGTGTGAGCAAATTACACGGTGCAGTATCGCGTGAAATGTTTAACTCCCTGTGGCACAAACTCCCCGAAGATGAAGTGCCGATTACCGCCGTCACTAATGGCGTTCATGCTCGTACTTGGGTGTATGAAGATACCCAAGACCTATACGATCGCTACTTTGGGCCTAGTTGGTCATCGGCAGCACCCGACGATCGAAAAGTATGGGATCGCGTTTCGACCATTCCCGACGAAGAACTATGGCGCAACCACGAACGTTGCCGCGCTCGCCTCGTAGTGTTTGCCCGCGAACGTTTGAAACATCAACTCAATCAATGGGGCAGTTCGCCATCCGAGATCCAAGAAGCAGGCGAAGCATTAGATCCGACCGCACTCACAGTTGGGTTTGCCCGACGCTTTGCTACCTATAAGCGTGGCACTCTGTTCATGTACGATCTAAAACGGATCAAAAACCTGTTACAAGACCGCGATCGAAAGCTGCAATTTATCATCGCTGGGAAAGCTCACCCCAAAGATATCCCAGGTAAAGAGTTGATCCGCGATATCGTGCGGTTTAGCCGTGAAGAAGATGTCCGCCACAGGGTTGTGTTTATCGAAGACTACGACACCTATGTTTCGGGTTTGATGCTGGCTGGCTGTGATATCTGGCTGAATACGCCTCTGCGTCCGCGTGAAGCCTCTGGCACCAGTGGCATGAAAGCTGCCATGAATGGTTGCCTCAACCTCAGCGTCCTCGATGGTTGGTGGGACGAAGCCGACTACATCCGCACTGGCTGGCCGATTGGGATGAGAGAGGAATACGATGAGTTAGAGTATCAGAATCGGGTTGAGTCGAATGCGATCTACGAGCTGCTAGAAAAAGATGCATTGCCACTTTTCTATCAGCGTAACGAAGATGGTGTGCCACGCGGCTGGGTCGCCAAGATGAAAGATGCCATCACCCTGAATACTCCATTATTCAACACGGCTCGGATGGTGCGTGATTATGCGACTGAGGCATATATCCCCGCCAGCGATCGAAACTACACGCTGAATGTTGGCAATTACGACAAAGCTAAAGAGCTATCGCAATGGAAATCTCATCTCTCCCAGGAATGGCAGAAGATTCAGGTGAAATCGGTAGACTTTTCAGAGGATGTTGATGTTAAAGTTAGCCAGCCAATCACGGTGAAAGCTGAAGTCTATCTCGCAGGTTTGACTCCTGATGATGTTCAGGTCGAGCTTTATCAGGGTAATGTTGCGGAAAATGGTCATGTTGTAAACGGTACGCCAGTTCTGATGCAACTTCACAGCACTGCGACTAATGGTAATGCGGTCTATACGATCGAAACCAGCTATGCCAATAGTGGTCTGCACGGTATGGCTCTCCGCATTTTGCCCAAACATCCAACTCTGAGTAACTCTTACGAACCTCGGTTGATATACTGGGCATAGTTAGAGAATAGTTAGGGAATAGTCTGAGATAGAGGCTAGAAGTATATTAGAAATATATCTCTAGCCTCTTGCTATTTTTAGCAGTACAAAATGACCGAAAAATCATATGAAGCCTATATGTTAGGGGCCGCGACCTTCGATCCGAGTGGTCTGCCAAAGGAGTACTTCACTCTTGCTGATGGGGATAAGAATATTAGTTGGGTGCAAACAATTTTTCAAGCCTTGGGGTTGAGATCGCTCCTGACTTCTTCTTTAAAGCTAGATAATTTTCAACATGCAATTGTGCGAGATCGATCTTTCACCGCGATTATTGTCAAGCAGCCACATAGCTATCTAGCACTTCTAATTTCATCTGAGGGGGAGTTCGTCAAAACCGATCTAATTAACTGGGCTAGATCGTTAAAAGTCAGCGACTTAAATCAAAACCCACGTTTCCGTATTTTAAATTAAATATTGTATGAGCATAAATCTCTGCTCATGTACTTATCAAAACAGCTACTTCCTTTTTTAATCGATTCCCCACTTCATCCTCAGCTAAATCTAAGTCGTAATCCATCTGCAATCCTAGCCAGAATTGTGGAGACATATTAAAGTAAATGGCTAAGCGAAGGGCTGTATCTGCCGTAATTCGTCGCTTGCCGTGAATAATTTCGTTAATACGTCGTGCTGGAACTCGTAGAGCCAGAGCCACTTGATTTTGACTTAGATTCATTGGCTTGAGAAATTCTTCTAAGAGAACTTCACCAGGATGAACTGGCATCAGTTTGTCTGCATTCATTTTTCCACCTCAATGATAATCAACTATCTCTACATCTGACGCTTCACCGTCTTGCCATGCAAAACAAATTCGCCATCGATCGTTAACCCGAATGCTATATTGACCTTCCCGATCACCAACCAAACGTTCCAAACGATTAGCTGGCGGAATACGAAGGTCTTGAAGGGTTTCTGCCCGATGAAGCATCCGCAATTTTCGTAATGCCACTTGCTGAATATCTGATGGCAACTTTGGCGAACGTTGGCGTTCAAAGACTTTTTGAGTTTCCTTATCTTTAAAATTTCGTATCACATTCTACTTATGTCGCATCATATCTTAAGTATATAACGTGCAACGTTAAACGCTAAGAGATATCATTTAAAATGAGAGTTTTTGGAATAGGTCGGCAACAGGGAGGGAAAATTCAGGAATTACATCTTCACCACTCAAGGTATCTGCCGATTTGAGTAAACGATCGGGTGCTTGAGCCGATCGATAGACCAGAATATACTGCTGTCTGGGATTAATCACCCAAATCAACCGCGCTCCATTCTCAAAATATTCCACGATCTTGTCATCGATTTCTTCAACCGTGTTGCTAGGGGATAAGACTTCAACCGCTAGATCGGGCGCACCTTCTAAAAATCCAGTCGGTAGTTCTGTCATGCCTTGTAATCGTTCTTTGGCAAAGAAAGAAATATCGGGAGAACGTTTGTTACCGTTCTTCATCTTGAAAGCAGTACTAGAGTCAAACATCGCTCCAAGATTTTGCAGGCGAACATGTCCACCTAACAAAATCATCAACGAGCTGCAAATATAACCGTGTAATGCCCCCGAATTTCCCATATCAATTAATTCTCCTTGTACAACCTCATAATGGTGTCCGTCATCTGGGAGTGCCATAAAGGCTCGATCCGTCCAGACTTTTTTTGAGATCGGTTCGACTACTAGATTTTCTGGAGATAGTTCGATCGAAGTAGGCATAAGATTCTCCTTAATGTGATGCGTGAATCTGTGTCAATTGTAGCAACCATCAGAAAATTCACCTTAAAACAATATGGGTGATAGCATCTGGGATCAAACTGGTTGCGCTGCTTGGGTGATTTCGATATAGATATGCTCTAAGCGAATGGGTTGGATCGAAATTGAGTCGATCGAAATGCCATCAAATAGATTCACAAGCTCTACTAGGGTCTTATGTTCTGGTAACCAAAAAGCCAGATCGTTGCCGTAATGACGCTCGGTGAAGCCGAGTTCCCTCGCTCTGTCGATCGCGTTTTTTTCTGCTGTCGTTCGCATAAATACAATCTCCTCAGCAGGAATCACTTGCCTGAGTTTTGCTAAATCACCTTCGACTAAGAGATGTCCATTTTTGAGGATTCCGATCGTTTGGCAGAGTCGCTCAGCTTCTTCGAGCATGTGAGTTGTCAGGAGTAAAGTAGTGCCCTGAGCGCGAAGTTGTCCGATTAGTTCCCATATCTCATAGCGGGCTTCGATATCCAAACCAGTGGTCGGCTCATCTAAAATCACCAACTTGGGATGATGCACCAGTGCGATCGCCATATTCATCCGACGTACCATGCCCCCACTCAGCACCCCGACCAGACTGTGAGATCGATCGACTAAATTCACCGCTTCTAAACACGATCGAACTTGTTTGGTTCTAGCTTCACCGCGCAAGCCATACAGGGTGGCAAAAAACTCTAGATTTTCCCAGCAAGTCAAACCTTTGTAGAGCAGGTTGTCCTGAGGGGCAATCCCAATTAGAGATTTCGTGGCATCACCAATTAATTCACCATCGATCTTGACCGTACCGCGATCTGGTTGGATCAGATTACAAATGATGTTGATGATTGTGGTTTTACCCGCGCCATTGGGGCCAAGTAAGCCGTAGATTTCACCTTGAGGAATATGCAGTGAGACATCTTGCAAAATCGATCGATCGCCGTAATATTTAGATAGATTTTGGACTGTCAGCACTACAATCTCCTCTCTTGCCCAAGCATCCGTCGATAAGCCAGCCAGCCTGAGGCGATCGAGGCAACAAAAAAGCCAACCAGAAATCGAAAGTGCAAAATCAGATCGGGATCGGATAAATCTTTACTATTTGCCGAAACATCTAATAGGGCCTGATTCATGTGATAAATCGGATTGAACTGTGTGATTAGCAATAAAGGCGGTGGCAGAAATGCGATCGGGAAGAAAGCACCACCCAAAATTAGCAACGGCACGCCAAATCCAGCCACCAATCCATTCACATCTTCAATCTGTCTAGCGACTTGAGTACCTAACAAAAATCCCATTCCCACATACGAACCAATACTCAACAGAATGATGCCAGCACCTAAAATTAGCGAGCCACTAAACTGGACATCAAAAAAAGCCGCCACGGTATAGACCAGTAGAGTTTGTCCTAATCCAATACAGCCGTATGCGATAAAAATCCCTAAAAAATATGAGATGCCGCTAAGTGGTGAAATAAATAGACGTTTGAGCGTGGAACTCTCACGTTCTGCCACAATCGTCGAGATCGTGCCACCCAAACAGCTAAAGAAAAGTGCGGCTCCCACCAGACTTGCGGGGGCTGAGACTCTAAATGCTTCAGTTGTGGAGATCTTTGTGCCTTCAGCCAAAATCAGACCAATTAAGATCAAGATCGAAATAGGGAAAATCGACCACAGGATCAAACTCTGTCGGTGTCGTACCAACTCGACCAAGATGCGTCTGGCGATCGCGATGGTTTCATGCCAATGTCTCATTTTTACTTAGATTTACCTTTTGTCCAACTATCCTACTAGCGCGACATCAATAATTACGCAAAATTACGCAAAATATTTAAATTTACGTTACTCAACTCAAATCGGATGAGCTAAGGAGATTTCCCTTAAAGAATCTACCCAGCCCCCTGCCCCCAATTCTGGGGGTTCTGAAAATCAAAGTCCCCAGAATTGGGGATTTAGGGGCTATCGATAATCGATCAACGACGTTTTTTTGTCGGCATCACCTCAGCTTGAGCAATTTCTACGTCCTGAATGGTTTGTCCTGTTGCCGAGAGAAACACATCATCAAGGCTAGGTCGAGACTGAGACAGGCTGAAGATACTGACATCTGACTCGCTAAGTTTTGATTGGATCGCACTTGAGGCATCTGGATCGGGTGAAATTGTGAGGTTGATCGCGTTTCCTTGCGCCGCATTGATCAACCCACTCCGCACAAAAGGTAAGCCTGTAAGTAAATTTAACGCTTGTTCGGCAGACTGACGTTCGGCAAACTCGGCAATCCGAATTGTGATCCGATCGCCACCGACTTTAGATTTAAGTTCGCTGGGTGTACCTTCGGCAATCACTTTGCCTTTGTCGATAATTGCAACTCGATCGGCAAGCGCGTCGATTTCTTCGAGGTAATGACTAGTGAGCAAGATCGTCACACCTGAAGCCCGCAATTTCCGTAAAAATTCCCAGATCGCCAGCCGAGTCTGAATATCCAATCCCACAGTTGGCTCATCTAGCACTAATACTTCTGGTTGGTGGAGCAATCCTGCGGCTAAGTCCAGTCGTTTTTTTAGCCCACCTGAGTATGTGCCTGTAAGTTTGTCGGCGTATTCATTTAGCTGGAGCAGTTCTAAAACCGCAGCGATTCGATCGACGATCGACTGACGGGGAAGATGATACAAAGCCGCTTGAAGCTGTAACAATTCCCTGCCTGTTAACACTTTGTCTAACGCCACCTCTTGAGCAACGTATCCCAAGCATTGACGAATTGCCCGTGCCTCGGTTTCTCCACTCACTTGAATTGAGCCACCATCTGGCTGAGTCAGTGTACAGATACAGCGCAACGTCGTCGTCTTCCCTGCACCATTTGGGCCCAATAACCCATAGATCTGACCTGGCGCAATCGTCAGATCGATACCGTCAACCGCAAGAGTTTCGCCATACTTCTTGGTGAGGTTTTTTACATGTATAGCTGGCTGCATGTCTCTGTCCTAGTGCTACTAGTTGATTGTGGCATACCTAGCAGCAATGTTTTCACCATAAAAATTACAGCAAAAACCCGCAGGAGGCTAATCTTGCGGGCTATAGGGTTTCTTGTAGAATGTGCTCAATGAACAAAGTATCGTCTAATTCTGGTGAATCGGGTGTGAGCGATCGCATAGGTAAGTTGTGATATTAATTACACGCTTCTGTGATCTCGATCGCAATTGATATTTTTGCGAGTTACCTACTTTGGGGTTCGAGTGCAGATTGCTCTATTGGCACAATATCGAGATTGATGTACTCTTTTAGAAATGGCGTGAGCATATTTACTCGTTAACTATTATGAATATTTCCCTGCAAAATTCTGGGCAAAATTCTGGCAGGAAGCCAAAGCTTTTGGTGGTTGATGATGAGCAAGATAATCTCGATTTGCTCTATCGCACTTTTCGGCGTGACTTTCAAGTATTCAAGGCTGAAAGTGGGGTCTATGCGCTAGAAGTGCTGAAACAAGAGGGGGAAGTTGCCGTAATTATCTCCGATCAAAGAATGCCTGAGATGAAAGGCACAGAATTTTTGAGTAAGACAGTACCAGAGTTTCCCGACACGATCAGAATTGTGCTGACTGGGTTTACCGATGTTGAGGATTTGGTTGAGGCAATCAACTCTGGTCAGGTTTACAAGTACATCACCAAACCTTGGGACCCAGATGAACTAAAAGGTGTAGTCCTCAAGGCAACCCAGACATACGATCTACTCAAACAAAGATCAGAGGAACTGCGTCGATCTCAAGCTCAAAATACCCTGCTCTCCACCGTTTTAGATCTGGCTCAGACATCAGATGCGATCGATGCTTGTCTTAAACCGATTGCTACAGCTTTTGGTGAGAATTTTGACACCGATCGATCTGTATTTCAGGTAGTCAAACATGGCGTATTAACAACTCAGTTGGGCATATACGGCACAGCTAGCGATCGAGAAAATTGGTTGGAGCAAGATCCACTCACGCAGCAGTCGATCGACACCAAACAGATCCAAATTCAACCAGATTTGCAATCAGATGGACAGACCAGTTCAGCCGATATTCGCACCCATCTAGTTGCGCCAATAGTTTATCGTGGCGAAGTTCTGGCGATAATTTCGCTGCAATGGCATCAGGTCAAAGTACTGACATCCGACGAGATCGGTTTAGTCCAGCAATGTGTCGATCAAGTGTCAAGCACTCTGATTTGTATTCGTTACAATCAATCGATCGATCGATCGTTAGATTAATTATTAGATCGAATCAGGCTGGCTGAGATGATGAGGTAGCTATGGAAACTGTCGATTACGATCAACTCCTTGACCTTGCGATCTCGATCGCGCATCAAGCCCATGCAGGACAGTTAGACAAGGCTGGGCATCCTTATATCGATCATCCTCTCGCTGTGATGGCACAGGTAGATACCCTTGCAGCTAAAATTGTCGCGGTGCTGCATGATGCTGTTGAGGACTCCGATCTGACAATCGAACAGCTTGTTTCACAAGGGTTTCCCGCCACAGTAACCGATTCGATCGCGGCAATTACCAAGATTGAGGGTGAGAGCTACGAAGAATATTTGGAAAGAGTTATGAGCGATCCATTAGCATTGCAGGTCAAAGTTGCTGATATGACTCATAACCTCGATCTTACTCGGATCGCCAAACCTACCGCCAAAGATTTCGCCCGTACCGAAAAATATCAAGAAGTGATCAAGCGATTAAAAGCAGCTTTAGATTGGCATTTAGGCAGAAGTATGTATTGACTCACGTTACAATAGTTACAGACAAGGCTATGGGGGAATGTTATGGAATTGAATCAGATCTTGGAACAAGGACGACTACTGCGGCACAAAAATAAAGTGAAGGCGCAGTCTAGTTTTGAGACGTGTTTGCAACAGGCGGAGGCAGAAAGTCAGCAAATTATCGCGGTGATCGCGGCGACGGAGCTAGCCCTAGAACTAATCGATACGGCTCACGAGCCAGCTTTACAACAGGCTCAGAGTCTCTTACTAAAAGCTGAATCTTTGCTTACAGACTGTGTGACATGCCAGATCGAGGCAGCCTATATCCAATATAGCTATGGATTGCTGAATTTACAGCAAGGTAATTATGTCGATGCCCTATCGTACCTGCAAATTGCGGCTCAGAACTATGGTGAAGACGCAGTGGGACTATCGCTAGTGGATGATGCTTTGGGGCAATACTATGCCACATTGGGCGAACCTCGCACCGCTTCGATGTATCTGCGTCGATCTCTATCTCGTCGCCAGTCACCCGAATTCGATCGAGGTAAAGCTCTCAGCTATGCCCTGTTAGGCAAAATCAATCTGCAACTAGAAAACTACGAACAAGCAGAAAATTTCTTTGAGCAAAGCTTAGATCTAGCTCTCCAACTAGATAGTACCTATGCTCGACTTCAGGCAATGACAGGACTGGGGCAAATGGCGATCGCCCAAGCAGAATGGGAAACAGCCATCATTATGTTGCAAGAATGCCTGCAACTATTGCAGGAACCCATTGACCTCTCTAAAGCCGCTTATCTCTACACCAGTCTTGCCGAGGCGTTTTTAGGTAGTACAGATATCGATCGCGCCCAAATATGTATTGAAACTGAAGCAATCCCAAGATTTCAGCACCTCCAAGATCGATACGGTTTAGCGATTGCCAAACGATTGCTAGGTGTCATTCTGAGCCGTAGACTATTAAACGGTACAGACAGTCTGACTGAGGAGGCAGTGGAGAAAGCTGAGGATTATTTACTCGATGCCTCAATGTTATTCGAGCAATTTGGTCGGCGGCAGGAATATGCCAGAACTCTGTATGACTTAGCTTGCCTGTACAATATTTATGACAACTCTAACCACAAATACCAGTATCAAGGCAAAGCAGTGCGGACTTTAGAAATGGCACTTAATGCTTTAGAGCAATCCGAGTCAGGCACAACTAAGTTAACTAATCAAATCGAGGCATTATTAAATCAATCGATTGGCAGTCTGAGCCACTAAGCAAGTGGCTATGAGGATTTTTGGTTCTTGACTGCTAGTAGTTGATATTCGGTAACTAGTTTAAAAAAACTGATGCAAGAAATTGAGCAGGGACAATCCAACCGACTGCATAAACTCTTTGCCCAAGGGCGGCTATTGCGCCAGCAAGATCGAGTTGCAGCGATCGAGTCGTTAGAGCAATGCATTGAGGTAATTGAGACAAGTGGAACTAATCACTTGTTAGTTGATGTTTTGACCGAGCTGGCACTAGCTCTGACCGAAACCGAACAGAAGCCTGCTCTTCACCGTGCTAAAAGCCTGTTACTTCGAGCTGAAGCTTTACTACCCAAGAAACAAGAACCCACTACGGCGATTGCCTATTTGCTCTACTGTCGGGGCGTGCTGTATCTAAAGCAACGTAACTTTGTAGACGGATTGGTACATCTAAGTTCTGCTTATCATGCCTATGCCAACGATCTCGATGGGTTGAGCAAAACTGATGATGCCTTGGGTGAGTATTATGCGGCGTTAGGAGATTTTCAAGCGGCTTTGTTTCATCTGGATCGATCGAGGCTACGGCGACAAGCTCATGCAGATGATATTGCCACAGATCTTTCCACAGAGAGCGATCCAAATCGAGACATCAGTATCAGTTATGCCTATTTGGCTAAATTGCATCTGCAAATGGGGCAGTACGATCAAGCCGAACATTACTTTCAGCAAAGTCTGGAGATTGCGAACCAGTGTGAAGATCGATATCTCCAAATCGTGATATTTACAGGGCTGGGACAGGTTGCCCTAGGGCGAGAGCAGTGGTCTATTGCCAAGACTTTGTTATCCAGAGCTTTACAACTCAGTCGCCTTCCCGCCGATCTGGTAAATATTGCGGGCTTATACCTCAATCTCGCCGAATCCCTGCTAGGCGAAAAAAGATATGTCGAAGCTCAACAATATATCGAAGTCTACGCCTTTACATACTTCCAGTCTCTTGACGATCGGCTCGGGATCGCGGCGGCTAATCGGACACGGGGCAGGATTCTGATTTACAGACTCAGAGATGGGATCGATCGAATGGAACTAGAATCGATCGAAGCTGCCGAGGACTTTTTGATCGAAGCATCTCTAACATTCGAGCAGCATGGTATGCCTCAAGAGTATGCCCGCACCCTCTATGACATGGCATATCTCTATCGCATCTGTTCTGACTCTACCCACAAGTATCAGTATCAGGGTAAGGCCTTGCGGGCATTGGAAATTGCGCTCAGCATCTTAGAGCGGCTAGGTCACGGTGCCACAAATCTGATCTTTCAAATTGAAGTTCTGCTGCATCAGGTCGATCAAACTGTGTGGCTAGAACGCGCGGTCAGTCGGCTACGGGGGCTGAAACAGTTGGGCGAGACTAGAGCGATTGCAGGTAAATATGAAGAAGTAACCCTACTGGCAACCAATCTGTGTGACTATGGCGCATTCATGTTGTTGGAGCCAGATGCTGCAATGCGGTTGCTGAATACATATCTACGCTATATGTCAGAGGTCGTGCAAAGATATCGCGGCATTATTAGTCATTTTGCGGGTGATGGTTTAGTCGTAATTTTCAGGACACTAAGATCGGAATCTGGGGCAAGTACTGCATACAATTCAGCGTCTGCAACGTTACAAAATGATCTTCAGCCGACACTTCGAGCCACGTTAGCTGCCCAAGAAATGTTAGTCGCCCTCCAAGCCTTTAATCAAGAGGCTAGTCATCATCACGTCCCACCTCAGCAGATCCAGATTGGGATCGCCACAGGTAATGCTGTGATCGGCAACATTGGGAATCTCGCTAGCACAGGATTTACCGCAGTTGGAGCAGTAGTTAAGTTAGGTTCACAACTATGCCATGCTGCCAGTCCTGGGGAAATTCGCTTATGTCAACAAACTTACGCGATGCTCAGCAAAGTTTTGTACCATCGGGCGATCGCGACAACAGAGATTTCAGAGCAGTTTAAACTCAATGGCATTAATCCGAGTGGTAATACGATGACCTACCGCTTAGATGAACTCAGTTACTACTCCTACTCCGAACCAACGAATAAATCTTGGTTGTTTAATGCCAAATCTTCTGCCCTACTGCGGCTCAAACTGCCACTTCATGTTGATTTGTTTACAGGTGAAGTCACAGAAATTACTGAAGTGATCACGGCAGCCACAATCGCCGTAGTGAATAAACTCAACCTCAACCTCACCAAACGATCGCTACTTAGTCAAGCCACAACCGAAGTCTTTAAAGTTTTATGCCGCCATGCCGTAACTCACCCAGAGCTAGTCTTACTGTTTCTGCCCGAAGAGTCTTGTTTAGAGATTCTATTTAGCCTCGAAGCAATGGACAGAGGTGAGTTGCAAAACACCAAAGATGGTTGCGAGCAATTATGCAGCGATCTCGATAGTTCTGTGGCGCAGTTGAGCGGCTACTCGATCGAAGCTACCAGCCACAGTCTTAGCATCCGCATCTTCCAGAATTATCAGGACTCGTTAAGTTAGGATTCTAGACTAAGGCTCAAATCCTTCAAGTTCAGGCACATCAGCAACTAAATGTACGCCTTGAATATAAAGAGAGCGACCATATTTACCAACATTTTCCAGCCGTAGTTTACCACCTTGTTTTTTCGCCTGTACCGCCATATCGATCGCCGCACCAACGCCACGGCTGACAATCTTGGTCACACCTTCAAAATCCAGCACGATCACCGCCAAATTTCGCTCTAAATATGGCTGCACTGCCTGCCTAAAGTAAGGCACAGTCGTTACACTCAAAGCCCCAAACAACGTTAAGATGACTCGATCGCCATCAATTTGTTCAGATATTTTAAGTTCGTCTTGCAAAAAAGAAGAGTGTGTCATGGTTGAGGCATCAAAGAACTAGAATCAGAAGGATGAGCAGGCAAAGTGCTATTAGGTGCGCTATTAGATAAAGTGGAATCTGGTAAAAAGGTACTCATACGAACAACAGTTCCCCGTTCGGATGATTCTATTTCTACTTTATCGACTAACTCTCTAATCATATGCAAACCAAATCCACCGTTTTTAACTCCAACTTCGGAGATTAATTTAAAATCAGGTGGTTTGATTGAATCTGGATCGAAACCAGAGCCTCGATCGCAGACTTCTAAGATTAAACCATTGTGCATCGCAGTTACCACTACCTCGACATCCATTTCAGATGTGCTGTAGAGGATAGCATTGACACAGGCTTCAGTTAGGGCTTGCACGATATCTTGAACCCGATTAGGCTCAAAACCCATCTTGCTTGCCAGTGCTTCAACTGCTGCCACAGGGACATCCTCAATCCCCTCAACTGGAGGAATGGAAATCTGTAATTTCAATGACTTATCACTCATACTGAGTTAGGTTAGCATTGCCTCAGATAAATATATCATAGGTACAGTTGGCTACTTGGAATATTTCTGCTCGTGCAGATATCTTGGGCTGAGAATTTATCTGATGAGGGGTTCGGGGAGCTATAAGCCCGCCGCCATAGTGCTTCACTTGGCGGCGGGATACATGGACTCAAGAGCGTATATTAAGTAGGCTCGATGCCTAGCCAATATACATTTACTGTATAGTTTAGTACAAGTAAACCATGCTACAGTAGCTCTATGCTAACGATGAACTACCGCTACCGTATATATCCAGATACCGCTCAACAAGAACAACTGTCTGAGTGGATGGAGACGTGCCGATTAGCCTACAACCATGCGTTAGCGGAGATTAAGGACTGGCTAAATAGTCGGAAATGCCAGATCGATCGATGCTCGATTCAACGAGAGTACATCATGGCTGCTGACTTGCCATTTCCCACTGAAATCAAACAGCTTAATGCCTTGCCCAAAGCTAAGAAAGTATTTCCCCGATTAGGTGAAGTGCCTTCTCAAGTCTTGCAACAAGCAGTAAAGCAGTTACATAGAGGCTGGGAAGCTTTTCAAGCCAGAGGAACAGGGTTCCCAAGGTTTAAAAAGTATGGGCAGTTCAAGTCTCTACTATTTCCCCAGTTCAAAGAATCTCCTATATCTAGCGGGATGATTCTTTTGCCTAAGATTGGCAATATAGAGATCGACTTGCATCGACCAATCCCAGAAGGGTTTGTGGTCAAGCAAGTTCGCATCGTCAAGAAAGCTGATATCTGGTATGCCAATATCAACATTCAGTGTGATGTCAACGTACCAGAACCAAGGCCTCACGTACACCCAATCGGTGTAGACATTGGCTTAGAAAAGTTTCTCGCTACCAGTGACGGTATTCTCGTAAAGCCGCCCAAGTTCTTTAGAAAGATGCAACGCAAGCTGAAATCGCTGCAACGTAGACTATCTAGAAAACAGAAACGGTCAAGTAATTATGAGAAGCAACGAATCAAGGTAGCTCGAATGCACCACACAATCGACAACACTCGCAAAGATTTCCACTATAAACAAGCTCATGCCCTTTGTGAATCGGCTGACATGATCTTCATGGAAGACCTAGACTTTCGGATCATGGCTAAGGGAATGCTTGGTAAGCACATGCTTGACGGTGGATTCGGACAATTTCGTTCGATCGTCAAATATGTTTGCTGGAAGCTAGGTAAATTCTTTGCAGAGGTGAACAGTCGAGGCACAAGCCAAGAGTGTCCTGAGTGTGGTGCGACGGTAAAAAAAGCCCTGAAGGTTAGAGTCCATCACTGTCCTGAATGTGGTTTCACCACTGATAGAGATGTTGCTTCAGGGCTAGTAATCCGCAACCGAGGTATAGACCTCATTAGTACCGATGGATGGTCGGGAACGGAAACTGTCTGTGCAGGCGTTCTAGCGGGGGTTGGGGCAACTCAATCTAGCCAAGTGCCGAAATCCCGTAAGGCTCGCCTTGAGCGTAGTCGAAAGGGAAAAACCAGAAAAACCAAGAAGTGATTCTTGGGAAGCCCACACTGTAACTGTACTCAGGTCAGTGTTGGGAGGATGTCACTCAGGATTAATCAAACTGCAGGCAGAATTTGGTAACCTTGATTAATATCGTTATAGATATCGTTGTAGTTCGATCTGCTGCTTGCTATTTTTCAGTTTGTTACTGGAATAGGCGTTAGATTGTTTTTTGTATGTTTGATACCGCTTCCAGCGATTTAACTAGTGGTCAGCTTTTGCAAAGAAGTTTGCTACCTCAATCATTGCCTCTATACCCTGGGTTGGACATTGCTGCCGAGGTCTGGACAGCCGTGGATTTGGGTGGCGACTATTATCAATTTCTCGAACAGCCAGGCTTGCTTGCCGTAGCGATCGCCGATTCTTCAGGTAAGTCGGTCGCAGGGGCCATTCATGCCGCTCTATTTAAAGGACAACTGGATGCCTATGCCGCTCAGGGCAGACTGCAAAATCCCGTATCAGTGCTAAATTCGCTGAACCAACTTCTGTGTCGGAGCCAAACTGAAGATGCCGTAGCGCTTTCCTATGGCGTGCTGGATTTTGGTAGTTACGAACTGCGCGTCGGTAATGCTGGGATTCCAGGCCCGATTATCTATCGCGCGAGTACGGGTGAATGTGAGGAAATCATTAATCCTGCGCTGGCACTGGGCAGGCTCGCCGAGTCGATTTATCGAACTAATACGAGATCGATCGATCGAGGCGATATCATGATCTTTTTTAGTGATGGTTTGTGTGAGGCAACCAATCCTAATGGCGAAGAATTTGCGCCGATGGGGATGAAGAATACACCATTAAAGCAAGCGATCGTGTCTTTAGCCCATCTCACTGCTTCAGAGATGCGTGATGGACTTAAAGTTGCCCTGAATCAATTCACTGGGAAAGATGATCCAGAGGATGATGTCTCAATTGTCGTAATCAAGCTCAACCACAAAGTTCTGCTATCACAGGTGCGTGATTGCCCCTATCAAGAAGCACTACAGGTCTGGATTCGCTCCGAAGAACAGGATGAATCAGCTCTATTGCGGGGGAGTCGTCTAGCCGAAGCCATTGCTTGGGCAGATGGTCAAAATCTGGGTCGGGTGGATGAGGAATTCTTAGAAGCAAGTCAACGAATTAGCGAACGTGAGCAGATGCAGTCGGAACGAGCTGCATCTGCCGATCGACTCGAAAAACTCAGTCAAGATCTAGTCAAGAGTTTAGAAGCCGAAAAACTGCATCGCTTGCAGGCCGAGATGGGCGAACTTAACGAGCGGATCGTCGCCCTCACAATGTCATCTGAAGCCCTATATTTATCGCACAATCACATCGAAGCTCTAATTGCGAGCGTGATTGCTGGCGTGCAGTTGCGGCGGCTGGTTGCTCAGTATTCCGATCGACGCATTAGCTTAAAGCCAAATACGCAAATCCGCGCGATCACAGCCTTAGAACAAGTAGTCTATGGCATTCATGAAATCAATCGGTTTGAAGGACATGGCTACTGGGTGAATGGCGTGAGTTTTAGCCCTAACGGTAAATTAGTGGCATCTGGCAGTAGCGATCGAACGATCAAAATCTGGGGTGTGAATGGCACATTGCAGCAAACTCTTGAGGGACATACCAACTGGGTGACCAGCGTCAGCTTCAGTCCCGACGGCACAATTTTGGCTTCGGCTAGTCGTGACAATACAATTAGGCTTTGGCTACTAGATCCCACTACTGGTCTGTTTAATCCGCAACCCTATCAGATCCTCAAAGGGCATGAGGGACCAGTTTTGGGCGTGTGCTTTAGTCCCAATGGCGAAATCATCGCCTCGGCCAGTGAAGATACCACAGTCAAACTTTGGAAAACTAATGGCTCACCCTTAAAAACTATGCGTGGTCACGAACGCTGGGTAACCTGTATCGCTTTTAGTCCTAGTGGCAAGACGGTTGTGTCTGGTAGCGCCGATCGAAATCTGGTGATCTGGAATATCAATGGGACTCGGCTGAAAACGCTTAAAGGTCATGACAGCTTTGTTGAAAGTGTGTGTTTTGCCCCAGGTGGTGTGGCGATTGCCTCCTGTGGAAGAGATAAAACTGTTCGGCTCTGGGATACAGAAGGGACATTAGTGCGGACTTTTTACGGTCACACAGATAAAGTTTGGTGTGTCAGCTTTGCCCCCAATGGCACATCGATCGCTTCTACAGGTTGGGATCGGACAATTAGAATCTGGAACACTGATGGTACGCCGATCGAAACCCTGAGTGGGCATGGTGATGTCGTCCATAGCATTGCTTTTAGCCCAGATGGTAAAACACTTGCTTCGGCCAGTCGTGACACAACGCTCAAACTCTGGAGCATTCGCGGCACACCTTTGAAAAAACTAGCTGACCATACCGAAGAAGTCAACTGTGTTGCAAATAGCGCGGATGGGAGATTGATCGCCACTGGTAGCAAAGACAAAACTGTCAAGCTTTGGTACGCCAATGGCAACTTGCTGACGACCCTGAGTGGACATAACGAAAGAGTTCATAGCGTCGCTTTTAGCCCTGATAGTACGACTCTGATTTCTGGTAGTGGTGATAGCAGCATTAAATTTTGGCGCACTGACGGCACATTAATCGATACGCTCACGGGCCATCGGGCTGAGGTCTATGGCGTTTGCTTTCGCCCCGATGGTCAGGTGTTTGCTTCTTGCAGTGCTGATGGCACGATCAGGATGTGGAGATCGGATGGCACTTGGCTGCAAACTCTGACAGGACATACGGCGGAAGTCTACAGCATTGCCTTTAGTCCTGATAGCAGTATGATTGCCTCTGCAAGTAAAGATAAAATTGTGAATCTCTGGAGTTGGGATGGCACGCTTCTTTATAGCTTTGATGGTCATAGTGCCGAAGTTTTTTGTGTCTGCTTTAGTCCCGATAGTCAGTCGATCGCCACGGGCAGCATGGATCAAAGTGTGAAGATCTGGAGCGTCGATGGCACATTGCTGAAAACGCTCAATGGTCACAGTGCTGAAGTTAAAAGTGTCTGCTTTAGCCCTGATGGTAACTCGATCGTCTCAGCAGGAGAAGACACTGCCGTACAGTTTTGGAGTACTGACGGGACTCTACTTCGCACCTTTAATGGACATACTGGCACGGTCAAAAGTGTTTGCTTTAGCCCTAATAGTAAAATTCTGATCTCGGCCAGTGCCGATGCCACTGTCGCGATGTGGAATCTGGATTTGGATAACCTCCTGATGCGTGGCTGCTCATGGTTGCAGCAGTATCTCAAGTCCAATATAAATGTATCAAATGAAGACCGTAACACTTGTTTGGGTGGATGTAGCTGGTTGTACAAATATCTCAAGCCTAGGGCGGCAAATAAACCTCAGGCTGGATCTGAAGATTTAACCGATATTCAGATTTCAGCAGGAAAAGTTGGAGCGCAAATTGATACGGGGCAAGATGAAACGATCGTCCAAAGTTATCGTGGCTAAAACGATCGAAGCTAAAAGCGGTAAGCTGTAAGCGCATAGAAATTAGCTAGTTAAAAAGTGTTCGATCAATTTTCCGATCATTGGCAACAAACTCTGGGATGGCAGCCTGACTCTGAGCAAGAGCAAGGTTTTAACCTGCTGTACAACCTGGTTTTAGAAGGTAATCAGACTCAAAATCTCACACGGATCACCACACCAGAAGACTTTTGGGAAAAGCATTTGTGGGACTCGTTGCGGGGAGTGCTACCGTTCTGGGATCAGCGTGACCTGAAGGTAATCGATATCGGCACTGGCGCAGGATTTCCTGGTTTACCGATCTCGATCGCGCAACCAACATGGCAACTTACATTGCTTGATAGCAGACACAAAAAAACCGCCTTTATTGCCACTACGGCGGCAGCGATGGGCTTAAAAAATATTACTGCGGTTACAGGACGAGCTGAGGATATCAGTCAGAGCAAACCTCATGCCCATGCATATGACTTGGCCCTGATCCGAGCTGTTGGCAATGCTGGATTATGCGCCCAATATGCTTTGCCTTTTGTCAAGTTAGGTGGCTTTGCAGTGTTGTATCGCGGTCAGTGGAACCAAGCAGAACAAGACGATCTGCAACAAGCCTGTCGATCGATCGAGTTATCGATCGTGCAATTACAATCACCCAACCCGTCGCCTAGCAGATCGCCTAGCAAAAAAATCCTTAAACAATCGATGCAGATAAATATAGATCGAGTCGAGAGTTTTACCACACCCCTAACCCACAGTGCGCGTCACTGTGTACATCTGGGTGTACATCAAAATCTTCTCCCCGTTCAAGCAGACTAGATCGATCGGTTCTACTTAACGCTCCACTTCAGTTTGGTAATCAAGCTGAAAAGGCATGACAAAGTTAGAAGTATCGTAAAGAAACCGAGTAACATCTTCTTCTAGGCGATGAATCAAATGCGATTCGAGCGCTTTAGTATTGCGGAGCGCAGCGAGGTAACCATCAAGGAACAAGCGGAGTTCATCAGTACGATAACCCCGATCCCACATATCGACTAGATCGTCGGTAATCTTTTGGTAGTTACGGATAGTCTGGACATCTTGCAGCATAGGTAAATGGCTTTTAACAAGTTATCGAGAGTCTTGGGATAATAAGATATCTTACCACCGTGAAATGTTTCCATAACAGACTTTTACGTAACTGGATGTTCGGGATTCCCTACCTCTAGCTGTAATCAGAACTATACACAGGTAGTGCTTCTGACCAGTTGGGATAAATTTTTTGCTGCCATTGATGATAGGCGATCGATAACAAACTTAACCCTAAAGATTGCTGTGTTTGGGTTTGGCTAGAAGTTTGCCAGTCATTTTGCAGGGCATTTTGTTGAATTACGTCGCAATCGATCGCATAGACTGGCACGTCTAATTGTTCGCCCAAGGTGCGTGCCAAAACAATACCAATACGGGTACTGGTATATCCGCCAACACCTTTGGCAATCGCAATAAAGGCGACATCAGACCACTTAAATCCCATGTCGTAGCTATGACAAAATTCAGTTAAACAAGTATGGATCTGCGTCGCTAACTCGCGCCCCAAATGCCAAGATTGTTGCCTAACATGAGTTAGTTCATGAGTCAAAGTGTCGCCGTCTAAATAAGCGATCGCAATTTCTAAGTTTTCTGTAGTGGTGTGTAGGGCAAGGACTATGCTCAAAATATTCACAAAGGCGGCGAATTAATAAACAAAAAGATTTGAGCAAACATGTTTGCTCAAATCTTTTCAAGGCAACCGTAGGCGATTATCCGTTAAATTTGCTTAGTCCAGCTCCACCAGCAGCCCCATCAGATTCTTCCATATTTTCATTGTCGCTTTCACCGTCACCATCATCAAAGCGACCACCACCGAAGCGTTTGCGACCAAAGCGACCCATTGGCAGACGTTTGCGAAACTTTCTGGCATAGGCTTGGTTACGTAAAGCCTTTTCCTTCTTTTGATTACGGCGTTTAGCCATCTTAAACCCTTACTCCCAAAAATATTGCATCAAACCAAAGTACCACAAATTAACAGCCAGTTATTAGTATTTAAGATCAGTGTTTTTGATTATTCGGCATTGATATAGGCATCGATACCTTGTAGCCAGGGATTTTGTCGAGATCGACCCGATCGATTTGCTCTGGATCGAGATATTTTCGGGCGTATGTGAGATACACCTGTTGGTCGATAAACAAGTCGAACAGATCGGGGTCGATGTGTGAGTCTAGCTTCATTTTGCCCAAGATCTGGAGGCACTCAGTTAAGGTTTTACCCTTCTTGTAGGGTCGATCTCGCGCACTGAGCGCTTCAAAGATATCGGCAATGCCCATCATGCGGGCTTGGACTGACATTTGGTCGCGAGTTAATCCTTTGGGGTAGCCTTTGCCATCCATGCGTTCGTGATGTCCACCCGCAAACTCTGGGACGCGCCGCAGATTTTTGGGATAGGGTAATTCCTCTAACATGTCGATCGTGACAACGATGTGATGGTTGATGATCTCGCGTTCTTCGGCGGTGAGCGTTCCTTTAGTGATGTTGAGGTTGTAGATTTCGTCGTCTGATAAGAATGGGACTGGGTTTCCTATTGAGTCAGTCCAGATGTAGTTAGCGATCGACTTTACTCTGTCTTTAAGTCGATCGGACATATACTCACCACCAACATTGCAGCAGCGCAAAAAATCTCGATCGAGATCATATTGCTGGATTTTTTGGTGAAACTCGGCTTCTAGGGTAGGAATCTGATTAGAGTTACCAGCTTCGAGAGCTGCCAGCTTTTGGTTTAACAAGGCAATCTCGGCATCACGCTTCAGTACTTCAAAGCGCGTGTCGATTAAGTGAATTCGATCGAAGATTGTCTCTAGCTTGGTAGATTTGTCGATCACATGAACGGGGGTCGTAACTTTGCCACAGTCATGCAAGAGTCCCGCAACTTTAAGTTCATAGCGGTCTTCTTCCGACATTGTGAAGTCTTTGAAGGTGCCTTCGGTGGCGTTACAAGCAGCTTCAGCCAGCAACATCGTGAGGTCGGGAACGCGGCGGCAATGTCCACCTGTATATGGAGATTTATCATCGATCGCTTTTGCCATCAGCCCGATAAAAGATTCAAACAGCAAACGAAATTCCTGCACTAGTTTATGGTTGCTGAGTGCGACGGCAGCTTGGGAAGCTAGGGACTCCGCTACTCTTTGGGCTTGGGCAGAGAACGGGATAATCTCACCTGTGCAATCGTCGATCGCATTGATCAGTTGCAAAACGCCAATCAGTTCGCCCTCATGGTTGGGCATTGGCACGGTGAGAAAAGATTTGGAACGATAATGGGTTTTGCTGTCGAAAGCGCGTGTACCTGAAAAATCGAAACCTTCAACCACATAGGCATCTGGAATATTGACGGTTTTATGATTGAGCGCGGCATAGGCAACTACCATCGAGCTGTTAGGATTACCCTCAGCATCGTGCAGGGGAATTGGGTCGAAGGGGATGGGTTTACCAGTCGTACCACCCATTTTGATCCCAAGCGAGTTGGTGATCATGATTTCAAACTTTAATTCTTGATTTTCGGTGACGGTATAGAGTGTGCCACCATCAGCATTGATAATGCCTTTTGCGCCAATCAAGATCATTTCTAGCAAGCTTTGGGTATCCCGTTGGGCAGAGAGCGCGATCCCGATTGCGTTAAGTTTTTCGATTCGATCGAAGATATCCGTATCAACGCGATTTCTGCCAACTCGATCGAAACGATCGAGCTGTGTATTGTCTGGTGTACTGACTTGTGTGCTGTTCATATGCCTATCTACTGCATCAAGAATTACTCTAGCTGACTGAGATCGATCTACCCTTAACGCCAATCACCCAGAGAATACTATTCGATCGCATTGCACCTCGATCTAGATCACTTGGCTTTAGGCTTACCTGACTCAAACGGTAAATTAGGCAATGCAGGTAGCCCTGTCTTTTGCCAAAACTGTTTAAATTGCTTGGGTTGTAGAGATCGCCATCCATACAACAAAACAATCACTACTACTCCCCATCCAACCACTCCCATGATTATACGTTTTAAGTCTCTTCTCGGTTTTTTCTTGCCGCTCCATTGCTGCGATAAATCTTCAACTTGGCTTTTGGGCTGGGGATTATAACTTCTGGCATGATTGGAGTGGGTGACTTGTAACGTCGCGATCGATTTACCAACACTGACAGGTGGTTGTTTTGTCCTTGCCCACTGCCGTGCCGCCGCCGCCGTTACCGCACATAGGTTAGTCACGCCAAGTTGCTCGATCCGATGAATGAGGGGCTGAGTATTTGTGACTAGAACGACAAGTACACCAGCATCCTGACTAGCAATGCCATAGGCGCACTGTGCCACCATCAGCCCCAGTCGAGATTTGCGGCTGACATCATGCCCTGGGTTGGGAGCTAATTCTTCATGGTTTGATAACACTGCTGTAGTTTTCCAATTACTCTTGGCAAAGAATAAAACAAACTCGGCGGCGGCGGCGGACTCTGGCTCGGCATTGGATCGATCGGCACGCACATCTTCGGCGAGCAGTTTTACTGCTGCCATTGCGGCTTCGGGCACGAGGCAAGTTCCTAACGCCGAAACTTCCCGCCAAAAATGAATATTGCTCGACCCAATCGAACTATCATCAAAAATCAAAATTGGAGCATTAGATTGAGAGTTTGATTGCATAGGATTATTTTTTGAGTGGCACAATCTTAGATGCACTTCCCCGCCAGTTACCTCTGCCAGATTCGGCTTCTCCTAAACCGTAGCTACCATAAAAGTCTTTGCAGTCATTTTGAAACAAGAAAGAACCTTTACCTTTGGCTGCTTGTCCTCTTTGGGATGTTTCTTGCCAATTAAAGTCGAGCGTGTTGCCGTTCAAGTTACCATTTAGCGTACCTTTGACTTTACCTCGATCGAGATTATCGTAATCATATTTACCGACGATATTGGCGGAACTGGCTTGCTCTTGAAACGAGATGCTGCCCCAGTTAGATTGCCATTGTCCGTTGAGCTTAGCTTGGCAACTCTCGATGTTTCGGGGTGTAACCAAAAAAGGTGAGTCAGGATGAGTCAGAGCTAAGATCGCCGTAATCACGATCGCCGCAATCAGGCCTGTTCCAATTACCGTAGATGCTATTGATAGTATTGCCCAGACGATTGGCGGGTAATTCGATCGAGATCGATCTCGTTTACGACTAATGCGTTGAACTTTTTTTTGCTCAGATTTTGGTTCTGATTGCTGGCTAGACTTCTGACGAGGTTTTTGATTGGGCTGTGACAATGATTCAGGATGATCTTGCGGCTGAGAAGATTGACTGGGTAATGAGTTCGATCGATCGGATCCGTTTAATGTGCTTAGTTCGGGATCTGGTTCAGCAGGACTTTTGGCTGGAACTTCGACTACTGAATTTTTAGGGGTATTTCTAACTACAGGCTTCTGCCCCATCCAGTTAGCCCAAATTTGCTGCAAATGACTAACAAGACTTTGAGGCGTTTTCTTGTGATAGCCTCTGCCACGCTTTACTTTTCTCAATTTTGCCTGCTGGATTGACGGGGAGGACGGTTGAGATGGTTTAAGTTTCGATGATTCTGGCATAGCCCTAAAGCAGAAACTCTACATATTATACGGCTTCCGATCGAACTAAGACTTCAGCGTGATGACGGATGTGATCGCCGATCAAAGTCGCAATGAAATAATAGCTGTGATCGTAGCCTTGATGTCGGCGTAATACCAATGGTTGTCCAACCTTGGCACAGGCTTGTTCAAATACTTCTGGCAATAATTGCTGCTCTGTGAGAAATCGATCGCTCAGTCCTTGGTCAATCAAAATCGTTCGACCCATATCTAGTTTCTGCGTCAGCACTAATTCGCTGGCATCATAATCTCGCCAAGTTTCAGAGTCGGAACCCAGATAACCACTGAAGGCTTTCTGTCCCCAAGCACATTCGATCGGAGCAGAGATCGGGGCAAAAGCTGAGACAGACTGGTAACGCTGCGGATTTCGTAAAGCACATACCAACGCCCCATGCCCACCCATCGAATGCCCAAAAATGCCTTGGCGTTCTGGCTGAGCAGGAAAGTGAGCCGCAATCAGAGTGGGCAACTCATCGACAACGTAGCTATACATCTGGTAATGCTTTGACCAAGGGATCTGGGTGGCATCGACATAAAAACCCGCACCACTACCAAAATCCCAATCCCGATCTTCGTCCTCTATGCCTGTATTACGGGGGCTAGTGTCTGGGGCAACCAAGATTAATCCATACTGGGCGGCAAACTGTTGTGCTCCCGCCTTGATCATAAAAGTTTCTTCAGTACAGGTCAGCCCTGCCAGCCAGTAAAGTACAGGGATCGATCGAGCCTTAGCTTGTGGCGGTAAGTAAACCGAAAACTTCATCTCGCTGTTACAGGCTTCGGAGTGGTGGCGATAGAAACCTACCGTACCTCCAAAGCTAGAATGCTGGCTGATTAATTGCGGTGCAGGAATAGACATATAGAAATCCGTTGTGAAGTGTGAGATTTTGTAATGCCCCCAACCCCCAATTTTAGGGGCTAAGAATCTTGTCCCCCCAGAATTGGGGGCTAGGGGGCAAATTCGTTCCGAGCTTTACGACTAACTTAGGATTGCTATGCTTGACTTGCTCTAGGGGAAAGTAACGACGCTGCGGATCGATTCGCCTTTGTGCATGAGGTCAAAAGCGCGATTAATTTCCGCCAACGGCATGGTGTGCGTAATCAAATCGTCAATGTTGATTTTGCCTTCCATATACCAATCGACGATTTTTGGCACATCGGTACGTCCCCTCGCGCCCCCAAAAGCCGAGCCTTTCCAGATCCGCCCCGTCACAAGTTGAAATGGACGAGTGCTGATTTCTTGACCCGCACCCGCTACCCCCACGATCACGCTCATACCCCAACCCTTATGACAACACTCCAACGCCTGACGCATGAGCTTGACATTGCCAACACACTCAAAGCTATAGTCCGCACCACCTTTAGTCAAATCAACCAGATACGGCACTAGATCGCCCTCGACTTCTAAAGGATTGACAAAGTGAGTCATGCCAAACTTTTCTGCCAGTTCACGTTTGTTCGGGTTGATGTCCACACCGATAATCATGTTGGCTCCAACCATGCGCGCCCCTTGGATCACGTTCAGCCCGATCCCACCTAGCCCAAATACGATAACGTTCGATCCTGCTTCCACTTTCGCAGTATTGATCACCGCCCCGATGCCTGTGGTCACGCCACAACCGATGTAGCACACCTTATCAAACGGCGCATCATCCCGAATTTTCGCCACGGCAATTTCTGGTAAAACCGTGTAGTTGGCAAATGTCGAAGTTCCCATGTAGTGATAAATCGGCTGCCCGTCGATCGAAAACCGACTTGTACCATCGGGCATTACGCCACGTCCTTGGGTAGTTCTGATCGCTTGGCAGAGATTGGTTTTACGGCTGAGGCAATACTCGCACTGGCGGCATTCTGGGGTGTATAGCGGGATCACTCGATCGCCTACTTTCAGACTCGTCACACCTGCACCAATCTCAACTACGACACCTGCGCCTTCGTGCCCTAGGATTGTCGGGAATATGCCTTCAGGATCATCGCCAGACAGCGTAAATGCATCAGTGTGACAAATACCTGTAGCTTTGATCTCGATCAGAACCTCACCTGCTTGCGGCGGCTGAAGCTGGACTGTTTCGATCTGAAGCGGTTGACCTGCGGCGAAAGCCACTGCTGCCTTAACATCCATACATTCCCCTGCGCCAGTTTTCGTAGAGTCCTTTCAAATTATCCCTGCTTTCGATCGGACTCGACTAAAATTTAGACAATAGTTTTGGTGAGATATGAAAACAAAAACAATTACGGTTCGGGTCAATGTAGAAGCTGCTCACATCTTTGAAAAGGCTCCTGAGGAGGAAAAGTGCAAAATCGAGGCGTTACTCAGCTTAAAACTAATTGAAGCGATTCGCCAAAAAAGAACACTGGAAGAAGTGATGAGTGACATCAGCCAGAAAGCACAAGAGCGAGGATTGATACCAGAAATTTTGGACTCAATTTTGTATGAGCAGTAAAGTACGTTACGTTTTCGATACAAATGTAATTGTGAGTTCATTGCTATTCGAGCATGGTAATCCCTCTAAAGCTTTCCGATATGCTTTGAAAAAGTTCAGGAATGCCGCGATCCGAAGGATGACAAGATTTTAGAACTGGCATTAAATGGAGTTGCGGAATTTATTGTCAGTGGTGATAAGGATGTACTGGTGCTTAATCCGTTTCGAGATGTGAAGATAGTCACGGCAGAGGAGTTTTTGAGAGCAGTGAAGTTTGAGTAAATTATCATACCGTTCTAATGCTTCGATCGAATTAGGCCCTAAAGTTACGATCGAAATTCAAATTTCCTGTATGCTCTGGTAATTATTGAGCAATTATGTGGGGAATGGCTTGTGTGGTGGTGGCAGACTAATCAAAAAACTGTGTGGGAAAAGCTAACTAGCTATTTTTCTGGTTTAGCATTGACCTGCGGCATCTCAGTTTGTCTATGCTTACTTATTAGTCAGCCAGTTCAGGCGCAGTCGGTTCAAGATCTGCAAAACTATCAACAATTAGTAGAGCAGCAAAGACAAATTATCCAAAAGCAGCAAGAGCAAATCCAGATGATTGCCAAACCTGCTCAAGATCGATTGGAGTCATTGCGTAAAAACATTAAAGTTACCCAAGCGCAACTCGACCAAAATACGCGCAAGTTAGCCGAAGCAGGAGTCAAACTTAAGCAACTGGAATCCAAGCTCGATCGATCGGAGTTCTCACTCAAACAAAAACGTAACGCCACAATCGTCAGACTGCGCTATTTGCAAAGACAACAGTTGGGGCAATGGTGGGCGGTAATGCTGAGTAGTAAAGATTTGCTGCACTTTGCCGATCGACGTCGCCAGCTCAGTCGGATTTATGAAGGCGATCGAGAATTATTGACAAAACTCAAACAGGTGAACGATCGAGTCGAACAAGAACATGATGCGATCTCCACCCAGAAAAACGAAATCGACCTGCTCAACCAACGGCTGACTTACCAAAAAGCTACGTTTGAAGCCGAAGCTGTTGCCCAAACTCATGTCGTCGATCGATTAAAGAGCGATCGACGTTCGCTGGAACTAGCCGAAGATAGACTTGCCCAAGATTCTCGCCAGATCACCTCCTTAATTTTGGCAAAATCACAGACCACGCCAGGGCTGATTATGTCTACAGGCACAGGGCAAATGATGTATCCCACCGTCGGCCCAATTACCAGTCCGTTTGGTTGGCGGATGCACCCGATTCTGGGTTACGAGAAG
>Ga0163149_10001369_pt1 | contig 31414 bp, 33 predicted proteins | sample OliLakLV19MP5G1_FD_148604 | JGI IMG/M metagenome (GOLD analysis project Ga0163149, IMG submission 148604) | Freshwater microbial mat bacterial communities from Lake Vanda, McMurdo Dry Valleys, Antarctica - Oligotrophic Lake LV.19.MP5.G1 | ecosystem: Environmental > Aquatic > Freshwater > Lake >... | reverse complement strand
ATCTCGGACATAACCCAAAGCACCCAAATAGAACTATTCGACATACTTGGCAGAAGTATAGCTATTTTCCAAAGTTATGAAGAACTAAAAGCAAATATTGATAGCTACACCCCACCTCACTTAGTCAAATGGCGAGACTCTGGCGGTATTTATCATTTCGAGAAGATGAAATAAGTTAGCAAATTATTTGATTAAGATTTATGTTTGTTTGCTTCGAAATTGTAACCACTTATGCAATATTCCTTTGAAATTAAATGAGTAGTTGCTAACTTGCAATTCTTAAAACATAAGTTTGGTTCAATATGAAAAAAATATCTTTAATAGTTATACTTTGCTTGGCTATTGCATTAGCTCCAATGCAAGCTGAAAATAAAAAACAAAATGAAATCCAACGTGCCAAAGAAGCATTTGAGCGTTGGAAAGAGATGGTGCACCCAACTCCAGAGGCAGAACCAAACAACGAAATCCCTCAATATATGCTTCAAGATTTCAATGGAACACCACTCTTCTTGAATACAAATACAATTACAGCAAATGAAGTTGGCACTCCAACTCAAAATGAGTCTTCAATTGCAGTCAATCCCAAAAATCCAAAAAACATAATAGCTTCAGCAGTTGATTATAGAGCAGAGGGAAGCACTTGGATTTACGTTTCTACAGACGGGGGTCACACTTGGGATAATCAAAATTTAGGCAAAGTGAAAGGGTTATGGTCTTCTTCAAACGACCCTTCGGTATCTTTCAATGCCGATGGTGTTGCATATTTGATGTATGGAGCTTTCACAAGTACGTCAAATGGTATGAATGGTGTTTTTATGGCTCGCTCTTCCAACGAAGGAAAAACTTGGGAAGCACATATACCAGTAATAATTCACGACACACCACAAACACTCGATTCTAGTTTTGAAGATAAATATTATATTCAAGTAGATAATGCAAGCAAATCCCCTTATTTCAAAAATTTATACACCCCTTGGAAACGAGTTATCAATAGAGATTCTTCTACTCAAATTGTGTTCACTCGCTCAACTGATGGCGGTACAGTTTGGTCGAAACCAATTCCTATTAGCCCCAAAAAGACAGGCACTTCTGAAGACACAACTTATGGGCAGAGCTTCCCATTGCTAACAACTGGGCCAAAAGGAGAAATATATGCCGTTTGGAACGATGGAATAGAGCATTCCGTTGGGTTTAATAGTTCTATGGATGGCGGCTTAACTTGGAGTCAACCAAAATTTATTCAAAAATACAATATATTCGGTGAAACAAAATATTTAGCATCTCAGCAGGGTTACAGACACTCATTGAAAGGATTTGTCCGAGCTGAAGCGTATCCAGTGGTGGCTTGCGATTATACCGATGGTAAATACAGTGGCAATTTATATGTGATTTGGACAGCGGACAATACTCCAAATGTTTATTTCTCCAAATCAACAAATAAAGGCGATAGCTGGACTGCTCCTAAAATGGTTCATAGCGAAATAAAGAACGACCAATTCTGGGCATGGCTCGCAATTGACCCAACTAACGGCGATTTGGGAGTAATGTATTTGGATTCCCGAAACGACCCAAATAATCTGTTGGTGGAATGCTATGCAAGTTTCTCACAAGATGGTGGAGACACTTGGATTGACAGAAGAGTTTCCGATGTGGTAAGCGATATTCGCAACAATCCATTTAATGGTTCTTTCGCAGGAGATTATTCTGGCTTGGCATTCTATAATGGCAGAATGTACCCATCTTGGGTGGATATGAGAAACACAACTCAGGCAAACAAATCAGATAACGACGTATATACAGCAATAGTAAATGTGAATGGGCCAAGACCACCAGATCCATTTACAGCTGAAAGCGATGTTGCCAATGTACAGGATGTGAATTTAAAATGGACACCAATATTTGAATCAACTTTTGGCAAAACTTTAGTGCCTGCTGATATTCAATATCAGCTTTATAGAGACTCTGAGCTACTTGGAACTCTTATTTCAACTGTTACAAACTTTGCAGATAAAGGTTTAACTTTATACAAACAGTATGAATATAAAATTAGAGCTATTACAAAAGATGATTCAAGTACATTTGCTAAAGTTAAGGTTTTTCCAGGCGGTGCAAAAGAAGCTAAGGCACCTGAGTTTAGTGGAATACTTATAAACAAAGGTGAATTTAAAGTAAGTTTACCAGATTACAAAATTGATAATACTACTCAAATCGTAGGTTTGAAAAAACTACTATTATACTATGATAGAAGCAAGTCAGTTAGCGAAGAAATAATACTTAATGACAGCCAAATTGGAAAAGAAATAGCGATTACTCCTAAAAATTTGGGTAACCGTGAGGGCTTCTATACAGTCAATGGAAGAGTAATTACACAATACAATAATTCTCCAGCAGATTCGGGACTATTTGGGTTAGAGCATATAGTATTTAAAGGGAAAGTATTAGGCGATAATCAAAGGTATTTGAGAGAGAACTTCGACAATAAAGATAGTATCTATAAGTTTTACATGAGTGCAAATTGGAAAACTACTCAAAGAGCAGCTCATTCCAAAAACAACTCACTCACTAATAGTGGAGTGAGTGAATATAATAATAGACAAACCGATACTTTGATTTTACCTCCATTCACAAATATGGATTTATTATTGCAGGATAGCAAAGATAATTCCATACAATCTGGCCCAGTGAAAAGTATTTCATATTGGCACATAGCTAATTTAGAAAAGAAAGATACTGCTTTTTTAGAATATTCTGGAGATATGATTAACTGGACTAATATTAAAAAATACAACGAACTAGACTATGCTGGCTGGCAAGACAAAGTGTTAGAAGAATCGGATTGGGTTTATGAGAAAATAGATTTGTATGCTTTACAAAATCTTCAAGAGATGGAGACATTTCTTAGGTTCAGATTTTGGGCTGACCCACTGAGAACAAGTCTAGGTTGGTTTATTGATGATATTGAAATTGAAAGATACCTGTCCGATATTGAATCCGAAGAAAAAGCAGAACCAATGGCTATTTATCCGAATCCAACAAGCGATGTACTCTACTTGGGAAATAAATCTAATGTCGTTATTCGTAAAATTGAATTAATTTCATTGCTTGGTATTTCACTTTTTGAGCTAAATGAAGCTGATATTTCACAAACTACAAAACTTGACACAAGAAACTTAGCCACTGGCAGATACATCTTGAAAGTGACAGACAGCAAAGGCAGAACTGCTATTCAACAAGTGGAAGTGGTGAGGTAGTGTGAGATGAGGATAATAGTTTTTTTAATATTAGCTATAGTAAGCAAAATAAACACTTTCTCCCAAAAGAATATTGTTTCTATAGGTATGCAATCTGGTTATAGATTACCCGATTCGAAAGTAATATTTGGTATAACAGGAACAGATAATTATTTCATTGCAGATAAACTATTAGCAGATTTTACAATTGGTCTATATTTGCCCAAAAGCTATGTGGTTACAGATTATTCAATTGGATTGAAAAAGTTATTTCCAATTAATGATTATAATTTGTTTTCCAAAGTTAGTGTTGGGATGGCTTCCCAAATACTTACTTCCGATATTGGCAATGACGATCCAAACACTATTGATGACAACAATTTTGACGGAAAATCACGCTTTGCAATAAAGTATAACGCAGGTGTTGGGATTTGGCTCGGCAACTACGAAATTGCAATGTCTTATAATTATTCTATCCTTTCTCAATATAAAGGCATTATCAACTTACAATTTTCATATTTGATTAAGTAAAGTTTATTCATAGTTTTCCTCTAATTTTTAGAGTATTTGCAAATTATTTCATAAATTGGAAGTGCAAATTGAATGAATCATTTCTAAGCCACTAAAGAATGAGCAAATGAAAGATTGAAATTCAATGAGTCAAAACTCAAAATAAACGGTCGCATCTTCGGAGATTATTGATTTTTTAGGATATTGAACTTGTCGAAATGCTTTTTCTATAAAAGTGGTTCATACTGAACTTGCTACTGATTTTTTCCCAGAACCATTTGGACTAGCAATAACTATTAATGTAGGATTAAGTATTTTTGTCTACATTATTTTCAAATAGTTATTCTATGTTTAATCTAAACTATCATTTGTGATACTTCTTGGTTTGTGAAATTTGGCAAAGTAAAGCTTAATTTACTGCCTTTACCTTCCTCGCTTTCTGCCCAAATTTTTCCACCATTTATTTCAATCATTTCTTTGCAAAGGATAAGCCCTAAGCCAGAGCCCTTCTCGTTTTCTGTGCCTGGGATTGAAAATACTGTATCTATTCTGAATAATTTAGCTATTTGTTCGGGTTCCATGCCAACGCCATTATCTACAACAGAAATTATGATGTCATTTTCTTCAACTTTAGCTAAAATTTTGACAGTGCCGCCGGTGCGAGTGAACTTAATAGAATTAGAAATTAAATTGTGAACAATAGAGGGAATCATTTTTGCATCTGCAAATGCATTAATTTTTATATCAATTTCTGCTTCAAGAGTAATTGATTTATTATTAGCCGAGTTTTCCAATAGGATTATGTTGTTTGCAACTAACTCCGATATATTAAGCATACTCATTTTTAACTGTCTGCGTCCCATTTGGAAATTACCCCAAGCTAACAAATCCTCTAAAAACTTATGCTGAACTCTAAGAGAAGTTTGGAATGTTTTGAAGTAAGAGAATAGCTCTTCTTTATCGAATGACTCAAAATCTTCAACTACTAAATCTACCAAACCAATAATTCCTGCAAAAGGGCTACGCAAATCGTGGGAAACCAATGCTAAGAATCTATCCTTATCTCTATTTGCTATAACTAATTGTTCCTTTGATTTTTCAATTTCTTCTTTTGCAAATTTCGAATCCAAATGGTTCACAACTCTTGCCAAAAGTTCAGTAGGGTTGTACGGTTTTGTAATGTAATCCACTCCGCCAGCTTGAAAACCTTTAATTATATCTTCAGTATCCACTCTTGCCGTAAGGAAAATGATTGGGATATTGACTGTTGTTGCATTTTCTTTCAGCAATCGGCATGCATCGTAGCCATCCATTTCAGGCATAGTTACATCCATCAATATCAAATCGGGCATTAACTTTGTGGCTGTTTCCACACCTTGCTTGCCATTTGTGGCTACAGAAATTTTCACACCTTCTTTGCTGAGAATACCAGCAAGCACTTGAATGTTTTCCATAATGTCATCGACAATCAGGATATTTGAATTTTTAAGCAGATTTGTTTTCATAAGTTTAAATTTTGCAGATAATTTTCTCCAAAGATAACAAGTATTATCCAATTTTTCTTTGATTTTACTCATACTTTTGAAAGAATTGTGAATAATTATACAATAAAAGTAAGAAATCTACGACTTTTGCATTACGAGTTTCAATTAAGGTAATTATGAAAAAGAATAGTTCAATAATTGTTTTAGCATCATTATTGGTGGCAAGCATTGGTTATTTTGTTTATACAATGAATGTAAATTGCCACAATTGCGATTACCAAAACCAGTACGATAATTTAAGCAACGCAGGTGTTTCAGGTGAATCATCGAGCAAAACAAAGGGTAAAAAAGAAATGTCGACACAAGGCGTTTACGATTTCAAAGTGAAAGATATTGATGGAAATGATGTATCATTAACAGATTACAAAGGCAAGGTTTTGCTTTTTGTGAATGTGGCTAGCCAATGCGGATACACTTCTCAATATAAAGGATTGCAAGAAGTTTATGCAAAGTATAAAGACAAAGGATTTGCGGTTTTAGCATTCCCTTGTAACCAGTTTGGCAGCCAAGAGCCAGGAAGCAATTCCGAAATTAAACAATTCTGTTCGCTAAACTTTTCCGTTTCTTTCCCTCTTTTCGACAAAATTGACGTGAATGGAAAAAACACCCACCCACTTTATGCGTATTTGAAATCAAATAGTAAAAGTCTTTTGGGCGAGAATGTGAAATGGAATTTTACAAAATTCTTAGTTGGCAAAGATGGCAAAGTGATAGATAGATTTGGCTCCATGACTGAACCAATGAAAATTTCTTCTGAAATAGAAACTGCCTTAGCTAAATAAAAATATAATCAATAGTTATTATTTAAAGCTCCAATCTTAAGTGATTGGAGCTTTTTTTATGGGAAACAACCATTCTGATATTTGAAAAATAATATTAATATTTTCTTAGATTTTAATTAATAAAATATTCATTAACAATACCAATTATTGTAAGTAAATAATTTCTTTAAAATAATTACCGAAAAGGGTATTTTTCATTTCGTGAAGATGAAATAGGGACAAATCTATTAAACTTTAAATTAATTAGAATTTTTTTTCAATCAGATTAAGTTAATCTATCTGCTACTGCGTCCTTGCTTTGGCATAATTTATGTTAGTGATAAGCTTATTACAGCAATATTAGAATATGCTAATTCATTGATGATTAATGAATTACTTACACTTTGCGAATTAAAATTAGCTTATCAAATCAATATGAACTTCTTGCAACTAAATAAATTATTGTTATTTTTGGCTTTCCTTACAATTTCTTCTTGCAATAATGATAATAAGTCTGAACCAAAAGAAGAACTTATGGATACTGTTGCGGTACGCAAACAGAATGATTCTATTGATTATGCTAAAAAACTAAAAGAATTTGAATTTTCCGATACAATCAAATATACACGTATAAAAATAAGCTCTACTAAACAACTCAATGAGTTACTTCCAAGCGATACGGGCGAAGTGGACAAAGAAGCCGAACCTTTACCCAAGGCACAGGTAATTATGACGCTTAATAGAAAAGAACGTAGGTTTATCCGAGTGGGAGATTCGATAATAGTACCAGAAAAAAATACTGGTAAAACACTTGATTATAGCGTTTTCCCAAGAGTTTATTGGGAGGCTGCTAATGTACCAAAAATAATTATTCTTTCAAATGCTCTGCAAGCCTATGCATGCTATGAAAAAGGCAAGTTAGTTCGCTATTCGCCAGTTAATAGTGGCAAAGAAGCAACTCAAACTTATCCTGGTAAATATTATTTAAATTGGAAGCAAAAACTAAGAACGTCTTCTTTAAATGAAGAATGGGAACTGCCATATACTTTCAATTTCCATAAACAAGCTGGCAATGCTTTTCATCAATATGATATGCCAGGCAGACCTGTTTCGCACTCTTGTGTTCGCCAAATGATGCACGATGCAAAATGGCTATTCAAATGGGGGCGTGGCTCTAAATACGATAGCTTGAGAAAGGAAATTCCAAACACAGGCACTCCAGTTCTAATTATTGATCATTTCAATTACTCCAGAAAAAGGTTCGGGCCTTGGGTAGAATTGAAAAGCAATAAAGACGGATTGCTTACTTTACCTAAAAATCCATTGGGATTTGAAGAGCCATACATTCCATTATCTCAAATTCCAGATGAATCGAAGGGATTGATGTCTCGCAATCCTCACATAAAGTTTGGAGAAGATACCTTAAGAGCAAGAGGCATTATTAGAGAAGGTTTTGAAATTGCTAAATCTATAAATTTCAATAAAGAACGTAAAAAGAAACAAAAAAGAGAAGCTCATTTGAAATCTTTGCAAAACAAAAGCAAATCAGAAACTGATAAATAAATGTTTGGTTTGTTTTTCCAAGTGTATCATATCTATAATTCAATAAGATAACATTTTAATTATTTAACAAAAATATTACAAATAAAGTTTGTTGTTTAAAAAATATTCTGTAATTTTGTTTGTAATAGAAAATATTTTGCCATAGTACAATTTAAATTGAAAAAAATATTCTATATATTTCCCTTACTTGTTTTGCTCGCTTCTTGCGGGGAGGACTCTGTTGGGTATTTAGATGAATTGGATTTGCGTCAAGCTCGCACCGAGTACGACTTTGTTCAAAATCCAACACTTAAAACTCAGCCAGGTGCTGTTGTGGTTGGGCAATTGGATTCTAAACTTAACACAAGGATAGACACAATAAGACCGGATACAGATTTTGAAGGCAAAAAAGGTTTCGATTTCGTTCCATTGAATATTCCTAAAAGCTCTGAATTTAATTATAGACTTGACGAAGGAGCGGAATTGAAAGTAACGCTTAGAGATGCCAGTGGAAGTGTACTTTTTGAATTGACGCCCTCAAATAAAGAAATTAAAATCAATTTGGCAGCAGGCGACTATAAGTTTATAATTGAAAATATTGATGAATCATCTACTAATGCCTTTAAAATTACTCCTTATTTCTTTTCTCCAGATAGAAAGAAATTGAATTTAGGCCCAGATGACAAACCACAACAAACAGAATCATATAAAGTTACAGACAAGGCAACTTTAATTAGTACCACAAGATGTCAGTATGCCGATATGAGGAATATACAAGCTCGCAAAATGAATTTTAATAAATGCGATTTCACTGGTTCTAACTTAAGAAAAGCAAATTTGGAAGGTACAGTGATGAACTATACAAATTTGAAAAAAACTAATATCACACAAGCAATATTTAATAATGCTCAATTGATTGATGCGAATATGGATTCGGTTGTTGATTTTAGCTATGCTGATTTTTCAAAAGCAAATATGACAAGTGCTACACTTACTAACTCTTATTCAAGGAATGCTATTTTCTTCAATACCACTTTGCGTAATTCTAAATTCGATAATACTTCAATGACAAAAGCAAACTTCTTTGCTGCCATTATGGATGTATCTTCGTTGCAAAATTCAAATGTTAGCGATTCGGAAATGAGCTTTGTTAGCTTAGTGAAAGCAGATGCTAAAGGAACTAATTTCTGCAATACCGTCCGCAATAATTGGAAAGTAGATGGTCTTATTATAGATAGCAGCACCCAATGCTACGCTCCACTGAAGACAGAATAATTCAATTCAATATCGCCCTGCATAAACCAAAGTGGCAGCAGCCACTCTTCGTGCTCCAGCTTCTAACAATGTGTTCGCACATTCATTAATTGAAGAGCCAGTTGTGAATACATCATCGGCTACTATAATTGATTTGCCTTTCAATTTATCTTTGTCTATCACTTGAAAAGCATTTTTGATGTTGCTAAGTCTTTCTAATTTGGAAACTTTGGTTTGAGTGCGAGTATATCTTGTGCGTTTGATAATATCATTTGCAAGTGGCAAAGCCAACACCTCGGATATTCCAGTGGCAATATATGTAGCTTGATTATATCCCCTTTCTCTTTTTTTTGATGAATGCAATGGTAAAGGCACTATATAATCGTAATCGGAAGTTTTCTCCGATTCAATTTTTCTTGCCAATAAGTTATAGAGTTCGTCTGCAGAATAAGGAAAATTCATATATTTCAATAAATATATTACATTCATATATTTATCATCTTTAATAGTACCAATTAATGAGAAAGCTTCTGTGATAGCAATTTCATTTTTTGCAAAGTTATTGCTCAGTTGCGAAACTATAAAATCGCTTTGTGGTGCATAAGGGATATTATCCAAGCATTGTTGACAAATGTAAATTTGTTGCGAATGTGGTTGAATTCTGACTGCACAAACTAAGCAAGACTTTGGAGAAACAAAATCAACTATTAGCTTCAGTGGGTTCAGCGATTGAATTTGATTCAAAAACTGCATCGAATGTAAATTTATTGGGTTTTGAAAAGAAAATCAATAAAGTTGCCGTTAAAAGTCCCAAATTCTCAAAAACTTTCTCCCAACCAAGTTTTTTTTCAGTTGTTTTGCCAAAGCAACCGCAATTAATATCCAGCCCTCTGGCAATTGCAGAAAAAGCTGCTAAAATAAACACAATCAACATAGCCGAAATGATTACTGAATTGGCTTTTAACCGTACACCAAATATAAGTAAAAGCCCCGAACAAAGCTCCAGCCAAGGCATTACGAGTGCTATAATGTTTATTGGTTCAATAGGCAAAAGATTATAGTTTGTGATTTCATTAGCGAAATGATTGGTGTCGGTTATTTTGCCAATGCCTGCCACAATGAAAACACAACCTACCAAAAGTCGGAGTGCAATTGAAAAAATTGGCTGATTGATTATTTTTTTGAACTTATCCATACTGTAAAATTAAGATATTTTTTAAATTGAATCCAAATAATTATTCAAATAACAATAATATTGTCGGAAAATTACAAAATGCCATTTATTCGTTCAATTTCTGGTTTACGAGCAACCTTAGCCGATGGGCTTAAAAATGATATAATTAGCAATTATGCTGCTGCTTTTTCAAACATTTCTGGCGAAGGTGCTATCATAGTAGGCAATGACGGCAGACCCTCTGGCAAATGGATGGAAAAAGTAATAGTTGGTAGTTTGCTTGCCACTGGCAGAGAAGTTATCACACTTGGAATGGTGCCAACACCACTTGTCCAATTCTATACTGAAAAGCACAAAGCTGCTGGCGGAATAGCAATCACTGCCTCGCACAATCCAAGCCAATGGAATGGAATGAAATTCATTAATTCCGAAGGTGTTTTCTTGAATGCGATAGAAAACAAATTACTTTGGGATAGAGTTGATACAAATAGTATTTACTTGAGCAAAAATGAAATTTTTCCGACTGAACGGATAATAAAAAATCCTTCTAAAGATTTTATTAATTCGCTTCTTTCATTAGACTTTTTCAAGAAGACTGATATTTTAAATAAAATTAAAGCAAAAGAATTTAAAGTTGTTGTTGATGCAGTCAATGCTTCTGGTTCATTCATAGTGCCAACTTTATTAAAAGAACTTGGATGCGAAGTGGTGGAGCTTTATTGCAAAGGCGACGGAATCTTCCCTCACACACCAGAGCCAATCACTGAAAACCTGACAGAGCTGGCAGCAGCTGTTAAAAGATACAAAGCAAATATTGGAATTGCTGTAGACCCCGATGCAGATCGCTTAGTTATGATAGATGAAACTGGAACAGCTATTGGTGAAGAAAAAACATTAGCTCTTTCGGCACTGGCTGTTCTTCAAAATGCACAATATTTCAAAGGCGAAAGAGATTTGAGTTTGGTAGTGAACCATTCCACAAGTAAAATGACTTCAGACATTGCTAAAAAATATGGTGCTACTTGCTTTTCTGCCCCAGTTGGCGAAATAAATGTAGTTGGCAAAATGAAATCTACTAATGCTATTTTTGGTGGAGAAGGAAGCGGCGGAGTGATATTGCCTGCTTGCCATTACGGAAGGAATTCATTGGTAGGAATAGTACTTACCTTAACACTTTTAGCTCAGAATGATGCTACGATGAGTGAGGTTTGCACTGTTTTGCCACGCTATGAAATGATAAAACTTAAACAAGAATTCACAGGTAGTTTAGATTCAATAATAGAAAAAGTATTAGCCAAATTCCCTGATGGTGAATTGATTAAAGAAGATGGACTTAAAGTTAATTTCGAAAATGCTTGGTTTCAAATTCGTACATCGAACACAGAGCCAATAGTGAGAGTGATAGCAGAAGCCAGCACAAAATACGATGCGATAGGATTAGCAAATTCCGTAATGGAATTAGTATAAATTTGTAAGTTGAAGGGTTATACATATTCACTAACACTTTTTAGTTGTTAAGAAACGTGATAATTACTTAAATTTGTAGGAAATATTGATACTAAGAACTGAAAATGATTGTAGAAACTAACGAAGAGCTTAAGAGCCAAGTAAAAGAATTTTGGAACGCAAACACCTGCGGAGTCTATCGCACAGACGAAGAACGCTATTCGCTTGAATATTTCGAAGAGATAGAAGAAGACAGATATAGTGTGCAACCAGAGATTTTTTCTTTTGCAGAGTTCACTCGCTATAATAAGAAAAAGGTTTTGGAGATAGGAGTTGGTGCTGGCACAGACTTTTTGCAATGGGTGCGAGCTGGTGCAGAAGCTTATGGGCTGGATTTGACCCCCGAAGCTATTGAACACGTGCGTAATCGCTTGAATTTATATGGTTTGGAAGCAAAAGAATATAAAGTGGGCGATGCAGAAAATTTGCCTTATGCAGATAACTCTTTCGACTTAGTTTATAGTTGGGGTGTGATTCACCATTCGCCAAATACATACAAAGCGTTGAGTGAAATATATAGAGTTTTGAAGCCAGGTGGCAAAGCAAAGCTAATGATTTATAACCGCCGTTCCCTTTTAGCTTATTTCTTTTGGATTAAGCACGCATTGCTAAAGCTACGCCCTTGGAAATCTCTAGCATGGGTTTTATGGCATAAAATGGAATCAATTGGTACAAAAGGATTCACGGTATCGGAAATTGAGCAAGAGCTTACAAAATATAAAGTTGAAAAAGTGCGAGTAAAAACTGTGTTTACTTATTACGACAAATTAGCTCGATTCAACAAACTTATGCAATTTGCCTCTGCTACAGTTGCGAATATATTAGGCAGAGAAAATATAGGCTGGTTCCTTACAATTGAGTTTGATAAGAAGTAAGGTGAGGTTTCTCTTAACTCTAATATTATAATACTCGCAAAATCAATTTAAAATTATTTCTAATTTCATAAAAAAAAGGTTAGCTTTGGGCTAACCTTTTTTTTGTGGAGAGAGCGAGATTCGAACTCGCGGTAGGGCCTTAACCCTACGACGGTTTAGCAAACCGTTGATTTCAGCCACTCATCCATCTCTCCATTGGCCGATTTGTTCTATTTTGTTTGAAATAGAATGCAAATATAAGGAGTTTTTTTTATTGCACAAAGAACTATTTAGCTTTTTTTAATTTTTTGACTTTCTTTTTGTTCTTAGTCAGTTTCTGCCATTTTGACTTACCTCTCAAATCATTGTTTTTAAATTTTGTCAGAAACTCTGACAAAGAAACTGACAAATTTGCTTAACTCTATGCTATTATTTCAGTTGCAATCATTTGGCACACTTTTTATGACTTGTTTTACATAATGATTTAAAATCATTTTATTATAACAACTTTAAGGAACATTACAATGTACTACAAAACAAGAGACCCATTCACATCTTTCGATGAAATTGCACACAGAGTCAATAAAATTGGTGCTAAGCTGATAAATGACTTTGAAAATGGAATCACAATTGAAAAAGCCGGAGTTTTCACTCCTAAAATAGATTTATTTGAAGAATCAGAACGCTTTGTCCTTTTCGTAGAATTGCCTGGAGTAAGCAAAGAAAACATTTCACTTAACTTAAATGAAGAAGGCAAACTTACTTTGAATGGTGAGAAAGTGAAAGCTGAAACTACTAAAGACTCTACACAACACAGAAATGAACGCAGTTTTGGCAAATTTGAAAGAATGTTGATTATGCCAGAAAGTGCCAATACTGAATCTGTTTCTGCGAAATACGACAATGGTGTATTGGAAATTACTATTGCCAAAAAAGTGCCAGTGAAACCAAAAGAAGTAAATATTTCAATTTCTTAAACTACAAACATATTATTCCTGTAAGCAAAGCCCTAATAATAAATTAGGGCTTTTTTTATTGCAAATGTTTATTGTTTTTTTTAAATATTTTGCTTTCAATTATTATATAAAACAAAAGCAATAGAATTAATATGGTACTGAATTGCATATACGAGTTATTGAGTATATTTGGAATTTGAGAGGTGCTTGGCAAATAATTATTTCCCACTTCGTTTGTTATTTTTATTAGCAAATGATAGTATTGGTTGGAGCTTGGTTTATTTTGCATTGGGCTTGAGTTTGAGAATGCAGATATTATTATAACCAATACTGCTACTGCTCCCATAGCCCCAAAATATATATTCAGTGGTTTTTTATAATCGTGTTCAACTTTTGAATTAGTTACTAATTTAGAAGAAGCTTTGGCAATTTCATATTGCTCAATTCTTTCCATCATTGTGTCAGTAAAATCATCGCTTGTTGATTCCAAAGCTTGCTTGCTATATAGCTCTTTTAGCAATTGATTGTCTTTATTTCCAGTATTCATATTCCGCTCCTAAATACTCTTTAATAGTTGCAAGTAATTTCTTTCTTGCTCTGAAAAGAATTATTTTTATATTACTTTTTGCGAAGCCAGTAATTGATGCAATTTCTTCAATTGTGCAATCATTAAAGTAATATAATGTTATCAGTAAAGCACTTGCTTCGTCCAATTTTTGAATTGCATAATCCAATATAGCTTTAGTTTCGGATTGGCTTTGGAGTTGGTTTAATTCATCTGAATCCAAACTAATATTTCCTACCAAATCATCATTTTCTCTACTATCAATTGAAGTAAATTCTAATTTATATCCTTTCTTACGTGTTTCTGAAATTGCTTTATTGAAGACAATTCTATAAAGCCAAGTAGAAAAACTAGATTGAAAATTGAATATGGATATACTTTGATACACACTCAAAAATGAATCCTGACAAACTTCCTCCGATAGCTCTCGGTTTTTCAAGATACGCAAAGCAATAGTAAATGCATAATTTTTATAACGCTCTACTATCAGTCTGAAAGCAGCTCTATCTCCTGCTTTAATCTTTGCTATTAGTTCTAAATCTGTCATTTATGATTATTGTTCGACGCTAATCAAGTTGGACGCAATTTAGCACAATTAGGTTACATAAAAAGTTATTATTTTTTCTTGTAACCGTTTTGATTCTAATTGCGACTAAGTTGTAAAGGAACATTCACAACAATCAATTAATGGAGAAATTATGTTCGAAGGAGTATTAGTAGTAATTTTAGTTAACCTAATTATTTTCGGTTCGATTAGCTTTATTGTTTATACAATAGTAACAGCTCGCAATAGAGAGCGAATGGCTATAATTGAAAAAGGGATAGATTTGAGCTTATTAGTGAATAAATCCGATAGCAATAGATGGAGACGATTTTCTGTGCTAATTGGTAGTTTGCTAATTGGGGTTGCAATTGGTTTTAGTGTTGGGCTAACAATTAGCAATGTATTCTATGAAGTATTTCATGTATATAAAGTTTCAAAAAATAGTACTGTATTTTCAGATAATTCTGGGCATATAATATTTGCAATGGTATTCTTGTTTGGAGGTATTGGAATGATAGCTAGCAATTGGCTAAATAGAAAATTAGATAAGTTGGGAAGTTAAAACTTCCCACTCACTCCTGAATCTACTATTATAGTAGAGCCAGTAATTTTATTAGATTTATTGCTTAGAAGGTATCTCGTTGTGTCTGCTATATCCTGTGGCTCTGGTAAGCCCAATGGGTACTTGGCATCTAAATTTGCAATGTATTCAGCCGAAAGGTTTTTATTGTTGGTCAATAGTTCTGTTTTCACATGTCCTGGCTGTATTGAATTAATCCTAATATTATCTTTGGCGAGTTCCAAAGCCAAATTGCGTATAGCGGCATCTATTGCCGCTTTACTGGCAGAATAAATAGTCAAAGCCATTTCAGTTTTAAAACTCATTACAGATGAAATTACTACTATAGAATCACCATCGCCCGAACGAACTGATTTTTTAGCAAATCCTTTAATTAGCATTAAGTTTGAAGTAAAATTTACATCAAATATTTGGTTAATTTTACTTTGATTGAGCGATTGCAATGGTAATATTTTATTCACTCCTGCCGAAAGAACTATTCCACTTAGTTTATCATTGGAAGTAACAATTTCTTCCAAAAACTTTGGCAGTAAATCTATTTCTTCTGTTAAGTCTTTGGAAATTGTTTTGAGTCGTGAGTTGGATTCGTGGCTAATTGAAGTTCTAATTTGTTGAAATTTTTCTTCATCTCTCGCAATTGCTATTACATTTGCACCAGCGTCAAGCAAATCTAAAACTATAGCCTTTCCTATACCAGAGTTGCCTCCAGTAACTAAATATGTTTTATTCTCAAAAAAAGGTGACATAGCTGATATTAATAAACTCTTTCACTTAAATATGCTATCATATTGCTCACTAGTCCAAGCTCTGCTTCTTTAAGTTCTTCAAGCGAAATTTCCACACCGAATATTTCTTCAATCTGAGTTAAATAGTTTATTAATTCAAGAGAATCAAGTAAGTTTTCGCCAATCAATGCAGTGTTGTCAGAAAGTTTCACATCTTCATTGATTTCATTCATTATTTTCTGTAGCTTAGCTAATATTTCGCTATTTTTCATATTTGTCCTTATTTTAATTAATTGTTAAATGTATCGGTAGAGTACGTTTCCCCAAGATAGCCCCACTCCAAAACCAGTGAAAAGCAACAAATCGCCTTTTTGCAATGTACCTTTGTCTATTAGGTTTTTAAGAGCAATTGGTATAGTGGAAGAAACTGTGTTACCATAATTTTTCATGTCTATTATCATTTGCTCTTGCGTTAATTTCATACGTTTTTGTAGTTCGCCAAGCATATATTTATTTGCTTGGTGCATCACAAAGTGCTTGATATCGCTCGTTTGCAAATTGTTTTTTTCGAGTATTTCGTGGATAGAAGCAGGAACTTTCTGCACTGAGAATTTGAATATCTCTCTTCCGTCCATATAAAGCTCGCTTATTTCATCGTCAGAGTGCATAGTCCCAGAGTTTGGCACTATTAATTTATCCCAACCAGAGCCATCAGTTCCGAATGTGTAATCAATCACTCCGTAGCCATCTTCGCATTTTGCAAGCAAAGTGGCACTTCCTGCATCTCCAAAAATTGAAGCTGTGTTTTTATCTTTGTAATTAATAATTTTAGAATATTCGTCTGCCATAATAAGCAATGCCGATTTGAATTTTCCACTATTCAGAAAATTCCCCGCCAGTGGCAATGAATAAACATAGCCAGAGCAGCCCAAATTAATATCGAATGCCATCACACTAGTTTTTAGCTCTAGCATATTCTGCACTAAGCAAGCAGTAGTGGGCAGCTTATAATCGGGATTTTGGGTGCAAAGCAGCAGCATATCAATATCTTCTTTATTGATATTGTTTTCAGTAATAAGCTTTTCAGCTGCCTTGAATGCCAATTGCGAAGTTGGCTCATTTTCCGCAGCAATATGTCTTTGAGCAATGCCTACTTTATCTTCAGTAAATTTTTTATCTATTCCAGATTCTAACTCCAAGTAATCATTATCAATGATTCTTTCGGGTAAGTAGTATGCAATAAATTCAATTTTATATGACATTATTATTCAGTTTTATTTTTGTTCGATTGTTTAATAAACACTTTCAGTAGCTCTTCCACTTCTTTGCCTTCGCCAAGCGAATGAGTGCTAGAAAGGTGTTCACGTCCGCCATTGTTTGAATATTTATCGTATTCTTCTTCTTGTTTGCCATAAATGATGGTGAAAGCAAATAGAATCAACAATGAAAATTCCAAACCAAGTGCAAAAATCACCAACGATGGCTCATTTTGTGGAATAAACTTAAGTCCACGCAAACCAATAATTATAATTAGCACTGCCGCACCAATATAAACTAAACCAAGAATTGGATTGCCATACTTTACAGTGAAGTATAACTTCAAATATAGTTGTAATGCACTATTGATATTCCTAATACGAAAAAAGATAGATGATGTTCGCCACACCATAATGTTGTGCAGAATCTGCAGCTCTTCTATCGAAAGTCCGTAATCTTTTTCCAAATCGTGCAAATCCCTAAGGTCGGCACTATATAATGTTTTGTATATTTTGTTGCGTTCTTCCAAATCATAGACATCGAATTTGCGTTTCACGATTTTATCTAAAATCCCAGCTATTTCACGCTCAATTTTTTGACGAATATACCCAAAGCGAGTGGGCAACAAAGCTGAAAATAAGAATGCAATTGCAATTCCAAACGTTAGCGATGGAACCATTAGCGAAAGTATAGGATTGAACCAATATCTAGCTTCTTGAGGAGTTTCCAAATATACATCAACTCCCCAATTTGTGTAAGGGTTTGTTGTACGGAAAAGTTTATTTTGCTCAAGTGTGTAGCCGAGTTTTTCGCCTCCTTTCATCACTTTGCCCATCAAGTTATCTTGGAATACATTCTCTACAACTGGCGTAAGCAATGAATATACAGCTAAAACTGAAATTAAAATTAGCAAATAAAACACAAATAGCTGTGTGGAGTTGTGCTCAACAAGTTCGAAGTAATCTTTATTTAGTGTACTTTTCTTTGACATCTGGTATGTGTTTTATTTATTGGTTTTTTGCAAAAAGTGTTCAATTTCAAACTTAATATAACGGAAAATAAGCACTTTTTAGCATTAAATTTGGAAAACAAGAGTCATTTTGTTTAAAATCACAAGCAAACTTATAACATTTTGCGTTTTGATAAGTTATTGATTAAGACAAATTGATGGAAAAGCGAAAATTTGCTATTGGTATAGTAGGTACATCTGGCTCGGGTAAGTCTTATTTGACGAGCAAGATGGCCGATTTCTTTGCCGATAAAGTAGCAATTAAAACAGCAATTTTCAATCTTGACAATTACTTTATAGAAAGGGATAGACAGCCGATTGATGCTAATGGGCATTACAATTTCGACACACCAGATTCGCTTGACTTGAAGCAATACGAAATTGATTTTTTCAACCTCTTGGCAGGCAAATCGGTTAGTCAGAAAGTTTATAATTATAACAACCCAATGGCGGAAAACCCAATTGAGAAATTTATTGAAATAGAGCCGAGGGATATAATTATTGCAGAGGGAATTTTCACTTTTTACAATCAAGCAATACGCAAAAGATTTGATTTTCGTATTTTTGTAGAGTCTCCCGATGAAATTTGTTTAAAACGCAGATTGCAAAGGGATTTTGAAGAAAGGGGCTATCCAGCAAGTGATGTACTTTATAAGTTTGCTAATCATTTAGCTCCAGCTTTCAAAAAATATGTAGAGCCAATGCGGGAGAAATCGCATTATGTTTTTAAAAACGAAGAAGATAATTTCGAAGATGAGTTTAGAAAACTTACATCGAAACTGATTAAAATAATTAACTAATAACAAAAGAAGAAAAGAAATATGAAAATCGCATTATACTTGCTCTTGATAATGAGCTTTATTGGGCAGAATTTGGCTGCCGCTGATAAGCATTTGAAAATAGAAACTGTTCGCACAACTGATGCTTTCAAAAGAGAATATGGCAATAAGCTATTCAACTTCATGGTAGATAAAGTGTGGTTTCGAATGGCTAAATATGACACAAAAGCTAAAGCAGCATTAAATAAAATTAATGCTGACAGAAATGGGAAGTTCAACGAATACTTAAAAACATTTGAAGAAGATAAGTATATGGTGAATTTCATTAAAGAATATTTGAAATTTGTGAAACTCGATGCAAATGGAGGCATTTGGACTGGCAACATCAAATCTAAGATAATTAAATCTGGTACTTATTCATTACAAAACACTAAAGAGCTATCATCGGATATAAGAACAATTAAAAATGGTAATCAAGACTTAGTTGTACCTGCAATGCAATTACTTGGTGTGTTCGAAACAGACAAGAAGAACAAAAAAGCTAAGCAACTTAAAGGCAGAATTAGATTCCAACTTGGAGCATTAATACCTTCAATGTTGGACGATTTGGGCAAAGATTTGACTCAGTTGGAAAAAGAAGATTTATATACTTTGCTTTCTAATTTGAGAGCAGATATGGAAGTAGTATATAAAGTAACTCAATAAATATTAGTCTTCTAAAATCATTCTTCTTAATTTTGCAACAAATATTAACTACAATCGGAAATAAAATGATTTCAGGCAAAGGTCCAGTTTCACAATTTATAAATCATCATTATAGACATTTCAATGCTGCTGCACTTATGGACGCAGCAAAGGGCTATGAAACTCATTTGCTAGAAGGTGGTAAAATGCTTGTCAGCTTAGCTGGGGCTATGAGTACAGCAGAAATGGGAATTTCATTGGCTGAAATGATTCGCCAAGGCAAAATTGATATTATTTCTTGCACTGGAGCAAATTTAGAAGAAGACATTATGAACCTTGTGGCACATAATAGCTATAAAAGAGTGCCAAACTATAGAGATTTAACTCCTCAAGAAGAATGGGAGTTGCTTGAAAATGGCTACAATAGAGTTACGGATACTTGCATCCCAGAAGAAGAAGCATTCCGCAGAATACAAAAACATATTGTGAAAGAATGGAAAGATGCCGAAGAAAAAGGCGAAAGATACTTACCGCATGAATATATGTACAAAATGTTAAATTCTGGTGTTATGGAGCAATATTATGAGATTGATCCAAAGAATAGCTGGATGATTGCCGCTGCAGAACGCAACTTGCCAATTATTTGTCCAGGTTGGGAAGATTCCACAATGGGAAATATATTTGCTTCATATTGTATAAAAGGCGAATTAAAGCCAAGCACAATAAAATCTGGTATTGAATATATGATGTGGCTTACTGAATGGTACAGAGCAAATTCGGCAGGTAAAGGAATTGGTTTCTTCCAAATAGGTGGAGGAATTGCAGGTGACTTCCCTATCTGCGTTGTGCCAATGATGTATCAGGATTTGGAATGGCACGATGTTCCTTTCTGGAGCTATTTCTGCCAAATTTCGGATTCTACAACAAGCTATGGTTCATACTCGGGTGCAGTACCAAATGAGAAAATCACTTGGGGTAAGCTAGATATTCATACACCGAAATTTATAGTAGAAAGTGATGCTACAATTGTTGCACCATTAATATTTGCTTGGATTTTGGGTTGGTAAATTCCAATAAGTTTTTGGCATAGAATATGCTTATGTATTCAAGTGGAAGTAATTTGGTTAAATTATGAAATTTGAATATTTTAAAGAAACTGACACCTTCTATATACTTGTGAAAGAAGGGGACAAAAGCAAACGAATGAATGTATCGAAAGATGTATGTCTAGATTATGACTCTACCGATACATTAATTGGTATAGAAATATCGAACGCAAATCAGAATTCTGATGTTCAAAGTTTATTGATTAAATCTATGCCATTCAAAAATTATTTAGTAGTTTAGTAAATAACGTGAAAATTAATCTTTAATAGAAAGTGGGCTTAATGTCCACTTTTTTTTGTTAATTTTAACTTTCATTTGTAAATCATAATTCAATTTCAAGCCGAAATGCAGAACATTCAGAAAATGTTAGAAACAAATAAAACTCAGAAGCAGTACTATGAGTTTGAAGCTGACGCTAATTGCGATTATGGTGGCAATGCTGCCACTAGCTTATGGAATAAACTACGAGAATATCAATACAAAATGACTGACGATATTCAGCTAAACGAACTGCTTTTTGAAAAACACAAACTTTGGTTAGGCGATTTGAGTGGCAAAAAAGTGCTTGATTTGGGTTGCCACAAAGGCAACGAACTAAGTGTACATTTATCAAAAAACTCTTCCTATTATTTGGCTTGCGATTTGAGCGAATCCGCACTAAAAGTACTGGAAAACAAACTATTAGCTGAGAACATACAAAATGCTAATTTTGCAGCAATAGATATACTTTCCGAGGATTTCAAAGAATCTAACTTCGATGTAATTTATGCAAAATCTGTTTTCCATCATTTTGAATATTTCGAAGATTTTCTTGTTAAAATCAAATCATTACTTAAACCAAATGGCATTGCGATAACCTTCGACCCAATGGACTTTTATTTGCCACTAAGAATTACTCGTGCTATTTATAGACCTTTCCAATTCGATAAAAGTTGGGAATTCCCTTTCAACGCTAAATCAATAGAACTAATCAATAAATATTTTGAAGTGGAAGATTTAGCTGGAATGATGGGCAAAACTAAATATGCATTGCCAGTTTACTTACTTTCGCCAAATTACGCAATCGCAAAATCCAAACAATGGGTAGATCAAGACTTAAACAAGATTAAGTTTAATTCCAAGGCAATGAAAAGCTGCATGAGAATTTCATTTAAGTTAGTTAATAAATAATTAGTTTTTCTATTTTGAATTGATTTTTATCTAAAGGTAAGTTAAACTTACTAACTTCGACTATAAGTTTATTTTCAGGTTTTATCTAATTATGTTAATTTAAATGGTGTTTCAGAATAAAAAACAGTTTTTTGCACGACCATAATAAATTATTAACCATATAAAACTAAATCATAAATATTTTTAGTTTTAAAATTTCTAAACTTATCAGCCGTCTCGCTTTGTAGTATTAAATATGACACTAGACAATTCTAACAATATTTCTAAATTACTTCTTACACAATGAATAATCCAATAGAAATACAATGGCTTAACGAACCCGCGAAAGATAATTATCCCGAAGCTTTTTCTTATTTAAGCTTAATTTATAAGGAAACTTTAGTCATAGATATGATTAAAAAATTGAAAAAAGCTCCAGTCATTGAGTTTAAAGCAAAAGATATACTTCGTGCTTCTAATCTTACATTGCTTGGCATTAGCAATTCTCATATTGAAAAAGACAGGGATAAAATAAAAAAAGGTACCCTTCTTTCGCCTATTTTTTTAGTTAGAGATTCAAAAAACGGCAAAGTTATTATTGCAGATGGCTATCATAGAGTATGTGCAATTTATACTTTTGACGAAGATGCTATTATAAAATGTAAGATTATTTAAAATTACATTCAAATTAATTCTGAAATTAAAAATACTTTTCTTTTGTTTTATCTTATTTTTTAAACAAAAAAAACGACACCTTTTACTAAAGGTGTCGTTTTTTTTAGAATAATTATTTTATTCAATTATTATCTTTTCAATTGGTTGATTTCACTTAGCATTTGGTCGCTGACTGTGATTGTTCTCGAAGCCGCTTCATAAGCTCTTTGAGTTGAAATCATATCAGTAAATTGCTCAGTCATTTCCACATTTGATTGCTCAAGTGAACGCCCAATAACTCTAGTAGAAGCAAAATTTTCTACAGCATTGCCATAGATTGCTTCGCCGCTATTTGGAGAGCCAATATAGAAGTTACCACCTTGTTTCAATAGGCCTTCTGGATTCACGAAATTAGCCAAAACTGCTTGTGCTAAAACTTCTGTTTTTCCATTTGAAAATGAACCTAATATTTTACCAGTAGAGTCAACTTCTGTAGAAAGTAGATTCCCTGCCTGATAGCCATCTTGTGAAGCTATTGTGGCAGTAGTAGCTCCAGCAAATTGTGTCATAGAGCCAGAAGTCAAGTTGTTTGGATCTGCCAATCTAATATCTAGATTTTTAGGAGCAGTGGAATTAAATGCACTATTTCCTAAAGCAGTATTCAAATTAGCGGCAGTAACAGTCAAATTAAGAGGAGTTTTTAAAGTTCCTTCTGGATTAAATTCAATTGTAGTTGCAGAAAGAGTAACAGTTTTTCCATCGATAGAACCAGACAAAGTGAATTGATTTGGAGCTGCAGCTTTCGATATATTAATTGTTAAGTCGTGTGCGGCACCATTTTGGTCAAATATTTTAACAGTAGTAGGGCGAGGCAAATCAGTTGTTTTCATTGCCGAATCCAAATTACCATTCATTTCAATGTTAGTTGTTTGCTTTGGCAATGAAATAGTGCTTGGTTTGATTCTAATATTAGATATTTTTTTATCTAAAATATTATCCCCAGCATCTGTTTTATTTGCTTTACCAGTGGAATCTGTTTGCACATTATATCCACTTAAAAAAGCACCAGAGTTAGAGTCAACCAAATAGCCCTCTCTATCTTGCTTTACAGCTCCAGCACGAGAATATTTCTGAGTGCCGTTGTCGTTATAAATAAAAAAACCGCTTCCATTGATAGCCATATCGAGTGGTCTATCAGTAGATTCGATAATTCCTTGACCCATATTCATTTGAGTGGAACCAACTTTAACACCCAAACCATATTGAAGTGGATCTACTCCACCAATACCATTCTGTGTGTTCGAGCTTGGGCCCGTTCCATGTCGGTAAGTTTGGCTGAACTGTTCAGCAAAAGTCATACGACTAGATTTATAGCCAATAGTATTTGCATTGGCTAAGTTATTTGAAATAACGTCCATCCTTTTCTGATGAGCGATTAGGGAGCTAGTCCCTATTGAAAGTGATCTTACAAGACCCATTCTTAATACCCTCCTTGGTAGAATTAAGTATTTTAATAATAATTATTTTATTAAAGTCCGTCAGTCGGTCGGGACTTTATAAATGGGTCTCTTTGCTAATTTTTATATAGCAAAGTCCAACCCGATATTGATTTAAGCAAAAATTGCTGAATCAATATTTGTGATAACATTTTCTTGGAGTTTATTTTTATCCATCACTGTTATCACAGTATTATTTGGTACGTTTATAATGAAAGCCCTCTCGTCCATGAGCACAAGCAAATCATTTGCACCTTTTTTTTCTGCTTTGCTGACGGCCGATTCAAGCTTTTGCATTTCTGCATTGCTCAAACTTAGGTCACGAGATTCAAGTCTAGTTTTGGCATGCCCAGAGAATTTTAAATTATTTAGCTCTTTTTCAAATATTTCGTTGAATTTTGTGCTAGGTAATTTATTTTCCGAAGGAAAGCCAGTAGTAGGTTTGAACACCTGACTGCCACCAGCAGGTACGAAAGGAACCGAGAAACCATTGATTTCTGGCATTTAGTACCTCCTTTTTTAAAAATTATGTCAAAAAACAATTATAATATACTACGGGTTATTTTCAATTAACCATATAGTATTATTTTAATTTCGAGTAGAAATATCAGTAACGTTTGCTAAAGGTACTTCTAAACCACCAATAACAAGCATTGTGCCACTATTTTTGAAACGCACGGCTTCTATTTCACCATTTGTATAAGTTGTGGCTTCAAATTCAGATCCAGTGCTATCTTTCATATCTGTAAAGAAAGAATAAGTGCCTTTTGGTAATTGTCTCCCCAAGTCGTCTTTGCCATCCCATTTCACAGAGTGGTCGCCAAAGCTTAAGTCACTATTTTTTAATTTCATTTTGCGAACAACGCTTCCGTATTCGTCGTAAATAGTCATTTGTCCTTCGGCTGCGGGCTTAGCTAAACTAACTCCCAAACCAATTTCACCTTCGCCGCCATAGCTCACAAGACTAGTTTCGGCTTTTGCATATTTGCCAAGCATACCTGGCAAAGCTGAGTTTTGAATATTTTTAGTGAGAGCCAAATTGGATTTATTTTGCTCTTCCATTAATGATCGAATATCGGACAATTGTTCCAGTTGCGAAAACTGTGCAAGTTGCGAAGCAAATTGCTGATTGTCATAAGGTTTCATAGGGTTTTGAGCCTTCAATTGAAAAGTAAGAAGTTTCAAAAATTGATCTTTCTGAGCAGCAGAATCAACCGTTTTTGATTTCGATTGAGTTGTGCTAGCGCTCACGTTTGCGGCTGGCAAGCCATTAATTACATCTGCCATAGTCGTTCCCCTTTATGCTTTTGAGTTATTATTAATTGTTGTATCTAAAGGAATACTTTTATCAAGATCCTGCATCCTACGCATCATATCGATGTATTGTCTTCTAGCGTCATTTTCTTCTTGGCGTTTCTGTGGATTTTCCGATTGAGAATATTGGCTATCTTGTTGAGTGAATAAATCAATTTGTGAAGTTTTCAAACCATTTTCATTTAGTTTTTCTCTTAACGAATTTAATTGTTCACCTATAGAGGCTTTTGCTTCTTCGGATTCCGCAGTAATTTTCAAATGCACCGAGTTATCTTGCATCATAATTTCCACTTTCACTTTGCCTAAATTATCTGGATTCAAATGCAGAATTGCTTGAGAGCTTCCATTTGCTGGAGTTTCAGCCACAATTTTTACTATTGTTTGTGGCAGCTCATCTAGCTTAGTTCTTTGCAATTGCTCAGGACTTGGCGTTGCTTGTGAAGAATTAATTGGCGAGAATTCTTGATTCATTTTGCCAAACTTAGAAAAATCACTAGAATTGGATTGCTGTTCTTTGCCCCCTGCAAAGTCCAAATCGTGATTAGTTTCTTTTGAGAATACTTGTTTGTTTATTTCTAATTTAATATTTGGACTTTCTTCGCCAGTATTGTATTTACTAGCTATTTTATTTAATTCCAAATCGTTTGTTTTTATGCTACTTTTGAGTAAGCCATTCGATTCAAGATTTTTCAATAAATCTTGTATTGTTCTGGCATTGTCAATATTATCATCTGCAAATTCCAACCCTTTTATTGATATAGTATTATCATTATTTTGATCGAAATTAATTTTTATTCCTAATTTTAAAAGCTCATCGGAAAGCTGCTCTCCAATTCCTTTGCCTATTGGTCTTTGGGAATTCAATTTCATTGCTTTGCCATCAAGCATTTCTGCAAGTGGATCCTTTACGCTAGTTTCTTGAATAGTAAATTTATCTAGCATGTTGATAGCTTTTTTTGTGCTATCGCTAAGCCCATTTTTATTCAAAATACTTTGCTCCAATTTACTCAAACCAGAATCTAAAACTTTATTCAATGGTTTATCAATAGCATATAATAATATGCTATCCATTGTTTGATTATCGGTGTGAGGAATAAGCGAAGAATCACTAAAAGGATTATCGTTTAATTCCGACAATACTCCAAGAATATCTTGACTACCTGAATTTGGCTTAAGGGAACTAATGAAAGAACTGATTCCATTCAATGGTAGCTCTTCAAAAGGAGACTTGAGCTTCACATCTTCTTCGATGTGTTTGCCTTTGAGATTATCCAATTTTGCATCACGGTGTTGCACTAATTCTGCGAAGCTACTCATAACATCTTTTTTATTAGCTTTTGCGAACTTCCTGTTTGTGTCAAAGCTATTAAAAGAGTTGTTTCGTTTAGCGAGCTTGTCGGCATTAGTTCTACCGTTCAAATTGGCTATTTTATTTATGTTTGTTATCATTTGGTGCTTCCTGCACTATTTAAATAATATTGGACATCCTGTCTATTATTATCCACCTTTGGCTATATTTAGTCAGTATTGCTGAGTAATAATATAGCAGCAGCGGTCTGTGGTTTCATAGATTCAATTATCTTGCCAGCTTTCTTTTTTTGCATAAGTTTTAAAATCGCTGCGGCGTCTCGCTCGTCCAACTGTTCTAAAATCTTGGCTACATCTTTAGGATTGGTGTTGTTATAGATTTTTGCAAACTCATCAAAACTTTTTTTCTCGCCTGTGTCTTGCTTTCTATTTATGAAACTTTCTTGATCTTTGATTTTATTTTCAGCCAATTTGAGTTTTTCTTCCACCACTTTATACTTATTGACTATTTTCTTTATAGAGTCCTCCAAGAAAGTAGTCTTGCCCTTAGTATCGCCTAAATTCTTATGTACTTTTGAAATGGAATCAAGGAAGTAAGCTATCTTGCTTTTGTACATATTGAGTGTATCATTTAACACTTTGGCTTTTTTTGCAATTGAGTCCTTTTCAGCATTTACTAAATCTTTTTGCGAAGCATCTCTATTTAGTTCCGAAAATCGCTTTTCTGTGATTTGAACACTTGGCTCTAAATAAACAGTATCTCTTTTAACAACTTGCGCGTTTTCTGTAGATTTCCCATTATCGAAACCCATCCAAGCTGGTTTAGTTTTGAAGGCATAAGCTAGCAATCCAAACATTGCTGTTATGAAAAGTGAAACGCCTATTATTGTTCCAATTATTTGTTTTGGATTCATTTTATTTTATCATCCAATTGTTAATCTGTTTTCGTTCGTAATAAATCTTGTCAATGAAATTTCATCGAACATTATATTTTCTTCTGCTTTCAATTCTTGCAAATGAATTTGGTGCTTTTTTTCTTTCAAATTTATTAGCACTTTTTCTTCTCGCATCACAGCTTGCAGCTGTTGAATTCTAACATTTTCTAATTCTTTAATTCTTTCTATTTCCGATTCCACTTTGTCAATCTCATCTTTAAGGAAGGATTTTCTGTGGAAATTACCACGCAAATCATCTAAATTTAATTTACCTTTTTGGCTGGATATCAGTTCAATTTCATTTATATAATTAACTTTAATATTTTCTTTACTATGCCTAAATGCTACTACTTTCGCTAATTCATCTTTAGCCATATCCACTTTGTGTGCTCTAATTTTTAGCAAACTATCCATTCGGAAATTAAATCTTTTTGCCATTAACTAACTACTCCACAATCTCTATAAGCTCATTTATAATTTCATCTAAGCTAACTTGATCTTCCACGTCCTGCTTTAGGAAATTATTAATTTTAGGCATCAGTTCTATTGCTCTATCAATGTCTGCATTGGTACCTCGTTGGTATGCTCCAACGGAAATCAAGTCCTCAGCCCCTTTATATATAGCAATTAACTGGCGTAAGCGTACTGCGGCTTGAACGTGCATTTTAGATGAAATATCTCTCATCACTCTGCTAACACTTTCAGAAACATCTATTGCTGGATAATGACCTAAGGCAGCTAATTTTCTGGATAGTATAATGTGTCCATCTAATATACCTCGCACAGTATCAGAAATTGGCTCATTGAAATCATCGCCTTCCACAAGCACAGTATATAGTGCAGAAATAGTTCCTTTTTCAGAAGTACCAGCCCGTTCTAATGTTTTTTGCAACAAACTAAATACCGATGGAGTATATCCTTTGGTAGTTGGTGGTTCGCCAATTGCCAATCCTACCTCACGCTGAGCCATAGCCAAACGAGTTACTGAATCCATCATAAACATTACGTCTAATTCCATATCTCGGAAATATTCAGCTATTGTAGTGGCTACTAACGCAGCTTTCACACGCACTAGCGAAGCCATATCGCTTGTGGCAACTATTACCACTGAGCGACGAAGTCCATCTTCACCCAAATCTTTTTCAATAAATTCACGTACCTCTCTGCCACGCTCGCCAATTAATGCTATCACATTTATATCGGCTGTTGTATTTCGAGCTATCATACCCAATAGAGTTGATTTACCTACTCCAGAACCAGCAAATATACCCATACGCTGCCCTTTTCCCATAGCCAAAACAGAATCTATTGCTTTCACACCAGTTGCCACTGGTTCTGAAATTCTATCTCTTAACAAAGGGTTTGGTGGGGAAGCATAAATAGATCTTTGTTCTTTATGTATTATAGGGCCTTTGCCATCTATGGGATTGCCCAAACCATCAATTACACGTCCAATTAACCCATTTCCTACATTTACATGCAAAGATTCGCCAGTGGCTTTTATTTCCATTCCTGGGGCTATATCGTTTAGTTCGCCCAAAACCATTGATAAGATTCTATTTTCATCTTTGAAGCCAACTATTTCCGAACGGCTAACCTCTTTACCATTTTTATCTCGTAAAATACAAATTTCACCAATAGGAGCTTTGGGGCCATTGCTTTCCAGCACAAGTCCCACCACCTTTGTTAGCTTGCCACTCATTTGCATCGTATTGATTTCTTTGAGTGTGTTTTTGAATTTACTTTGTAGTACTTCTGGATTTATCATAATATTTCTAATTAAATATAAAATTATCTAAATCAAAATCTTCATCGTCTGACTTATTATTTTCGTTTTTAGTTTTTTCATTTTGTTCTTCGTTTTCATCATCGTCTGCCAGAGGTGAGCCATCAGCAAGTTCCTCTTGAATTTCATTTTCAATTATAACCTCTTCGGCAGGACTTTCTTCTTCAATAATATTTTCTACTTCATTTTCTTCTGGAACATTTTCTTTTATTAATTTATTTTCTTCTGATTTTGGCAATTCTTTTTGCTCTTCATTAGCAAAATCGTCTTCATTTTGCAATTTAGCTTCGGCTACTATCTCAGCAAATTCTTCTAATGCTGCATCGTATTCTTTATCTAATTTAATTATTTCTTCTATTTCTTTTTCGTCGAGTGGAAGCACATAGTCTTCTTCTGGATCTTTCAGCTTAATCACATTGCCAGCTGAATCGAAGCTAACTAACTCTTCTTTATAATCTTCATCGAAGAACTCTTTACCCCAAATTTTTTCCATTGCTTCTTGTTCGAGTTTCGATGGGTCATTATCTTCACTATGTTTTTCGTTTTCAATATCGAGAAGTTTTTGTTGTTGCTCTTGTCTGCTAATATCTCTTACCGTTTCGGCAAGTGGATTGCGAAGCATCTCTAACTGTGCTTTAATTCTTGCATCTATTATTCCAGCAGTAGTTTCCAAAACGCAACCGCCTGGCTCTACTGATTCATCTGCAACGATTACTATTTTTCTGCTATCATCTTTATTAGCTAAAAGTGAACTTTTGGTATCTTCAAGTATTTTAACAGAGTCTGGATGCACATTGATTTTAAATACTAAATCATTATCTAACGATGAAATTGCTTTGCGTACTTGCTCCAATACCAAAGTTGCTTTATCGCTTGCTTCATGACCCAAAATATGTTCGGCAACCATTAGAGAAACAGAAATTACAGATTCCTCATATTTTCGCATTGCTCTTTGGTTTTCCATAGCCACGGATTCTATAATACCATCTATTCTCGACATCCAATTTTTGTATTTTTCAGTTTCAATTTGGAACGTTACTTTCGCTTGGATTTGTCCATCAGAGACTCCTTTATCGTAAGCTTTTTGTATTTCTTCTTGAACAATACGAATTGGTAAAGCAGGTTCGGGAATATTGCCTAAGTCAATAATGATTGGCTCATTTGCATTGGCGAAAATGAATTCTTGGGTGAAAACTGGCGGAGGAAGTGGCTTTACTTCTTGCTCAACTTCTTCAAGCTCTTCAATTATTTCTTCAACTTCTTCCAACACTTCCACTGGTTTCATCAGATTACCAAGCTTCTCATCGCGAAGGCGGTATTCTTCCGAAATCATTTCTTCATCGCGGATAATCATAACGCGATTTCGTTTTCTTTGCGGTAGTTTGACTAAAATAGTTGACATTTAAAAAGATTCCATTGCAAAATAAGTAGAATATTCGCCACTTGGCTGAAAGCAAGTAGCTAAATGGAGAATACTCAACATAAAACGTTTCAAATTTAACACTATTACTTTAGTGCCAATTCTGTGCCATTTGGAGATAGGAGGTGTGGGGAAAATAATTGAAAAAGTTATCAGTGTACCATTAAACAAGATTTTAGTTTAAGCAAAATCAATTTCGATTATACATTCCAAATATTTCTTTTCTTTGTAACATAATTATTATTTTCTTGTTTGTTAAAAATAACATTTGCAAGAATTATTTTTTTTGCAATTTAGTTATAAGGAATTGGACTTCCAAATAAAACATACAAATATAAGAATGGATTCAATCAATTTAAAATTAAAAGGCACTATGCCATTTACTAATTAATTAATATGAAGGAGTTTCCAATGGGAACATCAAGTAATCTTCGTGAACCTATTTATATATATATGTAAGTTAGCAAAAATGCTCAAAACTAATAGCTTATTAACTTTTTCTCTTTTTACATTTATATTTTTCACTAATTTTGAGAGCGGGATTGCCGACCCACCAAATAACAACCCAAATGATCCATTTAGAAATTTGAATTTAGATAGTATCAGACCTTATATACCTGCAGTTATTAGAAATTGTTCTAATCTTTGCGATGCAAATCCTTATGTTAAAAGTTTTCTATCTGGTTTCAATAGAGAAATTTGTGTTATTAATGGAGTAACAAAAAAATGAAATGATTATTATTGATTAATTTTGTCATTTTTGTTTTTACA
>Ga0163149_10001363_pt1 | contig 31501 bp, 33 predicted proteins | sample OliLakLV19MP5G1_FD_148604 | JGI IMG/M metagenome (GOLD analysis project Ga0163149, IMG submission 148604) | Freshwater microbial mat bacterial communities from Lake Vanda, McMurdo Dry Valleys, Antarctica - Oligotrophic Lake LV.19.MP5.G1 | ecosystem: Environmental > Aquatic > Freshwater > Lake >... | reverse complement strand
CGGTACCGGGCACGCGGTGATGCAGGCGGTTCCGCTATTGGGCGCCGCCAATGCCGATGCGATTACCCTGGTGCTGTATGGCGATGTGCCGCTCACGCAAGCCGCGTCACTGCGCGCGCTGCTGGAAGCCGCCGCCGGCGGCGCGCTGGCGATACTCACCGTCAACCTGCCCGACCCCGGCGGCTACGGGCGCATTGTGCGCGACGGCGCCGGGCGCATCGCGCGCATCGTCGAGCACAAGGATGCCAGCGCGGACGAGCGCAGGATTGTCGAGGTCAACACCGGCATCATGGCGATTCCTACGGCCAGGCTCGCGGGCTGGCTTTCGAAGTTGTCGAACAGCAATGCGCAGGGCGAGTATTACCTGACCGATATCGTCGCCATGGCGGTGGCCGAAGGGGTGGCCGTGACCGCGGCGCAGCCTGGCGCGCTGTGGGAGACCCTGGGGGTCAACAGCAAGGTGCAACTGGCCGAACTGGAACGCCGGCATCAGCACAACATCGCCACGCAGTTGCTGGAGCAGGGCGTGACCCTGATGGATCCGGCGCGCATCGATGTGCGCGGCATGCTCTCGGCCGGGCGCGACGTGACCATCGATGTTGGTTGCGTATTCGAAGGCGACGTGGTGCTGGGCAACGACATCTACATCGGTCCGCAGTGCGTCCTGAAGAATGTACGCATCCGTGCCGGCACGCGGGTCGAAGCCTTCAGCCACCTGGAAGAGGCGGAAGTCGGCGCGCATTGCCGCATCGGCCCCTATGCGCGCCTGCGCCCCGGCGCGCAATTGGGCGAGCATGTGCACATCGGCAATTTCGTCGAGGTCAAGCAATCGATCATCGGCGCCGGCTCCAAGGCCAATCACCTGGCCTATGTGGGCGATGCCGAGGTCGGGCAAAAGGTCAATATCGGCGCCGGCACCATCACCTGCAACTATGACGGCGTCAACAAATCGAAGACCATCATTGGTGATGGTGCCTTCATCGGCTCGGACGCGACGCTGGTGGCGCCGGTGAACATCGGTGCCGGGGCCTACATCGGCGCGGGTTCGACCATCACCAAGGAAGCACCGGCCGGCAAGCTCACCTTGACGCGCGCCAAGCAGACCACGGTGGAAAGCTGGAAACCGCCGAAACGGAAGGCCGTCTAGCCGCTCATGCCCAAAGCCAGGCACGCCAGCGCCGCCCGACGCCTCGAAGACATGCCGAATATCGGTGCGGCACTGGCGCGCGATTTGCGCAGCGTCGGCATGGATGCGCCGGCACGCCTCAAACGTGGCAACCGATTCAAGCCAAATCAGCAATTGAACCGCGCCACCGGGCGGCGGCACGACCCCTGCGTGCTCGATACCTTCATGGCGGCGGTTGATTTCATGAACGGCAACCCCGTCGCACCCTGGTGGCATTTCACACCTAAACGCAAACAACTCCACCCCAACCTGGAAGGCTGGCATGACTCCTGAACAGAAACTCGTGCAACTCGGAATCACCCTGCCGGCAGAAGGCCCGCCGGGTGGCAACTATGAAAATTTCGTGATCAGCGGCAACCTGCTGTTCCTGGCCGGCAAGGGCTGGCCGGTGCGCGCCGCCGGCATCGACCCGGTGCCCAAGGTCGGACGCGAAATTTCGGTGGAAGAGGGCTATGCGGATGCGCGCATCGTCGGCATCGCCCTGATCGGCGCGATGAAAAAGGCGCTGGGCGAATTGTCGCGCGTGAAAAAGGTGGTAAAGGTGCTGGGCATGGTCAACGCGCATGCGGATTTCACCGAGCAGCCGAAGGTGATCAACGGTTGCTCCGACCTGTTCGTGGAAGTGTTCGGTGATCGTGGCCGGCATGCGCGCTCGGCGGTCGGCATGGGTTCGCTGCCGCGCGGCTTCGCAGTCGAGATCGAGGCGATTGTCGAATTCGAGTAGCTTGGTCACAGCAGGTTTTCAAAGTTTCGTAAGGACACCACCCCATGTGCGGCATAGTCGGCGCGGTCGCGGACCGCGATATCGTTCCCATCCTGATCGAGGGCTTGAAACGCCTCGAATACCGCGGCTATGACTCTTGCGGCGTGGCCATTCACGGCAGCGCGACGCCGGCCGCCGGCGCCGGTTTGCGACGCGCGCGCAGCGTGGCGCGGGTGGCCGACCTCGACGCGCAAGTGAGCGACGGGTCGTTAAAGAGCGGTACCGGCATCGCCCATACACGCTGGGCCACCCATGGCGCGCCGGTGACGGTAAATGCCCATCCGCATTTTTCGCGCGATGAAGTCGCGCTGGTGCACAACGGCATCATCGAAAACCACGACGAACTGCGCGACGAACTGAAGGCGCAAGGCTACGTGTTCGAAAGCCAGACCGACACCGAGGTCATCGCCCACCTGGTGCATTCGCTCTACAAGGGCAACCTCTTCACCGCGGTGCAGGCGGCGGTGCTGCGCTTGAACGGCGCCTATGCGATCGGCGTGTTCTGCAAGGCCGAACCCAACGTGGTGGTCGGCGCACGCGCCGGCAGCCCGCTGGTGGTCGGCATCGGCCACGGCGACTCCGCCGGCGAGAACTTCATCGCCTCCGACGCGCTGGCCATAGCCGGCACCACCGACCACATTGCCTATCTGGAAGAAGGCGATGTGGTGGAAATACGCCGCGACAGCGTCACCATCGTCGACCGCGACGGCCACAAGGTCGAGCGCGAAGTGCGCGTGGTGCAGGCCGCCACCGGCATGGTGGAGCTGGGCCCCTACCGCCACTTCATGCAGAAGGAAATCTTCGAGCAGCCGCGCGCCGTGGCCGATACGCTCGAAGGCGTGGAAGGCATCGCCGCCAGCCTCTTCGGCGACGGCGCCGAGAGCGTCTTCAGGCAGATCAACGAAATCCGCATCCTCGCCTGCGGCACCAGCTACTACAGCGGCGCCACCGCCAAGTACTGGCTCGAATCCATCGCGCAGATTCCCACCCAGGTGGAAGTGGCGAGCGAATACCGCTACCGCGACAGCGTGCCCAACCCGGATGCGCTGGTGGTGGTGATCTCGCAATCCGGCGAGACCGCCGACACCATGGCCGCGCTGAAGCACGCCCAGTCGCTCGGGCACAAGCACAGCCTCGCCATCTGCAACGTGGCCACCTCCGCCATGGTGCGGCAGACGGGCCTGAAGTACCTGACCCGTGCCGGTGTGGAGATCGGCGTGGCCTCCACCAAGGCCTTCACCACCCAACTGACCGCGCTGTTCCTGCTGACCCTGACGTTAGCCAAGCTGCGCGGCAAGCTCACCCCCGCCGACGAAGCGCGCCACTTGAAAGACTTGCGCCACCTGCCCAACGCGCTCACCAGCGTGCTGGCCCTGGAACCGCAAATCATCGCCTGGGCCGAACAGTTCACCCGCAAGGAACACGCGCTTTTCCTCGGCCGTGGCCTGCACTACCCGATCGCCCTCGAGGGCGCGCTCAAGTTGAAGGAGATCAGCTACATCCACGCCGAGGCCTATCCTGCCGGCGAACTCAAGCATGGGCCCCTGGCGCTGGTCACCGACGAAATGCCGGTCGTCACCATCGCGCCCAACGACGCGCTATTGGAAAAGCTCAAGTCCAACATGCAGGAAGTGCGCGCCCGCGGCGGGCAACTCTACGTGTTTGCCGACGCCGACAGCCACATCGGCTCCTCCGAGGGCGTGCACGTGATCCGCATGCCCGAGCACTATGGCGCGTTGTCGCCGATATTGCATGTGGTGCCGCTGCAGATGCTGGCGTATCACACGGCCTTGGCGCGCGGGACGGATGTGGACAAGCCGCGCAATCTGGCCAAGTCGGTGACGGTGGAGTAGCGGGTTCTCAATGTCGCGTGAGCGCAACAGAGACCAAGAAGAAGTCTCACACGCAGCCCGGAAATCGGCATGAGTGAAATGGCCAATCCCGGCGGTTGGCAACTTGCGCAGATCAGGCATCGAAACATCATCGACGTGCCGAAGCGCAGGGGCAATCTTGTCCCGCGCGGCCTCGGGAACGTTGCTCGCGTCGATGTGGAGAAGCCCAGGAATTTGGCGAAGAGTGTGACGGTCGGGTAGGCTTCAGGCCGCCTCGGGTACCTTGGTGGTCAATTCGATACCAAGCGCCGTCATCACCGCCAGCGTAGTCTTGAGGGTTGGTTGGGTCCACAGTTCATAGGTTTGGTGCTGGATTCAAGCCGCGTGGCCGGCGGCCGGGCAGCGCTGTTTCCGCTTGTGCGCCGGGTCGCGCTAAGATGCTCGCTGTTCATCAGCCAAAGCGAAAGACGACCATGCTGACCCAGGCTCAGATCGCGCAGTATCACGAAGACGGCTATGTCGTCCCCGACTTCCGCGTGCCGCCCGAGGTGCTGGAATCGATCAAGGCGCGTCACACGGCCCTGCTCGCCGGCCATCCGGAGTTTCGCGACTACTGCCCGGCGCTGTTCGACCACGACACCGGCTTTGCCGAGTATGGCGCCAACCGCGAGATCCTCGACATGGTCGAGCAGTTGATCGGCGCCGACATCGCGCTGTGGAACATGAGCTTTTTCGCCAAGCCGGCCGGCAATGGCAAGCGCACGCCCTGGCACCAGGATGGCGAGTACTGGCCGATCCGCCCGCTGGCCACCTGCACGGCCTGGCTGGCGGTGGACGATTCGACGCTGGAAAACGGCTGCCTGCGGGTGATCCGCGGGTCGCACAAGGCACGTGCGTTGAAGCGCCACAACGCCGTTGCGGCGGGCGATGTCACGTTGACGCAAGAGCTTGACAAGAGCGAGTACGACCAATCGCAGGCGGTCGATCTGGTGCTCCAAGCCGGGCAGATTTCGCTTCACGATGTATACCTGCTGCATGGCTCCGAGCCCAACACCTCGCCCAGATCGCGGCGCGCCATGACCATGCGCTTCATGCCCACCAGCAGCGTGTTCGACCGCGATATCGCGCGCGCCAAGGCCAGGAGTATCACCACCACCGATCACTCGAAGCGGCAGATTTACCTGATGCGCGGCATCGATCGCAGCGGTCGCAACAGTTTCGCCACCGCCTGAAATCGCAGTCCCCGACCCCTGGAGCCCTGATGAATTTATCCAAACGACGCGGCGTCTTCGCCGCGCTCTGTGCCACCGCCTGCCTGCCGCTTTCGACCCTCTATCCCGCAGCCAACGCGTTGGCCCAGGCATGGCCGGCCAAGCCGATCAAGCTGATCGCACCGTATCCCCCGGGCGGCGGGGTCGATACCGTTTCGCGTCTGTTCGCCGAGCGCCTGGGCGCGCGCCTGACGCAAAGCGTGACAGTCGACAACAAGCCGGGTGCCGGCGCCACCATCGGCGCGGACGCGCTGGCCAAGAGCCCGGCCGACGGCTACACCCTGATGGTAGGCAGCATCACCGATTACGCCATCGCGCCGCACATTCACAAGAACCTGCCGTTCGACATGCGTCGCGACTTTGTGCCAATCGTCGAGATGGCCTACGGCACCGTGGTGCTGGTGGTCAATGCCGATTTGCCGGCCAAGACCGTGCGCGAGCTGGTTGCGCTGGCCAAAGCCAAGCCCGGCGAATTCAGTTATGCCTCGTCCGGCATTGGCGGCCTGCAGCATCTGAATGGCGAAATGTTCAAGCAGATGGCCGGCATCGACCTGGTACACGTGCCCTACAAGGGCACCGCGCAATTCCTGCCGGACCTGCTGTCCGGGCGCGTGCCGATGTCGATCGACAGCCTGCCGGCGCATTTGCCGCACATCAGGTCGGGCAAGACGCGCGCACTGGCGGTGGCCAGTCGGGCGCGCGCGCCGACCTTGCCGGAGGTGCCAACCATGTCCGAAGCCGGGATCACCGGCTACGAGTCGGCCACCAACTACACCCTGTTCGCACCGGCCGGCATGGCGCGCGACATTGTTGAGCGGCTCAATCGCGAATCCAATGCCGTGCTGCAAATGCCCGAGGTGCGCGAAAAGCTGCTGTCGCTGGGCATCGTGGTGGCCGGCGGTTCGGTCGATGCGGTCGAAAAGCGCATTCCGTCCGAGATGGACAAGTGGGCGCGCGTCATCAAGAGCGCCAACCTCAAGTTCGACTGATGCGCGGTCGCGCCTGCTGTCGGCCCGTGCTTCGAGGCAGCAGGCAAAGCCTGCGCTGCGATCCCCGCTGCCCATGCATCATCACCCACACCTGCGGCATCACACCTGCGGCAGCCGCAGCGTCTGCTGCATCCACAAGTAGAGCCCCCACATGAGCAAGCAAGCAACAAGCACCGTAGCTACCACCTGCTGGGAATGCAGCACCTGCTGCGGCGCCTTGGCCACGCTGGTCGATGGCCGCGTCACCGAGATCGCGCCCAACACCGCCCATCCGGGCTCGGCCGGCATGTTCTGTGTCAAGGGCTTTCGCGGCATGACCGGCGTGACCGAGGCGCCCGGGCGCCTGCTGCACCCGATGCGTCGCGTCGGGCCGCGCGGGGGCGGCCAGTGGCGGCAAATCAGCTGGGATGCGGCGCTCGATGAAATGGCCGAGCGCCTGGCGGCGCTACGCGCCAGCCACGGGCCGCTGGCAATCGCCGGGGCCACCAGTGGCGGCTATTTTTCGCGCAGCGTGATTCATGCCCTGCTGTTGCGCTCCCTGGGCTCACCCAACTGGATGATCAACCAGGACCTGTGCGGCGGTTGCCGCGGCGTCTCCGACATGGTCACCGGCCTTGCCATCGCCAATGGTGAGGATGTCGATGGCGCGCGCAGCGTGCTGGTGGTCGGCGCCAATCCGCAGTTGGCCAATCCGGTGCAATGGCAGCGCCTGAAACTGGCGAAAAAGCGTGGCGCGCGCATCGTGGTGATCGATCCCATGAGTACCGCCACCACCGAACTGGCCGACCTCTGGCTGCAGCCGCGCGTCGGCACCGATGCCGCGCTCGCGCTGGCAATGATCAATGTGGTGATCGGCGAAAACCTGCACGATCGCGCATTCGTCGAACGCTGGTGCACAGGCTTCGAAGCCTTGGCCGCGCGCGCCGCGCAGTGGCCGGTCGCGCGCGCTGCGGCAATCACCGCAGTGGCGCCGGAGTCGATCGCCCAGGCCGCGCGCATTTATGCCGACGGCCCGGCGACCTTCGTCAGCGGCCATGGCATCGACGCCGCAGTGGGCGGGGTGCAAGCCTTTCGCGCTTTTCATTGCCTGCTGGCGATCACCGGCAACCTGGACCGTCCCGGCGGCAACCGCCGCATCAAGCGCCCCGCAGGCTTTCGCAACTACACCGATCTGCTGCATGACCCGGCCTTCCGCCTGCCGCCCGAAGTTGAGGCGCTGCGCATCGGCGCCCGGGAATATCCGCTGTGGGCCGGCGTCGATGGCTGGCAAAAAGCCTGTCACAACCCGGCGGTGATCGACGCGATCCTGACCAGCCGGCCTTACCCGGTGCGTGCGCTCTATGTTTCCGGCGTCAATATCGCGGTGACCTACCCCGATACCGCGCGCACCATCGAGGCCTTCAAGGCGCTGGACTTTCTGGCCGTCGCCACCCATTCGATGAACCCGACTGCCGCCTGGGCCGACTTGGTCTTGCCCAAGACCACCACGCTTGAGGAAGAAGAGGTATCGCTGCAGCCAGGCGCGCCCTGCCTCTCGTTCACCGCTGCGGTGGTGCCGCCGCGCGGTACGGCACGCAGTGAACTGGCGATCGCCGCCGATCTGCTCGACCGCCTTGAAGCACGTGGCGCTGTGACGCAACGCTTCATGCCCTGGCGCAGCGAGCGTGAATTCAGCCGCTATCTGGTGGGCGACAGCGCGATCGATTTCACCGCCCTGGTGCGTGATGGCTTCGCCCGCTTCACGTATGAAACCGGCAACTTCGAGGCGGTCGGCTTCAAGACGCCGAGTGGGCGGGTCGAGCTTTCGTCCAGCCGCATGGCCGCGGCAGGGCTCGATCCCTTGCCCGACCTGGTGCTGCCGCAAGAAGCAGCTACAGACGCGGCGTTTCCCCTGCTGCTGCAAACCGGCCTGCGCGAAAAGGCCTACCACCACTCGCGCTTTCGTGACCAGGATTGGGCCCGGCGCATCTCGCCCGACCCGATCCTGCGGCTGCATCCGCAGTCAGCCGCACAACATCAGGTGGCGGCCGGCGATTGGGTTCGCGTGCGCACCCCCAGAAGCGATGGCGCCTGCGAGGCCCGCGTGGCGCTGACCGAACGCGTGCCGCCCGGTATCGCTGTGACCGGCATGGGTTGGTGGCGCCCGGACGGCGCCGCGCCGCATTACGGCGCGCTGGAGGTCAACATCAATGCCGTACTGAGCTACGCCGGTCCGTACGATACGGCCAGCGGCTCGCCGAATTCGCGTGGCCTTGCGTGCAGCATCGAGAAGATCGAGTCAAGCGCGGTGCCTGGCCAGTAGAGTGGGAAGCCGGGTTCACGCAGGGTGGTCGGATTGCGCCGCAGGTTGTCCACTGCGGCGCGCCACGCCGCGCGCAGGCGTGCCACCAAGCGCTCGCGGTCGCCGAACACTTCGGCATTGTTCAAGCGCAGCAAGGTGATGCCGCGCTCTTCCAGATCGCGCGACTTGGCCAGATCGAGGCGCCAGCGCGATTGCGCCCGGTGGTAGCCGCCGTCAACTTCGATCGCCAGACGGATCGTCGGAAAGTAAAAATCGACCACCCAGTCGCCCACCGGCCACTCGCGCCGGAACTCGCCTGCCAGCGCACCGGCGCCGAGTTGGCGCAGGATGCGTTCCAGTTCGGCTTCGGCAGGCGTTGGTTCGAGGCGGCGCAGGTCGGCGGCGGCATAGCGCTCTTCAAACGGTGGCGGGTCGGATCTCTTCTTGCGCGAGCGGGCCATCGCGTGCTCTCCAGGGGCTCGTCGCTTTGCCATGGGTGTGCGACGGCGAAGCGAGACGTATAAACTGACAATAAATACAGTATATTATTTTTCCGCAGCGCGTGTATGCACTACTGGAGCTTCCGCTGCAATGCGCTTGCTGCGCGCGAAAACGGCATAGTCATGTTGGCACATCGGTCGAGGCGTTTGCCCTTGACCGTTTCGATCAAGGGAGCGTAGCGGCCTGTTGCTCCTTGAGCGCCGCCGCCACGATCGGCCGCGCCCAGGCAGGGGTCCGCGCCAGCGCCTGCGGGTTCATGATGCGGCCGCCTTCCAGATGCAGCACCAGGCGTGGATGCGGCAGCTTGCCGGCGGCCGGGTCGGCCTCCGCACTGTTGTCGTAGACCCGCAGTGCCGCGAGGTGCGGGAGGAGCGCGATGAGGTTGAGACGACTGTGTTCGTAGCGGCGGCGGATATCCGCTTCCGGAATGTCGTGACCGCCGCGGGCGACCCGGGCGCGTACGCGTGCCAGGTGCTGTTCAGGGCTGGCCAGGCCGGCATACCAGATGCGCACTTCGAAGCCCTTGCCTGCCGCCTGTGTCAGCAGGGCTGGCAGGGTGCTGGCGCCGAGTGTGGATTCGAACGCGTAATCGAGACGTTCCGCGATCGCGCGTTCCAGCAGGCGCCGGCCCTGTTGCCAGGCTGCACCGTTGGCGGCGGCCTGGCTCAGTCCCGCGCGCCTCGACTTGAGCTCACGCGCGGCTTCGTCGGGGTTGAAGTACTGGCCACCCGACTGACGGAAAGCCGCGCCGGCAATGCTGCTCTTGCCTGCGCCATTGACGCCGGCAAGCACGTAAATGCGCGGTGCCGGGCGCTGTGCCACTGAAGCGCTGCGGGTTCAGATGCTCTTGCGGCGTGCGGCGGCGCGCTTGCGCTGTACGGGGCTTGCAGCCGCGACTGCAGCCCGGCCAAGTGCGACAGGGCCGGCATCGAATGCGGCCGCCATGCCGGCGCGTGAACTAGGGGTCTGCATGTGGGCCAGCAGGTTGTCGAACTCGGCATCGAGCAGGGCCAAGTCGGGCGAACGCAATCTCGCCAGGGCGGCGAATTCCTCGAAGGAAATCAGCACCGCGCGGGGCTTGTCATGCCGCGTGATGGCCACCGCGCCGCCGTGCGTGGCCCGGTCGAGCAGTGCACCGAGTTCGTTCTTCAGTTGTGTGGCGGGCACGGACGGCACCTCGACCAAGTCGCCGCGGCGATTGCGGAAGGTGAGTTTGGGCATGGGGTATCTTTGTCGTAGTTTCGGCCATTATAGACAAATCGTACGAATTGGACGAATTACGTAGAGGCGCACCCTTTGCCAGCCGCCGGAAATTCGCAAGCGATGTCCCCCATGGCGCATGCAGGTCTGCGCACGCGGCAGGTCAGTGTCAGATCAATCCTATCTCGGCCGCCTTGATCTGCAGCGCCAGGACTTTCGAGAACACCCGGCATTGCGAGAACGCGCCGCCGGTAAACCACAGGCCGGGTTGCGCGGTGCGCACCCACATGTTGCGCAACTCCTGCGTACCCTCGCCAAAGCCCCAGACCGGTCCCACGCTGCCGGCAACATCCTGGCCGAACAAACTTTCGACCAGGTGACTCTGGCCCTTGTAGCCGGTGGCCAACACCACCAGATCGGCCCGCACGCTGCGGCCGTCTTGCAGCCGCACGCCTTGACTGATGAATTCCGCGATGTCCCGGTATTGCATGAGGCCGATCTCGCCGGTGACTATCAGTTCGGAGCAGCCGACGTTGAAATAGTAACCACCGCCGCGCGTGCGGTACTTCAAGGGCCAGCCGGTACCCCCTTCGCCGAAATCGAGCCGGAAGCCGGCTTTCTCAAGCCCGTCCAGCAAGGGCTTGTCCACTTGGCGGACGCGATCGGTGATCAGCTTGTGTGCCACCTTGGTCAGCTGCAGCGGCATCGACACATTGATCAGGTCGCGATCCTCCAGCGAAGGCCCGGCACCGAGGTACACGCCGTCATACCACTGCGCGGAGGGCTCGATGTTGACAACCAGGGTCGGACTGCGCTGCACCATCGTGACCCGCGCCCCGTTGCCGTGCAGGTCCTGCGCGATATCGTGCGCGCTGGTGCCGGTGCCTAGCACCAGCACGTCGCGCTCGCGCCAATGCGCGCCATTGTCGAACTTGCCCGAATGCACCACCGTTCCGCCGAACTGCGCCAGCGTGGGAATATCCGGCAGATTCGGCGTGCCGCTGACGCTGGTGGCCATGACGATGTGGCGCGGCCGCATTGTGCGCAGGCTGCCATCGGCTTGCCGTACGCGCGCGATCCAGCAGTGTGCTGCGCGCTCGTAGCTTGCGCCTTCGAATGCGCTGCGGGTCCAGAAATTGATCTCCATAGCCTCCACATAGGCTTCGAGCCAATTGGCGAACTTGTCTTTCGAAAGATAAAGCGGCCAGCTGGCGGGAAACGGGATGTAGGGCAGGTGGTTGCTGTGCACCTGGTTGTGCAGTTTCAAGCCGTGATAGCGCAGGCGCCAGTTGTCGCCGATGCGCTCCTCGCGGTCGATCACCAGGGCATCCACTCCCAATTGGCCCAGGCGTGCAGCGGCGGTGACGCCGGCATGACCGCCGCCCACGATCAGCACCGCGGGGTCGCGATCGGCATAGGCGGCAGCTACGCGCCGCCGGTCCTGCCAGTTTGGCCCGTGAAAATCACGCGCGAACGGCGCTTCCTCGCGTTGCGCGCGCAGCCGAGCTTCCTCGTGGCCCTTGAGGTCTTCCAGCGAGGTCAGGAGAGTCCAGGCCATCGGCGGCGCGGCGGGATCGGCACCATCGGCACCATCGGCACCATCGGAGTCGATCCTGAAGCGGACGATACCCGCCCCGTGCCCGCTGTCGGTCTCGAAGCGCAGTATTGCCTCAAGCGTATTCGCACCGGCACGCAGGACCATGCGCGGCGGGCAGCGCTCGGGATCGACCATGAAATTGCGCGCCCCGCACGCCAGGCCCGCTGGTCCCAGGCGCCGGCAGACCAGGTCGCGGCCGCTAAGCGTTTCGATGTTCCAGGTCAGGGCCAGCAGATCGCGCCAGTGGCTGTCGGGCAGAAACAGGTGGCTCAGCTGCTTGCCGTCGCCGCACTTCAATGCCGCGTTGAAAACCTCGAGCCAACTCGCAATGGTGTGGTTACTATCCTTGTACGAATGCGCGAGCACGATCTTCCTGATGCGCATCAACTCCTGCGCTGGTCGGGGCGCCCAATGCGCCGAGACCCGGATTTTGCATCAGGTTGTCTCGTTGGCAGCAGACGGGGTCGCAAGGCCTGGCGTTGCATGACTATCCATGAACTCCTGCACCATGCCGCTTGCACCGGCCCAGTCGTGGAAGCGAAAGTTGTGGCCATTGATCACGAACGGCGCGCCGGAATGGAACATCTCGTATTGCAGATGGCGCGAGCCGAATTCGGAGCCGATCGCGTCCCATGCCAGCTTGAAGAATTTGACGCGTTCCAGTGAACCGGCGCAGGCTTGTGGCGAAGCGCGCCAGTCTGGCCGTGATTCGCGCAGGCGGCCGGCGACGCGTGGTCGCGCGAGCGATAGCCGCCGCGCCCGGTCAGGCAGGTTCGACTGCCAATACCTCGCCGGCTGCGCGTTGCAGACTCGCCTCAGGGCCCTTCGGGCACCACCACGCCGGTCTCGCGCGCGTAGGCAAACCATTCGTCGATGAGTTCCTGGAGCTTGTCGGGTTCGGCCGCGGCAAGATCGGTGGTCTCGCCGGGATCGCGTGCCAGGTTGAACAACAGCCAGCGCTTGGCCGGTACCTCGGGTGCGATGTTGTGAATCACCGCCGGCAGGAAGATCGCTTTCCAGTCGCCTTTCTTCACACCGCGCCCGTAGGCCAGCTCCCAGGCAATGCGCTCGTCGCTCGCATGCACCTCGTCGCACTCGCCCTTGAGTACTCTTGCCACCGAGATGCCGCGCATGGGCAGTTTGCCCGGTGGCGAGGCGATTTCGGTACCGGCCATGTCGAGCAGCGTGGGCGCGACATCCATTACATGCAGGAAGGCCTGCGATTCGCCGCGCGCGGCGATCCCCGGTCCGCAGGCGAACGCACAGGTGCGCACACCGCCTTCGCTGGTGTAGCGCTTGAAAAGAAAGAACGGTGCCGACTGCGCCTGCGCCCAGCGCGGCCCGACCGAGGTGTAGCTGCTCGCTCGGCCGATGTTCGCAAGCCCGTTGTCGGCCTGCGCGGCGATCCAGTCGCGCCATGGCGGCGTGGCCTCGCGCAGCGTGCCGGACGGCCCGTTGTCGGAGAAGAACAGGATCACGGTGTTGTCCAGGCGCGCGCTCTTCTCGAGCGCCGCGATCACGCGCCCGACTGCGCGGTCCATGGCGTGGATCATCGCCGCATACACCTCCATCTTGCGCGACTCGATGCGCTGTTGCTCCGGTGCGATGGCCTGCCACGGCGTGCCGCCGCATATTTCCGCCGGCTGCACCGAACCGGCCGCCAGGCCGAGTGCGCGCATGCGCGCCAGGCGCCTTGTGCGCAGTGCTTCCGGGCCATCATCGTAGAGTCCGCGGTACTGCTCGACCAATTCCTCGGGTGCCTGCAGCGGGCTGTGCGGCGCGGTGAAGGCAAGGTAAGAAAACAGCGGCCGCGCATCGTCCCGGGCGGCGTCCAGAAAGTCGATCAGGCGAGCGGCGAAGAAATCCGTCGAATAGGCACCGGGTGGAAACATCACCGCTTGGTCGTTGCAGCGATAGCGCGACTGGCCGTGTGTGCTGGCGGTCTCGGGCGTCTGGTCCGCTCCGTAGTGGTTGTGTTCGCCCTGCATCAGGGCCCACGAGTGCTCGAAGCCGCGGGCGCCCGGCATCGAGCGGAACGGTGCTTCCGCGCCAAGGTGCCACTTGCCGGCCATCATGGTGCGATAGCCGGCGTCGCGCAGGCGTTCGGCGATGGTGGCCGCGCGCAGGGTGAGATAGCCCTCGTAGCCGGGCTTGCCCGCCTGCTCGGGCGTGCGGATTTCCACCATCGTGCCCATGCCCACCTCGTGATGGTCGCAGCCGGTCATCAGCATGGCGCGGGTGGTCGAGCACAGGGGTGAAGTGTGGAAGTTGCTCAGGCGCATGCCGCGCGCGACCAGTGCGTCGAGATTGGGTGTATCGGCCTCGCCACCGAATGAGGAGAGGTCGGACCAGCCCATGTCGTCCACCACGATGACGAGGAAATCGGGACGCTTGCCGCTTTGGTTCTCGGTCATAGGGTGGTCCCGCTTGAAAAAATCTCGCCGATCTGGTTGACCGGCGGAGGCCGGCAATGGTGTAGCGCCTGTGCCGCGTTTCGTGCGCGTATCAGATCACGATCTCGCGCGCCGGACCGCGCACGTCCATCTCGAATTCAAGCCCGATCACCGGCGGCCGGCAGTAATGCCAGGCAAGCCCGCCCTCACCGGCGCCGCGCGCGGCCAGCACCTCGCCGATCAGGTGGCCGATATTCTGCACCGTATAGAGCTGGGTGCTGGTGGCGTCAGCCCAGGCGAGGCCCAGCAGACCCAGGCGCCGCTCCATCTCCGCGGCGACGAACAGCACCTTTTCGCGCAACGCCTCGGGCGAGGTGTCGCCAAGTCGCACGATGCGTTCGGCATACGACCCGCTGCCACTGCGGGCGTCGCCGCCGCCCGCCAGGATGAAGCTCTTGCGCGCCCCGGGTGCCGCCGGCACGGTGTAGGAAAACGCATACATCACCGGTTCAGCGGGCTTGTGGTACAGCGGGCAGACATTGGTGCGCGCCACCGGATTGACCGGCTGCGCGCCGTCCAGATAAATTCCCCAACGCTGCAAGGTCTTCACATACACCTGGTTGAAGTCGATGAAGCCCTGGTCGGTGAAAGGTGCCGGCGAGCGCAGTTCGCAGGCCGCGAATGCGGTCATCGGGCGCGCCACCGCAGCAAGATGTGCTTCGACGGCCGCATAGGCCGCCTCCATGGCCAAGGCTTGCTTGAAGCGCGCGCGCACAATTTCGAAACCGGGTTCGGCGGCGATGCCGCCGGAGTACTGAAACACCGCCTTGATGTAGCGGTAGCCACCGGGGTTGAACACGGGTACGTCAGACATGCTTGCGCCTCCTCTTCATGCGTTGCCGCTGACGCGGCGTTTCTCAGTCGATTTTCATTTTCGCTTCACGCACGATGCGCGCGTACTTCGCGATCTCGCTGCGAATGTGTTCGCCGAACCTCTCCGTGCTGCCACCCAGCGGCTCCAGGCCGCGCTCGATCAGCGCGGCACGCACGGCGGGGTCTGTCAGCACGCGATTGAATTCCGCCTGCATGCGCGCCACCACCTCCTTGGGCGCCGACGCCGGTGCCAGCAGACCGAACCAGGAGTCGGTCTCGAAACCGGGCAGGCCCTGCTCGGCGATGGTGGGCAGCTCCGGCGCCTGCGGCACGCGATTGAGGAACGTGGTGCCGTAAGCCTTCAGCTTGCCGGCGCGGATATGCGGCATGAAGTCGGGCAGGTTGCCGAACATGATGTCGACATTGCCGGCCAGCAAGTCCTGCAACGCCGGGCCCTGGCCCTTGTAGGGAATGTGCACCATGTCGATGCCGGCGCCGACCTTCAGCATTTCACCGGCGAAGTGCGCGGTGGTGCCGTTGCCGAACGAGGCATAGCTGAGCTTGCCCGGATGCTTCCTGGCATAGGCGATCAAGCCTTTTAAATCGCTCGGTGCAACACTCGGGTGGGCTGCCAGCACGTTGGCGGTACGCGCCATCAGCAATACCGGTTGCAGGTCCTTGAGCGTGTCGTAGGGCAGGTTCCTGACCAGGGTCTGGTTGACGGTGAAGCTGTTGGCGACGCCCACGAAGGTATGGCCGTCGGACGACTTGGCGGCGGCATCGACGCCGATCACGGTGCCGGCGCCCGGTCGTGGATCGATGATGACTTGCTGGCCGAGTGCCTGCGACATGTCGCGGGTGAGTTGGCGCACCACCGATTCCATGGTGCTGCCACCGGCCGGAAACGGCACGATGATGCGCACCGGGCGCAGCGGCCATTGCTGTGCGATGGCGCTGGCGCATGGCAGCACGCCGGCCAAGGTACAGAGGGCGGCGTAGAAAAGTCTTGCGCATGGTCCCGGCATCATCGTGTGGCCTTTCGTTGGTTCAGGCATCGCTGCACAGCAGCCTGGATCATTGCATGCGCGGCGATTGCAAGACAAGTACCGCGCATGGAACATGCCAGCGCGTGCCAGCGGCGCATCGCCCCCAGCCCGCGCGCCGGCGCCGGTGTTACTTGATCATCGACGGCAACCACAGCGCAATGCCGGGAAACAGCACCAGCGCCAGCAACAGCACGCAATCGGCATACAGGAACGGCATCACGCCACGGAAAATCTTCTGCAATGGCACATCCGGATTCTGGCTTTGCACCACGAATACAGTCAGACCCACCGGCGGGGAAATCAGCCCCACGGTGGACATCACCGTGACGAACACGCCGAACCAGATCGGGTCGTAACCCAGCGCCTTGACCATCGGCAGCAGCACCGGCACGGTGATCAGTAGCGTGCTCACCTCTTCAAGAAAGGTGCCCAGCAGCAGGTAGAGTGCAACGATCGCCAGCAGCACCATCCAGGGAGCCAGGCCCGCTTCCTTGACGAAGTTGGCGAGGCCGAGCGGAAACTGGGTCAAGACGATCAGGCGCGAAAAGATGAAGGCGCCGATCACGATGATGAACAGCATCGCGGAAGTCTGCACGGTTTCGACGCCTGCCTCCCAAAGCCCTTTCCAGCTCAGGGTGCGGGTGGCGAAGCCGATCACAATCGCCGCGAAGGACGCCACCGCTGCCGCCTCGGTCGGCGAGAACCAGCCGGCATAGATGCCGACGACGGCCAGAAAGAACAGCAGCGCCAGCTTCCACATGCCGCCGATGGCCTTGATGCGCGCACGCATCGGCAACGATGGCGTGACCGGCATCAGGTGCGGCTTGAAGCGCGCCAGGAGCGCGATCACCACCAGGTAGCCCAGGGCCAGCAGGATGCCGGGAATCATCGCCGCGGCGAACAGCTTGGCGATCGACTCCTCGGCCACCAGCGAATAAATCACCAGGATCAGCGAGGGTGGGATCAGAATGCCCAGGGTGCCGGCCGAGGCCACCGCGCCGGTCGCAAGCTCGATGTCGTAGCCGTAGCGGCGCATTTCCGGAATCGCCACCTTGGAGAAGGTGGCGGCAGTGGCGATCGATGAGCCGCAGATGGCCGAAAACGCCGCGCAGGCGCCGATGGTGGCTGCCGCCAACGCACCGCGCACGCCGCTGAAAATCGCGTTGGCGGCTTCGAACAATTCGCGCGACATGGTGGCGCGCGAGGCCACCGCCCCCATGAAGATGAACAGCGGCACCACGGTGAACGAATAGGCCACGCCCGGGTTGGCGCCGGTCAGCTCATACGGCACCGCCGCCAGGGTGCGCAGTGCCACCGGCCAGCCCTGCGCACCGGCGTAGCCCAGTGTGCCGCTGATGATGAGCGCGATGGCGATCGGCACGCGCAACAGCATCAGCAGCAACAAGCCGATCACCGCAAGCACACCGATGACGCCGACGCTCATTCGATTTCCCTCGCGCCACTGCGTGACATCCTCGCCGCGGGAGCATGAGCGCTCCAAGCGGGCGGCCGCTGGGGAGCGCTCATGTCGCCCCCTGCGTGGTGTCCGAATCGATATCGCCGCACAACAGCACCGTCGCGGTCACCAGAAGCGCCACCGCGATGCCCGCCCAGGCCGGCGCCATGAACCAGATCTTCGGAATCTGCAGGTCGGCACTGGTATCGCCATAGGCGAGGATATCGACCATCGGCTTCCACATGTGCCAAGTGAGCACACCCAGGGTCAGCACCATGAGGCCGGCGGACAGGCGCTTGAGCGCGGCGGTCAAGGCCGGCAGCCACTGGTCGATCATGTCGACGGCGATGTTGGCGCCACGCGCGAACACGCCGGGCACGGCAAAAAAGATGGCGATCCCGAGCGCCAGTTCGACCATTTCAGGGACCCCGGTGATGGGCTTGTTGACCAACTTGCGCAGGATCACGTCGCTGGTGGTCAGGAGCATCATGGCCAGCAATGCCAGCACGGCGGCGCGGTCGAGCCAGCGCACCAGGAATCGAATCGCAAGCTGCGGGTACATGCGCATCTTTCGGGCAAGAAAAAGCCGGCCGCAGTGCTTGCGGCCGGCCTTGTCAGCCGGCGTGCATCAGGCCCAGAAATTCTTCGAGGTCTTGGCGTGCTTCTCGGCCAGACCCTTCATCATGGTGTAGACCGTGCGCGAAGGCATGCCCTTGGCTTCCATGCCCTTGAGCACCGATTCGGTGACATCCGCCCCGATTCTGCGCAGGCGCTCGTCTTCGGCCTTGGAAAGCCGGATCGCCTCGCCGCCACCATCCATCATGGCTTTCTTGCCGGGCACATCGAGCGCATCCCAGCCGTTGCCGATCTCCTTTTCGATGCCGGTCACCGAGTCGCTTACCATCTTTTGCAGGTCTGGCGGCAGCTTGGCGTACCAGGCTTCATTGGCAACGATCGCGAAACTTGAAACGAAGCAATACATCTCGGTGGTGAATTTGCAGATGCCGCCCAACTTCCAGGCGATGCCGGCGCCACCGTAGTCGGTGAAGGCGCCGTCGAGCGTGCCTTTTTGCAGTTGCTCGGCTACCTCGGTGGGCGGCACACCGACCGGCGTGGCACCCAAAGCGGCGATGAACTCGCGGATTGCCGGGGTGGAAAACCGCAGGCGCTGGCCCTTGAAATCGTCGAGTGTACGCAGTGCCTTCCTGGTGGTGTGCACGCTGCCGGGCTGGTGGGTGAACAGATACAGCACCTTGGTGCCCTTGTGCTCGGCGTCCAGATACTTTGCGCGCAATTCCGGGTCGTTCAATACCTTGATGCCGATCTCCGCACTGCCCACCAGGTAGGGCATGTTGACCAGCTCGGTCAAGGGGAAGCGGCCGGGTGTCGCGCCGTGCAGGATGTAGGCGATCTCGGCGGTGCCGTCGCGCGCGAAATCGAAATGTTTGGGCGTCGGACCCATCTGCGCGCCGGGGAAGTGCTTGAAACTCAAGCGGCCGTTGGATTTTTTCTCCAGGTCTTCGCCCCACTTGACCAGCCACTGCGACTGAAAATGCTGCGGGCCGACAAAATTGGCGACCTTGACTTCAAACTTTTGCTGGGCGCGCACGATTGCGGGAAAACCCGTAATCGCGGCAGCTGTTGCGGTTCCGGCGATCAGCTTGCGGCGGGTGATGGTCATGCTTTGTCTCCAGTTTTTTTGAGTGTATTCAAGTGTAACGCAGCCTTTCGCCAACGGCACAATTTTCAGATTTCGGTTTCCGCGATGCCGCGGTAGATCCAGTCGATTTCATGGAAAAACGAGTCCGGGGCACGGCCGCGATAGATCGAGTTGCGCAGTTCGCGCGCCACGCCACCTGCGTGCAGCACATTGCCGAAGGCGCGTGCGGTAAGCTGGATGCGCGCGGTGCGAAGATAGCGCGCTTCCTGGTAGGCCAGAAAGGCACGATTCGGCTCGCCCGGCGTCGCCGCCAGGCGCTGTGCCAGCACTACCGCATCCTCGAAAGCCATGCAGGCGCCCTGCGCCAGGTATTGCAGGGTCGGGTGCGCGGCGTCGCCCAGGAGCGTGACGTTGCCGCGCGTCCAGTTCTTGACCGGTTCGCGATCACGCATCATCCAGTTGCGGTCGCGGCTGATGTGTTCGAGCATGCCGCGCACCTGCGGGCTGGCCGGCGCGAACATGGCTTCCATTTCCTCCGGAGTACCGAATTGCGTTTCACCGCGCGCGAATGCCGGGCTGCCAAAGACCGCGACATTGTTGAGCACGTCGCCGGCGCGCAGCGCGTACTGCACCAGGTGCGTGTTGTGACCAAACCAGCCGATCACGCACTTGTCGTAGGCATGGTCCTGCACCTGGGTGATCGGGATCACGCCGCGATAGGCGAGGAAGCCGGTCACTCTTGGCTCGCCATCGTTCACCACGTACTCACGGGTGGGCGACAACAGACCGTCGGCGCCGATCAGGCAGCGCCCGGAGAAGCGCGAGCCATCCTCGCATTGCACTTCAACATGGCTGCCGCGATCGTCGATGGCCTGCAAGCCTTTGGAGGTGAGGAGCGTGACACGCGGGTGTGCCTCGCAGGCCGCCAGCCAGGCGCCCAGCAGGTCGCGCCGGTGGATCACGATGTAGGGGTGCTTGAAGCGCGCCGCGAAGGCCGCGTTGAAGTTCACCCGCGCCCATTCCTGCGTATCGATCGCGTCCAGAAACACCATGGCTTCGGGAAACACAGCAGTGGGCGCCACCGTTTCCCACAGGCCGTACTTTTTCAGGATGCGGGTGGCATTCGGGGCCATCTGGATGCCGTAGCCGATCTCGGTGAACTCGGCGGCTTTTTCGAGCACCGTGACCTCGAAGCCGCGTTCGGCCAAGGCGATCGCGGCAGCCAGGCCACCAAGGCCGCCGCCGCTTACGAGAATGGGATGCTGTGACATGCGCCGTCGGGTCCTGATCGTAGGGTGAGGGCTGGCATGATACCGCCGCTGGTGGCCACAGCATTCGCCTGCAGCGAAGGCGCGGCCGCGCGGACTTGGGAAAACGCTGAACAAGTCCCTGGAATGCAGGCTATCGAACGGCAGTTCCTTTCAGTTTATCGGGTTGCAAAAGCGCCTTTTTCAAGCTGCGGACTCATTCAGTGTTTCCTTGGCCTGCGCGTCGGCCGGGCAGGGCCAGCAGGCCGGTTGCCAACGCTGTGCCAAAGAGGATCACCACGCATCCGACGACATCGCGTGGCCCGGGCCACTCATGCAGCAAGGCCGCGTCCCGGAAAATGCCGAACATCGGCACCAGGTAGGTCACCGCCAACGCACGCGCCGCGCCGACATTGGCGATCAGGCGAAAGTACAGAATGCAGGCGATGCCGGTGCAGGCCACGCCGAGCACCATGGCCGCCCTCATGCCTGCGCCGAGATCGCATGCGCCGGCCGATGCGCCCCACAGCGCACCCAGCAGGATCAAATCGACAACATCGCGGGTTTTTATTCGGACACGCGGCGCACGGTTGCGCCACTATTGATCGTTTCCAAAAGCATGACAGCCTCGCCAGAGGCATGTTTTTGTCATGAATTATGCAATTCTCAATGATTCGGGCATGCAGCATACATCTCACGCCCATTCCCCACTGGCAAAATCCGGACACGCACTCCGCGAAACCCGGCTCGGGCACAATCGCGGCTTCGCGGTGCTCGTGTGCCGCATCCACCCGTTGTTTCCGGAGACCTTTCATGGCCAATATCGGCTTTCGCATCCTGCCCGCACCCAAGCGCGCCCCTGCCGCGCTGGTAAAACAATTCCGCAATGTCGTCGTCGCCCACCTGTCGGACTGCATGAATCGCCTGCCCGGCGCCGATGGCTTGAATCCGATGCACAAGGGCGGGGCCATGCTGGGCTTGGCGCTCACCGTGCGGGTGGCACCGGGCGACAACCTGATGGTGCACAAGGCGATCGACATGGCGGGCCCGGGCGACGTGATCGTGGTCGATGCCGGCGGCGACCTGAGCCAGGCGATCATCGGCGAGATCATGAGCACCCTGGCCGCCAAGCGCGGTGTGGCCGGCATGGTGATCGATGGTGCGATCCGCGATTCAGGCGCCCTGGCCGATTCCAGATTTCCGGTCTACGCGCGCGGCGTCACTCACCGCGGCCCGTACAAGAATGGCCCCGGTGAAATCAACGTGCCGGTGTCGATCGGCGGCATGGTGGTGATGCCCGGCGACATCATCGTAGGCGATGAAGACGGCGTGGTGGCGGTGCCGGTGGATATCGCGCCGCTGGTGCTCAAGGCGGCCCTGGCTAAGGCCAAGGAAGAGGATGGTGTTCTTGCCGGCATTCGCAAGGGCAAGGTCGATCGCAGCTGGGTCGACCGTGCCTTGCGTGACAAGGGTTGCGATTTCTGATTGGTGGGTCCGGGTTGGTCCGATCGCCGGATTGACGCAGGGCGGCACCAGTTGAAATCGACTGGATCGCCGGCTGATGCCGCGGTGGAGCGCCCGATTCCCCGATACCGGCGATCAGTTCCAGAGCGCGCGCTTTTTTCGGTTGGTTCGACCCGTGCACGGCGCAATCCTTTAGGCTGATGCCATGGTTCGCAGCGCCTCCGCAGTATGAGCATCGGCCGGAAAAAACGATTCGATGGCGATCTCCGACAAGGTCACATCGATCGGTGTGCCGAACACGGTGATGGTAGAAATGAATGAGAGCACCCCGGCCGGCGAATTCAGGCGCAACGGCACCACCATGGCGGGGCTGGCGTGTTCGATCGGCCTGGCCAGGCGCGCATGTTGCGGCACCGCGTAGCCCTTGAGTTCCTGCAACAGTTCCGCAAGCCCGGCGTCAGCGGTGAGATCGATGTCGCGCTTCACGCGCGAGAGGACATGGGCGCGCCATTCGGAGTAGTTGAGGATGCGTCGCGACAGGCCCTGCGGGTGCATCGACAGGCGCAACACATTGACCGGTGCGACCAGCAACTCGGGGGCGATGCCTTCGAGCAGCATTGCCACCGCGCGATTGTGTGCAATCAGTGTCCAGCGCCGGTCCACCGCCAGCGCCGGGTAGGGTTCATGGCCCTGCAACACCAGATTGATGGCCTCGCGCGCGGGCGCCAGCGCCGGATCCGCCAACGGGCGCTCGCCGAACAGAGGCGCGAAACCCGCCGCCATCAGCAGCGCATTGCGCTCGCGCAAGGGCATCTCCAGCGCCTGGGCCAGATGCAGCACCATCTCGCGGCTCGGCTGCGAACGACCGGTTTCGACAAAGCTCAGGTGGCGGGCCGAGATATCGGCCTCGGCAGCCAGGGCGAGCTGACTCATGCGGCGGCGGCCTCGCCATTGGCGCAGGTGGTCGCCGACGGTACGGCGGGGCGTCTGAAGCGGGGAATCAAGCATGCAGCGATGGTAGCCCAGGCGGCACGGGTGGGCCAATTACCTCGCACGTAATTGAGTCGGCCATGCGGGCCCGGCATGCTGTGGCCCGACTGCGGATCTGCCGCAGCCAACAACCGCCCATCTAGGAGCCTGACATGTCGACTGTTCGCGTTTCCCCGTTGCTGCGCTTTGGCCTGTTGATCGACACCGCGATCAGCGCTGCTGTGGGCGCTTTGATGCTTGCAGCCACGGGCGTGTTTCACAGCATTACGGCTTTGCCGGAGCCTTTGTTGCGCTATGTGGGCCTGGTCTTTGTGCCCTACGTGCTCGTGGTCGGCTGGCTGGGCTTGCGCGAAACCCTGGCGCGCGGCGCGGTGTGGACCGTGATCGCCTGCAACCTGGGTTGGGCGATTGCGTCGATGTTGCTATTGACCGGCGGCAGCATTGCTCCGTCCACGTATGGGGTGGCGTTCGTGATCGCGCAGGCAGTTGCGGTTGTGGTGTTTGCCGAACTGCAGTTCATGGGTTTGCGGCGTAGCACTGTGGCGGCCTGACATCTGCACTTCAGTCAACAGACGGCATATTGACCTGGTCTCCGGCGGTGTGGAAGTCAACGTGGATGGCAAGGCGCCGATCCGCAATGCAGCGAGCGTGCGTTAGCGGCCTGTCAGACTTGGGGCGTCGAAAGCGAAAATCGGTCCCAGCGAGGTCAATTTTTGCCGAATTCGAAGGCCCATAACCCAGCAATGGGACAAGAAAGCGGTGAAAATTGGACCGCTGCGGCCGATTTTCTCGCCTCAACGCCGAGATCCTCAAGGCCGCGGCGCTGCCGCAAGTGCGCGAGCAACTGCAGGCGGCCGGCTACGTGATCTATGGCAACACGCCCGAACAGCTCACCGAAGCCATCACCGATGGCTTGGCGCACATGGGCTGAATCATTCGCGAGGCCGACATCAGGCTTGAGTAGTGCGAAAATCATGCTCGTTCGATTGGCCAACGAGGCACCGCGATGAAAGTCGATGATCTGCGCCGCTACGCGGTTTCGCGCACACTCTTCAATCCAACCAGCCTCAAGCGCGCGATACACCGACTCGGCTTTGTGCAAGCCGACCCGATACGCGCACCGGCGCGGGCGCAAGACCTGACGCTGCGCCACCGCGTCAGGGGCTACCGCGCCGGCGACCTCGAACGGCACTACCCGACGCTCGGTATCGAAGAAGACTTCTTCGTCAACTACGGCTTCGTACCGCGCCAAACGCATGCGCTGATGCACCCGCGCACGCCGCACACCGCCTGGCCCAAAGCGCGGTCGAAGCAGGCCGAGGCGATCCGCAGCTACGTAGTGGAGCACGGCGTGGTGCATCCACGCGCAGTGGACGCGCACTTTGCGCACGGCAATGTGAAGAGCGGCTTCGGCGGCTCGTCCAGTGCCACCACAAGGCTGCTCGACGACATGCACTACCGGGGCCTGTTGCGCGTGGCAGGGCGCCAACGTGGCATCCGGCTCTACGAGGCGCGCGAGCCATCACCCGCGCCGCCCGACTCGCAAGCGGCACACGATGCGCTGCTCGACGTCATCGTCGCCAAATACGCCCCGTTGCCCGCGCCCTCGTTCGGCCAGTTGCTCAGTCTGTTGGGAGGCGGCGCCCCGCAGTGGCACGGCGCGCGCAACGCCGCCTTGCAACGCGCCAAGCAGCGCATGGCCCACGCGAACATCGAAGGCGTCGATTGGTACTGGCCCGCCGGAGAGCGCATACCGCAAAGCAAAGCGGCGAACCCCGAAGTGGATGACACCGTGCGCCTGCTTGCACCATTCGACCCACTGGTGTGGGACCGGCGCCGCTTCGAACTCTTCTGGGGCTGGGCCTACCGTTTCGAAGCCTACACACCAGCGCCCAAACGCAAGCTCGGCTACTACGCCCTGCCCCTGCTGTGGCGTGATGCGGTCATCGGCTGGGGCAACGTCGAAGTCGGCGCTGACAAAAGCGGTGACAAGCGCGGCAGCAAGCTGCTGAAAAGCTTCGGTTACGCGAACGGCAAGCCAACCCGCGATGCGGCGTTTCGGCGTGGGCTGGAGGAAGAACTGGAGCGGATGAGAGTGTTTCTGGGGCTGTCAACTGCGTGAGCGGCGTTGACTCTTGCAGTTTGAATGAACAACAGGAGTGAGGGAAACACCATCGGTACGCCGCCCACGCCTTCACCGATCCATTGGCTCTGGTCGAGCAAGACCGGATTGAAGGAGATGAATGGCGCTGGCGGACGGTGGCGCTATCCTCGGCCACAACGTCAACATGATCGACTGGGGCGAGCTCGAGGACGCCGAGGCACAACGCCAAAAAAGGAACCGGCACCCAAGTGGCCCGTCCACGTCATCGCGACGAAATAGTCACTGTCCCAGACTTGCGTTTCGCAAGGCAGGTACGCCCAGATTTTTCTCGGTCATTTCGTATCCGAGGATGCTCATGGCGTTTTTCACGGGCGTCTTCAGAAAATCGTTTCCCTGGAAAAACAAGGGCAAATCCATTTTCACGGCGAGCTGGAATGAGAACACGTCGCCCAGATTGAGCGGGCCGGGAGGCCTTGCTTTGAGGTGATGCTTCAACGCGGCATCCTTGTAGCCCGCGATGTCGCCGCCGCCAAAGTCCACGGTCTCGATTTTCAACGCGGCAATAAGCTGCTCCATCGCACCGACGGCGCCCTCGACTTGCAGAGACATCGTCGCCAGAATCACTTCGGCAAGCGTGACCGCAGAGAGGTAGAGCTTGCCAACCTTCCCCATCTCGTTGAGAAACGAATTAGCGGCGGGCTCGCCCTTCGCGATGCAGATCAAAACCGACGAATCCACCACGGCAGCTTCGACTTTTATCGTCACTTGGGCATGCCTTCATCGTCATACAAGACAGCTTCGATGGGCCGCTGGTCGACCACCGCGAAGCTTTGCAGGCGGCGGGCCGCGGCCATGATGCTGTCCATGTCTTTGGCCGGAGATTTGGCGGCTTCCCGACGCGCACGTTCCTCCTCGAGCACGCGAAGAACCTCTTTGTTCATGGAACGATCGTGCTTCTTGGCCTCCTCGGCCCAGTATTTTTTCAATTCGGCAGGCATCTGCTTGATGGTCATAACTTCACTCATGACGACCTCCATGGACAATATGGTGGAGCCATTACGGTAGCTTATTGGGTTCTTTTTGTCAACTTTTCGGCCTTGTATTAGCCTGAAGGGGCAGGTTTTCGGCCCAACTACCATTGGCATGATCATCCAGGAATGGTGATCAACATGGACCGGAAAAAGGTGTTCTCGCTGGTATGACCCTTGTGTGGCGGCAACATGCGCATCATTGGATTCATCACCGAGCGGGTGCAGATCAGCAAGATCCTGGCGCACATTCCTGCAGGCGTGCGACACGGAAGCGGTGCCAGCGGCGGTAGTCGAGCGCACGCGAGTGGATCGACCAGGCTGCCGCCGCCGTCGCTCGTATGCCGTCCAGGATCGGCATCGCCGCGCTCGCGTTCGGCGCTGCTGTTCGCCAGCCGGGTGCGCGCGGCTTCGAGTCCGACCGGCGCGCCTTCGTCCTCGCCCAGCGGCTGCCATTGCAGGCAGTAGCGCACCGCGGTCGAAGTCGGACGCTTGTGCAACTCCTGGTTGATGGCCTCCACTCCGGCCGATTCCACTCTCGCAGCCAGCCGTGGCGCCACCGGCCGACGCGACCGACGAGCCGGCGCATCGCCAGGCAGCCCGCTACGTCGGGGCGCTGCTGCTGGCGCGCATCTTCGAGGTGCCAGTCGCAATTGCGCTGATCCGGCGGTTTCGGACAGACCGAAACCACCTGCCAGATCGGCAACCCGCCCGGCCTGCGCGTAGTGCTCAGCAGCATGGGCCAAGCGATGCTCCCTGGTGCCCAGCCCCGACGCGCGCCGGGTGGCGGTGCCCAAGGCGTTCGTCGTGCTGCCCCCGGGCGCGCAGTCTGACCGGCGCATGGGGCGCTGTCGGCGGAGCTCGTCCTCGACCTTTGAGGCCCATTACCTCGCCTTGGGCTTGGTCAGGGCGGCACCATGGGTCCCCTCGGCGAAGCGGCCCAGCCGCGCTTCATCGCTGACGGAAATGCGGCCGTACCGCGTCTGGAGAATGCCGTCGGCCTTCATCCTCTGGCTGGCGCCGACACTGCGCGTCGTGATGCGAGCGTATCCACCGCTGCCGGTCGGGCGGAAGCCGGTGAAACCAGTCCGTGGAGGCAAGGAAGTCGACCACCGAGAACTGGCTGAACGACGGTGTGCCTGAAGGGGCGAGGCGGCGCATGGATCAGATTATGCAGTGCCGAACGGGCCAGCGCGTGTCAAGCGTGATGCGGTCATCGGCTGGGGCAACGTCAGCGTCGGCGCTGACAAAAGCGGTGACAAGCGCGGCAACAAGCTGCTGAAAAGCTTCGGTTACGCGAACGGCAAGCCAACCCGCGATGCCGCGTTTCGGCGTGGGCTGGAGGAAGAACTGCAGCCGATGAGAGTGTTTCTGGGGCTACCAACTGCGTGAGCGGCGTCGGCTCTTGCAGTTTGAATAAGCTCCGCCTGTGAGGGACAATGGTGCTGAATTTCAATCCAGCCTACCCGGCGGCAAGGAGGGCACCATGAGCGCAGTCATCATCGAACACGTAAACGTATCTGATTTGCCTGACACTTGGCGTGCAAAACTGCCGAAGCCTGCGGCAGCGCGCGTAACGGTGCGGATCGAAGTTGAAGCGAATACGGCAGGCTCGGGCTGGCCGGCTGATCTGTTTGCCCGCATCTCCGGTGGCTGGAGCGGCCCAGCTCTTACGCGTGCGCCGCAAGGCGAGTTTGAAATCCGCAAAGCGCTCGATTAATGTGGCTGCCCGACACCAACGCCTGGATCGCGCTGCTCAATCCGCCACCCTCACCGGTTAAGGCGCGCTTTCAAGCGCTCGACCCGGCGCTGCTTTTCTTGTGTGACGTGGTCAAAATGGAACTTTACTTTGGCGCTTACCGGAGCGCGCGACGCGAGCAAAATCTAGCGCTGCTGGAAAGTTTGTCATCCACATTCAGGTCCCTGCCGTTTGACGGCGCAGGCGCGCGCTCGTGCGGTGAGTTGCGTGCGGCGCTGGCCAGCCTTGGCAAACCGGTTGGCGCTTACGATATTCAAATCGCGGCTGTCGCAATGGTCGATCAACTAACGCTGGTTACACACAATACCGGCGAATTCGGGCGCGTGGCTGGTTTAGCTTTGGAAGATTGGGAGACTTGAAGCACGTAACGCCCGAAATTCGACGCGGCGTAGACCGACGAACCGGCAAGTGATTCGGCCGATTTTCGCAACAGCGAACCACTCGCCCTGCCGAGCAATAGAAAGCGGCCCGGATGTCGATCGGCATCGATCTCCGGGCGCTACCGCCCGGCGCAGTGGTCGATGTGATCGTCATGCTGGAGCAAGCGCCAGAACCTGCGGACGCCTCCAAATCAAACACCGCCAGCTACTCGTTTCTCGACCGTGCGCGGCAACTCTCCATCGACGCGCCAGCAGACTTTTCCACTTCGTACGACGATCTCATCGCGCCACGGCCGTAACCAATGGCGCGCACGACGCTGTTTGTCGACACGGGCTAAGTGATAGCGCTTGTGTCGCCGCGCGACCGCTTTCACGCAGTCGCGGTTGAATGGGCGGCGGCGCGCATCAAACTAGAAAACATTTTCCTCGTCACTTCGCGCGCGGTGCAGCTTGAGTTCGGTGCCGCACTGGCGCAGCTTCCCTGGCGCAGCGTCGCGGTCGAGTTGCCGCAACAAATGGACAGCGATCCCGAGATCGAAGTGGCCCCCCTCTCGGAAGCGTTGTTCCAGGCCGCGTTTGAATTGTTGCGCGCCCGCGAAGACAAGGGCTGGAGCTTGACCGATTGCGTGTCGTTCACACTCATGCGTGAACGCGCCATCACCGCCGCGCTGAGCACTGATGCGCATTTCAGCCAGGCGGGGTTTGACTCGGTTTTGTTGGGCTAACCGGCAAGAGTAGCAATGCGGCGATGCGGCTTCCTCCGCAGTCGCCGCCACTGCGTTGGGCGCGCCGGGCAAATCCATCGCCTGGGTGTACATGCTGACTCCTTGGGGAAATGCGGCAAAGTATGAATTTATAACAAACCGACCGGTTGGTCACTCAATTGCGTATTCAGCAACGCATTGGCGTCGCGGACGTTTACGCTCCCGCGAGTCCCGGACAGGAAGCGCCGTTGACGCTATCGCGAGATCGCCGCCGTTGCGAATCCTAGGCGTTTCAGGTTCCCAAGCATTGCCTGGTCCAGGCTCGCCACGAATTTCGCCCGCATTTCCTTGGCGACGGCCAGATGCAGCGCATCACCGGCGCGCAGGCCGTGGCGGGGGGCCGCCGCAAGTGCCGCGGCGTTGGCGAACGCCGAGCGGCTGACAGGGGCAATGCGCAGGCCGGAGGAGCACAGCAGCTCGAATTCCGCGCGCACGACACGAGCCTGGGCCGGCGTAAGTTGGCCCATCCTGGTCTTGATCGACAGCGCGCTTGCGAACTCGGTGATGAGCCAGTCCGAGCCAACCGGCACATCACTCAAGGCTTCGAACCATTGCTGCACCGATTTCGTTGCCGGTTCGACAGTCAGCAGCGCCACCGCCACGCTGGTATCGATGTAAACCATCAATAACGCGCCTCGCGGCGCATCGCCTCGACCACCGGCTCGGACATCCGCATCTTCGCGTGTAGCACGGCCAGCCGTGCCAGGAAGGCAGCCCTGTCGAATAGCGGAGTGCTCGCGGTCAGAGTGATCGTATTCGCATCGGTGATTTCCGCCTCGACACTGTCACCTTCACGCAGGCCGGTCGCGCGCAGGCATTCGACCGGCAGGCGCAATGCGAGGCTGTTGCCCCATTTGGCGACTTGCAGTTTCATTGCGACCCTCATGTATAGTCGTGTATATACATGGTACCACAAGCGCAAGATGCCGACTGGGCTTGCCATATCGTAAAGCGCCGCGCGACAATCCGTGAATGCGGACTTTATCAAGCAGGCAAAATGACGGGGCGAATGACCTCGTTGACTTCATCCGGTCCAATCGACGAATCGCGGTGCTCACCGGCGCGGGTATCAGCACCGCCTCAGGCATTCCCGGCTACCGCGACGCAGACGGCAACTGGCAGCGCAAGCCGCCGGTGACGCATCAGGAATTCATGGGCAATCTGGACGTGCGGAAACGCTACTGGGCGCGCAGCATGCTGGGCTGGCCGATGATGCGCGCGGCACGCCCGAATTCTGCGCATGGGGCACTGGCACGGCTGCAGGCGGGCGGTGGCATTGCCGGTATCGTCACGCAGAATGTCGATGGATTGCACACTGCCGCGGGTAGCGATCGCGTGATCGAACTGCATGGGCGCCTGCGCGAGGTGCGCTGCATGGATTGTGGCGCTGTGCATACCCGCCAGGAGATGCAGCACATGCTGGAGAACGCCAATCCACAGTTTCGGGCCGGGGAGGCTTCGGTGGCACCGGACGGCGACGCCGACCTCGACGCCGACTTCGACACATTCAATGTTCCGGCGTGCGACGCTTGCGGCGGCCTCGTCAAGCCCGACGTGGTGTTCTACGGCGACAGCGTCCCGAAACCGCTTGCCGACGCGGCGATGTCCGCAGTCGTGGCGGCCGATGCTGTGCTGGTTGTAGGTTCAACCCTGATGGTGCGCTCAAGTTATTGATTGTGCGAGGCCGCACATGCAGGGGGTAAGCCGATCGCCGCGATCAACCTCGGCCGGACCCGAGCCGACCCGCTCTTGACCCTGAAACTGGAAGCGGACTGCGGCTGCGCCCTCACGGCGCTGGGCGCGGCACTGGGCGCGTGACTACTTGCCCTTGAAATTCGGCGTGCGCTTCTCCGCGAACGCCTTGCGACCTTCGTTGTAATCCTCACTGGCGAAGCACGCGGCGACCATGCGCTCGACCAGAGCCACATCGCGTCGGTCGGCGTCCTTGCGAATCTAGAGCAGCGCGCGCTTGGCGGCAGCCACCGTCAAGGGCGCGTTCTCGGCGATTTGCGCGGCATAGGCCGCCACTACGGCGTCGAGTTCGGCCGCCGCTACGATCTGCTTGGCAATGGCGTCGGAATTCCTACCCTTCTACACGCCGTCGAAAAGGTTCGCCATCGCAAGGTGCGCCTCGACGCTGGCCAAATGCACTTCTTGCGAGGCCGAGAAGTCGTGCAGCGTAAATAGTCCGTCTGCACCGCGCCGAAACACCTCGACGCTGCGCCGGTCCGGGTCGATCAGCATGTACTCGACGAGCGATGCGAGCTGGCGATAGGCCGCGAACTTGAAGCCGCGATCGTAGCTCGCGGTCGATTCCGACAACACCTCGCTCACCAGCACCGGGTGAGCGAATACCAATTCGGTGGCCAGGTCGCGCGCGTCGCAGGTCACGAACACGTCGGGATAGAACACGGCGTCGGCGGCCTCGACGCGAATCTTCATGTCGCTCGCGTAGGCTCGGCAACCGCTGCCCGCCAGATGCGTTTTGAGCAAAGCCGCGCAGTTCAACGCGACCTCGCCATGTACGCGCCGCGCGCCGACCATCGCAAAAACCTCGCCGCGAACGAACTCGTTCTTGTCAGCGCGCGCGTTTTCCCACTCAAGATAGTCCGAGTAGCTAATGCGCGGCTGGGTCGCGGTGGATGTCATCGATTTGATCGGGATCGCGAAATTGACGACCACGCCAGCATACCGCAAACCCTGACGGCGATGCAATG
>Ga0163149_10001359_pt1 | contig 31536 bp, 32 predicted proteins | sample OliLakLV19MP5G1_FD_148604 | JGI IMG/M metagenome (GOLD analysis project Ga0163149, IMG submission 148604) | Freshwater microbial mat bacterial communities from Lake Vanda, McMurdo Dry Valleys, Antarctica - Oligotrophic Lake LV.19.MP5.G1 | ecosystem: Environmental > Aquatic > Freshwater > Lake >... | reverse complement strand
ACTGTACTCTCAGTTCTAACTAATCCATGAGCATCGACTACCTTTAGCACTAACGGTTGAGCTGCAATCGTCAAAGCACTACAAGTAACACCAATTAAAAAAAGTGCTGGATAGAAAAGTGCAGAGAAGAAATGTGTGACAATTTTCTGTTTGATAATTTTCTCTTTTGTAATTTTGCGTTTATAATTTTCCCTTTTCTAATTCTACTGTTTCTAATTCTACTGTGCGATATCTCTACGAACATGCATTCCGTTATACTGCACCATATCAGCAGCGCGATAGGCTTTATGTCGTGCATCCTCTACTCCTTGCCCTAATGATGTAACACTAAGGACCCTTCCACCAGCAGTGACTAAACTACCAGTTGAATTAACAGATGTGCCGCCATGAAAGACTACTATATCAGAGAGTTGTGCTGCCTGTTCAAGACCAAATATCTCATCTCCTTTTCTAACCTCAGACGGGTATCCATAAGAGCTCGCTACAATAGTTACAGCTGTTTCTTTACTCCAACTAACAGGTGGTAAGGGTATATTTGAACCAGAATTTGAATAATCGCTACTCAATGCAAATAAGAGCTCAAAGAAATCCCCTTTAAATCGTCGCATAATCGACTGACACTCTGGATCTCCCATCCTAGCGTTAAATTCAACAACTGAAATATCCCCTTTAGGAGATATCATGAGACCAGCATATAAAAATCCAGTAAACGGGATATTTCGCCTTTTAAGCTCATTGAGAGTTGGTTTAATAATATTCTCTACTGTCCACTCCTCCTGAGCTACAGTCAGATGACTCGTTGGAGATACCGATCCCATACCACCAGTGTTTGGTCCCCGTTGATTATCAAGTAGACGCTTATAGTCATGCGATGAAGCCATTGGAACAATGTGAGATTCAGAAACAGCTACGATAAAAGAGGCTTCTACTCCCTCTAGAAAATCTTCGATAACAACTTTATCTGCACCTAGCTCCCCAAATATAAAGTTAAGCGCTGTTTCAATCTGATCATTCTCAGTACAAACACAAACTCCCTTACCCGCAGCCAAGCCATCTGCTTTTAAAACTATCGGTGCGCCATTTGATTGGCAATAAGATCTTGCTCTTTTCTCATCTAAAAATGTTTCATGCCGAGCAGTTGGAACCTTTGCACTGGTCATTATATCTTTTGCAAAACTCTTTGAACCTTCAATAGCTGCTGCTGCTTTAATCGGTCCAAAAATTCTTAACCCTGCATCTCTAAATGCATCAACGATTCCTAATGAAAGAGGATACTCTGGACCAACCACTGTTAGATCAATTTTGTTTTCCTTGGCAAAGGCTAAAAGATCGTCAATCTTATCAACAGGGATCGGTAAAATTTTAGCAACTTTGGAGATGCCAGGATTTCCAGGCGCACAGAAAAGTTCAGTTAACTTTGATGATTGCCGTAAGCCCCATGAGAACGCATGCTCTCGGGCACCAGATCCTATAACTAGGGCTTTCATTAGATATCTCCTCCCTTAGTGTCTAAAATGTCTATCTTCAACAAACAAAAGACCACCACCAAGTTTATCGATGGCAGCAATAACTTCATCATCCCTTGTGGCTCCACCAGGAGCAACTATAAATCCAATGCCTGCCTTAATTAGCTCTTCTGGAGAATCAGGAAAGGGAAAAAACGCATCAGAGGCAGCAACACCGCCATTAAGATCATTGCCGTGTAATTTAGCACGAGAGATTAAAAGCTCAGCCGAATCTACCCTGCTCATCTGTCCTGCTCCAACTGATAAGATCATCGTTTCATTAGCAGCAACTACAGCATTCGATTTTACATGACTACAAACAGTCCAGGCAAATTGAAGGGCCGATAGTTCAACTTCTGTAGGCTTTCTCTTACTAACAACCCTACCTTCACTAACTAAAGAAACCTTAGTATCTCGCTGCTGTATTAATACTCCATCCTGAATTATTCGAAATTCATGACTTGGAGATGGGGAATCTAAATCAACTTCTATAACTCTTAAATTCTTCCGTTTTTGTAAAACACTCAATGCGGCTGAATCAAATGAAGGAGCAATTACTATTTCGACAAATCCTTCCCCTAATTCCTCAGCAACGTCTTTGGTTACAGTATTACTAAATCCAACTACTCCTCCAAAGTGACTTCTAGGGTCTCCTTTTTTGGCTAACTGCAGTGCTGTTACAAGATCATTCCCTCTGCCTACCCCACATGGATTTAGGTGTTTAAAAATCGCTGCTGTTGGGCGATCCCTAAGATCCCTAATAACCCGTAAGGTTGCATCAAAATCTAAAAGATTATTATAGGAGAGTGATTTCCCTTGTAGTTGCTTCCAGGATCGCTTTGCTCCCTGTTGATTCACATCTAAATATAGCTGAGCCATCTGGTGAGGGTTTTCCCCATATCTTAAATCCTGAGATTTAATAAGAACCATACCTGAAACTAAACCGAGTTTATCTCTATCTCCAGCACTCTCAGGATTCTCTGCTACACGGGCATAATATCGTCCAATTTCTAAATCATAATTGGCCAAGGTCATAAAAACTTTAGCAGCTAATCCCTGACGAAGGGTTAATGGAACCTCTCCTTTCTTTAACTCATCCACAACCCTTCCGTAATCGTCAGGATCAATGATTGGCAAAACACCTTCATGATTCTTTGAGGCAGCTCTCAACATGGCTGGGCCGCCAATATCAATAAAGTTGACCATGCTCGATGGATCCTTACTATCAGGACCTTTGACCTTTTCAAGAAAGGGATAAAGATTGACCACCACCAGATCAATCGGCAAGATCTGATTGTCAGTCAATTCGGCCATATGTTTTGGATCAGATCTTTTAGCTAAAATTCCCGCATGTATTTTGGGATGAAGCGTTTTTACCCGACCATCAAGAATCTCTTTCTGATCTGTATAATCCTCAACTAAGGTAACTTGAACACCTGCCTCTTTAAGGGCGACTGCCGTACCGGAGGAAGAGAGGATGGTATACCCTAGAGATTGTATCGCTCTGGCAAATTCAACTATGCCAGTTTTATCAGTTACAGAAATTAATGCGGCTTTGGTCATGGCAGATCATCGCTAAAAAGATAATATCTTGAGATTTTAGCATGGATAGTAATGAATTTAAAGCCTGGTATGGCTTGATTCAATTTTTATGGCAACATTCTACTGAGCTCATCAAGCTCTGTTTGAGCTAGCTCTTTACGCTTTATTAGATCCTCTCGATAAAGCTGTTTAGATTTACTATCTGCGCCAGTGATAAGATCGTAAAACTCTAAGTCATTCTGAAGTTCTGACAACTTTGCATCGATAGCTTTTGTTTTTGCACTTAATTCAGAGATACTCTCTTCAATTTCCTCTTTAGACTGATCTACTGCTTTAGCAACAACTGAAGCAAGCTCTGTTCTTCTTTGCTCTCTAGCTTTTCCGAGTTCTGAAATCTTTTGAGTTAGCTCTTTATCATTTGGACTAAAACGCCAGACTTCCACCTCTCTAAGGTACGCCCAAGTTGCTTTTTCAAAAAGCTCTTTACGCTCTCGTACGTAAGGAGAGGTAAAGGCGACCTCAGAAGCCATATCAACAGGATCAACTGTTGCCAATCTTTGCTTTCTCTCAATCCAAGTTACTAAATTTTTTGATGTAGTACTTAGCTCTTCACTTAATTTATATTGTTCAGCCTCAAGCTTTCGAATCTCTGCTGTGGTGTTCTCCTTTCTCTCAGATACCTGCACAGACTTAGGATTATCTAGTGTAGCAAGTTGAAGGTTAATTTTATTTAGTTGCTCTTGTACATTTGTTTTTCTCTGATTTGCACTCTCAATCTGATTTCTACTTAACCCTCTTTTAATTGGATAACTATCAGCAAATTGCTGCTTTTCTGTAATTCCTGCAATCCGTTCAACGGTAAACAACCCTGTCTCCATCTCTCGATCGCTGAATTCATAGTTAACCAGTGGCAATTTTGCAATCTCTGTTGCTAACGGATTAATTAATACTGTTCGTATTTCAGTGTATGATTGATGCTTAAAGAACGAAGATGTTTCTGATAAGAGAAATCCCATTACTAGACCAAGAACCATAAGCCCAGCCCACTTAAGGTGAACCAAAGGTGATTGTGGTAACGCATTTGCCTCAGACCTTAACGGTATATTTTGCTTAAACGTTGCAGAAGAATGGATCTGCATGTCTGCATCATCATGCGGACGTTTATATTTTCCGCTTCTATATTGTTCTCTAGTAGCACGAATATCAATGGCATCAGTCTTTGGTAACTGTTTAGAGACGACTCGAGGATACTCTGATTCCTTGAAGTCCTCTGCCTTACTTGGATAACTTTCATCAAGATGAATAACAATGACGGTAATATTATCCGGTCCACCACGTTGATTGGCTAAACTAATTAGCTCCTGCACAGCATCATCGCTAGAATGATTTTTAACGATCGCTAGAATCTCTTGTTCTGATACCACATTATAAAGTCCATCAGAGCATAATAAATACTGATCTTTTCTTGCTGGGCCGTCATCCACAATGAATGCGTCAACATCTACATCGGGGCATGGGCCAAGAGATCTAGTTAGCATGTGTGCAACTGGATGATTTTCAGCCTGTTCCTCAGTGATTGCCCCGTTACGGAGAAGGTCATTTACTAAAGTATGATCATCAGTTAGTTTTACAACCTTATCTCCACGGATTCTGTAAGCACGAGAATCGCCAACATTTACAACGATCATTTTTTTGTCAAAGAAAGCGAGCCCAACAAATGTTGTCCCCATTCCTGATAGACCTTCCTCTTCCGATCCCATTTTAAAAATATCTGAATTTGCTCTACTTAATGCTCGAGCAACATCATCTGGAGAAAGGGTATCTCTGTGGCTAAGTGACTGTTCAACAATCTTAACCGCCATACTGGAAGCAGTTGCGCCACCTTTTGCGCCACCCATACCATCAGCAACGATGTAGAATTTTAAGTTGTCTGTATTAACGACACCGTATGAGTCCTGATTCTCATCTCTTCGACGACCAACATCAGTACCAACACTGTATGATAGTGCACTGAGTGGCTTTGCATCTTTGGTGGTGTCAGTTGAGCTCATGGAAATAAAGTACTTCCGGAAATTAAAAAGTTGTTAAAAATGCTACTAAAAATATTGAGAAGATCCTAAATAGCTCCATACAATAATTATCGGCTGATGGTTCTAGAAATTAGATTACAGAAATAGTTCAAAGTTTCCATAACGATACGTTATGGTTAGGAAACCTATAGCTGGTACTAAAAAAGAGTTATTTGATAAGTTTTATGAAAGGATCTCCCTGAAGATACCTCTCTCGTTTTAGCTGCTGAACCATCGTTTCAGAATACCTCCTGGCATCCTCAGGGCCAACTAGTACACGGTAGTACTCCTCTCCTCGAATATTTGCGTTTTCTATAACAACAGGAAAGCCTGAATCCTTCAATTTATTGGCTAACGCCTTAGCATCATCTAACTTGCCAGTTGCTGCCACCTGAGCATACCAACCGGAAGAAACTGAACTCTTGACTGAGGGTGTTTTGAGCTCTTGTTTTGGTTCAATTTTATTTTCTTCTTTCTTTTCAACTTTTTCAGCGACAATTTTAGCAACTGAAGTTTTACTATTTGTGCCATTAACTTTTTTATCTGCAAGCTTTGTCTCAGGCTTTACGACCTTAATATTACTCTCCACTTCATCATTAAAAGCTGATTCTGTTTTTTCATTGTTCTTGTTTGGAACTAATGGTTCATTTTTTAGAGATTCTAAAACACTTGAATGAGAGTCTTTTTGTGGGACTTCTACATCTTCGCTTTTTATCTCCTCGGCTTTAAATTCTTTGAGCGTTTTTAATGTTCCAATTGTTTTAGTCTCGTCATTTCTCTTTTTAGAATTATCAAGAAGTGATGGTGGGTCGCTTAAAATTGTAATGACATCTGATTCGTTATCAACATTATCATCCAGTAGATCCTCATCATCTAAGATTGCTGGCAATACAGGTTTTACTACTTTTGTGGTTTCAATAGATCCCAACTCCGGCAAGGCTGGCATCTCATTAAGCTCACCGTTTTTTTCTTTCTCTACAGGAGATCCTAATTTCGCGTAAACTTTGGAAGCAACAGAGTCAAGATCTTCGTTGCGGTACTGCTCAGGAATTGGCAGTTTGGCTACACTAGCTAGGTTAATTGTTTGAGCACTCTCAAAACCAGCCTTCTGTCCTGAAACTAACCCAAGATAAAAAGCACAGAGCATACTTCCAGTAACGACTCCTAAAAGGACTACCGCCTGAATTAACCCAAGTTTTAAGGACCAACTCTGTTTTACTCTCTTTTGGGGTTCCACCTAATCACCTAAAAGGAAAACAACTACTGACAAATACAATTATGGGCTTTTAATTCACTCCGTTCAAGCCCAAACAATGTGTCAGAATTTTTAATTTTCCCCCTACCTGCTCCATAATTTCAAGTACAGTTAGAAGGTTAGAAGTTTCTAGCATGCCTTCAGAGATGATACGACGGCGAAAAATAGGGTCATTTAACTTCTGGTTTAACTGGTCAAGTATTTTGGTTAAATAATCAAGAAAATCCCAGATTTGTCCTGTAGTAGCTAAGTGGCAGGAGAGCCAATCTAAAAGCAGGGCTTTCCGTAGTAAAGGATCCTCCTGCAAAGACAGCTCTCCTGTTTTATCATCAGAGCTCTGCTCCAAAATAGTCCTAAGCCGGTCAACTGTTGCCTGAATGTACCAAACTAAGTTGGCCCTTTCAGCACTAGTAGGAACAAATAGATCCACATCTGTAAATCTTATATCTCCCGCTAGATAAAATTCTAAGGGGACAGAATGATGACTTAACAACTCTTGATGCTTCTGATATTGCGCAATTCCATCTCCGAAATCTTCACCATATAACCAACCACGTTTTGGAAAGTTAAAAATTAAATCTACTCTCTCTCTAATTTGCACAAATTGCTTTCGTGTAAGATTTTCATCAAAGCCCCATAGAAACACCCTCTTTAAATCAGCAGTCATTAGAAAACTAAAAAGTGCCTCAGTTGAAGCGCTCTCGGATCCGACCGGTTGATTTAATAATTCAATAACTTTTAGCCAATGAGAGGCGTTACAGTTTTCTTGACCAGAGATAATCTCTATCTCACCAATAAAAAGACGTGGCAGTGAAAATATACTACCTAGCATTCTTCGATGAAGAAGGGCTAACGAGAATAATCTAAGATATGATTCCCCAAAGCAACGACTGTTTGGTGTTGGAAGGACGATATCAAATTTATTGGAACTTAAAGTATCAGATTTTACTTTAAACTCTGATGCTAAGAGGGAATTTAATTCTAATGAGCTTTGAATGTTTAAGTATCCGTCATAGATACAAAAAAGCTGAGTTCCAACTTGTGGCATCTCCTTTAAAAGCCTAGTCGTTACCTCTTTTACTGAAATCTTTATTAGGCGAGCTAACTGTTGTGTAAAATCAGTACCGATCTCACCACGAGCGGAATCGGATAGTGGATAAAAAAGGGCCGGAAGTACTTGCTCTGGCCAAAGAGTCTGAGCAGTACTCTCTAAAACAGTACTTAGTTTAGGTACTCTTAACCCAATATCTGCTTGCCAGTCATACTTGATCATTTATTTAGCTAACAAGTTATTGATTGTTTGATCTGCTTTAGAGATTCTTTCCTTACTTAGCCGCCATTCTTTACAAATAAGAGCTTTTTCCTTTGGATCAAGATCTTTTGTTAAAACTGAAAATAATAATGTTGCGTATAAATCAGGTGCAGTTTCTGATTTAGGATCAAGCTCAGGGATCTGCAGAATTGATTCCTTAGAAAATACAGATTGAAGCAAAGTAAAAACTTTAGAATCCTCTTCCGTATCATTACATAAACTAAGAGCGGTAAATATTTTTAATTGGCAAAGATCCTTTAAAGCAGTCAGGCGATTCTCCTCAAGTAAAATCCATTTAAACTCATTTAATATTCTATATTTTGAAACTGCTTCTAATGCCCCTCCCAATATCGCTTCAGTCATTAACTGTCGAGTTTCAGGGTCTAATGCTCCATTAATACGGGCTACATATCTACACCCTCTAAAAATACGGGTAGGATCATCAAAAAAACTCTTTGGATGAAGCACTCTAATAATGCGGTTTTCTAGGTCGGCAAGTCCAGAAAAGTTATCAATGATTATCTTTCGTAGCTGTACTTCAGATCCCTCTCCTTTGGCCCAATCAATAAAGGCATTTAGTGGGGCAACTAATGTATTAATTGTAAAATCTCGCCTAGAGAGATCCTTAGCTATGGTTGAGCTAGTGACCTTAGGCAAAGATCCAGGAGATTCATAGGTTTCTTCACGAGCACTCGCGACATCAAGCTCTTTTAGCCCTGGAACTATATTAGAGATTTTCGCAGTTAAGAAATTAGGAAACTCTTTTAGCGTACCACCTACTTTTTTATGTAGTTCCTTTGCAAAAGCGACACCATCCCCCTCAATAACAAGATCGTAATCAAGAGATGACTTGCCAAGTAATGAATCTCTTATCGCTCCACCAACAACAAACAAATTTTGATGAGCATCTAACGCCTGTTTGCTAGCTAAGGTTAAAATATCTATATGTGAATTTGGCACCGAACTTGAGACCACCACCTAAGAACCTCTTAAAATATATTCTTTAATCCCTTGATTAAGACCCTCAGCTAATGACTGTCGAAGAGCAGATCTTGCAAGGTTCTTCTCATCCTGTATATTATTTACAAAGTACATTTCAACCAGAGCACAAGGAACATGAACCCCTACAAGGACATAAAATGGGGCTGTCTTGACTCCTAAGTTATGTTGCTTGCCCCATTGAGTGCTCATCGTATCAATTAACTGTTTTTGAATTACATTTGCTAAAACAATTGAGTTTCCCAACTTTGCATTCTGGATTAAATCACTGAGCATGAAATTAAGATCCTGTAGCCCCTCGCGTTCTGAGAAATATTGATTCTCTCGATCGGCTAACCGCTGGCTTGATTTATCATTGGTATTATCTAGGTAATACGTCTCAATCCCTGTTACTTTTCCATTCGGATACGAGTTAACATGTAGGCTCAGAAAAAGTTCTGCATCAAAATCATTTGCATAGTTTGTTCTATTTTTTAACGGAACAAAAACATCACTACTACGAGTGAGTTTAATATTATAGACACCTTCTTTTTTTGAGATCTCATTAAGTTTTATCGCCACATCAAGAACGATGTCTTTTTCCATAAGACCATCTTTTCCAACCGCACCGTGATCCTCTCCGCCATGGCCTGGATCGATAACAATAAGAGGAAGATCTTTGTTCAACACAGCACGACGACTATCTGGTGATAGATCTCGACTATGCTCTTGAGTTCTCTTTAGTCTGGCATCAGCAACAATCAACATGTCTGAATTGGGGTAGGCCTCTACTATCTCTCTATATCTTCGCTCTGCTTCATCCTTGTTGTCTAATAAATTACTATAGATATCTCCAACCTTAAGTAGAGCATCATCAGCAAAATCATTTCCAGGAAAGTCTCGTGGAATGGTTTCATAAAGCTGGATACTGCGATCTATATACTTTCTATCCTTAGAAGCTTGATATAACTGTTCATGAATTATCGCCGCATTAAATAGGGCTTGGCCGGCTTCTTTGGCTCGAAGATTTTTTTTAGCAAATTCTTCAAATCTTTTTGAAAGTGATTCCCACCTAGCCCGCTCTTTAACTAAAGTATCCGTGTTTCTAAGAGCAAGATATTTTGATTGAAGAGTTGGGAAATCTTCAGCCTTTAGTTCTAGCTGACACGAAATAGTAGTAACTAGGATTATGACAAGATAAAAGAGTACAGATCTCACTCTTTCTCCTCTCGTTCACTCTCTTTTCCATGGTTCTCCATTTTCTTGCTCTCTTTTAATTTGGATAAAATATTCAGAGCCTGCATTGGAGTAATTGTGTCAACCTCTATCCGTTCGATCTCATTAGATAAGGTTTTTAGTCTCTTATAATCTGGGGGCTCTACTAATTTTTCGACTTGCTTATCTATTATCTTATCTACTTTATTATCTACGTTTTGGATCTGACTAGATGGTAAGAACATCGAGAGCTGCTTCTCTCTTTTGCCATTACTTTGGTTGACAGCTTCCCAATTCTGTAGGATTTCCCTAGATCTATCGATCAGATCTTTTGGCAATCCAGCAATCTTTGCTACTTCAAGTCCGTAAGATTTATTCGCCGGGCCTTCACAGATAGCGTGAGTGAAAATTATCTGTCCCTCGATATCTTTTGATCCTACCGAGAGGTTATGAACACCAGGCAATCTACCCTCAAGCTCAGTCAATTCATGAAAGTGCGTCGCAAAAAGTGTCCGAGCTTTTACCCGCTCTACTAACCATTCAACTGTTGACTGAGCTATTGATAATCCATCCTGTGTAGCAGTCCCGCGTCCTAGCTCATCAATTAAAAGGAGAGAATTATGAGTGGCATTAGCCAAGATAAATGCCATTTCACGCATCTCAACCATAAAGGTTGATTCCCCTTCAAGCATATTATCTGATGCTCCGATTCGGGTAAAAATTTTATCTACTAAACCAATCACTGCACTTTCTGCAGGAATAAAACTTCCCATCTGAGCCAAAATAACAATCTGTGCGGCCTGTCTTAGGTAAGTTGATTTACCGCCCATATTTGGACCAGTAAGAATCATAAGATTTCGTTTTTGAGGTTCCATAGAGATGGAATTTGGAACGAAATCACTCTCAAGCTCTTTAGCTAAAACAGGATGTTTGCCATTACTAATATTTAATGCCGTATCATTGATAATCTCAGGCCGGATTAGATTATCTCTTTCTGCTACTGTGGCTAAAGATAAGAAAAGATCTAATAGGGACGCTGCCTCAGCAACGGCTCTCAGCTTTTTCGTATAATGTTTTACATATGACAGAAGTTCTAAAAAGAACCATTGCTCAAGTTGCAACTGTTTCCCCTCGGCAGATAAGATCTCTTCCTCATACTTTTTAAGATCTTCAGTGATAAACCTCTCGGCATTAACCATTGTCTGCTTTCGAATATACTCACTAGGGGTTTTATCTAAATTAGCCTTTGTAATCTCTATGAAATATCCAAAGACATTATTAAATCTAATTTTTAGGGAGGAAATTCCTGTCCGAGCCTTCTCTTTAGCTTCAAGTTCGGCCAGCCAACTTTTGCCGTTTAGACGAATATCACATAGTCGATCAAGCTCAGAGTCCACGCCTTGACGGATTATTCCACACTCATTCATCGTTGCTGGAGGTGAATCAGTTAAAGTGCCGGTTAATCTATTTAGCACCTCGCTTGGAAAAGGTAATGCTTCTCTAATTTTTTTCAAATAATTTGCCGGATCATTTATTTGTGAAAGCTGGGACTCAATTTCAGAAACTACGACTAGTGAATCTTTTAATGCTGCAAGTTCTCTAGGATTGGCTGCAGAAAGTTCAATCCTTGTTGCAATTCTCTCTAAATCAGAAAGGGAACTTAATTTTTCGATCAGCTCAGATCTTAGATCTTGATTCTTAATAAAATACTGCACAATTTCTTGTCGATCCGAAATCTCATCAAGCTTACGTGAAGGTCTAAGCAACCATTGTCTTAACGCACGACCTCCTTGAGCTGTTACAGTTTGATCAATGACAGACAACAGTGTTCCATAGAGACCACCATCTCTTACATTAGATACTAGCTCTAAGTGCTTTCGTGTTGAGGCATCCATCAGCAAATCTTCATCATGCGAAGCACGGGATATCTGAGTGAAATCAAGGGTCGATGTCACTGTTGTTTCATCAACATAATGAATCAATATTTGAACTGCTTTTTTTGAAAGTTCTGAAAGTGAGATGTACCCATTTATAGATGGAAATTCACGGCTATCTCCTCTTAGGTTATCTCGCACCTGCTCACGAAATTTTATATTCTCAGGCCGTGATAATGCCGCCTCTATCTCTTTAACCCAATTGCTTCTACGATCAAGTCTTTTACCCTCATGCTCTCTAGGTAACACTAGTTCAGCTGGCAAAATAAACCGCAACTCATTTAACAAAGACTCTCGATCCAAGGCCTCCTGTACTGAGATCTTGCCAGTACGAACATCGCTATAGGCTAAAGAAAATTCCTCCCCTAGAGAAGAAACACTAACTGCCGCTATGTAAACTTCCTCTTTTGATTTAGATTCTGCACCCAATACCCGAATACCGGGGGTAACAATCCTTTCAAGCTCACGATCTACCATCCCCTTTTTAGCTGAAGGATCGCTGACCTGTTTTACAATAGCTGCTGATCGTCCTTGAGAGATTAGCTTCTCCACGTAATTATCAATTACGCCGATCGGCACACCGCACATCGGAATTGGATTCTCGCTAGACTTATCTCTACTTGTAAGTGTTAGATTTAATGCTTTAGCTGCAATTACTGCATCGTTAAAAAATAGCTCATAGAAATCCCCGACCTGGAAAAATAGAAGGGCATCTTGATACTTTTCTTTATACTCAATATAGACCTTCAGCATTGGCGGCAAAGCATCTGTATTTATTTGAGCATTTATTTTAGCGTTTATTTTGCTAGAGTAGGGTTCCATATCTTTGGCCCTAAGGGTACTATAGAGGAGTTTTGAAATAAAGTTTTAGGAAGTCTATAAGTACCTGTGAATAACCAAGCTAAACCTCGAATAATGTCTCGAATAATGCCTCGAATAATGCTGATAGATGATGAGCCAGGAGTCATCTTTGCCTTAAAGCTTATGCTTGAGGCACTTGAGTGTGAGGTCCTCCCTTTTAGCCAAGGTAAGTTAGCTCTTGAAACCCTTAAAACTGATCAGCGTTTTGATTTTATACTATGTGATCTAAGGATGCCCGAACTTGATGGATTTGACGTACTCACAGCTGTTAAAAGCCTAAATTCGAACATTCCTTTTATCTTAATCTCTGGCCATGCCACTGCTGAGGATATTGAACGTGGAAAAGCTCTTGGCATCTCTAGCTTTTTAGGGAAACCTTTTAGTGCCCAGGATCTTAAAGAAATTTTGTCTAAAATTCTTATTTAATTGACATACTTAAGGCATATGATACTATAGTATCATATGCTGTCGCAAACAAATTTCATTCTTAGGATCCCAAGTGCTATTCACAGGAAGCTTAAGCAGCTAGCTTTAGAGAATGGTAATTCATTAAACTCCGCATGTGTGGATATATTAGAAAAAGCGACCAACAGAAAACTTTCTAACGTCAGTCCTATTAGCTTAAAGCTAAGTTCCATAGTAAACAAAGCAAAGAATCTATTTGGAGATAACCTACTCGGGGTAGTCGTTTTTGGATCATATGCTCGCTCTGAAGCAACTGAGTCCTCAGATATTGATATTTTAGTTGTAGTTTCCTCCTCTATAAAAATTGATAGGAATCTTTACAGAAAGTGGCAGCAAAAAGAGGAGTCCTCTGATCTAGAGAATTTTAACGGGCTAGAACTTTCAGTAAATTTTAGTAATCTCCCTGAGAGGAGTTTCACGTGCAGTGGCCTTTGGCTTGAGATATCATTAGATGGGATAGTAGTATGGGATCCCAATTTTATATTAAATAAATTTTTAATCTCTGTTAGAAAACATATTGCTTTAGGCGAGGTCTCTTATCGCGAGACTCACGGGCAACGATATTGGGTTTGGAAAAAAGAAGCAGCATGAAAAGTAAAGCTTTAGGAAATGATTACTTAAAAAGATCAGTGGTCCGCCTCAAAGCACTTGAAGTCTATGTTAGAGAAAAATCCTGGGCAGACGTCGTTAGAGAATCTCAGGAGACGATTGAATTAGCCTTAAAAGGTCTGCTACGTTGCAATAATATTGAGTTTCCAAGACTTCATGATGTAAGCAACATCATCAAAGACAACCTAGAACAGTTCCCTAAAGAGATGCACGAACAATTATTAATTTTCGGAAAATATTCGCATGACTTACGACGAGATCGGGAATTATCATTTTATGGAAGTGAAGATCTAACGCCTTCCGAATTCTACTCTGAAGAGGATGCCAAAGAGGCATTTAGAAAAGCCAAGGCGGTTGTCTTAGGATTGATTGAAAAGAAATAAAAAAGCAACTGCCAATAGAACTAATAAAATCAGCACTCTTGGCCACTAGTAGAGATAACAGGCAGTGTCCCCAATTATCCTGCACTCTCAAGTTTTTAAGCAATTTTTACCAATAATCTACGATTAATTAGATGAAATGATTTAACAATAAACGAGTTTACATGTCACCCAAAAAGCCTATCTTACCCTTGCTTATGTCTGTCGAGGAACGAATTCATCTAATTCGTGGTCAACGTATAGTTCTAGACAAAGATCTCGCTGAGCTATACGGCTTACCGACTTATCGCCTAAATGAGCAGGTGAAGCGCAACCGAGATAGGTTCCCTGCAGATTTCATGTTTCAGCTTACAATTCAAGAAGTTAGCAATTTGAGATCGCAAATTGCGATCTCAAAGAATGGTAAAGGCGGACGAAGATATTTACCCTTTGTGTTCACCGAACACGGGGCCGTAATGGCCCGCAACGATCCTTAATAGCAGAATTGCGGTCGATATGAGTATCTTAATAGTCCGAGCATTTATACGCCTTCGAGAAATGCTCAGAGATAACTCTGACCTTAAGCGAAGATTGCAAGATATCGAAGCTCGGTTGGCAAAGGGCTTTGCCGCCCATGAGCAAGAGCTTCAGGAGATTCGTTTTCTTATCACTCAACTCGAACAACCTACTAGCGTTAATAAACGACGAATTGAATTTAAGTCGGAGGGATAACTGTTGAAATGATCCGTTGTAAAGCAATAGGCACCATTATGTTGTTAAGCCGCTTTTGTAGTAACAACCCTATAGTCATACCCTAAAGCTACTAAAATGTTAAAAATCACATCGAAGGTAATTTTAGAAGTTCCTACTCCTGATTCAATCTGAGCAACTCTTGCTTGGCTAACCCCAAGTTTCTTAGCAAGCATAACTTGAGAAATCTTTTTTACCTTGCGAACCTTGATAATCATACTAATTAAGCGCTGTTTTTCCCTAATTTCAGAGATATCAGCACCTAGTGATTTAGCTAATTGTTCAACACTGACTTCTTTCCAAGGCATATTAAATCTCCCGTAATCGTTTTAAAATTAAATCCAATTCCTTCTGTGGTATTGCTTGTGTCTTCTTACGAAAACCATGAATCAAATAAATTGCGATTCCTTTTTTGATAAAATAAACAACTCGGACCTGTCCGCCTTTATCCCGAAACCTTAGCTCATGTAATCCACGAGATACATTAGAAAGGTTACGGCTTAAAGGCATACTCAGATTATGACCAGCTTCTAGAAGAATAATCGCGTCCGTAATTTCAAGTCGCGTTGGTTGATGTAAATTCAGAAGAAATTCCTCAACCGGGCTTCGTCCACTAGACGTTTGGTAATATCTGACCTTCACAGATTGATTATAAGCTATGGGTTATTATAAGTCAAGGCTTATAAAAAATCAAGGATTGTTGCAGTTGATACCAGTTCCTTTAAAAACATTCCTCTTCTTGATATAGGCTCTGGATTTTGGGAAAGGGCTGGGGAAGTTGCGAGCTCAAGTTCTCTCTCGTGGCCATAAAGCAAGATTAGCAGATACTCTTATAGCTCAAAACTGCACCGATCATAACGTGCCTTTAGTAACTAGGGATAAAGATTTTCGTCACTTTGTAAAAATTGGTGAGCTGAAGATACTAAGTTAAGGATCATAAGAATAATTGAAGATTAGGCAGCGTCCCAAATATCCCATGTGTTTGGCGTATAAAACGTTAAGAATCATCGGCCGAGTCTTGCGAGGACCGATGGATTCGTTTCTTATGCCTAATATTATCTGGATCTTGGACCATCTCTTCTTCGACTCGATCTGCCAAAAATATTTTAACCAAGGATTGATAAGGCACATCAGCTTTATTGGCCAAGGCTTTTAAGGATTCGATAAGTCCTTCCGGTAACCTAATTGAAATAGTTCTCAACGAAGGCTTAAGATTGGAAAATATTCCAAGCTTGCCCTTAGACCAATCAATATAGTCTGTAGAGTCATGGGTAGCCCAAAACTTTCGCTCCTGCTCTTCGTTTTTAAACTTAGGTATTTTTTTGTTTGCCATATGTTACTCTTTCTTTTTTACTCATATCACGTGCAGAAACAACTCTTAATTTCTTTCTTCTGGTAGTAAAAACTAGAAATAGCTTACGTCCAGAATTCGTTTGCCCTAGTACAAATTGCCGCTCTTCATTATCAGAATGCTTTGTATCCAATGCAACTATTAGCGGCTGATTAAAGAAAATCTCCTCGCATTCTTGCTGGGTAACTTTATGTCTCATCCAATTCTTATCGGCATTTCCACTATCCCAATCAAAGCCAACAAATTCAGAGAAGAAATCCCAAACCATAAAGATAGTATATATCACATATATACAAACGTCAATTACTATTTATTGAGACAGAATTCGATATGTCCTTGTGAAATTTTGGAATTACTCTTCCCAGCATAAGGCCTTGCTGAGTAACATCTAGATTATACGTTTTATCGTGTTCCCCAGACTTAGAAAATAATTGATAGTATCCCCAACTATATATCCCCTTTGTTTTTCTAATAATTTCAAGAAACTTTTTTAAAAATCTACAGATACTCATTTGGGAGAACACATATCTTTGGCATCAAGAATAAAAGCTATTGATTTGTTCACCAAGTTGGTGTACTATGATTTATGACATAATAATTAACAAAAAGCATGAATACTAATAAGAAAGATGCTCTATCAGTATTAGAAAAATCAACCGACGGACCGCTTACTTTAGCACAGTATTTAAAAGCTCTTAGAGAATCAGGAAATCAATCGCAGTCCGAATTTGCAATCACTTTAGGCATCTCAAAATCTCATCTATGCGATATAGAAAAAGAAAGAAAAGCCATAAGCCTTGAACGTGCTATACGATTTGCTGAAATTCTGCGGCTTTCTCGAGATCAATTTGTACGCCTCGCTCTTCAATCCCAGATCAAGGAATTGGGGCTGTCCTACCGAGTGTCATTGCAAAAATTCGGTTCCAAATCTAAATAGCCATCACTCTAGATAATTGATTTTTATAGCATTAGGATCCTCAGACACTCGTCCTAAGGCACTAAAATCAAAATGGCCAGTAGCACTAAGAAACTTAGAACTACTGGCCACTATAGAAGTATCTAGAAAGGTCCTAGTTGTCTTCCTCCATCTTCTGACGGATTAGATCACCGAATGTAACTGGAGAGTCGTTATCATCCATGTAACCAGACATGTCATCTTTGTCATTACGACGTGATACAGCCTTCATGCTTAAGCTAATGCGTCTATCATCGTTATCGACGTTAGTTACTTCAGCATCCATATCTTGGCCAACTGTGTACACTGTTCGAGGATCAACTCCACGTTCAATAACTAGTTGAGACATGTGGACAAGCCCCTCAACTCCCTCTTCGATCTCAACAAAGACACCGAAATCAGTAACTGAGGTAACCTTGCCTTTGACTTTGGATCCAACTGGATATCTCTTTGAGATTGCATCCCAAGGATCTTGACCAAGTTGCTTAACGCCAAGGCTGAGTCTTTCATTATCAACATCAACTTCAAGAACAACTGCTTCAACTTCATCCCCTTTCTTAAAGAGATCTTTAATCTCTTTTGGATCTTTAATTCTCTTTGTCCAGGAGAAGTCAGAAACGTGAACCAATCCATCGATATCATCAGCCACACCGACAAATATACCGAAGTCAGTAATCGAGCGTACCTGACCTTTAAGTCGTGTACCCGAAGGATTCTTAGCGGCGAACTCAACCCATGGGTTCTGAGTAAGTTGCTTAAGACTAAGACTGATCTTCTTCTCTTCAGTATCAACCACAAGAACAACAGCCTCAACTGTTTGTCCATGAGATAGAATCTTACTTGGATGACGAGTCTTTTTAGACCAGGTCATATCTGAGATATGCACAAGTCCATCGAGTCCCTCTTCAAGTTCAATGAATGCTCCGTAGTCAGCAATGTTAATAACTTTACCGGTAACGCGCTTACCAACAGGATACTTCTCAGGCACGACTGCCCATGGATCTTCAGTTAGCTGCTTCATTCCAAGACTTACCCGCTGATTATCAGCATCATGTTTTAGAACCACAACTGGAACTTTCTGACCAATTGTCAGTTTCTCAGATGGATGATTGATACGGCCCCATGAGATATCGGTGATGTGAAGTAATCCATCGATACCACCAAGATCAATAAATGCACCGTAGTCTGTGATATTTTTTACAATACCTTCAAGCACAACGCCTTCAGAGAGAACTTTCAATGTCTCTGCACGAAGAGTATCACGCTCTGAGGTAAGCACTGCCTTACGAGAAAGTACGATATTCCCTTTCTCTCTTGAGATCTTGATAATTTTAAAATCAAGCTCTTGGCCGATGTATTTATCAAGGTTTCGTTGAGGACGGATATCGATCTGAGATCCTGGCAAGAAAGCAGGAATCCCAATATCAACCTGTAATCCACCTTTAACTTTTTGAACCACTGTGCCAGTGATAAGATCATCTTTAGTTTGAACTTCTTCGACTAGTTTCCAAACACGGAATTGATCGGCTTTCTCTTTAGAAAGTACTACTTGGCCATAATCGTTCTCTGCGCTAACGATCATCACCTGAATTTCATCTCCTAAGTTTACCTTCCTCTCACCTTTAGAGTTAATAAACTGGATGATCTCTACATGTCCATTTGATTTGTAACCAATATCAACTTCAACGTACTCTTTACCAATTTCAACAACGGTACCTGCAACAACACGACCAGGCTTTAGCTTGTTAACGTTCTCACCGTATAATTTCTCAAACTCATCATGAAAAGATGAGTTACTATTACCACCTACATTCTCCACGTTCTTTCCTCTTATTATATTTAGTCAAAAAAGTTAATGGCATAAGTCTACTGATTCGACATCAACATTGACGCCGAGAGAAAACTCGCCCTAAATCTTACCGTTGAAATTCGTCTGAATCCTAGGCTTCTTCATTCTTTAAGAGTGCTTGATTTTTTAGTAAGCCCCTTGAAAGTAAACTATCGCGGGCTACACACTCACTCTGGTAATGAAACTAAAGCTCTATCTCAGATTAAAGTCCCCTTTGTGTGGCGTGATGATACATATTTTGAAGGGTTTCAGTCAATGTTTGTAAGGAGTTATCTATCATAATAGCATCCGGGGCCGGCTTAAGAGGTGCAATCTCCCTTTCGGCATCCCTCTTGTCACGATCTGCTATCTCAATTTTCATCTGTTCTTTCAAGGAGTTACGATCGAAAGTGGTTTTTGTGGTACTGGTTTTTGTGGTACCAAGTTCTTTTATTCCTTTATCATGAGCTTCCTCAAGCTGCTTAAGACGCCTCTCTATTCTGACATCTTGATCAACATCTATGTAAAATTTAAGCGTAGCATCAGGAAAAATCACAGTTCCCATATCTCGTCCTTCTGCGACTAAGCCAGTTTCTGGGAAGGCGTTCCTTTGAATCTCTTTAAGGCTCTCTCTTACACTCTTAAGTACGGCAACTTTGGAAGTTCCCTCTGAGATCTGAACAGTGCGGATTTCATCACCTAAAACAGATCCATTTAAATAAGTTTCAGCCTCACCATGGCTACTATATTTTAATTCAATTTTAGCGTTCTTAAGTAGATTAAGAACTGACTCCTCATCTGAACAGTCTACATTATTAGTAATAGCCAGATAGGCAACTGCTCTATAAATACTCCCTGTATTTAAATGAGCATAGGAGAGCTTTTCAGCAAGAAGCTTAGCTAAGGTACTCTTGCCAGAACCAGATGGACCGTCAATTGTAATTACGTTACGTTGTTGTGACATATGTAGTTCAATATATACTCTATCAAGATTGGCTGCCACTTTTATTGTTACAAAAAAATGAACCTACTTAGCCCACTTGGATTAGGACTTTTATTGCTTTCTCTCTGCTTCGGTTCTTATAAGTTGCCGCACTCAACATTATTTGGCTCTGAAACATTTTACATTGAAGTTACTACATTTTATGGAAGCGTTGCTGGATTTATTTTAATTATTGCAGGCTTTTTATTAAATCAAAAACGAAGATCTGAATCACTCTTAGAGCTCGGGATTACTATACCGCTTATAATATTCGCCCTTAGTGATATTCCATTTAGACGATTTGGATTTTCTCAGCCTAATGAGTACTACCTTACACTTGCAATAACTGCGTCGATCGGTTCTTTATTATTTTTTTTATTTCAAAAGAGAGTTGGTTCTATCTTACTAGCAATAACTATCGCCATTGCCTTTTACGGATTTTTTTCAAGAATCGATGGAGCACTTTTATTTACAGATGATCATCCAAGTTTTCTTTATCGATTAATCCAGTTAAAGGAAAACTTTCCGTACATCCCTTTCTATAATCCGTTATGGAATGCTGGCGTAGAAGCAAGGGAGTTCTTTCCTTCCGGTGCCCTTAGTCTATTTTTCTTAGGCCTCCCATTTGTATATTTTGGAGATCTGCTCCAAAACTATAATTATCTAATCACTTTTATTTTGTTTATATTTTGTCCAGCTTCAATTTATATTTCGGCTAGATTACTTGGGATATCAAATCTAGGGTCATCTATCGCAGCGATTCTTGGCATCTCCTCTTCATTGATATTTTACCGCTGGGCCTTTGGGCATGGAACAATGGGATTTATTATCGCTATAGTAGTACTCCCTTTAGTAATTGCTACTTCAACTAAACTATTTAGTACTGATACCGTAAATAAGAAAATCTACGCTATTGGAGCCTACCTCTCCTTTTCCCTTATGATCTTTTGGAGTTTGTCCCTTTTCTTTATTGTGCCTATTTTTATCTTAGCTCTGTGGGCTTTCCCAAAATTTAAACCAAAGCTACTAATCTTTACCCTTGTCTCTGTTCTTTTACTAACTCACCTGCCCTGGATGATTACCTTCGCCAAGGCTTCAAATATTTTTAGCTTTGTTGCAATCAGTGATGACAATCCACAAGTTCAAAACAATGAAGGGACAAGCCGCATCCGAAAAATTAAACATGCCAATGACCCCTTTTATGAAACAGCTCTTAAAACTTTAAGGGATGCGACCGGAACAGCGAATCCAATTATTATCTTTCTAGCTATTTATGGAGTTTATTTTCTTAAACCAGGGATCAATCGAAGAGCACTAACCTCTACTCTACTTTGGCTTATCACAATCGGAGCATTAGGTTTTGTAATTAAACCGCAACTTGAGTTAGAGAGATTTTTAGTTGCTGGACTCCTGCTCGCTGCAATTCCTGCTGGACTCTGTTGTGAAAAAATAATTTTAAATCCTAAGAATCTTGGGGCGAAGATCGCAACGGTAGTACTTTTGGCTTTTGTATTTTATATTCCGTACTGGACATATAGACTCACCACAAATGAAACAATTGAAAAATATCAAACAGCCGATAAATATGTCTTTGAATTAGTAGACGCGATCTCTGCTAGGCGTAACTTTGGTCGAACTATGTTTGCTGGATTTACCCTTCATGAATTAAGTCATGGACATGTAGCTCCCCTACCAGCCTTAACTAATGCACCTCTTCTAGCCTCTAGGTACCAACATGATCGTTGGTTTTATACAGATATTATTCCAAAATCTTATAGAGATCGAAAAGCTGCTGGGGTTGATGAGTTCTTAGATCTAATGAACGTTGGCACTATCATTACTCATGATCAATTTTGGCGTGATTGGTACACAAAGCGACATAAGAAATTTAGAAAAATTACTAAGATTGATCGGTTTACAATCTTTGAAAGAGTTGATTACAAAGGTTCTTATTTTCATAAAGGCAAAGGTGAGATAGTTGCTCAGACTGGCTCGAATGTTGAATTGAAGATAAAATCTTCTGAAGTTATACTTAAATTTACATACCTACCTTTCTTGGAAGCTCCTAGTTGCATAGTAGCTCCTGAAGTAATTTCTCCTGATATAACCCTTGTAAAACTAATGGATTGCCCTATGGATCGCACAGTTAAGTTGGGGTCTATCTCACCATGGAAAAGATGGAAAAGATTATTCAGCTAAATTGTTCAGCTAAGAGGATTGCCTGGTATTTATCTCTAGTATAGATTCATTAAAGGTAAAACCATGAAGAAAGTACTTGTTACCGGCGCAGCCGGTTTTGTTGGAAGTAACATAACGAACCTCCTTTTAAACTCAGGGATATCTGTCCGTGCTCTAGTTCGTACTGAGGAACAAGCCAGGCGAGTATCTGCACTTGGATGTGAGGCAGTCCTTGGGGACCTTACTGATATAGGATCATTAGAGAGAGCTGTTACTGGAGTGTCCGGTGTCTACCATATCGCTGCACTTTTTAGACAAGCTGGTGTTCCAGAATCTCAATACACCGCCGTTAATGTTGATGGCACAAAACACCTTCTTGATGCTTCAATTAAAGCAGGGGTTAAACGATTTATTCACTGCTCAACAGTTGGGGTACACGGTCATATAACCTTCCCACCTGCTTCTGAGGAATCCCCTTTTAGCCCTGGAGATCCATATCAGAGAAGTAAACTTTCCGGGGAAACACTTGTTAATGAATACTTTAGTCAAGGAAAAATAACTGGTGCTGTGATTCGGCCAGCAATGATCTACGGACCCAATGATGAACGCACATTAAAATTATTTAAGATGTTGGCGAGTCGTCGATTTTTTTATGTTGGCCCAGGTAATGCGTTAGTTCACTTTATTGATGTCAGGGATCTTGCGAACGCTTTTAAACTAGTGATGGAAAGAGAGGATATCAATCGCCAAACTTATATCATCGCTGGCGAATCGTATCTAAGTTTAAATTCCTTAGTTTCCATTATCTGCTCCATTATGGGAGTACCGCCACCTTGGTTGCATTTACCAGTTAGACCAGTTCAGATGCTAGGCTCTTTATGTGAAGCTATCTGTGAACCATTCAATATCAATCCTCCTTTGTATAGAAGAAGGGTTGATTTCTTTACTAAAGATAGAAGTTTTGATTGTAGTAAGGCTGTAAAAGAGCTTGGATTTCAACCAAAGCTTAGTCTTGTTCAAGAGTTACTAGATATAATTAATTCTTATATTGAAAATGGCGATATCGACTCTAAAGGAGTGGCCTTTCCATCCCTTATGTTAAGAAACTTAGACGGTAAAATTAATCTCTGGAACAATAGAGCTGTTGACACCTACGGCTGGAGTAAAGAACAAGCTCTTGGCAACATCTCTCACTCTTTTCTTAAAACAACTTTTCCAGATAATTTAGAAAAGATAAATGATAATCTTTCGACTTCCGGTCGTTGGCATGGGGTCCTTGGTCACAATACTAATAATGGGTCAAGAATCTCTGTTGATAGTAAATGGTTTTTAATTAAACGATTATTTTCACCTGATCCTTATGTGTTAGAACTAAACAATATAAAGGCCGGACAAGATCGAAATGGATCCCTTAGAGAAAAAGGTACTTCAATGCGAAGTGCCCTTCTTTCAACAAATATACCTTCATTTCTAGAAGAGCTATCTATGCTATCAGCAGCTATATAGATAATGTGCGAAGTAAGAGCGAAGTAAGGGCTAAGTTAGCAATGTTCATTTAAAAGTCAGGAGCAACAGAATCATCATATATAAATTTAGCAACCTCTTCAGAGAGATCTAATAAAGCTTCCTGCTCCTGTCCACGCGATACTTCGATATCACTTAATGAAGCCAAGGTTTGGGAATCTATGCCACTCTGAGCAAAATCGGAAGAAGAAGTAACTACTGTCTGTCCTGTAGCTCCAAAGCTCTTTGTTACTCGCATTGCAGGATTGCGCCAGAGAATCCTTCCATCTGTGCGTCTTAGATCACCCCATAAAAGAGCAACTGTTTCGTACTGGAGCACTGTATCCGTCCCTGAAGTAACACTCCTAGCTTCTCGATCTAAAGATCGGATCTCGATATTTAATGTAGCATCAGCAATATCTGACTTCTCAACAACAGTAATCACACCAAATCTCTCAAATCTTTCTCGAATAGCTTCAGTCATGTAATTGGTAATTCTAGCTTCAGCAGTTAAGTTTTCTACTGTCGGAATGTATATTTTTCTAACGTCATCAGGGAGTACCGTTCCACTACCTTGAAACTGATAACCACAACCAGTGAACAAAATAGTCAATAATAGTAATTTTAAAAGATGTAAGGTCATATTGTTTCTCATATTATGATTATTACTTTATTATCCTTTTTTAAAAGGGCCCTGACTTATCCTCTCAGATCCTTGATCTAAATAAGCTAAAATAGCTTTACCGCGTACCTCAAGCTGTTTGAGCGCATCTACTAGTTGGCTCTTTGAGTCATTTGCTAATGATAATACCTGACTATGCTGATCAGCTAACTTTTTTAACAATCGAACATCCTCTTTATTGCTTACCTTAATCTGACCATCCTGATCCCTAAGCCAAGTAGCAAAGGAATCAACATACTTTTCTAATAATTGAACCGTCTCTTCGGACGAATTTTGACCAGACAAGATCTCTGTACTTTGTACTAACAGAGAATCAATACTATCTTTGATATTTGTAGATCCGGCATTCATATTTGGTGCATTAAAATTGGCCAAAAAAAATCGTACTGCAACCCCTAACCAATTGGTTTTAGATACCTAGAATATTATAACCACAGTCGACATAAGTGGTTTCGCCTGTCACTCCAGAGCTAAGATCACTAAGAAAATAAAGAGCGGTCTTAGCAACATCTTCCTGAGTAACATTTCTTTTTAATGGAGACTTCTGCTCAAAGTTACTTAGTAACTCTCTAAAATGTGGGATTCCAGCTGCAGCAAGGGTCTTAATTGGCCCGGCTGAAATTGCGTTAACCCTTATTCCTTCTTTACCTAAATCCGCAGCTAAATACCTCATACTTGCTTCAAGAGCAGCTTTAGCAACACCCATTACATTGTAATTTTCTACAACACGCTCGGATCCTAAATATGTCATAGTAATGATCGACCCGGAGCGACCTTGCATCAATGGTAATGCTCCCTTCGCTACAGAGATTAATGAATAAGCAGAAACATCAAGTGCTAAGGAAAATCCAGCACGACTGGTTTCAACAAAACGATTTTTAAGATCATCTCCATTTGCGAATGCAATCGAATGAACAACTCCATCCAATCCACCCCAACGGTTTTTTAATTCAGAAAAAAGATTGGTAACTTCAGTATCAGATTGAACATCACAAGGAAGAACATTTGTACAACCGATCCCCTCGGCAAGTGGGCGAACCCTTCTCTCAATTGCTTCATTTACATATGTGAAAGCTAATTCAGCTCCTTCACTATGAAGCTTTTGAGCGATGCCCCAGGCTATGCTTCTTTCATTAGCAACACCTAGTATGAGGACTTTTTTCCCCTGGAATAAACTCATTGATTCCTAATCTTTTTTATCACTCTTCTTTGAAGTTGTTTTCGAAGTTGATTTCTTAGTAGCCTTTTTATCTCCATCTTCAGAAGCTGTTGCTTTCTTAGTTGCTACTTTTTTAGGAGCTGCTTTTTTAGAAGTTGAATCTCCTTCTGTGACGGTTTCAGACGAATCTTTAGCTAACTTGCCAGATGTATTTGTGCCCTTTTCAACAAACTCAATAACAGCCATCTCAGCGGCATCACCTTTTCTAAAATCTGTTCTGATTATCCGAGTATAGCCACCATTTCTATTCTTAAATCGTGGTCCCAAATCTGTAAAAAGTTTTTGCACTGCGCCTTTGTCAAACAGGAAAGCGTAAGCCTGTCTTCGATTGTGAAGATTATCCACACGAGCAAGGGTAACAAACTTCTCTACTAACGGTCTTAGCTCTTTAGCCTTTGGAAGAGTGGTCCTGACCTGCTCTCTAGTCACAATTGCTGTAACTAGACTACGCAAGAGTGCTTTTCGATGAGACATCGAACGACTTAATTTTCTATGGCTTAACTGATGACGCATAAATTTACCGTTTCTATTAAAAAATTACAGAATCAAGGTATTATAACCCTGGATCTGTGCTGACCTCTCTGGTTCGTGATTCTAAATCTTCCCTTGCTGGAAAGTTATCTAACTTCATACCAAGAGTTAACCCCATAACAGTAAGAATCTCTTTGATCTCGTTCAAAGACTTACGACCAAAATTCTTTGTTCTTAGCATTTCAGCTTCAGATTTCTGTACAAGCTCTCCGATAAACTTAATGTCAGCATTCTCTAGACAATTTGCACTACGAACACTGAGTTCAAGCTCATCAATTCTTCGGTAAAGATTAGCGTTAAATGCCTCCTTCGGCTCTTCTTTTATCTCAGGCTTAAGATCTTCAACTACATAATCACCAACAAACATACTCAATTGGTCACGTAGAATATGAGCAGCTTCAGCAATCGCGGTTCTTGGATCAATACTTCCGTTTGTCCAAAGCTCCATTGTTAATTTGTCATAGTCAGTTCGTTGCCCAACACGGGCATTTGTTACAACATGATTTACTTTACGGATTGGTGAAAAGATAGAATCAAGATAGATGGTTCCAATTGGAGCCTCTTCATCCTTATTTCTCTCAGCTGGCACATAGCCACGACCTTTTTTAACCACTAGATTAACATTGAACTTGGCTCCTTCCGCCAAAGTTGCAATATGTGCACTTGGGTTAACAACTACTACTGAAGGATCACCAGAAATCATTCCAGCAGTTACAGTGCATGGACCCTGTGCTTCAATACGCACAGTTGTTTCATTCTTCTCCTCCATTTTGAGGACGACTTCTTTAAAATTAAGCACTATCTCAGTGGCATCTTCTGTGACACCCGGGATAGTTGAGAACTCATGCATCACTCCCTCAATAGTCATAGAAGTGATCGCACTTCCTTGAAGTGAAGAGAGAAGGATTCGACGTAGGCCATTGCCCAACGTCATAGCAAAGCCTCTCTCAAGTGGCTCAGCAACAAATTTACCATATTGCTCATCAAGAGTTTTAGTCTCGATTTCAATTCTTCGTGGCTTGATCATGTCAGTAACAGTTGTTCGACGCATAAGTATCCCTCGATGAAAAATTAATATTTAGAAATTCAATTAGCGAGAATACAACTCAACAATAAGCTGTTCATTCATCGGCTGCGTAATCTGATCACGAGTTGGCAGAGCTTCCACTGTTGCCTTTTTGTTATCTCGATCAAGATTGATCCAAGTTGGAATGCTTCTACTTTGAGCCAAGCTAAGTGCACCAACTGTTGCAACTCCTTCTTTGCTCTTCTGTCTAACTTCTAGAACATCACCAACTGAGACTTGAAAAGAAGGGATATCTACCTTCTTGCCATTCACTAACATAATTCCATGACGAACCATCTGACGAGCATGTCTACGGGAATAGGCAAAGCCCATTCTAAATACCATGTTATCTAACCGCTTCTCTAAACGTAAGATCAACTCAGTACCGGTCATGCCCTTACTCTGTGAAGCTTTAACAAAAGTATTATGGAACTGTCTCTCAAGTAGACCATAAGTTCTCTTTACCTTCTGCTTCTCGCGGAGCTGGAGTTTATAACCAGAACCTTTCGATCGACGTTTGCCATGTTGTCCTGGACCACCTTCACGGCGCTCTACCGAACACTTGCTGCTAAAGCAACGCTCTCCCTTTAGAAAGAGTTTTTCTCCTTCTACCCGACATAAACGACAAACTGGTCCACAATACTTGCCCATTGAACAATCCCTCAGTAAAAATTAAAGTCTTCTTCGCTAAACCCTTCTTCTTTTTGGTGGTCGGCAACCGTTATGTGGCACCGATGTGATATCTCGAATAGTAGAGATATTAAGTCCGCTAATGTGAAGAGCTCTCAATGCAGATTCTCGACCTGCTCCTGGTCCACGGATAAGTACACTTACTGTACGAACGCCATGCTCCATGGCTTTTCGTGCTGCTGTTTCTGCTGCAACCTGAGCAGCAAACGGAGTAGATTTTCTTGAACCTTTAAATCCACCAACTCCTGAACTTGACCAAGCAACAACATTGCCATTCATGTCGGTAATAGTGACCATGGTGTTATTAAAAGTAGCATTTACATGAGCCACTCCAACGGGCACATTCTTTTTACCTTTCTTCTTTTTGGCGGTTTCTTTCGCTCCGTCTTTCGCTGCGTCTTTATCTTTATTCTTTTCTTGTTGTGTCTCTGCCACCTTGCGATTCTCCAGAATCAAAAAATTTTGCTAAAAAATTAAACTATAAATTATACGACTTTCTTTTTCACAACTGCCATCTTTCTTGGTCCCTTTCGTGTTCGTGCATTTGTTTTTGTTCTCTGACCACGAACAGGAAGTCCTCTACGATGACGCAATCCACGGTAACAACCGAGATCCATCAAGCGTTTAATGTTCATTGTAACTTCTCGTCGAAGATCTCCCTCAACTTTGTCACGGTTCTCAATGATAGCTCTTATCTTTGCAGTCTGATCATCAGTTAGATCATCAGTGCTAATGTTAAGATCAATTCCTGCTTCATTAAGAATTTTTTCAGACTTGGATTTTCCAATGCCAAAAATATATGTCAGTCCGATATGAACTTTTTTATTTTTCGGTAAAATAACTCCGGCAATACGTGCCATAATTCTTACGCTCCTAACTTCAAAATTAATTTCTAAAAGTTTTCTTTGTCACTTAGTTCTTTGTCACTTAGTTCTTTGTCACTTAATAGTGCCAGTGCCAACTATCGCAACCTATTACCCCTGTCTCTGTTTGTGCTTTGGTGTTCTGCTACAAATTACGTATATAACTCCCTTGCGTCGCACTACTTTGCAGTAATCACAAATCGGTTTTACTGATGCTCTAACTTTCATTGCTTAAAAATCTCTCTTTTAAAAATCGCTTCTCAACAAGCAAAAAATACACCTCTGGACGAACCGCCATAAAAGCCTACTAGCTAATCATGGAAGTTACCGTAGAGACTGCATTATTCTGCTATCTATCTTTACTAGCGCCGAGAGTGAAAGATGATACACATTAATTAAATGAATCTCAAGGCAACCAGGGCAAAAAAGCCAAGAAAAATCTGAGAAAAATCAGGTAAAATTAATCAATTAATGAGCTGTTTAACTAGAAAGCAGATTTGAAATATCAGCAAATATCGCTGAAACTACCTTTGTTCCTCTAAGTTCTATTAACCTATTGGATTTACTGTAATAATTAGAAACTGGTGCGGTTTGATGATAATAGATCTTTAACCGCTCCTCAATAACCTCTCTTGTATCATCAGTTCTACCTGAGCTTTTTCCACGATCTAAAAGCCGATCAATCAAAACTTCATCTGGGACTTCAAGCTCTATAATGTGAGTTAATGGCTTATTCATCCCATTTAGTAAGATATCAAGTGCTTCAGCTTGAGCAACTGTTCTTGGAAAACCATCAAGCAAAAATCCATTGGTACAGTCAGGCTGACTCAGTCTATCTTTGATCAGATCTATCACCAATTCATCTGGAACTAATTTACCAGCGTCAAGATAACTTTTGACTTTTGCACCGAGATCCGTGCTGGCTGCAACTGCTCCTCTCATCATCTCACCTGTGGAGATATGTGGAATTTTCTTATCTTTTGAAATGAGCTCAGCCTGAGTACCTTTACCAGCTCCAGGGGCACCGAGTATAATTAGGCGAGGGCTAAAAGTATGTGACACGTATCTCCATTAACGACGAAGTAATCTCGAACGAGTATGTCCCATTGAACCAATTCCACCGCGGTTCTTGGAATTTTTACCCATAAAATCTTCGTAATTTTTTGCTACAATATGAGATTCAATCTGAGAAACTGTATCTAAAATAACACCAACAGAGATCAAGATAGAGGTACCACCAAAGATGTATGCAAAACTTACTACACCCAATTCAATGTAAACAAGTTGCGGGAGGATACAGATAAGTGAGATGTAAATAGATCCCCAAAAAGTTAACCGGTTAAGAATACCATAAAGAAAATCTGCTGTTTGTTTACCTGGTCGTACTGTCGGTATGAATCCACCATTTTTCTTTAGGTTCTCTGCCACTTCAGTTGGATTAAAGATCATTGCAGTATAGAAAAATGCAAAGAAAATAATTAATCCCATAAAAATTAAGGAATAGACCCACGATCCAGGTTGGAGGTATTCCATAATATCTAATACAGTTTCATTGGTGCTGATCGATCCAATAGTTGCTGGCAAAACTAGAAATGCAGAAGCGAAAATTGGTGGGATAACACCAGCCATGTTTACTTTCAAAGGCATATACTGAGTTTGAGCTTGGGCCATCTTGTTTCCAACCATTCTACGAGGATACTGAATTGGAACACGTCTATGAGATCTCTCAACAAAAACTATTCCAGCAATTGTAAAGATACAAAAAGCAAGTACGATTAGAACTGTCATTGGGGCAACTTCTTGATTCCGTGCAAGAACCAGGGTTGATAGTAATGTTTCAGGCATACGTGCAACGATACCGGCAAAGATAACGATACTCATACCGTTACCAATTCCTTTCTCGTTGATCTGCTCACCAAGCCACATAATGAAAGCTGTTCCGGCTGCTAATGTAATAGCAGTAGAGATCCTAAAACTGAGACCAGCACTCAAGACAACACCTTGTCCCTCAAGGCCCATTGCGATCATATAGCCCTGAAACAGAGCAAGTAGAATTGTAAATTGACGAGTATACCGTGTAATTATGCGCTGCCCTGATTCTCCCTCTTTTTTCAATCGTTCTAGAGCAGGGACACTAGAGCTAAGAAGCTGCATAATAATAGAGACGCTGATGTACGGCATAATGCCAAGGGTAAAGATCGAGAACTGCTCAAGCGCTCCACCCGAGAACATATTAACTAGTCCAAAGAGTGTGCCATCACCAGTTGAGAAGAGATTATTTAAGGCGGCTACATCGATACCGGGAGTTGAGACGAACACGCCAAATCTGTAAACGGCCAACATCCAAAGGGTAAAAAGGACTCTCTTTCTAAGCTCAGGAATTTTTCCTATGCCTTGCATTCCAGGAATCATTCATCCCCTTTAAAATATAAAAAGCTTTGGCTAGGACTTAAACATTTCTATTTTGCAGCAATGACTACAAAATGAATGTTACTACTAGCTCTCTATTTATTCTCTACTTAACTACTGATTTGGTGACTTCCTTTTTCACTATTTCAACAGTACCACCTAACTTCTCTACGGCGGCTTTTGCTGAAGCTGATATTGCTTGTACCTTTATGCTTAACTTTTTGGTTAACCCAGGGGAAGACAATATTTTAACACCAGCACCAAAGTTCAAACCTTTTACCAATTTCTTTGACTTAAGAGTCTGACATGTGACTTCTTCACCGTCGCCAAAAATCTCTAAGCTGCCAAGTTTTACTTCATGATAAACGTTAGTACCTTTGACATCAACGCGAGATCTGAAACCGATCTTAGGAAGTCTTCTGTAT